>Ga0070714_100001550_pt1 | contig 16732 bp, 15 predicted proteins | sample LARL83metaG_FD_65450 | JGI IMG/M metagenome (GOLD analysis project Ga0070714, IMG submission 65450) | Corn, switchgrass and miscanthus rhizosphere microbial communities from Kellogg Biological Station, Michigan, USA - LAR L8-3 metaG | ecosystem: Host-associated > Plants > Roots > Rhizosphere ... | reverse complement strand
ACCCGCACGCCGGTCACCGCGTCGACCTGCCCGGCGGGGCGGGTGAGCACCTCGGTCACCGTGGCGCCCTCGACGACGCGGACGCCGAGCCGCCGGGCGCCCTGGGCGAGCGAGGCGGTCAGGTCGACGGGGTTCACCCGCCCGTCACCGGGCACGTAGAAGCCGGCCAGCAGGTCGTCGGTGCGCGCCCAGGGGAACCGCTCGGCCATCTCCCGGTTCGAGATCTCGTGGACCTCCAGGCCGAGGTGCCGCTGGAAGGCCGCGACGCGGCGGTACTCCTCGAGCCGGTCGGGGTCCGCGGCCGCCTCGATCAGGCCCACCGGCCGGAAGCCGGTGGCCTGGCCGGTCTCCGCCTCCAGGCGGGCGTAGAGGTCGCGCGAGTACAGCCGGATCGCGGTGCTGGTCTCCGAGGTCGACCCGAAGCAGGTCATCAGCCCCGCCGCGTGCCAGGTGGTCCCCGAGGTGAGCCGGTCCCGCTCCAGCAGCAGCACGTCGGTCCAGCCGGCGTGCGCGAGGTGGTAGGCGACCGAGGTGCCGATCACCCCGCCCCCGATCACGACGACGCGGGCACGGCGAGGCAGGTCGGCAGGCATGCGCTCAGCCTAGGGGCGAGAGGTACGGCGGCGGGTGGCCACCTGCGCGATGCCGCGCCACCCCAGCAACAACAGGGCCAGGAAGATCACCGCGACGACCAGGAAGTCCACCGCGACGCCCCGGCCCGAGACCGCGCGCAGCAGCATGCCGAGCACGTAGGTCACCGCGAGCACGATCGCGCCCTCCGGCCAGAGCCGAGCCGTCGGACGTCCGCGCGCCACCAGGACGCCGTGCGCAAGGACCGCGGCCAGCGCGTAGGGCCACACGATGGCCAGGACCACCCAGTTCGACGCGCCGGCCTCGTGGGTCGCCTTGCCGGCGGCGGCGAAGACGAGCACGCAGGCGAGGTCGGCGACGAGCGGAGGCAGCCACCGAGCGGTCGGGCGGTTCGGGGTCGGCGTCACGAGTCACCCCGGGCCATCTGCGCGTCGCGCAGCTCAGCGTGCATCTCCCAGGGCGCCTGCGGCAGCACGTGGCCGGTCTCGAGCAGCGACTTGAGGTTGGCGCACATGGCCGGCCAGCCGGCCGAGATCGCGTCCAGGGCGTCCCGGTCCGGCAGGTTTTCGTGGGTGACGGTGAGCCGGACGATCTCGTGGTAGGCCTCGATGTCGAAGGTGACCCGCGACGGTCCGGCCGGCGAGCTCCCGCCCGGCGCCTCGAAGGTGACGGCGAGCCGCCGAGGAGGGCTGGACTCCAGGACGGTGCCGACCACGTCGGCGATCTGCGAGCCGTCGGTGCGCCGGTGCTCCCAGGCCGAGCCGACCTCCCAGTCCGAGACGTTGCTGTGCCCCCAGAACTGCGCGGTGAGGTGCGCGCTGGTCAGCGCCTCCCACACCCGCTCGGGCGAGCTCTCGATGTAGGTGACATAGACGTACGTCGGCGGCTCGGTCATCGGGTTCTCCTCGGCTTGACGTTTGATCGCGTGCAGGGTGCGCAGGCGCGGACGCGCGAAGTGGTCGATCCAGCGCTCCTGGAGGGCCCACAGCGGCACCGGGTTCAGGTAGTGCAGCCGCTGCCGGCCGCGGCGCACGGTGGTGACCAGGTTCGCGGCCTGCAGCACGTCCAGGTGCTGGGTGGCCGACTGGCGGGCCATCCCCAGGTCGGCGCAGAGCTCGCCCAGGGTCTGGCCGTCGCGCCGGCGCAGCCGGTCCAGCAGCGCCCGGCGGGTCGGGTCCGCCAGCGCCTTGAACACCAGGTCCTGGTTTCGCACCGGACCATCATGCAGGCAGACACCTGCCTAAAGTCAACCTCGCTTCGGGCGGGTTGTGCGGCTCGTCCGGGTTCAGGTTGGTCTCAGTCTGCGCTTGCACACTTGGCGAGCGTCCCGCGCCGGGACGCCGATCCGGCCCCCGACCGACGTGGGCCGTGCTGAGCAGAGGAGACAGGTGTGCGACGTACGGCCCTCGGGACCCGACCCGACCGTGAGCCGGTGGCGGCGAAGGTGCCGGAGGTCACCGCGCTGTTCTGGGTGATCAAGGTGCTCACCACCGGGATGGGCGAGGCCGCGTCCGACGCGCTGGGCCAGGCGAGCCTGGTCCTCGCCGCGGTGGTCGGGCTGGGCGGCTTCGCGCTGGGCCTGCGCCTGCAGCTGCGGACCCGGCGCTACGTGGCGCCGGTCTACTGGTTCGCCGTGGCCATGGTCGCGGTCTTCGGCACGATGGCCGCCGATGCCCTGCACGTCGTGCTGGGGATCTCCTACCTGGCGTCGACGACGTTCTGGGCAGCAGTCGTGGGCATCGTGCTGTGGCGGTGGTACCGCAGCGAGGGCACCCTGTCCATCCACTCCATCACCTCCCGGCGGCGGGAGAACTTCTACTGGGGCACCGTGCTGGCCACCTTCGCCCTCGGCACCGCAGCCGGCGACCTGACGGCCGCCCAGCTGGGGCTGGGCTTCCTCGCCTCCGGGGTGCTGTTCGCGGTGGTGATGCTGGTGCCGGCGCTCGGCGGTCTGCGGTTCGGGATGAACACCGTGGTGGCGTTCTGGTTCGCCTACGTGATCACCCGGCCCCTCGGCGCGTCCTTCGCGGACTGGCTGGGCAAGCCGTCGTGGTTCGGCGGCGGCCTGGGCTACGGGGACGGCACGGTCGCGCTTTCAGCGACGGCGATCATCGTCGTGCTCGTCGCCGTGGTCTCCGTGACGCGATCCGACGTCCAGCGCCCGGCCGAACCGCACGACGACGACCGCGTGGCCTCGCGGCTGTAGGGCCGGGCGGGCCGCGACCGGTCAGGCTTGCAGGACCACGCCCGCCTCGATGAGCGCGTCCACGTTCTGGATCCCCCACACGGTCAGCGCCTCCCGCGACTGGGCGCCGGCCTTCGTCGGGCCGGTGCTCAGGGCGGCCGGGGTCCGGGAGAACCGCGGCGCGGGTCCCGGCTGCAGCACACCGTCGTGTTCGACGTACGTTCCGCGGGCGGCCAGATGCGGGTGCCGGGCCGCCTCGCTCAAGGGCAGCACCGGCGCGACGCAGGCGTCCGTGCCGTCGAAGATCTGCGCCCACTCGGCCTGGGTCTTCTCCTTGAACCGGGCGGCGAACGCCGCGCGCAGCTCGGGCCAGGCGGCCAGGTCGCTGCGGTCCGGCAGGTCGGTCAGACCCAGCCCGGCCAGCAGCGCGTCGTAGAACTGCGGCTCCAGCGCGCCGACGGACATGTGCTTGCCGTCGGCGGTCTCGTAGACGTCGTAGAACGGCGCGCCGCCGTCGACCAGGCTGCTGGCGCGGCGCTCCTGCGCGGCGCCGCCGGCCAGCATCCCGGCGTACATGGTCGCCAGGTGGGCTGCGCCGTCGACGATGGCGGCGTCGACCACCTGCCCCCTGCCGCTGGCGCGGGCCTCCAGCAGGGCGGCGAGGATGCCGATCACCAGGTACGTCGAACCGCCGCCGAAGTCGCCGACGAGGTTGGCCGGGAAGTGCGGCCGCTCGGCGCTCTGGCCCATGCTGTGCAGGGTGCCGGCCAGCGCGATGTAGTTCAGGTCATGCCCGGCGGTGCGCGCCAACGGGCCGTCCTGGCCCCAGCCGGTCATCCGGGCGTAGACCAGCCGCTCGTTGCGGGCCAGGCACGGCTCGGGCCCGATGCCGAGACGCTCCGCCGCGCCCGGGCGCATCCCCTCGACCAGCACGTCGGCGGACTCCACCAGGTCCAGCACCACGTCCGTGGCGCCGGGCGCCTTCAGGTCGATGGCCACGCTGGGTCGGCCCCGGGTGAGCAGGTCGACCGCCCCGGTGCCGGCCACCATGGTGCCGCCGGGCCGCTCCACCCGGATCACGTCCGCACCGAGGTCGGCGAGGATCGTCGCGCCGTGGGGGCCGGGGCCGATCCCGGCGATCTCCACCACCCGCACCCCGCGCAGCGGTCCGGTGCCCTGTCCCAGCTGGTAGCTCATGCCCGCGATTCTGGCAGCCCGCCCCCGGGAGTTTTCCCATGAGATGCACCCGAAGTGCCCCGACGCACGATGCATGAACCGTGCGTCGGGACGGTTTGCCCGCATCTCATGGGAAAACTGCCCGGGACCGGCGGCGCGACCCGGCGGGGATCAGGCGGTGAGCACCCGGCGCAGGAACTGCCGGGTCCGGTCGTGCACCGGGTCGACGAGCACCCGGGTGGGCGGGCCCTGCTCCAGGATCACCCCGTCGTCGAGGAAGCAGACGGTGCTGGCAACCTCCCGGGCAAAGGACATCTCGTGGGTGGCGACGACCATGGTGGTGCCGGACTGCGCGAGGTCCCGCATGATGTCCAGCACCTCGCCGACCAGCTCCGGGTCCAGCGCGGAGGTGACCTCGTCCAGAAGCACCAGCGCCGGGTTGGTCGCCAGCGCGCGGGCGATCGCGGCCCGCTGCTGCTGCCCGCCGGACAGCCGGTCGGGGTGCGAGTCGGCCTTGTCGGCCAGCCCGAACCGGGCGAGCAGGGCGCGCGCCTGCTCCTCGGCCTGCCGCCGGCTGGTCCCGTGCACGTGCCGGGGCGCCAGCGTGATGTTGTCCAGCACGGTCATGTGCGGGAACAGGTTGTAGGCCTGGAAGACCAGGCCCATCCGCCGGCGCACCGCCCGGACGTCGACCCGCGGGTCGGTGATGTCGTCACCCTCGAACTCGATGACCCCGTCATCGATGGTCTCCAGCAGGTTCAGGCAGCGCAGCAGCGTCGACTTCCCGCTTCCCGACGCGCCGATCAGGCAGACCACGTCGTGGGCCGCCACGGTCAGCTCGACGTCCCGAAGCACCACCTTCTCGCCGTACGCCTTGCGCAGCCCGGACACCCGCAGCAGCTCCGTCATCGCCCGCCCCGCTCCCGGCGCGCGACCCGCCGCCCCAACCAGTCGGTGAAGCGGGCCAGCGGCACGGTCAGCGCCACGAAGAACGCCGCCGCCACCAGGTAGGAGGTGTAGTTGAAGTTGAAGTTCGCGTAGACCTGTGCCGCGTTCAACGCCTCCACGACGCCGACGGTGGCCACCAGCGCGGTGTCCTTCTGCAGGGAGACGAAGTCGTTGAGCAGGGGCGGTACGACGCGGCGCACCGCCTGAGGCAGTACGACGTACCGCATCGCCTGGGCGCGGGACAGGCCCAGGGAGTCCGCACTGGCCACCTGGGACGGGTGCACCGACTCGATGCCGGCCCGGAACACCTCCGCGACGTAGGCGCCGTAGGACAGCACCAACGCGGCCAACGCCAACCAGAACAGGCTGTTGGTCACCCCCTGCAGCTGCAGCGCCGGCACGCCGAAGCAGATCATCAGCACCACCAGCAGGGTGGGCACCCCGCGGAACAGGTCGGTGTAGATCACCGCGAGGGCCCGGATCGGGAACAGCGCCGGGCTGGTGGTGCCCCGGGCCACCGCGACCAGCACGCCGACCGCGAGGATCAGCGGCTCGGCGATAAGGAACAGCCGGACGTTGAGCCAGAAGCCCTTCGCGATCGCCGGGAACGCGGCCTTGGCGTGCGTCCAGGAGAAGAACGTCTCCTGCACCCGCGGCCAGCCGGGAGAGCTGACGACCACCGCCAGCAGCACCCCGATCAGCAGGATCGTGGCGGCGGCCGCGATGGCGGCGCTGCGCAGTCCCAGCCGGCGCCTAACGACCTGCCGCTCGCGCTCCAGGGCGCTCGGCGACCAGTCGTCCCGCGGTCGGGCTGCTGCTTGCGCCATCCGCGTGGGCTACTTGAGCACCGGCACGTTGACCACGTCGGAGAGCCAACGCTTCTGCAGCGCGGCCAGCGTGCCGTTGTCCTGGAGGGTGGTGACCGCCTGGTTGACGCACGGCACCAGCCCGCTGCCCTTCTGGAAGAGCATCCCGAACTCCTCCTGCTGCCCGGTCACCGGCTGGAACTGCCCGACGATCACGCTGTGCGGGATCTGCACCGCGGTGATGTAGAAGGCGGTGGGCAGGTCGGTGAGGATGGCGTCCACCTGGCCGTTGAGCAGCGCCTGCTTGGCGGCGTTGGTGTCTTGGAACACCAGCGGCTGGGTGTCCGGCTTGATCACGTTGGTGATCGCCTCCAGCGAGGTGGTGCCCGTCTGCGCGCCCAGCTTGAGGTGCTTGAGGGCGGCCAGGGAGCCGGCCTTGGCGGCCTTGCTGCCCTTGAGCGCGATCACCGCCTGCGCGGCCTGGTAGTAGCCCTTGGAGAAGTCGACCACCTTGGCCCGCGCCGGGGTGATGGAGATCTGGTTGATGTCGAAGTCGAAGTTCTTCGGGCCCGGGGCGTAGGAGTTGTTGAACGGCTCCTTCACCCACTGCACCTCGCCGTGGGAGAACCCGAGCTGCTTGGCGACGGCGTAGGCGACCGCGGACTCATAGCCCTTGCCGTTGGCCGGGTTGTTCTTGACGAACCACGGCGGGTAGGCCGGCGAGTCGGTGGCCACGGTCAGCTGGCCAGGGGTCTTCAGCGGCAGGTTCTTCATCGCGCAGGCGTCCGCGGACGGCGACGCCGACCCGGCCGCCTGGCTGACGCCGCCCTGGTTGGTCGGCGCGCAGCCGATGGCCAGCAGGAGCACCGGCAACGAGATCAGAACCGAAGCGCGCTTGGCACCCATGACGCCGATGCTAGATCGCTCCGGCGCCCACGGAACCTATTTATCAGTCCGCGACGGCGACGTCGTCCGCTGTGCCCAGGTATGCCCGCGCCATCAGCCGCACGAAGTGGTAGACCCCGTCCTCCTGCGGGGCCAGCGGCCCCGGCCGGTAGTGCGGGGTGGCCAGCCCGCGCTGCACCGACTCACAGGCGCCCCAGTCCTGCCGGTTGGTGAGGTCCCAGAAGTCCACCGCGTACGACGGGTCGAAGCCCGCGAGCTGGTCATCCTCGGCCGAGAACGCCCACGAGCAGGTGATCCGGGTCCGGTCCACCGCGACCGGCACCAGCAGGTGGGTCATCACGTAGTCGGGGTGCAGGCTGACCAGCAGGTTCGGCAGCACCGCGGCGTACATCACCGTGCGCCGCTCCTTCTCCCCCAGCGTGCCGATCATGGCGCCGCTGCCGTGGCCGTCGAGGGACATCGTCTGCGCGCCGTCGCGCAGGTCCATCCAGCCGCCGACCCAGCTGCCGCCGGTCTCCACGTTCTCGCCGCTGTCCGGGGGGCTGACCCGGCACAGCTCCGGGTGGATGTTCGAGCAGTGGTAGCACTCCTGGTAGTTCTCCACGACGACCTTCCAGTTGGCCGCCACGTCATAGCTGTGGCTGACGGCGGTGCGCAGCGTCTCCGGGGAGTACGGCGCGACGACGTCCTCGAGGTCCGCAAGGTGATCGGCGAGCTCTTCCGACTCCCCCGACGGGTCCACGAACAGCCAGCCGTGCCAGTCCCGCACCGGCATGCCGACCAGCCCGTGCGCGTCCGGGTCGAAGCCGGGCACGTCCTTGAACCCGGGCGCGCCGAGCAGGGTGCCGTCGAGGTGGTAGGCCCAGCCGTGGTACGGGCAGACCACCGCCCGCGGCTGCGCGCTGGCCCCACACGGCAGCAGCTCATGGCCGCGGTGCCGGCAGGCGTTCTCGAAGGCGTGCAGCCGCCCGGCCTCGTCGCGGGAGACCAGCACCGTGGCGTGCCCGAGGTCGAACGCCTTCAGCGACCGCGGCGACGCCAGCTCCTCGGCCCGGCCGAGGCAGACCCACCCGCCGAAGACGTGGCGCCGCTCCCAGTCCAGCACCGCGGGATCCAGGTAGGCCGCCCTCGGGAGCATCCTGCTGGTGCCGAAGGGCGCCAGGGACAGCGCCAGCTCGTCGGCGTCCAGCGGAGCCGCCGTGCGGGACTGATTGAACACGCAGTCAGGCTAGTGGCGAGGTTCAGCAGCCGTAAAGAGCCCGGCGGTTTCCCATGAGATCATGAGGAACTGGAACCTCCCACGGTTCATACATCGTGTCATGCGGCGGCTTGCCCACATCTCATGGGAAACCGCCCACCCGGCCGTCAGGCCTCGCCGGCGAACACGTCGATGCTGCGCCGCTCCCCGCGGGTGAAGCGCCGGTAGGCCAGGAAGCCGAGCAGCACCACCAGCAGCGAGGACACCAGCAGCACCGTCGCCAGGGCGTTCAGCGCCGGGGTCGGCGCAGCCCGGGCGGTGTTGTAGATCTTCACCGAGACCGGCTCGGTGGAGGCACCCCCGGACAGGTAGCGCACGATCACGAAGTCGTCGATGACGTCGGCGAACACCAGCACCGTGCTCGCGAAGATCGCCGGCAGCAGCATCTTCACCAGCACCCGGCGCACCGCGCCGGCGGGGGAGGCGCCCAGGTCGATGGCCGCCTCTTCGTACTGCTTGCCGATGGTGAGCAGCCGGCCACGCACGATCACCACCGGGTAGGACAGCTGGTAGGTGACCAGGCCGACCACCTGGCCGACGGTGCCCAGGTGCAGCGGAGTCTGCAGCACGGTGGCCACGAACAGCAGCGCCACCGCGAGCAGGATCTCCGGCAGCACGAAGGAGATCAGCACGAAGGCGTTCGCTCCGGCGGGGATCCGGCCGCGCCAGCGGTCCAGGCCGAGCGCCATCGCCACCCCCAGCGGGACGGTGATCACGGTGGCCAGCAGCCCGAGCCACAGCGTGTGCACCACCGCCGAGTGCAGGGTCGGGTCGTGCCACACCGACCGCAGCGGGTCGCCGTAGTACCAGCGGGTGGAGAAGCCCTGCCACACGGTGCGGGACTTGCCGGCGTTGAACGAGAACAGCACCGCGATCGCCACCGGGAGCAGCGACCAGCCGATGTAGAGCAACGTCACCCCGGCCAGGATCCGCGGCTTGCGCCACGGGTCCCGGAACCACGCCCCCAGCCGCCGGGTCTGCGCGGCCGGGACCGCCACGGTGCGGGCCACGCTGGTCACGACTGCACCTCCACCCCGGACCGGGTGGCCCGCACGTAGATGAGCATCGGGATGATCGACACCAGCAGGACCAGCATCACGAACGCCCCCGCCTGTCCGGTCTGCCCCGGGGTCAGCACCGAGTTGTTGATCAGGTTGCCGACCATCGACGTGCTCGGCGACGCGGACAGCAGGTCATTGGTGTAGTAGTCGCCGAGCATCGGCAGCGTGGTCACCAGCAGGCTGACCACCACCGCCGTCCGGCTCATCGGCCAGGTCACCCGGCGGAACGTCTCGAACCGGCCGGCGCCCAGGTCCCGGGCCGCCTCCTGGACCGCCGCCGGGATCCGGTCCAGGCCCGCGAACAGCGGCAGCACCATGTAGGGCACGTAGCCGTAGACCAGGCCGAGCACCACGGTCACCGGCCGGCCGTCCAGCCAGTCCACGTGTACGTCGTACAGGCCGCCCAGGCTGAGCACCCGGTTGACCAGCCCGTCGTTCTGCAGCAGGTTCACCCAGGCCAGCATCCGCATCATGTAGCTGATCCAGAACGGCGCGATCAGCAGCGCCAGCAGCACCCCGCGGTAACGGCCGGCGAACCGGGCGGTGTAGTAGGCGACCGGGTAGGCGACCAGCAGGCACACCCCGCTGGCCAGCGCGACGTAGACCGCGGTGCGCACCAGCGCCGGCCCGAAGAACCCGTCCGGCCCGACGATGTGGCCCAGCACGTAGTCGAACTGGCTGAAGTTCCACTGCAGCGGGTCCCACACCGGCACCGGCTGGCGCAGGATCGGGTCCACGCCGCCGAACAGCACCGCGAGCACGACGTACAGCGGCGCCACGAACAGCAGGGTGATCCACACGGTGCCGGGCAGCGCGAGCAGCGGCCAGAACAGCCGCTGCCCGCGCGGGCCTCGGTCAGGCACCGGCCTTGAACTCCTGCCAGATCTGGTGGTAGGCCAGGTCCGCCTTCGGCGGCAGCTGCAGCAGCCGGGACCCGACATCGAAGTAGTGCGGCAGCACCGTCGCCGTCTTCAGGTTCGCCGGCAGGAAGCCGTCCCTGACCAGCTCGTCGGGGTTGATGCTGTTCTGCGGCGGCTGGTAGCCGATGTAGCCGAAGTTCTTCGCGGCGATCTTCGACTCCAGCATGTAGTTGATGAAGTAGTGCGCGGCCACCGGGTTCGATCCCTGCGCCAGCACCACCATCAGGTCGTTGTCGACCATCCCGCGGCCGTCGGAGGGGAACCAGTAGCGCAGCACGTCCGCCGACTGGCCCTTGGGCAGGTAGTACTGCGCGTTCACCACGTCGCCGGACCACATCTGCGCCAGCCCGTACTGCCCGGCGGGCAGGTCGTTGTACATCGTGATGGTCACCCGCGGGTGGGTCTTGCTGAGCATGTCCATCATCTGGTTGTGCATCAGCCGGATGTCGGCGGGCTTGGCGGTGTTGATGTCGTGGATGCCGCTGCGCAACAGCACCATGCCCATCATCGTGTGCCAGTCGTCGATGACCGCCAGGTTGCCGGCGTACTTGGGGTCCCAGAACACGTCGTACGGGTTGGACCGCGAGGCGATGTCCTCCTTGACCATGTCGGTGCGCCAGGCGATCCCGGTGGTGTAGACGGAGTAGGGCACGCTGTAGCGCCAGCCCAGGTCGTACCAGGGGTTGTGGAACTGGGGCCACACGTTCGCGATGTTGCCGATGTAGGCGTGGTTGAGCGGCCGCACCAGCTCGGCGCCGACCAGCTTGCCCAGCGAGTCGTAGCTGGGGAAGTACAGGTCCAGCCCCAGCCCACCGGAGGCGATCTTGGTCAGCGCCTCGTCCTCGTCGTTGAACGTCGAGACGGTGATGTTCACGCCGTACTTCGCCTCGAAGCTCTTGATCACCTGCGGACCCAGGTAGTCGGCGTAGTTGTAGATCCGCAGCGTGCTGCCCGGCTTCGGCTTCAGCCCGGCCTTGATCGCCGGGTGCTTGGCGCTCAGCGGCCAGCGCACCGGGTTGCTGGGTGAGGGGATCTTCGGGGTCGCGGCGGTGGTCGCCACCCCGGTGCCGCTGCCGGTGCACGCGGCGAGCAGCTCGGCCAGGCCCGGGGCCGCGCCGGCGGCGAGCACCGCCTTGAGGAAGGACCGGCGCTGCATCGGCCGGCCGAACAGGCTGCGACCTCCGAACGAGTCGTGCTCCACAGGCGGCATCGCCACTCCCGAGGTGCTCGAGCGCATTGCTCCCGGCGATCACGCTCGCATAGACTGAACAATCAGTCAATGCCCAGAAGGGGCCGAGCTGCAGCCTTTCCGCCGGCCGCCAGGCGCCCGCCCGGCCGCCGGCTGCAGGCCGAGGAGCGCCGTGACCACCACCGATGCGCACGCTGCAGGAACCGCAGCGCTGGACAGCCTGATCGCCACCGAGACCGCGGTGTTCCTGCAACGCCAGCCGCGCGGCCGCGAGCACGTACGACGGGCAGGGTCGGTGCTCGCCGGAGGGGCGACGTCGAACTGGCAGATCGCCGAGCCGCAGCCGGTGTGGCTCAGCCACGGGATCGGCTCGAAGCTCTACGACGTGGACGGCAACGAGTACTCCGACTTCCACGGCGGCTACGGGGTCTCCATCGCCGGGCACGCTCACCCGGCGATCGTCCGCGCGGTCGAGGACCGGGTCCGCAGGGGCACCCACTTCGCGCAGCCCACCCCGGACGCCATCGTCGTCGCGGAGCACCTCGCCGAGCGGTTCGGGCTGCCCCAGTGGCGGTTCGCCAACTCCGGCACCGAGGCCACCATGGACGCCGTACACCTGATGCGGGCGGCCACCGGACGGGACCGGATCATCAAGGTGGAGGGCTGCTACCACGGGCACCACGACTCGGTGCAGGTCTCGGTGCTGCCCGACCTGGAGGAGGCCGGGCCCGCCGACCATCCGCACAGGGTGCCCGCCAACACCGGCATCCCGCGCGCGATCACCGACCTGGTGTCCGTGGTGCCGTTCAACGACCTGGCCGCGGTCGAGCGGGCGCTGACCGAGCACGACGGGCAGATCGCCGGGATGCTCCTGGAGCCGGTGATGATGAACGCCGGCATCATCCACCCCGAGCCCGGCTACCTCGCCGGGCTGCGGGACCTGCTGCACCGGCACGGCGCGCTGCTGGTGTACGACGAGGTGAAGACCGGGCTGACCACCGGCCCCGGCGGGATCACCGCGCTTTCCGGGGTGACCCCGGACCTGGTGTGCCTGGCCAAGGCGATGGGCGGCGGGCTGTCCACCGCGGCGATCGGCGGTACCGCCGAGCTGATGGCGATGGTCGCGGACGGCCGCTACGAGCAGGTGGGCACCTTCAACGGCAACCCGCTGGCGATGGCCGCCGCGCGGGCCACGCTGACCGAGGTGCTCACCCCGGACGCCTACGCGCACCTGGAGCGGCTCCGGCAGGCGATGGCCGCCGGCATCGGGAAGGTGATCGCCGAGCACGGGCTGCCCTGGCACGTGGTCACCGCCGGCGCCAAGGGCTGCGTCGGCTTCCGCGCCGAGCCGGTCCGCGACTACCGGGACTTCCTGACCATCGACGACCGGTTCGGGCACGCGCACTGGCTGGTGCAGCACAACGGCGGGGTGTTCCTGCCGCCATGGGGCAAGGTCGAGCAGTGGCTGCTCTCGGTGCAGCACACCGACGAGGACGTCGCCAGGTTCGTGGCCAACGTGGCCCGGCTGGCCGACCGGCTCACCGAGGCCCGGGACCGCTGATGGCCGGCGCCGGACAGCTCAGCCTCCGCTCGCTGACCAAACGGTTCGCCGAGGCGGTGGCCGTCGAAGAGCTGGACCTGGACATCGGTGCGGGGGAGTTCTTCTCGCTGCTGGGTGCCTCCGGGTGCGGGAAGACCACGACGCTGCGGATGATCGCCGGCTTCGAGCGGCCCGACGCCGGGCGGATCCTGCTCGACGGCAAGGACCTGACCGACGTGTCCCCGCACAAGCGTCCGGTGAACACGGTGTTCCAGTCCTACGCGCTGTTCCCGTTCCTGACCGCCCGCGACAACGTCGCGTTCGGGTTGAAGTACCACGCCGTCTCCAAGCAGGAGCAGCGGCAACGGGTCGACCGCGCGCTCGCGCTGGTGCAGATGGAGGCGCTGGCCGGCCGGAAGCCGCACCAGCTCTCCGGCGGCCAGCAGCAGCGGGTCGCGCTGGCCCGCGCGCTGGTGCTGGAACCCACCGTGCTGCTGCTCGACGAGCCGATGGGCGCCCTGGACGCCAAGCTGCGCAAGCAGCTGCAGGTGGAGCTGCGGTCCCTGCAGCGCACCGTGGGCACCACGTTCGTCTACGTGACCCACGACCAGGAGGAGGCGCTGACCATGTCCGACCGGCTGGCGGTGCTCCGCGACGGTCGGCTGATGCAGGTGGGCAGCCCCAACGAGGTGTACTCCCGGCCGGCCAACGCCTACGTGGCCGGCTTCCTCGGCACCGCGAACCTGTTCGACACCGTGGTCGGCGACGTCGCCGGGGAGCTGGCCACCTGCCGGGTCGGTGACGCGGACCTGCTGGTGCCGGCCGCCGGTGCCGGCCCCCGCGGCGGCGCCGTCGCCCTCGTCGTACGTCCGGAGCGGATCTCCCTGGAGCCGTCCGACCCCGCCGGGCGTCTGCCGGGAAGCACCGCCGCGCCCGGCGCCGGCGGGGTGAACCGGCTGGCCGGCCGGATCCAGCGGGCCACCTTCCGAGGACCGCAGACCCAGGTGCTCCTGGACATGCCCGGCTTTGCGCTGGTCGCCGACGTCGCCAACGTGCACGGCGAGGTGCCGGACTGGCTGCACGAGGGCCGGGCGGTGTGGGCGTGCATAGCCCCGGACGCGATCCGGGTGCTGCCCGCCACCGACGCCACCGCGCCCACCGATGTCGACGCCTCCTCCACCGAGTTGTCAGGCGGGTGAGCGCCTACAGCCGGTCACCCGCCTGACAGGTCGGCTAGGAGCGGGTACGGCGGCGGCGGGCCGGCCGCCACGCGAAGCCCAGGGGGGTGGCGGCGAACCGCATCGCGATCCGGTAGGCCCGCTCCGGATCCACGACCGGGTCCTCGAGCGCGACCTGGATCGACAGCCCGTCCAGCAGCGCGGTGAACGCGACCGCGAACTCCTCGGCGTCCACGGCCTCGATCTCGCCGTGGTGCATCCCGTCGCGGACCACCTGGGCGACCATCGAGCGCCACCGCTGGTCCAGCTCCACCCGGTCCTTCTTCACCTCCGGGTGCCGGAACGCCTGCGTCCACAGGTCGAACCACAGCCCCCAGGCTCCCGGCACCTCGTCCTGGGTCTGCGGCACGCAGGTCAGGTGCACCAGCGTCTCCAGCCGCTTGACCAGGGCCGTGGTGCTGGCCAGCAGCTCGTCGGCGGCGGTGTAGAAGGACTGCTCGGAGAACCGCAGCGCCTCGGTGAGCAGCTTGTCCTTGGTGCCGAAGTAGTAGATCACCAGCGCCGGGCTGGCCCCGATCCGCTTCGCCACGTCGGCGATCCGGGTGTCCCCGAACCCGCGCTCTGCGATCAGCGCGGCGGCGGCCTCGAGCATCTGGTCGCGGCGCTGGTCGGCCGGGACGGCCGCGTCCGCCTTGATCGCCATGTACCTTCCCGCGTGCCCCTCGCTGGTCTTGCCGCGCAGCGTAACACGCTCATAGACTGAACAGTCAGTCAGCCCAGCGATCGAGGCGGTTCGCGGTGGAGCCGGCGGTCGGCACTGCGGAAGTGGGTGCAGCGATGTCCCAGGACTATGACGCGATCGTCGTCGGCGGCGGCCACAACGGGCTGGTCGCCGCGGCGTACCTCGCCAAGGCCGGACTGCGCACGGTGGTCCTGGAGGCGCGCCACAAGACCGGCGGCGCGGCGACCACCGAGCAGCCCTGGCCGGACCATCCCGACGTGTCGGTGACCCGGCTCTCCTACGTGATGAGCCTGATGCCGCCGACCATCCTGCGGGACCTGTCCCTGGAGCAGCACGGCTACAAGGTGCACCCGATGGGGCCGTACTACCAGGCCTTCCCGGAAGGCGGGTCGATCGAGATCCACGAGGGCGACCCGGCCCGCACCCGGGAGTCGATCGCGCGCTGGTCGCAGCACGACGCGCGGGCCTGGGACGAGTGGAACGAGTGGCTCGGGGGGCTGGCCGACGTGCTGGCGCCGATGCTGCTCACCGTCCCTCCGGCGGTCGGCTCGCACGAGCCCGCCGAGCTGGCCGCGCTCGCCAAGCTGGTGTGGCGCAACCGCGGCGTGGACGCCCGCACCGTCGGGGAGATCACCCGGCTGATGACCATGAGCATCGCCGACCTGCTCGACGACTGGTTCGAGTCCGACCAGGTGAAGGGCGCGATGGCGGTCAACGGGGTGATCGGCACCTGGGCCGGCCCCTACGAACCGGGCACCGCCTACGTGATGGCGCACCACTCGATCGGCGACGTCGGCGACGGGGTGCTCGGCAGCTGGGGCTTCCCGGAGGGCGGCATGGGCGCGGTGGCCACGGCGATCCGCCGTGCCGCCGAGTCGTTCGGGGTGGAGGTGCGCACCAACGCCCCGGTGGCCCGGGTGCGGGTCCGCGACGGCCGCGCGCAGGGCGTCGTGCTCGCCGACGGCGGCGAGCTGAACGCACCGGTGCTGGTCACCAGCCTGCACCCGAAGACCGCATTCCTCGACCACGTCGGCGAGGCGGACCTGCCCGACGACTTCGTCCGCGACATCCGCCGCTGGCGGTCCCGCAGCGGCGTGGTGAAGATCAACCTGGCGCTGGCCGAGCTGCCCGACTTCACCGCCAACCCGAACAGCGAATCCACCGACCACCTGACCGGCTCGGTGGAGATGTCGCCGAGCATGGCGTACGTCGAGCGCGCGTTCCTCGACGCCCGCGACGGGCGGCCGGCCACCGCGCCGTTCTGCGACGGGGTGATCCCGACGACGCTCGACAAGACCCTCAACCCCGACGGCACGCACATCTTCTCGATGTTCACCCAGTGGGTGCCCGCGGACTGGAGCCGGGAGCCGCACCTGGCCGAGCTGGATGCGTACGCCGACCGGATGATGGACCTGTACGACGCGGTGGCGCCCGGCTTCAAGGCCTCGATCATCGCCCGGGACATCCTCGGCCCGCATCAGCTGGAGACCGAGTACGGCCTGATCGGCGGCAACATCTTCCACGGCGAGCTGTCCCTGGAGCAGCTGTTCCACATGCGGCCGGCACCCGGCTATGCCGACTACCGGACCCCGATCGCCGGCCTCTACTACGCCAGCTCGGCCACGCACGCGGGCGGCGGGGTGTGCGGCATCCCAGGCATGCAGGCCGCCCGCGCGGCGCTGCACGACGCCCGGACCGCGCGCTGGGCGCCGAGGGCATGGCTGAGCACGCGCCGGAGCTGAGGGCGCAGCGGCTGGCCCGAATGCTCGAGGCCCGGTCGCTGGCCGTGGTGGGTGCCAGCGAACGGGCCGGGTCCTTCGGGCTGCGACTGACCACCGAGGCGCTGCGCAGCCCGGCGCGCCCGCGCGTGCACCTGGTGCACCCGCGGCACCGGGAGGTGCTCGGCCACCGGTGCGTGCCCTCGCTGGCCGACGTGCCGGACCCCGTGGACCTGGTGCTGATGGGTGTCCCGGACCGGCTGCTGCCCGAGCAGCTGGCGCTGGCGGCCAAGCGCGACGACGCCGGCGCCGTCGTGTTCGGCAGCGCGCCCGGGCTCGCCGAGGAGCTGGTCGCCGCCGCCGGCCCGCTGGCGCTGTGCGGCGCCGGGTGCATGGGGTTCGTCAACGTGGCCAGGGGGATCCGCGCCATTGGCTACCTCGAACGGGTCGCGTTGCCCGGCGGCCCGATAGCGCTGGTGACGCACTCCGGGTCGGTGTTCTCCGCGCTGCTGCG
>Ga0070714_100001549_pt1 | contig 16736 bp, 15 predicted proteins | sample LARL83metaG_FD_65450 | JGI IMG/M metagenome (GOLD analysis project Ga0070714, IMG submission 65450) | Corn, switchgrass and miscanthus rhizosphere microbial communities from Kellogg Biological Station, Michigan, USA - LAR L8-3 metaG | ecosystem: Host-associated > Plants > Roots > Rhizosphere ... | reverse complement strand
TCGTCAAGCACGGCTTCCCGCATCGCCTCTCGCAGCTGCCGGTGGCCGCAGTCAAGGACGTGACGGGCAACAACGTCCATCTGGCGCTGGCCGAGGCGGAGTTCAGGGCGCTCCCGCTGTTCGACCCTCTAAAGGAGGAGGGCTAGCCGGCGAGCCAGCGGCACATGTCCGGCAGAAGCCGCTGCAGGCTGCCGTGCCCCTCCCCTTCGACGAAGTGCGCTTCGCAGCGCGGCAGCTGTTCGGCCAGCCAGCGTCCGTTGTCCGGAGGGACCATGCCGTCGTCGAGGCCGTGCCAGAGCTGCACCTCGCAGCGCACGTCGCCGAGGTCGAAGCCCCAGGGCGTCACCAGCTGCACGTCGTCCTCGAACCACCCCTCGCCGCCGTTCTCGAACGCGGCCGTGAGCATTGCGCTGAACTGCGGCCGCTGGCTGCGGAACTTCTCCAGCTCGTCGGGCGGGAGCCAACTCTCCATCTCGGCCCAATAGCTGTCGGGCGACTCCCGGAATAGGCGCGCCATCTGCTCGCAGTCGGCGCGGTCCTTCTCCAGGTCGCCGAGAATCTCGTCGCGCATTGCCGTCGGGAATACGGGCGAGTCGACTGGGGCCCTGCCGGCGCCGACAACGATCCGCCGCACCCGTGCCGGCAGGCCCGCCCCGAGACCCAGCGCCGGCCCCACGCCGCCGGACCAGCCCAAGGCGGAGAAGGCGTCGATGCCCAGCTCGTCCAGGACTGCCGCCACATCCCCTGCGTGGTCGGCCGCCTGGCGGCCCGGCAGAGGATCGCTGAGGCCCCAGCCTGGCCGGTCGAGCATCACATGGACGTGCTCCTCGGGCATCTCGACCGGGTACATCGGGATGCGCGATCCAGGTGTTCCGTGGCAGTGGACGACCACCGGCAGCCGGCTCTGGGGATCGCCCCAGAGCGCATAGCCGACGCGGCGACCGTCCGGATGGGTGACCGTCGCGGAAATGGGAGTCACGGCGAGACCTTGGCGTCCTTGCTGAAGGCGGCCTTCACGGACAGCACGATCCAGCGCACCCAGATCCCCGCCCAGACCAGACCGTTGCCGAAGGCCGGCAGGTCCTCCGCGTAGTGCTTGTGGTGGAAGGTCCACATGGCGCGGTGGAACTCGAACAGCATCCGCATCGCCGCCTGCCGCGTCGCCGTCCCCTTCACGTGGACCGCCTCCGCCGCCGGGAGGTAGAACACCTTCCAGCCGGCGGTCTTCAGGCGGTAGCAGAGGTCCAGGTCCTCGCCGTACATGAAGTAGTCGGGATCGAACAGGCCCACGCGGTCGATCGCCGCGCGGCGCACCAGCAGGCAGGCCGCGGTGCCGGCGTCGATCTCGTGGGTGCTGCCCTCGTCGACATAGCCCAGGTTGTAGCGGTTGAAGCGGGCGCTGTGCGGAAAGAGCCGGCTCAGCCCGGTGAAGCGGTAGAGGGCGGTCGCCGGCGTCGGAAACGCGCGGCGTGCCGCCAGGTCCAGCGAGTCGTCGGGCCGCCGCACCCGTGGGCTCACCGCGCCGACGTCAGGCCGGACCAGCATGAAGTCGGCCAGCTTGGCGAGGGCCCCGGCCGCCAGCACGACGTCGGGGTTGAGCAGCAGGATGAAGCGGCCGCGGCACTGCTGCAGGCCGAGGTTGTTGGCGCGGCCGAAGCCGATGTTCTTCGGCAGCCGCACCAGCTTCGCGGCGGGGAAACGCTGGGCGACGGCATCGGCCGACCCGTCACCCGAAGCGTTGTCGACCACGATCGCCTCCAGCGGCAGCTCGGTGGTCTGGTAAAGCGCGTCCAGCGACTCGAGCAGCAGCTCCCGCACGTTGTAGCTGACGACCAGTGCCGACACGAGCGGACGCGGGGTCGTTTCCCCGGCGTCCTCGGCGGGCGCCCCGTACACGGCAGGCTGTTGAACGGCCCCCACAGCAACGAAGTCTAGAATCCAGGTTTCGTGACGCTGAACGCCGAGGTGCCCGCCCCGGGTCTCGGCGCCCGGTTCCTCGCTCGCGCGAGGACCAGCCGCCTCGTCAGGCAGAACCTCGTGCTCTTCGCCGGCGGCATGCTGGCGGGCGTCGGCGGCTTCATCTATCACCTCGTCGCCGCGCGCCTGCTCGGGCCCGCGCTGTACGGCGAGGTGGCGTCACTCGTCTCGGCCTACCTCGTCGGCAACGGCATCACCTTCGTGATCACGCTCGTGCTGGCGCGCTACGCGGCGACGCTGGAGGCACGCGGCAACTCATCGGCGCTCCACCACCTGATGGTGCGGACGTCCAAGCTGATGGTCTTTCCGAGCCTCGTGGCGCTGGCGCTGCTGGGCGTGCTGGCTCCGCTTGGCGCGGACTTCCTGCACCTCCACTCCTGGGTGCCGGTGCTCTGGATGCTGCTGGCGATGGTGATGATCTGGCAGGTCGGCGTGCCCCGCGGAATGCTCCAGGGCATGCAGCGCTTCGCGGCGCTGAGCGTCAACCAGTCGCTCGAGATGGTCATGCGAGTCGGCCTGCTGGTGATCCTGCTGCTGGTCGGGTTCGGTGTGACCGGCGCCATGGTGGCGGTGCTGGCCGGGGCCGCGGTCGGCTACGCGTCGGGGATGTACGCGCTGCGCGACATCCTCGCGGTGCCGGGCGAGCGGATCCGGCTGCGCACGATGGCGAGCTTCGCCATCACCGCGGCCGTCGGCACCCTGGGGATCCTCTTCCTCTACAACAACGACGTCATCCTCGCCAAGCACTACCTGAGCGCCCACGACGCGGGCATCTACGGCGGGCTGAACAAGATCGAGACGATCATCTACTTCGGCACGCTCTCGGTCAGCCAGGTGCTCTACCCGCGCGTGGTCGAGGCGATCGCCAAGGACGACCACCCAGGACGGCTCGTCTTCCTCTCAGTCGGGATCGTGCTGGCGATGGGCGCGGTGGCCGTCGCGGTCTTCGCGGCCGCACCCCGCCTGATCGTGAGCATCCTCTACGGCCCGAAGTTCCTCGTCGCGGCGCAGTACATGGTCCCGATCGGCCTGATCGGGCTCGCTTTGAGCCTGAACAACCTGCTCGTCTATTTCTTCATGGCGGCCCACGACCGCGTCTTCATGCCGATCCTGCTGGCCGGCGTGCTCCTCGAGGGCGTCTTGATCTTCCTCTACCACGCCGGGCTCTCTCAGGTGATCGCGGACGTCCTGTCGGCGCTATTCCTGCTGCTCGCGGCCATGGTCATCCGCGGCCTCTTCCTGCTGCCCAAGCTGCGGCCGGAGATGGTCGCGGACGAAGGGGCGGCTTAAAAGATCACGAACCCCGGGTCTGAGACCCAGGGTTCGTAAAAGACGCTCGGCAACGACCTACTCTCCCACCGGGTTACCCCGGCAGTACCATCGGCGCGGGAGGGCTTAACTGCCGTGTTCGGAATGGGAACGGGTGTTTCCCCTCCGCCATGGTCACCGAACGGACCGAATTATAGCGGGAGGCACGGCGTGGCCCCTCCGTCGGACCTACGGTCCGACACCTCCCCGCTAAACGGGGAGGAGTCTGTGCTTACCTGGTTCTGCGCCTGCGGGCTCGCAGGCTCTTCATCTTGCGAGCCTCGGCGGGCGGGACATAGTGCGCGCGGCGGCGCATCTCTCGAACCAGGCCCTGCTCCTGGACCTTGCGGCGGAACTCCCGCAGGGCCTGTTCAAACTCCTCCTGGTCCCTGACGACGACCTTCAAAACTTCGCAATTCTAGCGAGGGCTCCGACCACTCGCAAAAAGATCCAGCGTCACGAGTAGGCCCGGCTTTGCCGGGCCGTTTGAGTCGCTGATCCAATCGCACCTAACCTTGCGCGTTCCCGGGAGGGCGGGTCCGTGGGGGGAACCTGGGTTCCCCCCGCGCCTCTACTCGCAAAAGATCCGGACCTTCAGCTTGTCCTTCTCCTGGTCGATGTCCACCGTGAGGTCGCGCAGCTGGTCGATGAGCTCGTCGAGGTTCTCCGGCTTCAGCTGGGAGAGATCGAACGCGATGCCCTCCTTGGCGAGAGCGGTGTTGACCTCCTGGGTCGCGCGCGGCGGGATCAGGCTGGCCAGACGCACGCCGGCGCGCAGAAGCTGCAGCGGCACGCGAATGTTGACCTTGAGCGGGCCTTCGCCGTCCTCTTCCTGCTCGACCACGACGCGCAGGTACTTGGGCGTGCGGCCCCGCCCCGCGTCGACCGGCTCGACAGCCGTTTGCACGCCGTTCTCGAGGGCCGTCAACAGCCGTGCGGCCTCGTCAGCCGTGACCTTGCCGGCCGCGACCATCTCGAGGATCGACTTCCTTTCCTGGGTGACCATCATCACTTCTTCTCCTTCAATCTCAGACGAGCCGGACCGCGAAGTCCACCCCGCCCTGTCTGACTTCCAGGTGCAGGCCGCGAAGGCCGTGCAGCAATCTCCACATCGCAACCAGGCCGGCGCCCGCCCGGACCTGGAGCCGGCGGCAGGCGACGACGTAAACCGGCAGCAACACCAGGCAGAAGGGCAGCATCAGCAGCCAGATCACGAACAGCGGAATCGGGATCCAGGCCAGCCGCCGGGTGCCGAGCCGGACCGCCGCGATCAGCGGGATCATGACCGGCCCTCCAGCTCCTGGACCGCCTCGTCCGCGGTTAGCTCGCCGCGCTGCAGCCGGTCGAGCACGTCGGTCCGTGACGGCATCGGGTCGGTGTCGACGAACTCGAGTGAGCCGGCGATTCGGTTGAGCCGAGCCTTGATCGTGGGGTAGCTGACTCCGAAGAGCCGCTCCATGTCCTTGATGGAGCCGTGGCTGCGGACGAAGGCGACCACGAAGATCTGGTCCTCGGCGCTGAGACGCGCCAGCTGCGGGAGCTCGAAGGCCCCCTCGATGGCGATGCCGCTGTCGACCAGCCGGACTCGCTCGACCATGAACGGCTTGCCGCCGGTGAGCTGGCTCAGGTGCTGCCAATCTGCCATGGCTGCAGATTATTAATCTGTCATGGCCGAAAAGTCAAGTTTCTTAAGCGGTGGCTTGAAATCCTAGAAGTCGGAGTGCGAATTCGGCGTAGGTCTCGGCGACCTCTTCGACCGTGAAGCCCGCCCCGGGGCCGAACCACTCGGCGACGCGGATGCCCATGCCGCCGATCGCCGCCACGGCCAGCCACGGGTGCGGCGCCTGGAAGACGCCGGCGTCGACACCTTTCTGGACCGTCGCCTCGATCAGGGTCTCGGAGCCGCCACGCACCGCGACGACCTCCTCCAGGGCATCGGGGCTCAGGGCCGCAAGCTCCCGGTTGGCCACGCGCGCCAGCATCGGGTAGGTGGCGTGGAAGCGGACGTGCGCGCGCACGAGGGCTCGCAGCCGCGCCACCGGGCCGTCCGCGGCCGTCTCCAGCGACGTGCGCAGCCACTCCCCATGCTCCTGGTGCCCGATCAGCATCAGGTCCAGCAGCAGCTGCTCCTTCGAGGCTCGGTACTCGTACATCGAGCTCGCCCTCACCCCCGCACCCCGGGCGATCTCGCGGACCGGCACCCCGTTGTAGCCGCGCTGCGCAAACAGCACCAGCGCCGAGAGCAGGATCCGGCGCGACGTGCCGTCCACCGCCGCCCGGGGCGGCAGTAGCGTCTCCTGGTCCCAGACCGGCTGCAGCGCGGGCGCGCCGCGCTCTCGCCCCTGGAGCGGGCGCCTGTCCTGATCTGAGCGCTTGACAGCTTCGGCCATCGCGTCGAACGATACCTACCGAACGTTCGTTAGGCAACTTGCCAATTCCGGCAGCTTGCCAATTCCGGGAGATGAATTGCGGGTGAGAAGGTTGAACAGGCGCCTGCGCGCCGCGGGTCTGGGCCTCACATTCGCCGGGGCCGCCGCGGCCCTGGTCGCGCTGCTGGCTCCGGTCGCGGCGGACGCGAAGACACAAGCCATCGCCGCAGACCGGCAGAACTACGCCTCCGACGCCGGGCCCGACGCCTACCAGGCGAACTACGCGATGTTCACGGGTTCCACCGGACAGCAGGACCCGCAGGACATGCACGTCGGCGCGGCGCCACAGCAGGCGACGTACACCTCCTTCGTCCACTTCGAGCTGGACGCGCTCCCGCAGAACGTGACCATCAGCTCGCTGGTCCTCACCCTCCACCCCGACAACGACCAGATCAACCAGCAGGAGTCCTACAACGCGGGCACGACCAAGTGCCCGAGCGGCCAGCAGTGCACGACGGAGCAGAACTTCGCCGCGATGTTCGCGGTCCCGCTCAAGCAGGCCTACCCGCAGACGTTCGACCCCTCCAACGCGCCCGCTTACGACGTGGCGCCGAAGGTCAGCGGCGTCTACCACGCGGCCGACGCCTCCTGGGCCTTCGAGCTGGCACCGCTGGTCGCCTACTGGCAGCAGCACGGCAACACCGGTCTGGCCGTCGTCCCCGACTACGCCAACACCCAGGTGTCCTGGGAGGTCGGCTTCGCGATGGCGACCACCGGGATCAAGGCGACCTACACGCCGGTCGCGAGCACCCCGAGCAGCGGCGTGTCGCTGACCTACGCGGCAACCAACGGCGTGCCCGCGGTCACGCTGCCGCCCGCCTCCGCGCAGAGTTTGCAGCCCGCCACCCAGCCCGCCGTCCCGTCGGGGGCCGCGCCGGCCGGCGCCGGTCACGCCGGGTCCGCCGCGCCTGCGGCCGTCAGCCCCACGACGCCGACCGGGATGGTGCCGATCTGGCTGCTGGTGCTCGCTGTCAGCACGACCGGTGCGGCCGCGCTTCTCGCGCAGCCCATCTCGCAAGCGCTGGCCGCGGCCGGCGGCCTCGGCCCCGCCCTGGTCTCCCAGCTGCGGCTGCACCCGCGCATGTTCGGAGTCGCCGCGGTGCTGCTGGTCTGGAGCTCGACGTTCGGCGTCTACGCCAACACGGCCGGCCGCTCGCTGCTCAGCTCCCACGGGATCGCTTCCAGCAACGGATCGCAGAACGCCAACGGCGCGACGGGCACCGCCCAGACGGGCTCGGGCGGGACGGTCAGCGGATCGGCGGCCAACGGTGCGACCGGCTCAGCGGGTTCGAGCGGAGCTGGAGTCGCGGGAGGCTCCGCGCAGGTCTTCGCGAACAGCCCCAACCCGCCTTCCGCCAACCTGTTCACCCCGAACCAGGAGACGGTGGGCCTGACCGACAAGTCGATCTACCTCTGTGCCCACGCGGCCCTGACGTTCGGCCCGGCCTTCAACATCGGGGCCTCGGACCTGAACGTGTTCTGGCAGACGGTCGACGCCCAGGGTGGCGTCTGGGGCCGGCAGATCGTCGACAGCAGCGGCAGCCCGGGCATCGACTACACCGACGACGGCTACCAGCCGGGCAAGGCGGTCGCCGCCGCCCAGACCTGCCAGGACCGGAACACCTTCTTCCTGCTCGGCGGGATCGGCTTCGACCAGATCCCGGCCGTGCGCGTTTGGGCGGAGCAGCACCACGAGCTCTACATCCACCACATCGCTCTCCAGGCCGGCTCGGAGGGGTACCGGTACAGCTTCACCATGCTGCCGACGCTCGAGCAGGTCGGGACCCAGTTCGGCCAGTACTACCTCACCCATTTCGCCGGCAAGAAGATCGGGATCATCGAGCGCAACAGCTCGAACTGGGAGGCCGGCTCGACGACCTTCAAGGAGACGCTGAAAGCCGCCGGCTACGGCAGCGACATCGTCGCCGACGACTACGTCCAGAACAACCAGGGCCAGTACGCGCAGGAGATCGCGGACATGAGCAACCCGACGCACCCGGCGGACGTGGTGCTCATCTGGGAGAACGCGCTGGCCGCCGAGCAGATCATCAACCAGGCGCACCAGCAGGGCTTCAAGCCGAAGTGGCTGCTCTACCCGTTCAACCTGACGCTCTACACGCTCCAGCAGGCTGGAGTCCCCAACTCGGAGCTCCAGAACATGTACGGCATCGTTCCCTGGGCCGGCTACACCTGCAAGAGGCTGCGCGGGAGCGACTCCGCGTTCGGGCCGTACCAGGCCGAGATCAACCAGTTCGAGGCGGCCTACGCCGCCAAGGATCCCAACGCCGACCTGTGCGGCGATGGCGGCGACCTGCTGTTCGGCGCCTGGGAGGCCTGGAAGCAGGTCTATGACCTGCTCTACCAATGCGGGCGGAACTGCACGCGCGACAAGATCGCCGGCCTGATGCTGAACGGCTACCACGCGACCATCGGCGTGAACTGTCCGGTGGACTTCCGGGGCGGCGACAACCATCACGGTGGGCTGCCGGAGGACCTCTACCACGTCGACGTCGTGAACGGGAACCCGATCTGGGTCACCGAGCAGCCGATGTGCCAGCGCAACATCCAGTGAGACGAATCGCGCTGCTCGCGACGCTCACAGCGTTGTTGGGCATCGTCGGAACGGGCGCCGCGCGCGCCGCGACGGATCCCGCCCCTGGCTGCTTCGCGATCGTGAACGGCGCCAACGTCGTCGAAGGCACGCAGGGTTGGTCGGACGCCTTTCCCGGCACCGGCTGGAAGCGCGGCTACTGTCTCCACCTGCCGGCGGGCACGACTCGAACGAGCGGCCTGCCGCTGGTCGTCGTGCTGCACGGCTGCACAACCTGGGCGCCGACCGTCGCCTACGAGTCCCACTTCAACCAGGAGGCCGACCGCCACCACTTCGCGGTGCTCTACCCGCAGCAGAGCGCGAACTTCAGCGCTGACGGCCCCAGCGCGCACCCGTACGACGGCAACGGCAGCTACTGCTGGAACTGGTTCCTGCCCGACCAGCTGCAGCGCGAGTCGCCCGAGCCCTGGATGGTCCACGACATCACCGAGAACGTGGTCGGCCGCTACGGCCTCGACCGCCGCCGCGTCTTCGTGATCGGGGTGTCCGCCGGCGGGGCGATGGCCAACAACCTGGCCGTGCTCTACCCGGAGCTGTTCGCGGCCGTCGGGGTCGTCGCGGGCTGCGAATACGCCGGCGACAGCTGCCTCGCGTCGACATCGGCCCTGCCGCCGCCGACCTCTGGACTGCTCGCCTACCAGGCCTCTGAAGGCCATGCCCGGCCGGTGCCGTACCTGGTTGAGAACGGCGACGCCGACGCGGTGGTCCCGGTCCAGAACGCCTATGACGACGTGCTCCAGTGGCAGGCGTACGACGCCCTCGCCGCGGGCCACAACCCGCGCGCGGAGCCGCCCTGCGCGGTCACGAACTGGACTCCCGACCCCAGCTCGGCGCAGCCGACCGACCCCAACGACCCGCTCAACTCGCCCGACGTGGCGCACCCCTACACGACGCTCTACTACGCGACCGGCGGCGGCGCCTGCGCTCCAAGCGCGAGCGACTTCGGGCAGCTGATCGTCGTCCACGGCATGTCGCACGCCTGGCCCGGCGGATCGCCTCGCCGCGAGTACACGACCGAGGACGGGAACTGGGACATTTGGCCCGACCCGCTGGGGCCGGACCTGACCGACATTGCGTGGCAGTTCTTCGCCGCCCACCCGTGCCACCTGCACCGCGGGGTCTGCTCCGAATGATCGAAGCCGCGGTCATCGGCATCGTCACAGGGGCGATCTACGGCCTGATCGCGCTCGGGCTGGTCCTCGTCTACAAGGGCACCCGCGTCATCAACTTCGCGCAGGCGGAGATCGGCGGCGCGGGACTCTACCTCGCCTACATCTGCACCAGCCACGGCCTGCCCTGGATCGCAGCGGCCGTCATCACGATCGCGGGCGCCGCCATCCTGGGCATCGTCTTCGAGCGGCTGATCGTGCGCCCGATGGGCGACGCGCCGCGCCTGACCGTCGCCGTGGCGACCGTGGGGCTGTTCTTCGCGCTGTTCTCGCTGGAGTTCTACTTCTTCGGGCAGTCGCCGGAGTTCGTGGCGCCGCCGATCACCGGCCGCGGGATCGAGGTCGCCGGCTTCTTCATCGGCCCGATGGTGCTGCTGAGCTTCGTGGTGATCGCCGCACTCGCCGCCGCCCTCACCGCCTTCCTCCGTTACACGGACTTCGGACTCGGTGTGCTGGCGGCCGCGCAGGACGCCACCGCGGTGCGCCTGATCGGCATCCCGCTGGGCCGGCTGAACATGTTCACCTGGGGCATCGCGGGCGCGCTGAGCGCCGTCGCCGCCCTGCTCATCGAACCGCAGATCGGTACCGTCTCGCCCGGGGCCATCGGAGAGCCGCTCTTCCTGGGCGGGCTGGCGGCCGCCCTTCTGGGCGGCCTGACCAGCCTGGAAGGCGCGTTCCTCGGCGGCATCCTCGTGGGGGTCGCGCAAAGCGAGGCGCAGCACCTGCTGCTGGCGACCGGCTTCCCCGGCATCTCCGCGGTGGTGCTGTTCGTGATCGTCCTCCTGGTCCTGCTGGTCCGCCCGCAAGGCCTGCTGGGCACCCTCCGAGCCCGAGCGGAGATAGGCGGAGCGGTGACATGAGCACAGAGTTAGCCGTCTCCTCCCCGCTTGACGGGGAGGTGCCCGGCGGAGCCGGGCGGAGGGGGCGTGGCGGGTTACTGACCCCTCGCAGAAGCAACATCCTGCTGGTCCTTGCCGCCTGCCTGCTGGCGCCGACGGTGATCGGCGGCAGCGTCGGCCAGGCCACCGGCCTGGCGATGACGCAGCTCTTCCACCCCGCAAGCGCGCTGCTGCTCTCGGAGGCGGCGGCGATTGCGATCGCCGCCCTCGCCCTGAACCTGCTCACTGGCTACGCCGGCCAGATCTCGCTCGGCCATGCGGGCCTGCTCGGCGCGGGCGCGTTCGCGGCCGGCCTTGTCACCGGCCGCCTCGGGCTGCCGTTCTGGGTCGGCGTGCCCGCCGGCGCGGCGGCCACCGGCGTCATCTCGCTCGGCATCGGCCTGCCGGCGCTCCGGCTTCGCGGCCTCTACCTCGCGATGGTGACCATCGCGTTCGGCTACCTGATGTACAGCTCGGTGCTGCGGCTCGACTTCTTCACCGGCGGCTCCGCCGGCGTCATCCTGCCGCGGACCCTCTGGGGAAAGCACCAGCTGATCGAGAACGCCGACTGGCTCAGCGTGCCGCTCATCTGCCTGCTGATCGCCTGGCTCATCGACCAGAACGTGATGCGCAGCCGGCTCGGCCGGGCGCTGCGCGCCATCCGGGAGAACGAGGCCGTCGCGCAGGCGTTCGGCATCGACGTCGCTCGCTACAAGCTGCTGGCGTTCGTGATCTCGGGTGCGATGACCGGCGCCGCCGGCGCGCTGTACGGGTCAGCGATCGGCTTCGTGAACTCGGAGACCTTCCCGTTCACGCTGTCTCTCTCGCTGGTGATCATGATCGTGGTCGGCGGTCTCGGCTCCCGCAGCGGCGCCGCCATCTCGGCGATCCTCTTCTTCCTCTTCGCATACCTGCTCGAGGGCCTGCCCTTCCCCTGGCTGAAGGGCCTCGACGGCATCGTCGGCGCGGTCCTGCTGATGTACACGGTCGCCCGCCACCCGGGTGGCTTCGCCTCCGTGATCAGCGAGCTGCGCGAGGGCCGGCGGCCCAAGCGCGCGACCTCGGACGACGAGGAGCCGCCGATGCCGGCCCTGCCGAACCTGCCGCGGCCGGAGGGCCTCGGCGCGCGGCCCGCCGGCGACGGAGCAGGGCCGGTGCTGGAGGTGCAGGGCGTCACGGTTCGCTTCGGTGGCCTCGTGGCCGTCGACGGCGCTTCACTGGCCGTACCGCGCGGCAAGATCGTCGGACTGATCGGTCCCAACGGCGCCGGCAAGACGACCCTCTTCAACGCGATCTCCGGTCTGCTCCGGCCGTCGGCCGGTCGGGTCGTGCTCAACGGCCACGACGTGTCGGCGCTGCCGGCGCACCGCCGCGCGCAGCTCGGCATCGCCCGCACGTTCCAGCAGATCGGGCTGGCGCGCGACCAGAGCGTCCTCGAGAACATGCTCCTGGCTCAGCACCTGCTGGCGGGATACGACTCCGGCCAGGCTCTCCTGCGCACGCCCCGCGTCGCCCGGCAGGAGCGCGAGCTGGACGAGCGCGCCCGGCAGGCCATCGCGGCCCTCGGCTTCGCGGGCCGCGAGAACGTGCCTGTGAACCGGCTCTCGCACGGGCAGCAGCGCATCCTCGAGGTGGGCGCCAGCCTGCTGACCGACCCGGAGCTGCTGATGCTCGACGAGCCCTCCGCGGGCATGTCGCCCGCAGCCGCCGAGAACTTGGCCGAGCGCCTGCGCGACCTCCGCGACGTGCTCGGCCGGACCGTCTTGCTCATCGAGCACCACGTGCCGCTGGTCCTCGACGTCTGCGACTACGTCTACGTGCTGAATTTCGGCCAGATCCTGGCGGAGGGCACGCCCGACGAGATCATGGCCCACCCCGACGTCATCGGCGCCTACCTGGGCGAATCGGAGGCCGTCGCCGTATGAGCGTGCTTCCGCTGCCCGATACCGCGGCGCCGCTCCTGAGCGCCGAGGGGCTGGTGACCGGATTCGGCTCCCACGCGGTTCTGCACGGCGTCGACATCCAGGTCCGCGAGGGAGAGATCGCCGGCATCTTCGGCCTCAACGGTGCCGGCAAGAGCGTCACGATCAAGGCCCTGGCGGGGCTGCAGCCGCTCTGGTCCGGGCGGGTCTCACTCGGCGGCCAGGACATCTCGACACTCAGCCCCGAGGACCGCGTCGGTCTGGGCATCGGCAACATCCCGCAGGGACGCCAGGTCTTCCCCGAGCTGACGGTCGAGGAGAACCTGCGCCTGGGCGCATACCGCCTGCGGCGGCGCAACCGTGGCCGCTACCGCGGGCTGCTGGAGGAGGTCTACGAGCGCTTCCCGGTGCTGGCCCAGCGCCGGAGCCAGGCGGCCGGGACCATGTCCGGCGGCGAGCAGGCCTCGCTCGCGATCGGCCGCGCGCTGATGTCGGAGCCGCGCCTGCTGCTGGTGGACGAGCCGTCCGCGGGCCTGGCGCCGAAGGTGATCGAGAGCGTCTTCCAGGCGCTGCACGCGCTGAACCGGGAGGGCCTGACCATCCTGCTGGTCGAACAGAACGTGACCTTCGGCCTGAAGCTCGTGCACACGGCGCACCTGCTGCGCATGGGCCGCGTCGTCTACAGCGGCGAGGTCGGCAGCCTCGACCGCGACCGCGTGGTTCAAGAACTTGGCATCGGCCGCCTGTTGAGCAGCCTGCAAGGAGACAAGAAATGACAGGCGAGGACTTCGACCTCCAGCTGCCCTCCGGCCGGCTTCGCCTCCGGCGCTTCGGCTCCGAGAAAGCGCCGTTGGTGCTGGGGGTGCCGGGGATCTCGGCGAACCTGTCGGGTTTCGACTACCTGGGCGAGCGCCTCGGCGGCGACGACCTGCAGTTCGTCGCCATCGACCTGCGGGGACGCGGCTTCAGCGAGGTGACGCCACCGGGAACGTATGGGCCGAAGTCCCATGCCGCCGACGTGCTTGCGATCGCCGACGCGCTCGGCGCCGAGCGGTTCTCCCTCGCCGGCCAGTCATCCGGCGCCCTGATCTCGATGCTGGTCGCCCGCGAAGCCGAGCAGCGGCTCGACCGCCTGGTGCTGCTCGACCTCTGCGGAGCGCCTGACGACACCTCCGTGGTGCCGGTCGAGGCAGCGATCCTGCGGCTTGACACGGTCTTCCCGTCGGTCGAGGCCTACATCGAGCTCTTCCGGAGCCGCGGTGTGATCGCCGAGTGGAGCGACTACTGGGAGCGCTACCTGCGGTACGAGCTGAGGGAGGTCGACGGCGGTGTCGCCGCGCGAAGCAACCGCGCGGCCGTCTGGGAGGACCACTGCTGGCACAAGGGGATCCTCACGCTCGGCGACGCCTCCGGGGTCTACCAACTCTGGAAGCACCTCATGATGCCAGTGCTGCTCGTGTATGCCCTGCGAGAGATCATTCCCGGCTTCGGGTACATCACCCCGCCGAGCGAATGGCAGCGATTCCCTCGCGAGGTGCCAACAGCCGCTGCAGCCGGAGTCGACGCCAACCATTACGAGATCTGCACCCACCCCGACACGGCGCTCGCCGTGGCGGACTTCTTCGGAGTTCACGCGGCGCTGGAAGTTTCATGAGGCGCCTCGCTCTCGTCCTGGTCCTCGCCAGCGTCGGGGTCGGCCTGACCTTCACGTCACCGTCGGCGGCGGCCCCGCCCTCGTGCGCCGCGATCGCCGCCCGCGAACCGCAGCTCGCTCACAACGAGTCCGCTCCGGCGCCGGCCATGTTCGCGAAGGACTTCCCGGCCATCCCCGACTGCGAGTGGGGCTACCGGCTCGGCGGCTTCGGCGGCATCCATCGAAACGCGCCGCGCACGCACGTGCCGGTGATCTTCGTGCACGGCAACCAGGTCGACGCCGAGAACTGGTTCCTGGTCCGCGACCAGTTCCGCAAGGCCGGCTACACCGACCAGGAGCTGTGGGCGCTCTCATACAACGGCCTCGAGAACGCGGGCTCCGGCATGCCCACGCAGGCGGCGCCGGACGCGGATTCGCAGGCCTACTGGCAGGCCAACCCGTCAGCCCTGGCCAACGGCGGCAAGGGCGCGGCCGACGACGTGAACGTGCCGGACCTCTGGCGGTTCACGCTGACCGTGATGGACTACACGCACTCGCAGCAGGTCGACTTCGTGGCGCACTCGCTGGGCGTGACGATCGTCCGCAAGATGCTCTACGACCACCCCTGGTTCCGCAGCCACGTGCCGGCGGCGGTCATGATCGCCGGCGCCAACCACGGGACCTCGGTCTGCCGCGGCCTCGACACCCAGTGGTACGGCTGCGACGAGATCGCGCCCGGCACCGCGTGGCTGGCGCAGCTCAACAGCAAGGGCGAGGCGCCGCGCCCGACCTGCTGGATGAGCGTGTACGACGGACTGGAGGGTGACCCCCTATTCGTCGGGCCGGACGAGCAGAGCCCGCACCTGGCCGGCGCCTACAACGTGACCTACCCGGGCGCATATCACAACGACCTGCGGGTCGATCCGCAGATCGTGGCGGGCTACCTGCTGTTCATCGCGGGCTTCGGGCAGCGCCTGCAGCGGAGCTGCCCCCGTCTGAACTAGCCGAGGGCCTCGCGCAGGTGGTCGAGTCCGACCGAATCGGCGCCCTTGCGCATCGCGATGGTGCGCGCGCGCTCGATGAGCGCCTTGACATCGTCACCGAGCGCCAGCGCTCGGGCTGAGGCCTTCTCCTCGCCCTGCTGCGCGAGCAGCCGGTCGATCACCTCGCGCGCCTTGTCGACGGTGACGCCGACATCTTTGAGCACGTGGGCAGCGATGCCTTCGCCTTCGATGAGGACGCCGAGCAGCATGTGCTCGGTGCCGACGTAGTTATGCCCCATCCCGCGCGCCTCTTCGAAGGAGATCTCGATCACCTTCTTGACGCGCGAGGTCGGGATGATCTGATGGACGCTGATCCTCTCGTTCCTACCGAGCACGCTCTCGATCGCCTCGCGCGCCTTGGGCTCGGTGAGACCGAACTCGGTCAGCGCTTTGGCGGCCAGGCCCTCGGTCTCACGAAGCAGACCAAGCAACAGGTGCTCGGTGCCGATGTAGCTGTGGCGTGCCCGCGTAGCCTCCTCCTGCGCAAGGGTCAGGACGTGCTTGGCCTTCTCGGTGAACCGCTCGAACGGGTACATGGGTGCTCCTTGGCTGGGATTGCCGGTCTGCGGGCGCGGACGGCCGAGGAGGCGCGAGCGGGCGACCGTATAGGGCTCGCCGGTACGCGCCATGCGCGCCCGGACGACCTTCTTGAAACGCCCCTTTTCAGTCATACCGCAGCCTCTCCTCGCCGCCCGCTCCGTCCCCCAGCGACGGCCGCGCGGCCAAAAGACGACTGCAGCCCGAGAGTCTGACTCCCTTGCCCTCCTGAAACGGCCCGGCTGGGGCGGCCCTGAGGGGAGGCGCGGGCAGGCGCCGCGCCTAGTTTGGCCCGCTCAACGGCGGGTCGTCAAGGAGTGCCGGGGCTTCATCAAGCAACTCCGCTAACTGTGTTGCCCCTCGAGGGTCCTCAGAAAGCAGCTCCGTTAACTGCGTTGCGACTCGGGGCTCCCCAGAAAGCAGCTCCGTTAACTGCGTTGCGACTCGGGGCCCCCCAGAAGGCAGCTGCGTTAACTGCGTTGCCTCTCGGGGCTCCCAGAGAGCAGCTCCGTTAACTGCGTTGCGACTCGGGGCTCCCCAGAAGGCAGCTGCGTTAACTGCGTTGCGACTCGGGGCCCCAGAAGGCAGCTGCGTTAACTGCGTTGCCGCTCGGGCTCCTCAGAAAGCAGTTCCGTTAACTGCGTTGCGATTTGGGTGGGAATCGAGCGCGCCCCGTGGCGCAGTTAGGAGTTCCCGATGACCTTGATCTTCGACCTGCTGGGAGCCCTGGCGAAGAGGCTCAGCGTGCGGCCGGCCGACCCGATGCACGCTCACCGGGACTCGGCCACGGAGCGCTGGCAGCTCCACTCTCACGGGCGCTGACCCCGGCCAGCGCGCGCAGGCTGCGGGCCAGCGCGCGCACCTCGGAGGGGTCCATCTGCTCGATCCAGCCGCGGATCAGCTCGCCGACCTCACGCGGGCGGCGCATGACCTCCTCCCCGCGCGGCGAGAGCCGCAGCTGGACGCGGCGCCGGTCGTCGGGATCTTCCGACCGCTCGACGAACCCCGCCTGGACCAGGTTGTCCGCCAGCACGCTGGCCGCCGGGAGCTTGGTGCCCTGGCTCTCGGCGAGCTCGCCCACCGAGAGCTCGCCGCATTGCCCGAGGACGTGGAGAGCCTTCATCTGGCCCATCGTCAGGTCCAGGTCGGCCCAGCGCCCCCAGCTCGCGGCCATCACTGTGCGCTGCACCGTCTGCAGGGCGGTCAGCGCCTCGTCAACCTCGGTCTCG
>Ga0070714_100001548_pt1 | contig 16744 bp, 16 predicted proteins | sample LARL83metaG_FD_65450 | JGI IMG/M metagenome (GOLD analysis project Ga0070714, IMG submission 65450) | Corn, switchgrass and miscanthus rhizosphere microbial communities from Kellogg Biological Station, Michigan, USA - LAR L8-3 metaG | ecosystem: Host-associated > Plants > Roots > Rhizosphere ... | reverse complement strand
GGCGGTGGGAAAGCATCGAGGCTACGAGTACGCGCGCACCGGAAATCCAACGCGGGCCGCCCTCGAGGAGTGCATCGCCGCCCTCGAAGAGGGGGAGCGGGGCTTCGCGTTCGCCAGCGGCCTGGCCGCCGAGGACACCCTGCTGCGGTCGGTGTGCCGGCCCGGGGACCACGTGGTGATCCCGGACGACGCGTACGGCGGCACCTACCGGCTGTTCGCGAAGGTGGCCCAGCCCTGGGGGCTGGAGCACACCTCCGCGGCGGTCGCGGACGTGGACGCGGTGCGCGCGGCCATCCGGCCCGGGCAGACCAAGCTGGTCTGGCTGGAGACACCGACGAACCCGCTGCTCAACGTGGGCGACATCGAGGCGGTCGCCGCCGTCGCCCACGACGCCGGCGCGCTCCTCGTGGTGGACAACACCTTCGCCTCGCCGTACCTCCAGCAGCCGCTCACGCTGGGCGCCGACGTGGTGCTGCACTCCACCACCAAGTACTGCGGCGGGCACTCCGACGTCGTCGGGGGTGCCGTGGTGGTCCGCGACCACGACCTCGCCGACAAGATCGCCTTCCACCAGAACTCCATCGGCGGCGTGGCCGGGCCGTTCGACTCCTGGCTGGTGCTGCGCGGCCTGAAGACGCTGGCGGTGCGGATGGAGCGGCACTGCGACAACGCCGAGGCGGTCGTGGAGTTCCTCAACGGCCACAAGGCCGTCTCCCAGGTCATCTACCCCGGCCTCGAGGAGCACCCCGGGCACGCGGTCGCGAGCAAGCAGATGAAGCGGTACGGCGGCATCGTGTCGTTCCGGGTCGCCGCGGGCCAGCAGGCCGCTCTCGAGGTGTGCCGGAAGGCCGAGGTGTTCACCCTCGGCGAGTCCCTCGGCGGCGTGGAGTCCCTCATCGAGCACCCGGGCAAGATGACGCACGCCTCGGTGGCCGGCACCGACCTCGAGGTGCCCGCCGACCTGATCCGGCTCAGCGTGGGCATCGAGACCGTCGCGGACCTGCTCGCCGACCTCGACCGCGCCCTGGGCTGACGAGGCCGGTACGACGTGACGGGCTCGCCGTGACGGAGCTGGTCTGCTGCGTCGACTTCGGCTCCACCTTCACCAAGGCAGCACTCGTCGACGTCGACGCGGGTGCGCTGGTGGCCACCGCGGAGCACCGCACCACGATCGACACCGACGTGCTCGACGGGTGGGAGGCCTGCCTCGCCGAGCTGGCCCTGGCGCACCCGGGCGCCCGGAACGCCGAGGTGCTCGCCTGCTCCTCGGCCGGCGGCGGGCTCAGCATCGCCGTGGTGGGCAACGAGGAGCTGGTCACCGCCGAGGCCGGACGCCGGGTGGCACTGTCCAGCGGCGGCAAGGTGGTGCACGTGGCCAGCGGTGGCCTGGACCGGTCGGGCATCACCCGGCTTCGCGCCGCGGAGCCGGACGTGGTGCTGCTGGTCGGCGGCACCGACGGCGGCAACGCCGAGGTGCTGCTCGGGTGCGCGACCTCCCTGTCCGCGGCCGGCTGGCGCGGCCCGGTGGTGGTGGCCGGCAACGTCGAGGCCCGCGACGAGGTGGCGGCCCTGCTGGACCGTGCCGGTACGCCGTACGTGCTGGCCGACAACGTGGTGCCGCGGATCGGGGTGCTCGCCCCGGCGTCCGCCCGCGCCGCCATCCGGGAGATGTTCCTGCGCCACGTGATCGGCGGCAAGCACCTGTCCGCCCGCGCCGACTTCACCGCGATGGTGCGCGGTGCCACCCCGGACGTGGTGCTCACCGCGGTGGAGCTGCTCGGCCACGGCCTTGACGTCGACCGTCCCGGCGTCGGTGACGTCGCGGTCGTCGACGTGGGCGGCGCCACCACCGACGTGCACTCGGTCGTCGAGGTGGACCCGGAGGAATCCGGGCTGGGCCGCGAGGTGGTCGCCACCGTGCCGGTGACCCGCACTGTGGAGGGCGACCTGGGCATGCGGTGGAGCGCGGTCAGCGCCGTCGCCGAGGCGGCCCGGGCCGGATTGGTGGCCGGCCCGGACCTGGACCGGCTCGAGCGCGCCGCGCGGGCCCGGGCCGAGGACCCCGGCCTGCTCCCCGCCGACGACCAGGGCGCCGCGCTGGACCGGGAGATCGCGTCGCTGGCCATCGCCGTCGCGCTCCGGCGGCACGCCGGCCGGGCCAAGGTGGTGTTCGGACCCGATGGTCGGCTGGTCGAGCGCACCGGGACCGACCTGCGCGAGGTGGACCTGCTCGTCGGCTCCGGCGGCGTACTGCGGTACGGCGGACCGGCCGCCCGGGCCGCGCTCACCGACCGGCTCGACGACACGGGCGGCTGGCAGCTCCCGCGGGAGCCCCGCACGGTGATCGACACCGACTACGTGCTCGCTCCCGCCGGGCTGCTCGCGGATCGGCATCCCGAAGCGGCGTACGCGCTGCTGCAGACGCTGTCCCCAGCCTGACGCTTCGTCCTTCGTCACTGGGACGCACCACATACGCTGTCCGCCATGGAGGTTCGTCAGCGGCTGTCCCGCAGCATGACCCGGCTGCGCGACGCGCAGCGCCGAAGGGCCGAGGCGGGCTTCGCGCTCCCGGCCGAGGTGCAGGTGCAGGCTCCGGCGCCGGTCGTGATCGGCACGTCCAACTTCGAGCGGGCCCGGGTGCCTCATGGGGTGGACCTCGCCGCCGCCTGGTCCTGGCGGGCGCTGGTCATCGCCGCCGCGGGGCTGGCCATTGGCTACGCCATCAGCCGGTTCTCGATGATCGTGCTACCGGTGGCGATCGCGGTGCTCATCTCTGCCCTGGCCGTCCCGGTCGTCAACTCCCTGCACCGGGCCGGGCTGCCGCGCAAGCTGGCCTCCCTGCTGGTGGTGATCGGCGGGCTGGCGTTCGTGGCGCTGCTGCTCACCTTCGTCGGCCAGCAGGTGGCCCAGGGCGCCAACGACCTCGCCCAGCAGGTGGTCGACGGCCTGGAGCAGATCCGGCTGTGGCTGCGCGACGGGCCGTTGCACGCCAGCGACTCACAGATCAACGGCTACATCACCCAGGTGCAGGACCTGGTCACCTCCGGCAACAAGCACGTGGTCACCCGGATCACCGAGGTGGGCACCACGCTCGGCCACATCGTGGCCGGCATCTTCATCGTGCTGTTCTCGACCTACTTCTTCCTCGCCGACGGGGTGCGCATCTGGTCCTGGGTGGTCCGGCTGTTCCCGCGGGCCGCGCGGGCACGCGCCGACTCCTCCGGCCGGGTGGCCTGGGTGTCACTGACGGCCTTCGTGCGGGCCACCGTGCTGGTCGCCCTCACCGACGCCCTAGGCGTCACGCTGGTCGCGCTGGTCCTCAAGGTGCCGTTCGCGCCGGCGATCGGGGTGCTGGTCTTCCTGGGCGCGTTCATCCCGCTGGTCGGCGCGACGCTGTCCGGGTCGGTGGCGGTGCTGGTGGCGCTGGTGGCGCACGGCCCGTTGGTGGCGCTGCTGATGCTGGCCGGGGTGGTGCTGGTGCAGCAGATCGAGGCGCACGTCCTGCAGCCGTTCATGCTGGGTCGGTTCGTCCGGTTGCACCCGCTGGGCGTGATCCTGGCCATCGGCTGCGGCGTGCTGATCGCGGGGATCGCCGGCGCGCTCGTCGCGGTGCCCCTGGTGGCGGCGCTCAACGCGGTGGTGCTGCACCTGGCCGACACCGCCGCTCCTGCCGAGAGCGCCGAGCCGGTCCGAGAGCTCAGCGGCGGCGGTGCCGGACCACGGCGCGAACGATGAATGCCGCGATGACCACCACGATGCCGATCAGCACGTAGAGGCTGTACTTGTTGATCTGGTGGTAGATCACGTCGATGTTGTTGCCGGCGAAGTAGCCGACCGAGGCCCAGGTGCCCACCCACAGCGCGGCCCCGATCGCGTTGAAGATCACGAACCGGTGCCAGGGCATCGACGAGGTGCCCGCGATGATCCCGTTGAGCTGGCGCAGTCCCTCGATGAACCGCGCGACGATGACGATGCCGCCGCCGTGCTTCTGAAAGAACCGCTCGGTCTTCTCGTAGCGCTCCGGCGTGATGAACACGTACCTGCCGTAGCGCTCGACCACCCGCCGTCCGCCGTACGCGCCGATCAGGTAGCCGATGTTGTCGCCGATCACCGCGGCCACGAACCCGATCGCGATCACCGCGTAGATGCTCAGCTTCCCGGCGCCGGCGTACACCGCCGCCGCGATCAGGATGGTCTCCCCGGGCAGCGGGACGCCGAAGTCCTCCAGCGTGACGAACCCGCCCACGGCCAGGTACCCGTACCTGTTCAGCACCGGCGCGAGACTGGCCAGGACGCCGGGCAACGACGCGTGGTGGCTCATGCGGACAGATCCTTCCAGCCCGCCCTGTCAGGCGGCTCAGCGGGAGCCTCTATGGTGAGCCCATGACCACGAACCGGGACGTCGACGAGGCCGTCTCCGCACCGACTCTGTCCGACATCGAGGCCGCCCGGGAAATCCTGGCCGGCGTCGCGATCCGGACTCCCATGGAGGAGTCCCGGTGGCTGTCGGCGGCCGCCGGCGGCCCGGTGCTGCTCAAGTGCGAGAACCTGCAGCGCACCGGTTCGTTCAAGATCCGTGGCGCCTACCTCCGGATGTCCCGGCTGTCCGCCGACGAGCGAGCCAACGGGGTGGTGGCGGCCAGCGCCGGCAACCACGCGCAGGGGGTCGCGTTGGCCGCGCAGCTGCTCGGCATCAAGTCCACCGTGTTCATGCCCGAGGGCGCGCCGATCCCCAAGGAGAAGGCCACCCGCGGCTACGGCGCCGAGGTCCGGTTCCGCGGGCACAGCGTGGACGAGGCCCTGGTCGCCGCCAAGGAGTTCGCCAGCACCACCGGCGCGGTGCTGATCCACCCCTTCGACCACCCCGACATCGTCACCGGCCAGGGCACCTGTGGGCTCGAGGTGGTCGAGCAGTGCCTGGACGCCCGCACCGTGCTGGTGCCCACCGGTGGCGGCGGGCTGATCGCCGGCATGGCCACCGCCATCAAGGGCCGCAAGCCCGACGTGCAGGTGGTCGGGGTGCAGGCCGAGGGTGCGGCGGCCTACGTCGAGTCGCTGCGGCAGGGCCACCCGGTGCCGCTGGGCGGGATGAGCACGATGGCCGACGGCATCGCGGTCGGCTGCCCCGGCGAGGTGCCCTTCCAGGCCGTGCAGAAGTACGTCGACGAGGTCGTCACCGTCTCCGAGGAGTCGCTGTCCCGAGCGCTGCTGATGCTCCTGGAGCGGGCCAAGCTGATGGTGGAGCCGGCCGGGGCGGCCGCCGTGGCGGCGCTGCTGGAGCACCCGGACCGGTTCGCGACGCCCGCGGTCGTGGTGCTCTCCGGTGGCAACGTCGACCCGCTGCTGCTGATGCGGGTGATCCGGCACGGGATGGCCGCCGAGGGCCGCTACCTGGCGTTCAAGGTGCTGCTTCCCGACCTGCCCGGCGGCCTCGCCAAGCTGCTCTGCGAGCTCGCGGAGGTGGAGGCCAACGTGCTGGACGTCATCCACGAGCGCACCTCGGCCCGGCTGCACCTCGACGAGGTCGAGGTGGCCCTGCAGGTGGAGACGCGGGGGCCGCAGCACGCGGAGCGGGTGCTGGCCCGGCTCCGCGAGTGCGGCTACCACGTCGAGGGGTGACTCACCCGGTGTAGGGCACCGCGTCGACGATCTCGACCTCGAGCTGCTTCCCGTTCGGGGCGGCGTACGTCACGGTCTCGCCGCGCCGGGCGCCGATGATCGCGGACCCGAGCGGGGACTGCGGGGAGAACACCTGCAGGCCCGCGGTGGTCTCCTCCATCTCCCGGGCGCCGAGCAGGAAGGTCTCCACCTCGTCGTCGCCGACGAACCGGTAGGAGATCTTCATGCCTGGCTCCACGACGCCGTCGTCCGCCGGCGTCTCGCCGACCTGCGCCCGGCGCAGCATGTCCTCGAGCTGGCGGATCCGTGCCTCCACCTTGCCCTGCTCCTCGCGGGCCGCGTGGTAACCCCCGTTCTCCCGAAGGTCGCCCTCTTCGCGGGCGGCGCTGATCCGGGCCACGATCTCGGCGCGGACCGGGCCGCGCAGCTGGTCCAGCTCGCCCTGGAGCTTGTCGTAGGCGTCCTGGGTCAGCCAGATCACGTTCTGGTCGGTCGACTGGGTCACGGTTGTGCTGCTCCTACTGCTTGTCGGGACCGGAGTGACGGCAGGCGTCACCCCGGTTGCGTGCAAGGCAAGTAGTGAAGTTTACCAACGCTGTCCAGGGCGGGCCCAATTCCCGCGGTGCGGGGCTAGTGCGCCGGGGTGCAGCGGACCAGCTGCACGTTGTAGGCGCGCCGCTCCGTCCGGATGGTCTTCAGCAGCGTCACCGTGGCCGGCTGCGGCGGGCCGACCCGGAAGCCGATCTCGCCGACAACGGCGTTGTCGGAGGCGACCGCCTGCAGCACGCAGGCGGCGGTCATGCCGCGGGTCGGGCGGGTCACGCTGACCTTGGCCACCACCGAGTGCTCCTGCGGCGGACGGAACGAGACCAGCTGGGCCTGCACGGTGGTGCGGTTGTGCATCACGATGGCCCACACCAGCCAGGCGGTCCCCGCGGCGGCCAGCAACACGACGCCGCCGACGAGGGCGGCCCGGGCCGGCCTGCGGCGGGTGCCGTATCGCTGTGCGAGGTCGGTCACCGGTACATCCTAGGATTGCTGTCATGTTGCGCCTGATGCACGTGCACGCCCACCCCGACGACGAGTCGAGCAAGGGCGCTGCCACCACCGCGAAGTACGTCGCAGAGGGAGTCGACGTGCACGTGGTCACCTGCACCGGTGGCGAGCGCGGCTCGATCCTCAACCCGAAGATGGACCGGCCCGACGTGCTCGCCAACATCGCGGAGATCCGCCGACAGGAGATGGACCGGGCCCGGGAGATCCTCGGGGTGACCCAGGACTGGCTGGGCTTCGTCGACTCCGGGATGCCGGAGGGGGACCCGCCCCCGCCGCTGCCCGAGGGCTGCTTCGCCCTGCAGTCGGTGGAGCACGCGGCCGAGCCGCTGGTCCGGCTGGTGCGGCAGTTCCGGCCGCACGTGATGACGACGTACGACGAGAACGGTGGCTACCCGCACCCCGACCACGTGATGTGCAACCGGGTGTCGATGGCCGCCTTCGAAGCCGCCGGTGACCCGGACCGCTACCCCGACGCCGGGGAGCCCTGGCAGCCGCTGAAGCTGTACTACCACCACGGCTTCCACCGGGAGCGTACCCAGGCGCTGCACGACGCGATGCTCGCCCGAGGCCTGGAGTCGCCGTACGCCGAGCGGCTGGCGAACTGGCCGCCGGACCCCGAGCACGCCCGCCGGATCACCACCCGGGTGCCGTGCGCGGAGTACTTCCCGGTCCGCGACCAGGCGCTGCTGGCCCACGCCACCCAGATCGACCCGGACGGCGCCTGGTTCGCATGCCCGCTGGACGTGCACCAGGAGGCGTGGCCGACCGAGGACTACGAGCTGGCCCGCACGCACGTGGACGTCGAGCTCCCCGAGGACGACCTGTTCGCCGGTGTCCGGGAGCGGGTAGGGAGCATGTCGGCATGACCATCGCCTGGGGCACGCTGCTGGCCAAGGCGCCGCCGAACCCGAACGACGTGGTCGGCGGCTGGGTCGCGTTCTTCGTGGTGCTCGCGATGGGCGCCGCAGTGGTGTTCCTCTACTTCAGCCTCAAGAAGCAGCTCGGCAAGGTGAACTTCGAGGAGCAGCCCGATCCTAAGGGCACCGAGCAGCCGACAGAGCCGTCGTCGGAGCAGCGGCCCTCCGACGGCAAGGACCGGCCGGCCGGGTCCTAGCGACGATCTCGGTCCGAGCTTCCGGTGCATCCGGCCTGCCCGAATTAACCGGTCGCTTATCGAGCCGTTGACGCGGCTGGGGTGGCGCACGACAGTGGCCGCACCATCGCCGTACGTGAGGGACTCAGGCTCATGCAGGTTCCCGCCCCGTTCGAGTACGAGCGTGCCACCAGCGTCGAGCACGCACTGCGCCTCCTGGATCAACGTGGGGAGGAGGCACGGCTGATCGCCGGCGGGCACAGCCTCATCCCGATGATGAAGCTGCGGCTGGCCAACCTCGAGTACGTCATCGACATCAACGACCTGCACGACGAGCTCGGCTACATCCGAATGGGCCCGAGCGAGGTGCGGATCGGGGCCCTCACCCGGCACCGCGAGCTGCTCGAGTCCCCGGAGCTCGCCGCGCTGTTCCCGATCTTCGCCGACGCCGAGCGGGTGATCGCCGACCCGGTGGTGCGCAACCGCGGCACCATCGGTGGCTCGCTGTGCCAGGCGGACCCGTCCGAGGACCTGTCCGCGGTGTGCACGACGCTTGACGCCTCCTGCGTGATCCGCGGCCCCGACGGGGAACGGCTGGTGCCCATGCAGGACTTCCACCGGGGTCCCTACGAGACCGCCGTCGAGCACGGGGAGATGCTCACCGAGGTCCGGATCCCCGTGCGTCCGAACGGTTCGAGTGCCTACGCCAAGGTGGAGCGGCGCGCCGGTGACTGGGCGGTCACCTCAGCCGGAGCCGCGGTGTGGATGGACGGACCGCGGATCGTCGACGCCCGGGTGGGGCTGGCGGCGGTGGGTCCGAACACCACCGGCATCCCGGCGATCTCGCAGCTGCTGCGCGGGCAGGAGCCGTCGGAGGAGCTTTACGCCCGAGCGGGCGCGCTCGCCGCGCAGAGCTGCTCCCCGACCACCGACAACCGCGGGTCCGCCGACTACAAGCGGCACCTCGCCGACGAGCTGACCCGGCGCACGCTGCGCCGCGCGGTGGACCGGGTGCAGGCCGGGCTGGCCGGCGACCAGGGAAGGAGCCAGTGACATGCAGGTGACGATGACGGTCAACGGTGAGCCGGTCACCCGCGACATCGAAGGTCGGATGCTGCTGGTGCACTTCCTGCGCGACGAGCTCGGGCTCACCGGCACGCACTGGGGCTGCGACACCAGCAACTGCGGCACCTGTGTGGCCTGGATGGACGGCGAGCCGGTCAAGACCTGCACCGTGCTGGCGGCGATGGCCGGCGGCCACGAGGTCCGGACCGTGGAGGGCCTCGAGCAGGACGGCCGGCTGGACCCGATCCAGGAGGGCTTCATGCGCTGCCACGGCCTGCAGTGCGGGTTCTGCACGCCCGGGATGATGATGACCACCCGGGCGCTGCTGGACCGGGACCCCAACCCGAGCGAACAGGCCATCCGCGAGGCCATCTCCGGGCAGATCTGCCGGTGCACCGGCTACACCACCATCGTCCGCTCGGTGCAGTGGGCGGCCGCCCACGAGGCGGGCGCGCCCGCCGAGGACGCCGCCACCGCCGCCGGGCAGCCTGCAGGGAGCTCGTCATGACCGTCACCGGAGGACCGCCCGGGGTCAGCGAGAACCTCGACCACGTCGACAACGACCAGCACCCCGTCGGCTACGGCCGGATGCTCCGCAAGGAGGACCCCCGGTTCGTGCGCGGTCTCGGCCACTACGTCGACGACGTGCAGCTGCCGGGCATGCTGCACCTGGCCATCCTCCGCTCGCCGGTCGCGCACGCGCGGATCCTCAGCGTGGACACCAGCGCCGCGATGGCGCACCCCAAGGTGAAGGCGGTCGTCACCGGCGCGGACCTGGCCGAGAAGAACCTGGCCTGGATGCCCACGCTGTCCAACGACGTCCAGGCGGTGCTGGCCACCGACAAGGTGCGGTTCCAGGGCCAGGAGGTCGCGTTCGTCGTGGCCGAGGACCGGTACTCGGCCCGGGACGCCCTCGAGCTCATCGACGTGGAGTACGACGCACTGGAGCCGGTCATCGACGCGCGCCGGGCGCTGGCACCTGAGGCGCCGGTGATCCGGGACGACCTGGAGGGCAAGAGCGACAACCACTGCTTCGACTGGGAGGTCGGCGACGAGGCCGCGACCGCCGCGGTCTTCGACCGGGCCGAGGTGGTGGTCACCCAGGACATGGTCTACCCGCGGGTGCACCCAGCGCCGATGGAGACGTGCGGCGCGGTGGCCGACTACGACCGGGTGAACGGCAAGCTCACCTTGTGGTCGACCAGCCAGGCGCCGCACGCGCACCGCACGCTGTACGCGCTGGTCGCCGGCCTGCCGGAGCACAAGATCCGGGTGATCTCCCCGGACATCGGCGGCGGCTTCGGCAACAAGGTGCCGATCTACCCCGGCTACGTGTGCGCGATCGTGGGCTCGCTGCTGACGGGCAAACCGGTGAAGTGGATGGAGGACCGCACCGAGAACCTGGTCAGCACCAGCTTCGCCCGCGACTACGTGATGCGCGGGGAGATCGCCGCCACCCGCGACGGCAGGATCCTGGCGATCCGCACCAACGTGCTCGCCGACCACGGCGCGTTCAACGGGCAGGCCGCGCCGACGAAGTACCCGGCCGGGTTCTTCGGGGTGTTCACCGGCAGCTACGACCTGGAGGCCGCCTACGCCAAGATGACCGGCGTCTACACCAACAAGGCGCCCGGCGGGGTGGCCTACGCCTGCTCGTTCCGGGTCACCGAGGCGGTCTACCTGGTCGAGCGGTTGGTGGACTGCCTCGCGCAGGAGCTGCGGATGGACCCCGTCGACCTGCGCATGCAGAACCTCATCAAGCCCGAGCAGTTCCCTTACACCACCAAGACCGGCTGGGTCTACGACTCCGGGGAGTACGCCGCGGCGATGACCGAGGCGCTGCGCATGGCCGGCTACGACGACCTGCGCAAGGAGCAGAAGGAGCGCCGGGCCCGCGGCGAGCTGATGGGCATCGGGGTCTCGTTCTTCACCGAGGCGGTCGGGGCCGGCCCGCGCAAGGACATGGACATCCTGGGCCTCGGCATGGCCGACGGCTGCGAGCTGCGGGTGCATCCCACCGGCAAGGCGGTGGTCCGGCTGTCGGTGCAGAGCCAGGGCCAGGGCCACGAGACCACGTTCGCCCAGATCGTCGCCGAGGAGCTCGGCATCCCGCCCGACGACATCGACGTGGTGCACGGGGACACCGACAACACCCCGTTCGGGCTGGGCACCTACGGCAGCCGGTCGACGCCTGTGTCCGGGGCCGCCGCGGCGATGGTGGCCCGCAAGGTCCGCGACAAGGCCAGGATCATCGCCTCCGGGATGCTCGAGGTCGCGGTGCCCGACCTGGAGTGGGAGAAGGGGTCCTTCCACGTCAAGGGCGATCCCGCCCGGTCGGTGACGATCCAGGACATCGCGATGCGCGCGCACGGCGCGGGTGACCTGCCCGAGGGGATCGAAGGCGGGCTGGACGCGGAGGTCTGCTACAACCCGTCGAACCTGACCTACCCGTTCGGGGCCTACATCTGTGTGGTGGACGTGGACCCGGGCACCGCGCAGGTCAAGGTCCGCCGCTTCGTGGCCGTCGACGACTGCGGCACCCGGATCAACCCGATGATCGTCGAGGGACAGGTGCACGGCGGGCTGACCGACGGGGTCGGCATGGCGCTGATGGAGATCATCTCCTTCGACTCCGACGGCAACTGCCTGAACGGCTCCTTCATGGACTACCTGATCCCGACCGCCCTGGAGGTGCCGCACTGGGAGACCGGGCAGACCGTCACGCCGTCGCCGCACCACCCGATCGGGGCGAAGGGGATCGGTGAGTCCGCGACGGTGGGCTCCCCGCCGGCGGTGGTGAACGCGGTCGTGGACGCGCTCGCGCCGTACCACGTCCGGCACGCCGACATGCCGCTGACACCGTCCCGGGTCTGGGACGCCATGCAGGGCCACCCGACCCCGCCGATCTAGCCGGAGCCGCCATGCGTCAACCCATTGCGGAGCGGGTCGCGGACCTGACCACCCGCCGCGTGCCGTTCGTGCGCGCCACGGTGGTGCGCGCCCAGGAGCCCACCTCGGCGCGCCCCGGTGACGACGCGATCGTGCTGGCCGACGGCACCGTGGAGGGGTTCGTGGGCGGCCAGTGCGCGGTCGGATCGGTGCGGACCGCGGCGCTGGAGGCGCTGGAGTCCGGCGACAGCCTGCTGCTGCGGGTGCTGCCGGCGCAGGACGCCGCGTTCCCGAACGCACCGGGCGCGAGCGTCGTGGTGAACCCGTGCCTGTCCGGCGGGGCCTTGGAGATCTTCCTGCAGCCGGTGCTGCCACCCTGGGTGCTGCACCTGGTGGGTGCCTCGCCGACCGCCGAGGCGCTGGCCGACCTCGCGGGGCGGCTCGGGTTCGCGGTGCAGCGGGACGGCGACGGCGTCGACCTCGGCGAGGCGGTGGCCGTGCTGGTGGCCACCCACGGTGGCGAGGAGACGAAGACCGTGCGCCGGGCGCTGGACGCCGGGGTCGGGTTCGTGGGCGTGGTGTGCAGCCGACGGCGCGGCGAGGCGTTGCTGGCCGAGCTGGCGCTCACCGACGCGGAGCGGGCCCGCGTGCACCCGCACGTGGGCCTGGCGATCGGGGCCAGGACCGCGCCGGAGGTGGCGCTGTCCATCCTGGCCGAGATCGTCCTAGCGGTCCGGGTCGACGGGCTCACCGCCCCGGCCGGGCCGGACCGGTCGCCGCGACCGGTGACGGTGGTCGATCCGGTGTGCCAGATGACGGTGACGGTCACCCCGGACGCCCCGCACGCCGTCGTCGGCGGCGTCGACTACTGGTTCTGCGGACCGGGCTGCAGGGACAGCTTCCTGAAGGCCCACCCGACGTGAGGGTCGCCGTCGTGGTGCTGGCGGCCGGCGGCTCCCGACGGCTGGGTCGTCCCAAGCAGCTGTTGCCCTTGGGGACCGGAACCTTGCTCGACGCGGTGCTCGCTGCGGCCCGGCAGGTTGAGGCGGATCAGGTGGTGGTCGCGCTCGGTGCCGCGGAGCAGGAGGTGCGCGCCCGGGTGGACCTGTCCGGGATCCAGGTCGCGTCCAACCCCGGGTTCGGGGAGGGCTGCGCCTCCTCGATCCGCAGCGCCCTCGACCTGGTCCGTCCCGACGCCGAGGGCCTGGCTCTGCTGCTCGGTGACCAGCCGGGCGTCGACGCCGGCGTCGTGGACCGCTTGTGCGCCCGCGCCGGGGCGGCGGCGATCGGGGTGTGCCGGTACGACGACGGCCGCGGCCACCCGCTCTGGTTCCACCGGCGGATGTTCGAGGCGCTGCGCGGGCTGCACGGCGACAAGGCGGTCTGGAAGCTGGTGGAGGCGGCCGGCCCGGACGACGTGGTCGAGGTCCGCGTCCCCGGTCCGGTGCCGCGCGACGTCGACACCTGGGAGGACTACCAGGCCGTGCTCGCCGGCCGGCCGGCGGTGCGTCGATGACCGGTCCACCGGCGACCGTGGAGGAAGTGCGCCGCCGGTTCGACGAGCAGGACTACCTCGCCGACCAGGGCACCGCGACGGCGGTCTTCCTGGCCCTGCGGCTGGGACTGCCGCTGCTGCTGGAGGGGGAGCCCGGAGTCGGCAAGACCGAGGCCGGCAAGGTGCTCGCCGCGGCCCTCGGGGCCCCCTTGGTCCGGTTGCAGTGCTACGAGGGGCTGACCGCCAGCGAGGCGTTGTACGACTGGAACTACCAGCGCCAGCTGCTGGCCATCCGATTGGCCGAGTCCCAGCACGCCTCGCTGCGCGAGGCGGACCTGTTCGGCGAGGAGTTCCTCCAGGAGCGGCCGATCCTGCGCTGCGTGCGGTACGACGGGCCGCAGCCGCCCGTGCTGCTGATCGACGAGGTGGATCGTGCCGACGACGAGTTCGAGGCACTGCTGCTGGAGTTCCTCGGTGAACGCTCCGTGACCGTCCCCGAGATCGGCACGTTCACGGCCAGGCAGCCGCCGGTGGTCGTGCTGACCTCCAACCGCAGCCGGGACCTGCACGACGCGCTGCGGCGACGCTGCCTCTACCACTGGTTGGAGTACCCGACCCGGGAGCGGGTGGTCGCGATCCTGCGCCGGCGGGTCGCCGAGGCGGGCCTGCCGTTGATCGAGTCCGCCGCCGCGTTCGTCGGCCACATCCGCAGCCTGGACGTGGAGAAGGCGCCGGGGATCGCCGAGGCGATCAACTGGGTGGCCGCGCTGACCGTCCTCGGGGTCAGCGAGCTCACCCGCGACGACGTCGACGCGACCCTCGGCGCCCTGGCCAAGACCCCCGACGACCGTGATCTGGTGGCCGGCTCCCTGTCGGCCTACCCGTTCGGCTGAGCGATGCCGTCCTCACCGCACCCGCTGCTGGCCGGCGTGGACCGGGCCGCGTTCGTCGCCGCGTTCGTCGACCGGGCGCGCCGGGCCGGCGTACCCGTCCCGCTGAACGCGCAGGTGGCGCTGTCTCAAGCGCTCGCCGCGGCACCGCCGGCCGACCGGCAGCAGCTGTACTGGTTGCTGCGCATCACTTTGGTGAAGTCGCCGTCGGACCTGCCCGGCTTCGACGCCGTGTTCCGGTCCGTGTTCGGCGGCGGACCCGATCCCATCGAACCGCGCGGGCGGCCCGTGCACCGACGACCCGATCGTCACGACCAGCCACCCGGCCACCTTCCGCAGCCGCCCGCCGCCGGTGGTCTGCCCTGGCACACCAGACCGGCAGCGGTGGCGCCCGCCACCGAGGAGGCCGACGAGGGCCAGGCCCTGCCCGAGCTGCTGCCCAGCGCGGTGGAGCGGATCGCGGACACCCCGTTCGAGGAGCTGGACGCGCAGCAGCTGGCCCTGCTCGGCGCCTGGCTGGAGCGCAGCCTGGCGCACTGGCCCACCCGGCGCAGCCGCCGCCGGGAGGTGCACCCGTCAGGGGCTCGGGTGGCCCTCCGCGCGACATTGGCCCGCTCCCGTCGTACCGGCTGGGAACCGCTGCGACTGGCCCGGCACCGGCCGGTGCGCCGGCCGCGGGTGGTGACCATGGTCGGTGACGTGAGCGCCTCGATGCAGGCCTACTCGACGGCCTACCTGCTCCTGATGCGCGCGCTGGCCCGCACCGGCCGGGCCGAGACGTTCGCGTTCTCCACCTCGCTGACCCGGCTCACCCCGGTGCTGCGCCGCACCTCGGCGGAGGAGGCGGCCGCCAAGGCCTCCGAGCAGGTGGCGGACCGCTATGGCGGCACGCACCTGGCCCATTCCCTGCGCGACCTGCTGGCCTCCCGGCACGGCAACGCCGTGCGCGGCGGCGTGCTGGTGATCGCCTCCGACGGCTGGGACAGCGACCCGCCGGAGGCGCTGGCCGCGGTGATGGCACGGCTGCGGAGACGGGCCCGCCGGGTGATCTGGCTCAACCCCAGGGCAGCCAGCCCGGGCTTCCAGCCGCTCGTCGGCTCGATGGCGGCGGCGCTGCCGTTCTGCGACGCGTTCCTGCCCGCGCACACCCTCCGCGAGCTCGGCCAGGTGGTGGACGCGTTGGCCATCGAGTAGCCCGACCACGCGCCGTTCAGAGGACCCGGCGCTGCGCCAGGTAGGCGACGAGCTCGTCGTACTGCCCGCCCTCGTTGGCGAACAGCGCGACGTTCCGGGCGGTCTGCAGCCACGACGCAACCGAGGGGCGGATCTCCTCGAGCACCGCGCGCAGATCGTCCATCACGACCATGCGGACCTGGCCGGTCCGCGCGGAGTCGAGCAGGGCCCGCTCGGCCGCCGACCGGCACAGGTGGACCAGGTCCGCGCCGGAGTAGCCGTCGGTGAGCCGGACCAGCTCGTCGAGCTCGATGTCCGCGACGGGCCGCCGGGCCAGCTCGCGGGTGAGCAGCACGGTGCGCGCCTCCTCGTCGGGTGGCGTGACCAGCAGCACCCGGTCGAAGCGTCCCGGACGGCGCAGTGCGGTGTCCACGTCCCACGGGTGGTTGGTCGCGGCCAGCACGAACACGCCCTCGTTGGCGGCCAGCCCGTCCAGCTCCTCCAACAGCTGGTTGACGGTGCGGCGCATCGACGAGCCCTGCAGCTGGCTGCGCTTCTGACCCAGCGCGTCGACCTCGTCGAAGAACACCACGCACGGGGCGTTGCGGCGCGCCAGGGCGAACAGCTCGCGCAGGTTGCGCTCGCTCTGCCCGGTGTAGACGTCGAGCACGTCGGCCAGCGAGACCGAGACGAACCGTGCCCCCATCTCCCCAGCGACCGCGCGCGCCACGAAGGTCTTGCCACAGCCGGGCGGCCCGTACAGCAGCAGCCCGCCTCGCAGGTCGCTGCCGAACAGCGCCCTCAGTCTCGGGTTGCGCAGCGGAGCCAGGAAGGCCGCCTCGAGCCGTTCCTTGACCTTCGCCATCCCCGCCACGTCGGAAAGCGTGACGCTCGGGGGCGAGCTCTCCTGGAGCGGCAGCGGGGCCGGCTCGTCGTCGTCGGCGTGCGCGAACATCGGGGTACGGCGCTGTCGAGGTCATCCTCGGCCGCTGGCCAGTCGAAGCCGTCCGGGGCGTGGTCGCCGGTGCTCGTGAGCGGCTGCGCCGGGTCGGGTGCCCCTGAGGAGTCCGGCGCGTCGGCTTCCACCCCGAGCGCGCGGCGCATGAGCGCCCGCGCCTCGGCGTGCCCCGGGTCGAGCCGGAGCACCACGGCGAGGTGCTCGACGCTGTCGTGCGGTCTGCCGTGCGCCAGCAGCAGCTCGGCGAGGTGCAGCCGCAGCGACGGCTCGTCGGGCGCCACCTCGATGGCACGACGCATCGCCTCCAGCTCGGCGTCGGGCTCAGCCATGCAACACCTCCCGTGCCTCCGTCGTGCCCGGCCGAAGCCGTTCCTCGGCCTCCCTGAGTCGGCCCGTCTCGGCCAGCAGCGCCGCCTCCGGCCGTCGGTAGCCTCGCGTCCGAGCGATCTCCCGCCCCCGACCCAACTGCTCAGCGGCCGCGTCGAGCAGCTCCCTCCGCCCGGTGC
>Ga0070714_100001546_pt1 | contig 16786 bp, 18 predicted proteins | sample LARL83metaG_FD_65450 | JGI IMG/M metagenome (GOLD analysis project Ga0070714, IMG submission 65450) | Corn, switchgrass and miscanthus rhizosphere microbial communities from Kellogg Biological Station, Michigan, USA - LAR L8-3 metaG | ecosystem: Host-associated > Plants > Roots > Rhizosphere ... | reverse complement strand
AGAGCAAAAGGAAGGGGGCGGCACAAGGGCGCTCAGTTGCCCGGCGGAAACAGTATCCGCACAAAGTTGCGACATATGAAGACGAACCCTTGCCGTAGTCTCGAGGCGTCTTTCTCATCGGCCACGTCCGTCACGGGGCGGACAAGGTACTTCCAGTCAGATTATTTTCATATGAGACATGACACTCATCTCGGACGCAGGAGCATGCGAGGCGACGGCGCCGTGATCCACCGAACACAGGGACGAAAAGAGGGGGGCCCGATGACGGCCGACACGCAGGCGGTGGGCGTCACCGCGATGTCCAAGGAGCAGCGCGAGCAGTTCGAGCGCGACGGCTACATCGTCGTTCCGGGCGCGCTGGGCGAGTCCGAGGTGGAGTACTACGCCGCCGCCATCGACCGGGTCTACGAGGCCGAGAAGGCGGCCGGGCGGCTCTCCCCGGAGGGCTCGATGCACAAGCTGAGCGCGGTGGCCAGCTGCCCCGAGGCGGTCGGCCTGATCGACCACCCGAACATGTTTCCGCTGGTGTGGTCGGTGCTGGGCTGGAACGTGCACATCTACCACTCGCATCTGGACGTGCACCCGCCGATCCGGATCGAGAAGCCGTACCGCTTCGAGTGGCACCAGGACGGCGGCCGGCAGAACCGGGAGCTGGAGACCGACCCGCGCCCGCGGCTGTCGGTGAAGATCGCCTACTGGCTCTCGGACGTCTCCGAGACCGGCCGGGGCAACTTCAAGGTGGTACCGGGCAGCCACCTGCGCAACTGGATCGACGGCCCGCCGCGCCGCGACATGGTGTGGCCGGAGCCGGAGGGCTCGGTCGAGGTCTGCGCGAACCCGGGCGACGCCGTCTTCTTCGACCGGCGCATCTGGCACACCCGTACGAACAACTACTCGGACCACGTCCGCAAGGGCATGTTCTTCGCCTACTCGCACCGCTGGTCCTACGGCCGCGACGAGAACGACGAGCTGCACTCCTCCGCGTCGTTCGCGGGCTTCAACCCGATACAGCGGCAGCTGCTCGGCGCGAAGCTGGCCACTGAGGGCCAGGTCCCGGGCGACCACCAGTGGGGCCACTACCCCGAGACCACCCCGCTGCACGGTTTCCTCAAGAGCAACGGGTTGCTCGACCCCTCATACCCACCGCTCAAGCCCTGACGAGGGCGGCACGGCACGGTAACGGAACACGTGCCGCGCATCACCCACAGCCCCGGACTGGCCCCACGCAGTCCGGGGCTGTGGCTTGAGGGCGACCCGGCCTGAAGACGGCCCGCCCTGAAGACAGCCTCAAGCACGCTTCATCCGCACCCTGACGCGTCCCCGCTGTCCGTTTCGACCGGACATTTCCGTTGACGGGCAAGGCGATCGCCGCCCATAGTGAACCTGACTCCGCCGCGGCGCCGGCGTTCGAGGGCCGCCTTCGGTTGCGGTCCTCCGTCGATGCCGACCGGCAAGGAGGAGTGGCCGCATGGGTGCGCCGCGTTTCAGAGCTTTTAGATCAATCAGACCGATCAGGTTCTCCAGCCCCCGTCTACGTATTCGGGCCCTTGCAGGGGCCGCGGTGCTGCTCGCCTCCGGGGCCGCACTGACGCCACTGCTGGCGCAGACTGCGAGTGCGGACAGCCCCGCGAGCCTGCCCGCGTGTCCGTTCTGGACCAACGCGACCCCGCCGCAGCGCGGCGTGACGCCCTGGGTGCCGCCGCTGCAGACCGCGCCCGCGGTGAACTTCACCAGCCGCCTGCCCGCGCCCACGGGCGTGGCCGGAACACTGTCCGGCGGACAGGTGACGATCACGCTCAACCGCGTGCCGGGCGCGCAGGCGTACCGGGTGTGGCGCAACGGCCAGTCGGTGGCCTGGATCACCGACTGGGGCCAGACGACGCTGACCGCGGTGGACACGGCGCCGTGCCAGAACGCCTTCTACACCGTCGCCGCGCTTGTGGACCAGAACGGCACGGACGCGTCGCTGGGCAGGCTTTCCGCGCCGTATCAGCTCGCTGCCAACGGCGTCGTCGTACCCTGGCAGACGCCGGTGGGCGGCACCATCGACATGACCGTGACCTCGTACAACGACGGCGGTCTGACCGCGGCCGGGTACAACGCACAGCTCGGCGTATGCGCGGTGGACCCGCGGGTGATCCCGTGGGGCACGTACTTCTCCGTGCCCGGATACGGGACCTGCTACGCGGCGGACATCGGCACCTGGATCCAGAACGACACGGTGGACGTGTGGCTGCCGGGCTCGCAGGCGAACGGCTGGGGCGTGCAGAACCGTACGGTCACGATCATCGCCGATCCGTACGGGGGCGGCGGCACCGGCTCGTCGCCGAGCGCGAGCGCGAGTCCCAGTCCGAGCGTCAGCCCGAGCGCCGGTCGCAGTCCGAGCCCGTCGGCCTCGCCGAGCGCCAGCGCTTCGCCCTCCGCGAGCGCGAGTGTCGGCCCGTCGAGCCCGCCGAGCGGCGGCAACCTCGTCGCCAATCCGGGCTTCGAGACCGGCGCGCTCGCCCCATGGACCTGCGACGCCGGTACCGCGTCCGTCGCCGGCTCGCCGACGCACTCCGGCTCGCACGCGCTGGCCATAACGCCGACCGCCTCCGACGACGCTCAGTGCACGCAGCCGATCGCGGTGAGACCGAACACCGCCTACACGCTCACGGGCTACGTCGAGGGCTCATACGCCTACCTGGGCGTCGTCGGCGGAGCGAGCACGTGGACGCCGTCGGCGAGCTCGTGGCAGCAGCTGTCGGTCTCGTTCACCACCACCGCGTCGCAGACCTCAGTGCAGCTGTTCGTGCACGGCTGGTACGGGCTGCCCGCGGTGTCCGTGGACGACCTCTCCCTCAGCCCGTGAAGCCGCGCAGACCACCGGAAGCGTCAAGCACCGCACCCGTCCGCCGCAACCGATCAGGATTCGAGAAGCGTGCGCGACCGGCCGCGCCCTACGGTTGAAAGGTCGGCGCGGCCCGTCGCCGACATCCTGAACAGCAGGAACGCCACTCCAGAGCTAGGAGCGAACCATGTCGGAAGGCGTGCAGACGATCATCTTTCCGGTGCAGGACCTCGAGAAGGCCAAGGCCGTGTTCGCCGCGCTCCTGGGCGCGGCGCCGTACGCGGACACGCCGTACTACGTCGGATACAAGGTCGCCGGCCAGGACGTCGGCCTCGATCCGAACGGCCACGCGCAGGGCATGACCGGCCCGACCGCCTTCTTCCACGTCGCGGACATCAAGGCGAGGCTCGCGGCGCTGCTCGAGGCCGGGGCGCAGACCGTGCAGGACGTGCGGGACGTGGGCGGCGGCAGGCTGATCGCCACGGTCGAGGACGCCGACGGCAACGCCATCGGCCTGCTGCAGGACCCGCAGACCTCCTGATCGACGCTTACTGCCCGTGCTCCGCCTGCTCCACGTGATCCACCCGCTTCACCCGTTCTCCCGACGATCGCCGCGCCAGCAACGCCGTCACCGGCCTGAGCAGCCACACCGCCAAGGCCGTGACGGCGGCGCCGAGGAGCAGCCCCACGACAGCGTCGCGCGGATAGTGCACGCCGATGTACACGCGCGAGAAGCCTTCGAGCAGCGCGAGCACGATCGCGATGAGCCCGAGCCGTCGACTGAGCACGAACACCCCGACGGCGAGCGCCCCGGCGAGCGCGGAGTGGTTGGACGGAAAGGAATAGTCGCTCGGCCCAGGGCACGGTACGACGGTGTATACGTGCGGGAGAGTGAGGCAGGGCCGACGCTCGTCGACCAGTGACTTAAGCCCCGCGTTCGCCGCCACCGCGCCCGCCACGCCGATCAGCACGGCGACTAAGCGCGCCCCCGCTCCGCTCTCGCGCCGCGTGAGCCACCACGCCAACGCGAGCAGGGCGACCAGCAGGCCGAGACTGAGCGTCGTGTAGTCGTTCATCGCGCTGTTGAGCCAGTGCGTGTCGTGGGCGAACGACGTGATGTCGACGTACAGACTGCCGTCGATCCCTGCTCCGCCCGCCATCGGCGCCGCCTCTTCCCAGTCAGGCGGTCCAATGCCGCACCGTTCAGGCCCTACATCACCGTACAACTTTTACGAGATTGTAGATGCTGACCCAAGGGTTCGGCGCCACGTATGGTCGAATCATGGACGCAGATCTGAAAGTTCGGGACAACGCGGAGTCGCACGCGTACGAGGCGGTGCTCGACGGCGAGGTCGTCGGCACGATCGCCTATACGCCGGTGTCCCCGCGGCATGTCGTGTTCAGGAGCACGGTGGTCGACCCGCGCCTGCGCGGCCGGGGCATCGGCGCGCTGCTCGTCAAGGCGGCGCTCGACGACGTCAGGGCGAAGGGCGCGGCGATCACGAGCCAGTGCTGGTTCGTCGACGAGTTCATCGCCATGTACCCCGAATACGCGGACCTGCTCAACTCCGTGCCTTCTTGAGCTTTACCACGATCGTCTGATCAGTCGTCGTTGCAGGTCACGGTGCCGTGGATGATGGCATTCCCGTTGCGGCCGTCGGCGGTGCCGTCAGCCGCCACGGCCAGGCCCAGGCTCAGGGCCGGCGGATTCGGGATGTGGATCGCGCCGTGCAGAGCGGGGTCGGCGCCCTGGCCGTGCTGCACAAACGTCGCGTCGAGCTGCTGGACGTCGCCGGTCGGGGTGAAGGTCACGTCCTGCACGGCAAAGGAACCGGTCAGCGTATTGCAGCCGCGGCCGTCGCCGAAGAACTCCAGCGAGGGCTCCGGCCGGGTCAGGGGCGGCGGGGAAGCGGACGGCGCCGGTGTAGTCACCGGCCGCGAGCACCCGGCCCAGAGGCGCGGAGAGATCGAGGCCCCAGGATTCGCCGTCGGCGGCGGAGAGCGAGATGCGGACGGCCTGGTCGGACAGGACGGCGAACACGACGAACCCGTCTGCGGCCGCGGTGGAGAAGGAACCGGACGCGCCCTGGCCGACGAAGTCGCCGGGATCGCTGGTGAAGCTGAGCGAGGCGGCCTGCGCCGTCTGCGCCCATGCCGCGCCGCCCCCGATCCCGGGCAGCACCCCGGTCATGACGGCGGCGAGCGGAACGACGAGCGCTGAGACGACGCCCGCACGCGTGAGGGCGTGCTTGAGCGCATGAGCATGGATCACGAGGACGGAACCCCCTGGCATCGATACCCCGACGGGCCCGCACGCCGACACTCCCGTTGTACCCGCGCTCATCTGCGAACCCGGACCGGGTATACCGTTCGAACACTGATATCGCAGACCGATTTCCGGCGCCACGAAGGGGATCGCTGCCATAATCGCGGCATGTCGACACGGGGAACGGACGCGTATCAGGACATCGACAATCTTCCCGGCCTTGTCCAGAAAGCCGTACGCGCGGCACGCCGCCACGGCTTCCCGTCCTCGTGCAGACCCGAGCAGGGCCGCCTGCTGCAACTCCTGGCAGCAGGGGCGCCGGACCGCATCGGCGAGACCGGAACCGGCTGCGGCGTCGGACTGGCCTGGCTGGCCTCCGGAGCGTCCGGCGACACCAGCCTCGTCAGCGTCGAACGCGACCCGGACCGCGCCCGCATCGCCGCCGAGGTCTTCGAGGGCTGCGACAATGTCGAGGTCGTTCACGGCGACTGGAGCCGCATCGAGGACTACGGCCCCTTCGACCTGCTGGTTCTCGACGGCGGCGGCCAGGGGAAGACCAAAACCGGCACCGGCACCGGCACCGGCACCGGGAACGAAACGGGAGGCGCGGACGATGCGGACCGCGCTCACTGCGACACGGCAGACCCCGCCCGCCTCCTCGCCCCCGGCGGCGTCGTCGTGATCGACGACTTCACCCCCGTCACCGCGTGGCCGCCCCGCCTCGGCGGCGAGATCGACCTGCCCCGCGTGCACTGGCTGGAGCATCCCGCGCTCCACGCGACCGAACTGCGCCTCGCACCGGACCTCAGCGCGATCGTGGGCACCTACCTCCCCGCCGCCTGACCATATACATATGCATAATCTGATGTATAGGGGCGATTCGTGCGGGAATATCCCAGAGCTCTGAGCGAGACCGCCGCCGAGTACGCCGGCCGCATTCAGCGCGACAACCGGGCCGGGCGCTGCTTCATCTGCGATCTGGCGGCCGGCAAACCGGATCCCGGCGACCCGATCATCTATCGCGACGAGGTCTGCGTGGTCTTCTTCCCGGTGCACCCACGCCTGCTGGGCTACGCTCTGCTCGCCCCGCTTGAGCACCGCACCGGCGTCGTCGGCGATTCCACCGAGGATCAATACCTCCAGGTGACCGCGAAGAGCTGGCACGGCGAATCGCCGCAGCGATGCGGGCTCGACCCTCGACAAGTTCGCTGCCACCGGGCCGGGCTGAACGCTAGGCGCTTGCGGCGCTTGCGGTGGTCGGGAAATCGCGCATGCCGCGCAGCGGGGAGAAGAACAGCCACAGGCCGGACGAGCACCCGCCGATGACCGCGATCCACAGCGTGGGTCGCACGCCGAGAGTCGATCCGAGGATTCCGGCGGCCACGGCGCCGAGCGGCAGGGTGCCCCAGTTGATCCACCGCGCGCTGGCACTGACGCGGGCGAGCAGGTCGGGCGGGCAGGTCGCCTGCCGGTAGCTGAGCAGGCCGACGCCGCAGAGCGTGGCCGAGAAGGTCCAGGACATCCAGCCGAGCGCGAACAGCGACACCAGGATTCCGGGCTCGGCCGCCGGGATCAGCAGGCCGGGCAACGCGAACAGCGTCATCGCCAGCCAGGAAACCCGGGCCGAGCCGAGCCGCCGCGACAGCAGGCCCGAGGCCAGGCCGCCGATCACCCCGCCGGCTGCGCCGAGCGCCAGCACGATGCCGACGTATCCCGGGCGCAGATGCAGGGTGCGCACGAGGAACACCGGGCCGAGCGCCTCGACCATGATGACGAAGAAGTTCGCGGTGCCGCTCCACAGCACGCCTTTGAGCAGGATCGGCTCGCGCAGGAGGTAGGCGAGGCCCTCGCGCATCTGTTGCCGCAACGGCGGTCGCGCGTCGTCTGGGATCGGGGCCGGCGCTGAGGCCGGTGGCGGCGTTCGGGACTCGTTCGGCTCCCTGGTGCGGATCGCCAGAAGCCCGCCGGCCGACACCAGATAGGACAGCGCGTCGGCGGTCATGGCGGTTGCGGCGCCGAAAACACCGACGAGCGCGGCGCCGAGCCCCGGGCCCGCGATCTGTGCGACGGACTGGGTGGTGCCGAGCTTCCCGTTGCCGTCCATCAGCTCCTCGCGCACCAGCAGCGTCGGCAGGTAGGCCGGGTACGCGACCGAGAAGAACACGCTGAACACGCTGGAAGCCATCGCCACCGCGTAGAGCTGGCCGAGGGTCAGCGCGCCGACGGCGGCGGCCAGCGGCACGGAGCCGATCACCGCCAGCCGGGCCAGGTCGCACCAGAGCATCACCCGGCGCTTGCCGCGCCGCTCGACCAGCGCCCCGGCCGGCAGGGAGACCAGGAGGTAGGCCGCGGTCACCGCGGCCGACAGCAGGCCGACCTCGAACGTGCCGGCCCGCAGGGCGACGACGGCCACCAGCGGCAGAGCCAGCACGGTGATCTGCGACCCGACCTCGCTGACCGCCTGCCCGCTCCACAGCAGCAGGAAATCGCGGTGCCGCCAGAGCGCGGGCCGTCCGACTGCGCTGCTCGTCATACCGGAAATGGTGTCAGTCTTCCGAGGTGTGCGGCGATCAAGCGGCCGGCCGTACGGCGGAATTCGTCCGTTTTCGGCAATGCACGGAATCCGCGACGGCTGTTGCGGAGGACGGCCACCATGGGCCGCATGTCCGCAGCGCGACCCCGGTCAAGGATCGGATTCGCGTCCACCCGGACAACGCGCTGAGGACGACGCCGAGGGGGACCGGGTGTTCGCGTTCGCATCCACGTGTCCGCACAGCCGCCGCCCGGCCGGTCCCCTCCGGTGGGCCGGCTTCGCCGCTCGGCGACCATCGACGCCTCGGGTCTCCACCACCTGAAAGGACTGGCTGCACGATGATCAAACCAGCTCTACGCAGCAGGGCCACCGCGCTCGGCTCGTCCGTGTCCGCCCTGCTCCTGCTCGCGGCCGCCGTGCCGTCGCCCGCCTCGGCCGACACCATGCGCACGCTCAACCTGGCCTTCAGCTGCGCCACGGGCCTGCCGTACGGCATGAGCGTCGACAACGGCTCCGGCTGGTACTACCCCAACGGATCGAGCTACGCGGTCGGGACCACCAAGTACTTCACCGTCTACATCCCGGCCAGCGCGACCGAGATCGCCATCGACACAGGCTACTGCGACGGCGAGCAGTCGCAGTACTGGAACGCCAACTGGCATGGCACGTACAGCGGCCTCACGCCCGGCACCTCGACCGTCAATGCGTACGGGTACTGCGACTTCGACGACTACTACGGCGTGTACTACCGCGAGTGCTCGGTCGGAGGCATCACCTACAGCTGATCCGCTCGAGGGCGGACAGCGCACGATTTCCGAATTGACGAGCACCGGCCGCGCATCCGTCCCGGACGCGGCGGCCGGTGTGCGTTTCCTAGGCTTCGGGCGTGCAGCCCCAACCCGTGATCTCGCTGCCGAGCTCAGAAATCGTCAGCAGGACGCAGAAGTATGCGTGTGTGCCGTCTGTGATGGTCCCCCGCATCGCCTGAGCGTTCTTGTAGGTGCAGAGGAACCCGTCGACCCACCCCGTCCCCTGGCTCACAGTCACCGAGGCACAGAGTGCGGTGGTGTTGGTGTCGGCATGTGCCGGTGCGGCCGCGGCTGCCGCTGTGACCAGCCCGAGGGCGGCGGCGACGCCGATGACTTCGAGTCTTGACGCACGGGGTATACGCATTCTGATTCCTCCTTCGACGGCTGGGAATCAGACTGATACGCGCGGCGGCCCCGGAACAGGGCGTAGGGGCGGCGCGCTGGAAATCCGCGCGCGCTCCGACGCCTCCGGCCATGATGACCGCTGGTGAATCCGCGCTAAAGCGAGGCGAGCAGCGCGAGCACGCGACCCCATCCCGTCTGCTGCGCCGCCTCGTTGCCCGCGCGAGTGCCGCCGAGGTCCAGACGCTGGTGGGTGACCGGTTGCAGCTGCGACGTGGCGGCGGGCAGATACGGGAACGTCCCCAGGCCGTGCCCGGCATCGGGGAAGACCAGCGCGTGGTGCGGATACGGGCTGCCCGCCACGCTCAGTTCGTGGTCGATCTGCTCGGCCCAGTCCGCCGAGTCCCACAGGCCGTCGTTCTGCCCGCCGAGCGCCAGCACCGGGCCCGAGACGTGGTCGACCGGGATCGGGTAGAGCGTGACCGGTTCGCCGTGCAGCGTCCAGGCAGCGCCGCCGCCCGGGAACCCGACGTTGATCACGGCGCTCGGAGCGTAGAGGACCGCCCCGTGTACGAGGTCTGGGAAAAGATCGGCCAGCAGCAGCGCCGCCTCCGTCCCCCGCGAGTACCCCATGGCCAGCACGTGTGCCGGATCGACGCCGGGTTGGGCGGCCAGGGCGCGGGCCGCCGCGGCGAAGTACTCCAGCGGGATGTCGCGCAGCGTCTTGGGCAGGCCCGGGAGGGCGAAATAACCGAGCGACAGCGCGCGATAGCCGTGGCTGGCGAGCAGCGCGGCGGCGTAGTTCATGCTCTCGCCGCCCTCCGAGCCGCCGAATGCCAGCACCGCCGGGTGCGGCGTCGAGCCCGGCGGGGGCAGGAACAGGTCGCCGACGACGCCGTCGTGCGCGAGGGCGAGCCGGCGATGGGTGACGCCGGACGCCATCCATCGGCGTGTAAGGACCCTGACGGCGATGCGCTGCGTGCCGAGGTAGGCGGACAACTCGATCGCGAAGGACGGGGCGACCTGCGGGAAGAGCGGCGAGAACGCCGCGGTGCCCGGGTCGCCGGTGACCGGGTTCATCGACCAGAACAGACCCATCGGATCCACCCCGCGGTACGTGCCGCCCGTCGGCGCCTGCTCGCCCGGATCGACTGTGCCGGAGGGGCCGGCGACGAAGGTGGCTCGGGCTTGCCAGGGCTGGCTCCGGTAGTCGCTCGCGCGGGTGACGAGAGTGACCTGTGCGCCGGGGGTCAGTCCGGTCACCGCGATGTGGACCGGCTGGTCGGCCAACGCGGCGGCTGCGTCGATCACGAGCTGCGGATGCCGGCCGGGGCGCAGCGCCGAACCCGACACGGCGCTCGCGACGAGGATCGCGCCTGTTATCAGAACTCGAAGAAAACCGCTGTTGGATCTCATCTCAGCCCCCGTGCACGCCGGGTCCGGGTCTGGACCCCGCGCTGCGATCTTAGAGCGTCCGAGGGCTGGGGCCGCGGCGGTGGAGAAGTGGTTCCACAGCGCGGTCGACCCGCAAGGGCTCTACCGCGACGGAAAAACGGTCCGGGCTCCCCCACCCACCAGGGGGAGCCCGGACCCGGTCTCGCTCAAAGCTGCGGGCGACCCCCCGCCTTCAGCTCGGAGACCAACACAGCAGCCTGCACCCGTCGCTCGATGCCCAGCTTGGACAGCAGCGACGAAACATAGTTCTTCACCGTCTTCTCGGCCAGGAACAGCCGCTCGCCGATCTGGCGGTTCGTCAGGCCCTCACCGATCAGGTCGAGGATCCGCCGCTCCTGCGCGGTGAGCGCCGCCAGCGGATCGCCGCGCTCCCCGCTGCGCAGCCGCGACATCACCGCGGCCGCGAGCTTGGGGTCGAGCAGCGAGCCGCCGGCGGCGACCGTGCGCACCGCACCCACCAGATCCATCCCGCCGACCTGCTTGAGCAGGTAGCCCGAGGCGCCCGCCACGATGGCGTCGAACAGCGCCTCGTCGTCGGAGAACGAGGTCAGCATCAGACACGCCAGCTCCGGCATCCCCGACCGGAGCTCCCGGCAGACGCTGACCCCGTCCCCGTCCGGCAGCCGCACGTCCAACACCGCCACCTGCGGGCGCACCGCCGGAACGCGCGCGATCGCCTCGGCTGCCGTTGACGCCTCGCCGACGACCGCGAACTCCCCCTCCACCTCCAGCAGATCCCGCAGCCCCCGCCGCACGACCTCGTGGTCGTCCAGCAGGAACACGCGGATCGGTCCGGCTCCGTGGGCCGGACCCGCGCCGTGGTTCGGCGGCGGCTGTTGCGTCATGAGAGAACCGTAACGCGGCGGGCACCGGGAGTGCACGGGTCCAAGGTCCCTAGCCTCGCGGGACCATCGGGGCGCAATGGACACAGAGTGCTGATGCAGGTGGGCGGGCGAACGGAGTGGCGAACAGGGCCCGTGCATCTCAGGGCGTGATGACCGAGTTATCAGATGTCGGATAAGAAACGTCCACAGCGCGGAAGCGGCGCGCGGCGCGGGCGGCAGGGCGCGCCCGGATTCAGACGTTCGGTTCGGAGGGTCGGGGGCCCGGATCCCGGGGTCTCAGGCGGCCGGGGTTTCAGACGCCCGGGTAGCGCCAGGCCGAGCGACAGCGGCCCACCTGCCACGGCTGGTGGCAGCGGCCGGCGCAGCGGGTGCCGGGGTGCACCGCGTGGCGGCAGCCCGGGGCGTCGTGGAGTCTGCGCCTGCGGTCTGCCAGGACACAGATGCGCGGCTGCATGATGCGGTGCTGGACGTTCACTTCGCGGCCACCTCGGTCCATCCGCTTAGACCTTCGCAACCAGGCGGTACCCCGTGACCAGGTCTGGCCGGATGCGCACGGCGTAATCCACCGGCTGGGCGCCCCAGGAGCGCAGCAGCCCGCGGTATCGCTCGATCAGCTCGGGGGCGGTGACCAGGCGGGCGTAGCCGGTCACCACGACGCTCCAGCCGAGGTGGCTGTCCGGGTCGATCTCGTCGACCTCGTACGCCACGACCACCCCGGCGCCGGCGCCGGAACCGGACGAGTCCGACTGGCGCGAGCTGGGCGAGAGCGCGGCCTCATGCGTGCGGATCACGATGTCGCCGTCGTCGAGCACGTGGTTGACGGGCCGGATCGCGGGCAGCGCGTCGCGGGTGAAGACGATGCGACCGAACGATGCGCCGCTCAGCAGTCCGAGCGCCTCGGATCTGCTCAGCTCGACCATGTGCCGCGCGTCCGCCGTCTCGCCGGCGAACGTGTCAGGGCTCTCTGGCTCCCCGAGGTTCAACGCGCCACCGTCCGACCTGCCACCGTCTGCTCCTCTACCACCGCCCATTCCCGCTCCGTCCAGCACACCGCTGTCCACAGGTGCCATTCCGACCGCCGCCAGGCGGCGTCTGTCCCCCGCCGTCCTGTGGCGGAAACCGAAACCCGGGCGACGATCATCGTCACAGCTGCGCGCCCGCCGTCGATAGGGCCGAAAGTCCCGAACCCGACCGACCGACAGGTTTATGTGGTGAGGTTCACACCCGAAGTGATTCAAGAGGCGCATAATGCATCACGAGGCGCGGTTCGCGCGCCACGAGCGGGCTTGACACGGCTCGCGCGCCTGCGCCCGCGGCGACGCGGCCTGCGGGTCCGCGGGGAAGATCGCGCCGGGCGATTGAACCGCCACCTTCTTGAGAAGAAGGTACGTGTGCACGCCCCTGCTGACCCACGGCTGACGTGGAAGGTCTCCGGCGACCCGACGCGGCTCGACGGAGCGGTCCTGCTGCTGCACGGCGGGAAGTCCGAGTCGTACGACCCGGTCGGGCGCGCCGATCTCGCGGCGGCGCGGATGCGGCCGTTCGCCGGAGCGATCCTGCGGCGCAGCGGTTCCGGACAGCGCGTCGGTTCGGCGCAGCATGGTGCTTCGGCGCAGCACGGCGGTTCAAGACAGCACGGCGACACCCACCGGCACGGCGATTCGGCACGGCACGGCGGTGGCCCACCGCGGCACGGTAGCCCACCCAGGCACGGCGGCTCGGGCGGCCCAGGGCATCGCGGCCGTGCGGTGTCGCTCGCGGTCGGCCTCCTTCGCGACCGGTATCGCGGCTGGAACGGCACCGAGGCCGAGCCGCTGCGCGACGCACTGTGGGCGCTTGAGGAGACCGAGCGGCTGTACGGCCCGATACCCGTCGTGCTGGTCGGGCATTCGATGGGCGGGCGAGCCGCGCTGCGGGCAGGCGGATATCGGACGGTACGAGCCGTCGCGGCGCTGTGCCCGTGGCTGCCCGAGAGCGAACCGTTCGCGCAGCTCGCCGGGCGCACGGTGCTGATAGCGCACGCCGTACGGGACGAGGTCACGGACCCGGCAGCGTCACTGCGTTACGCGCAGCGGGCGACCTTAGTCGCCGACGAGGTGCGGTACCGGCACATGACGACGGGCGGGCACGCGATGGTGCGCGGGGCGGGGCAGTGGCATCGTTTGGTCGCCGACTTCGTCGTCGAGCAGGTCGGATCGCGGACGCAGAACTAACACCGGGTTGACAGCGGAAACGGCCCAGCAGTCGCCTGACCGGCCGTGTCCAATTTACCCGGACAAAACAGCACCCTGATAAGGGTGTCCGCCATCGCTCGGCCTGGCGCACGTGAACAAACACGGCGCGGTCGGCTCACGCCTCTCGGACGTGCCCCAGGCTCCGGCTGCGGTAGGGCACCCCGCTCAGGCGGCGCTGCCACCAGTGGCGGTGTTCGGGATGCAGTCGAAGTCCGAGGTAGCGACCGATCGGCAGGTAGCCGATCGCCGCGCCCGCGACAGCCAGGATGATGTCATCGACATCGAAGGACCGGCCCTCGACGAAGAGCCGCTGCGCGGTTTCCAGGAGCGTGAACGCGAGCGCGGCCACGAGCATGACGCGCAGCAGACCGCGGAACCTCGGGCTGATGACGGGCAGCAGCAGGCCGAGCGGCACGCCGAGGGCGATGTTGCCGCCGAGTTCGAGGACTGCTTCACGCAGCGTCGCCTGGTTCAGGTAGAGGCGGATCGTGGCGCCGGGCTTGAGGTTGGTGTGCGCGATGCCGACGGACGCACGGGACGGTGCCAACGTCAGCTTGAGCACGACGGCCGCGCAGAGGGCGATCGTCAGCAGCGCTACCGCGCGGGCGGCCATCGTGCCAGCCTTGCGCGCCCTGCTCGGGCTGGCCGGTAGCGCTTGCGGGCGCGTTCGACTGCCCGCTTCCTCAGGTGCCTTCGACGCCGGGCTCACCGGTGCCTCCCTCTACGACCTCTACGACGCCTCGCGGACGCACGCTGTCGCTGCCAGCGCCCCGTGTGCCCGGGAGCGTGTGAAGTATGCGTCACGAGCGGAGCGAACGGCGCGCGGCCAACACCGGGACGATCACCGCCAGCAGCATCATGAGCAGCAGGCCGAGTACGTGGCGGCGACGCTGCCGAGGATGCAGGCCACCCGCGCGGGCGGCCTGCCTGGCGTTGCCCGAGGACGCGCTCTGGTTCGGCGCTGCGGACGACGGCGATGACACCGGGGAAGAGCCTGAGGTCTGAGATGGTCGCGACGATCGTGTCCGCGCCGACTGGACAACCTGTGCGACCCGGCCGCCTCCATCTGCGCCCGCGCCTTCGCCCCTGGGCGCTGAAACCGCGATGCCGCTGACGCTCTCGCTTCCGGCGGTGTAGCCGGCACGATCGACGGCCTGCACCGACCTCGCCGGACCCGGCCCGTTCTCGTCGATCGACGGCGCCGGTTCGGTGCCCGTCGCGAGCGCCGATCCGCGGTGCGTGCCGGGCAGGGCGCGCAGAACGGCCTGGCATGTGCGCGTCGTGCCCGGCGGCAGCGGCTCGTTCGCCGCAAGGCAACTCAAGGCACTGACAGGCAGGCTGTCGGTCAGCGTCAGCTTGCGCAACGGCACCGTGCCGCCGTTCCGGAGCGTGTATCGGGCACGGATCGTCGATCCCTGAGCTACGGTCGGCGCCACTGCCGTCGCGGCGCTCCGACCATCGCCGCTCAACGTCTCGTGCAGGATGAGCGCACCCACCCGCGCGTCGTATCCGGCTTCGGCAGTCGCCGACAGGCGCGCCGCGCTATCCGGGACAGACGCCGAAGCCCTGATGCTCACGCGGTGGAGTCCGGGCTGCGCGCTGAACCAGCCCGTGCAGCTCCTCTCGCCCCACGCCGGGACGACGAGCTTGGCGAGTGCGACAGTCTCGCCAGTCCCCGACGCACAGCGCAGCGACGCAACGGGGGCGTCGGGGTCGCTCAGGCCGACGTGCATGAGCTCGGCTTCGCTGCGATTGGCCAGAAGATACGTGCGGCGAACCGGTGCGCCCGGCTCGGCGAAGTAGGCGAGCGCGCCGAGGCCGGGAACACCGTCGGTCTTCGTCGAGAGGGTCAGCGCGGCCGCACCGACACCGCCGGTCCAGGGCGGCGCGCCAAGGCAGGCCGCGCGAGCGAGACCCGCCGTGAACAGCGCCGACGCGGCAGCGGCACCGGCGACGACGACGACGCGGCGGCGGCGGACGGTCGTGGCCGAACCCGTGCGCACCGGCGCCGCTCCACTACTCGACTGCTGACAGATCCTCCTTGCTGTCTATCGATGCGCCGCCGCCGTTCGGCGGATGCGCGCCGCGCGGTGAGCGGACAAGGAACGAAGTTCACCCGGTCGGATCAGTGTGCGATCACGTCGATCTTGGCCGCGTTCCAGCCGGACAGGCTGACCACCGCGGTCGCGCCCTGGAGGTCGGCCGAGTCGTACGTGGCGGTGAGCGTCTCCGTTTCCCCGGGCCAGAGCGTGGTGTCGTTGTCGCTCCAGATCGCGGACCGCACCTCGTCGTCGCCGGGCAGCTCGCCGCCCGCCGCGGTGCCGCGGCGCAGATCGGCGCGCAGGAAGAACCCGACCGCGGGCGTGCTGGAGGTATTGGCGACGGTCACCGTGACCAGCCGGTCGCAGCCGCCCGGCCCGGCCTGCGCGCCAATGTTCGCCGTCGCCGAGATCGCGGCCCGCGGCAGGTTCCGCAGAGCCTTGAGATCGGCGTACGAGGACAGCGTCGCCTGCGGGTTGCCGATGGTCTTCGACCAGTCGACCACGTCGGTCGTGGTGGACTGCCAGTAGACGTTGCGGTCCACCAGCCTGCCGTTCTGGCGCAGCAGCAGCTCGACGAAGTACACGGTGTTCGAGGCCGTCGGCACGGCCGGGGCCAGCACCTTGTTCACGACCTGCTGCGGCGCGAGGCTGCGCGCGCCGGAGGTCTTGTCGTCGAGCAGCCTGCCCGCGGTGCTGTACACCTTCGCCTCGACCGTCACGCCGGCCTGCGTCGCGCCGCCGAGATTGTCGAGTGTCACGGTCCTGTTGTCGAGGGCGAGGATCGCGTGCAGGGCCCGGTCGGCCTTCTGCGCGCCGAAGTACGCCCCGGCCTGGTCGCCGTCGTTGTTGTAGAGCGACCAGAGCAGTGTCGGCCAGCCCTTGTTCAGCTGCCAGTAGAGCGTGCCGGTGGCGGGCGCGGAGCTGTCGGTGGAGTGGTCGAGGAACGCCTCGAACTGGGCGCGGGTGTCCTCGTAGTTCTGCACCTGCGCCTCTTCGACGTACTGGGCCAGGCTGGACCAGGCGCCGTAGCGGTCGGCGATCGCGGTGTCGAGGTTGAAGAGCGTGCCGAACGAGTAACCGGTGTGCCCGGTGCCCTCGTAGTTCGCGTGGTACTGATTCGCCTTCGGCGTCTTCCAGAGCGCCGCCTGGTCGGCGGCGGACAGGAACCGGTCGATGGAGTCGAGCGAGGGCACGGTGTCGCCGCCGCTCTGCTCGCTGTCGAAGCCCCAGGAGCCGCCCGCGTTCGTCAGCGTGGAGTCGCCGCTGTCGAAGTGCGAGGTGTCGTACCAGTAGTCCGGCGGCACCCAGTCGTAAGGACCCTCCTTCTCCCCCGCCGGGCCGAGCTGGGGGCTGCTGTTGTACTCGGCCGAGGAGATGAACGGGCCGGGGTAGTCGGCGGCGGCGAAACCCTTGAGCGCCAGCGACTCCTG
>Ga0070714_100001545_pt1 | contig 16787 bp, 13 predicted proteins | sample LARL83metaG_FD_65450 | JGI IMG/M metagenome (GOLD analysis project Ga0070714, IMG submission 65450) | Corn, switchgrass and miscanthus rhizosphere microbial communities from Kellogg Biological Station, Michigan, USA - LAR L8-3 metaG | ecosystem: Host-associated > Plants > Roots > Rhizosphere ... | reverse complement strand
TGCCTCCGCCGCTCGAGCTGCAGCCGGCGGCGACCATCGCGATCGCGGCCACCGCGCCGACTGCCGCGAGGCGCAGCTTACGTCTCCATAGGTTCATGATGCTCCTTCGTCGTGGGCGCGCCTGCTCGCGCGTAACGAGGTACCGGTTGTGGCTCAGGCGCTCCGGTGGCCCGTGCTCGCGCCTGCCTGCTGGGACGGCACCGTGGGACGCTGATCGCTGCCGCCTCTCTCCGAGCCATCTGGTAATGGTTCGCTCTGAGCGTAACTTTGCCGATGAGGCAGGATCCAGCAAAGAATGTCACAAGTTACTACCGATATTGCCGTGGGTCATTGCCTGTCCGGCGGATCGTTGCGCTGGTACCCGCCGTTCTGGACCTCCAGGGCAGGCCGGCCCCTCAAGTAGCCTGGCGACGATAGCGAAACCTCGGCGAAAGAGGACGAGGCTCATGGCTGTCCTGGTCGGCCGACGCGAGACATTCAACGCCGCACACCAGCTGTGCGACCCTGACCTGTCTGATGAGGAGAACCGGCGCCTGTTCGGGAAGTGCGCCAATCTGCACGGGCACAACTACGTCCTGGAGGTAGTCGTGGCCGGCGAGGTGGATGAGCTCAGTGGCTACGTGATGGACCTGAAGGTGCTGGCGGACGTCATCAGCAGGCAGGTCATCCGCGATGTCGACCACCGCAACCTGAACACCGATGTCCCGTGGCTCAAGGGGCGCGTCCCGAGCACCGAGAACCTGGCCCAGGCCTTCTGGGAGCGGCTGCGGCCGGAGCTTCCTGACGGGCTGCTGCGGTGCGTCCGGCTCTGGGAGACCGACAAGAACTGGGCTGAGGTCGGTGGCCAGGCCTGAGGCCCCGGCCCGGGCCGGCGCGGCGCTGCGAAAGCGGTACAGGGCGACGGACGTGGGTGTGTTCACCCGCGACGAGGCGAGCCGGTTCGTGCCGCGCGGAGGCGCCGACCCGCACGACGACATCGTCCTGGCCTGGGAACTTCTGTACCGGCTCGAGCCAGAGCTCTATGACCGGCTGGCCACCGCCGAGCGGCTGCATCCCGGGGTCGTCGGCTGGCTGCCGCGCGGTGTGAGCCGGATCGCCGAGGTCGGCGCGGGCACGGGCCGGCTGACGATGGAGCTCATCGAGCGTGGCCGGGAGATTGTGGCGGTGGAGCCCGCGCAGCCGTTGCGCCGGATCCTGCGCGGGAAGCTCGCGGCGGCCGCCCACGGGGACCGGGTCCGCGTGATCCCCGGGTTCTTCGACAAGCTGCCGCTGCCTGACGGGTACGCCGATCTGGTCGTGGCCTGCTCGGCGTTCACCCCCTCCCCGGGACACGGTGGCGAGGCCGGCCTGTCCGAGATGGAACGGGTGTGCCGGCCGGCTGGGCTCGTGGCCATCATCTGGCCGAACCACCTCGACTGGCTCGCCGCCCGCGGCTACAGCTACGTCAGCTTCCCCGGGCCGATGTCGGTGGAATTCGGCAGCCATGACGAGGCAGTGGAGCTGGCCGAGATCTTCTTCCCCCGGGCGGCCGGCGAAGTCAGGCGGCGCGGCTCGCGGCAGGTCCCGTTTGAAGTTCTCGGCATCAACCCGCCGCGCGACCTGGCCTTCAAGGTGCTAGCCGGATGAAGATCGCGATTATGGCGCCGCTGGTCACGGCCATCAGAGAGCCTCAGCGCGGCGGTTCCCAGGCGTTCGTTTCCGATCTGGCCCGCGGCCTGGCCGGACGGGGGCATGGCGTGCACGTCTACGCCGCCTCTGGATCAGAGATCCCAGGGGTCGAGGTGATCGACACCGGGGTCGATCCCAAGACGCTGGAGGGCACCTTCTACCGGGCGGCCGGGCCACCCGCGCACCCGGCGGCAGCGACCGGGCCGGCGGCAGCCGCGGCCGAGTCCGCATTCAGCGCCGCCTACCGCATCATGCAGGCGACCCGGTACGACGTGATCCACAACCATGCCTTCGACGCGCCCGCCATCCGCCACGCGACGGCGCTGTCAGCACCGGTGGTGCACACCCTCCACCTGCCTCCCGACCAGGCGGTCTCGGCAGCTCTTCGCCGGACAGCCAGGCCGGGCAGGCCGCCGGCGGTAGCCGTGGTGTCGGAATCCCAGGCCAGCGCGTGGCGCCAGGTCATCCGGGTGGACGCGATCCTGCCGCCCTATCCGCCCACCGGGGTCATTCCCTGGTCAGAGACCGCCGGGCAGGCCGCGCTGTTCGCGGGGCGGCTGTCCCCGGAGAAGGGCACCGCCGAGGCCATCGACATCGCCCGGATGGCTGGGTTGCCGGTCGATGTGTACGGCGACGTCTACGATCCTGGGTACAGCCGCGAGCAGATCGACCCGAGGCGGAGCTGGCCCGGGGTGACCCTGCACCAGGGCGTGCCCCGGACCGTGCTGTGGGAGGCCATGGCCGGAGCGGCCGTGGTGCTGTATCCCGCCCGCTGGGACGAGCCCTTCGGGATGGCCGCCGCCGAGGCGCAGGCGTGCGGGACTCCGGTCATCGCGTTCCGGCGCGGCGGACTCAGTGAGGTGATCATGGATGGCGTGACCGGGTTCCTGGTGCCGCCCGACGACCTGCACGCCGCCGCCGACGCGGTCTCGAAGGTAGCCGGGATTTCCCGGCGGGCCTGCCGCGAGCACGCCGAGGACCGACTTGACCTGGAGCTGACCCTGGACGCGCACGAGCGCCTCTACCGGCGGGTGGCCGGTGAGTGAGCCGGCCCCGCCCGCCCCCGCGGGCAGGTGGCTGGCGGGTCGGCTCGCGGTGGTCACGGGCGCCAGCCGGGGGATAGGGGCGGCCACCGCCGCGGCCATGGCGGCGGCGGGCGCACACGTCGTGCTGGCCGCCCGGGACCGTCAGGCCCTGGACGGCGTGGCCGGCCGGATCACGGCGGCGGGCGGCCGGGCCACCCCGGTGCCGACGGATGTGAGCGACGAGGCCGCGGTCGAGCGCCTGTTCGCCAGGACGGCCGGCCTCGGCCAGCTGGGCGCGCTGATCTGCGCGGCCGGGGTGCTGACCTCCGTGCCGTTCGCCGGGACCTCGTCCGCTACCTGGGGCGAGACGCTCGGCATCAACCTGACCGGCACGTTCCTGTGCTGCCGCGCGGCGTTCACCGCCATGCTGCCCGCCGGTGAGGGCCGGATCGTCAACTTCGGGTCGCTGTCCGGCGTGTACGCCACCGAGAAGTTTCCCGGGCTGGCCGCCTATAACGTGTCCAAGTACGGGGTCATCGGGCTCACCGAGGCGATCGCGGTCGAGGGCAAGCCGCACGGCATCAGCGCTATTTGCCTGAGCCCGGGCGCCGTCGACACCCAGATGCTGCGCCGGGCCAACCCGGCGCTGCGCCCGGGGCTGACCCCGGACGACGTCGCGGAACTGATCGTCGCGCTGCTGGACAGCCCCCTGGCCCCGGTCAGCGGGGCGAACATCCCGCTGTTCTCGAACGCCTGAGACAGCGTCAGCTCAGCGACCACAGGTCGGTGCGCTCGTCGGCGAGCACGGCCGGAGCCGGGCGGGCTCGCGCCGATACCAGGCGTGCGCAGGCCGCCATCTCGCCGTCGGTGTCCAGTTCCGGATCACCCCCGCGGTCGAGGCCGGCCGCGGCCAGCACCACCCCGCCAGAAAGGTAGAAACCGATCAGCCTGCCTTCCTCGGCGCTGCCGCGCACCACGAACTCGTCCCACGTGGCCGCGTGGCCGACGTACTCGATCTTGTGCTCGTACTGGTCGGACCAGAAGCTGTGCAGGTAGTCGTAGGGAGCGGTCGAGCCAAGCATGGCCCTGGCCGCGGCCGCACCCTGCTTCTCCGCGTTGTTGAAGTGCTCAACCCGGATCCGCCCGAACAGCGGGTGAAGCTGGTTCGCCACGTCACCGGCCACATACACGTCGGGCGCGCTGGCCCGGCAGAGTTCGTCGGCCAGGATCCCGTTCTCACGTGCCACGTCGACCGCGGGGATGTCCGGCTCAATGCCGACACCCGCCACGGCGAAGTCACACGCGATGCGATGGCCGGCCGCGGTCACGACCGCCTCCACGCGCCCAGTGCCCTCGAAGGAGGCGACCTGCTCCCCGGGCAGCAACTGGACGCCGTTCGCGCGGTGGATGGCGCCGATCAGGGTGCCGACCTGGTCGCCCAGGACCGCTCGCAGCGGGACCTGCCCCGGGAAGACCACGGTCACCTGGACCCCCAGCTGGGTCAGCGAAGCCGCTACCTCGCAGCCGATGAAGCCCATGCCCACGACGACCGCGCGCCGGCCGGGCACCGCCTCCCGCTTGATCGCGTCGCACTCGGCCACCGTGCGCAGGTAGTGGATCCCGGGCAGGCTGGCCCCAGGCAGCTCGAGCCGCCGGTTGCGGCCGCCGGTGGCGATCAGGACCTTCTGGTAACCAAGCTCTTCACCCGAGTCCAGGGTGACCGCGTGGGCCGCCGGATCGACGGCCACCACGGCGGTCTCCCGGCGGAGCTCGACGTCATGGTCGGCATACCAGCCGGCCGGCCTGACGTACCAGGCGTCGAGCTCCTCTTCCGACCGCAGGTAGGTCTTGGACAGCGGCGGACGGCCAAAGGGCACGTCAGGCTCCCGGCTGAGGACCACCACCGGCCCGGTGAACCCCTCCTCCCGCAAGGCCGCCGCGGCGTTGCCGCCTGCGACGCCACCGCCGATGATCACAATCGCATTCCCCGTGGATCGCTCAGTCACGCAGTACATTCTGCCGCCGGCGCGGTGGGATGGACGATCGGCCCGGCCAGTGCGCGGGGTGAGAAGGCCATTGGCCAATTAAGGGCGGTCTATTGACTCTTCAGCCGGTTCGCCATTATTTCTGTGGCATGGAGAACAAAGACGTTCAAGATCGCAAAGGCACCAGCCGTCGCATGTTCCTCGGCGCCTCGGCCGTCGGCGCGGTCGCCGCACCCATCGTCTCGCTGGCCGCGCCGGCCAGCGCCGCGACGGCCGGTCCCGCGGGCCCCGCGTCGGCCTTGCCGCACCGTCGTCCCTCCGCCGATCTCCGGGCCCTGCTCAGGGAAATCGACCCGAACCGCATCCATGCCATCGTGCTGCGGCTGACCCAGTTCGGTACCCGGCACACCGCCAGCAGCCAGACCGACCCGGTGCGCGGCATCGGCGCCGCCACCAGCTGGGTCTTCGACCAGATGCAGTCCTTCGCGGCCACGTCCAACGGCCGCATGACGGTGCAGAAGCAGACCTTCACCCAGCCGGTCGCGAACCGGATCCCCGTGCCCACCCAGATCACCAACGTCATCGCGACGCTGCAGGGCACCGCGACCCCGGAGCGCTTCTACGTGGTGACCGGGCACCTGGACTCGAGGGTGACCGACGTGCTGGACTTCACCAGCGACGCGCCGGGCGCCGACGACGACGCCTCCGGCGTCGCGGTCGTCCTGGAACTGGCCAGGATCTTCGCCAAGCGCCAGTTCCCCGGCACGCTGGTCCTGGCCACCGTCGCCGGCGAGGAGCAGGGCCTGTACGGCTCGACCTTCATGGCCAGTCAGATGGCCGCGGCCGGAAACGATGTGCAGGCCATGTTCAGCAACGACATCGTCGGCGCCAGCCAGGCTCATGACGGCACCAAGCCCGACCCGCACACCCTGCGGATGTTCCTGGAGGGCATCCCGACCAACGCCACCGCGGACGACGTCACCACCCTGCAGACGGTCGGCGGCGAGAACGACGGCAAGTCGCGGCAACTGGGCCGGTACATCCAGGAGGTGGCGCCGTTCGACCTGACCGGCATGAACGTCCGGCTGATCTGGCGGCGCGACCGGTACCTGCGCGGCACCGACTCGCTCTCGTTCCAGGGCCACGGCTACGCCGCGGCCAGGTTCAGCGAGCCGCGGGAGAACTTCAACCACGAGCACCAGAACACGCAGGTCGTCAACGGCGTGCAATTCGGCGACCTGATCCAGTACGTGGACTTCGGCTACGTCGCGCGGGTGGCCGGGGTGAACGCGGCCGCGCTGTGGGCGCTGGCCACCAGCCCCAGCGTGCCGAAGAACCTCCAGATCCACACGACGCCGCCGGGGACCCTGGCCGGCACCAACCTCACGACGCTGAGCTGGGACGCCAACCCTGAGTCCAACATCGCCGGGTACGAGGTCGTGCAGCGCGAGACCACGGTGCCGGACTGGACCAGCGCGATCCCCGTGGGCAACGTCACCACGGTGACGCTCGACATCTCCAAGGACAACGTCCAGTTCGGCCTGCGCGCCGTGGACACCGACGGCAACCGCAGCCCGGTCGCCTTCCCGCAAGTAGCCGCGTAGCACCCAGGAAAGTCCGCCGCGTCACCCTGGCGCAACAACCGGCCCGCTGCCAGGCTGGCACCGTGTCGGTTGCGGATCTGGCCATAATCGCCGGGCTGGTGTTTGTCTGGGGCACGGTATCGGCGCGGCTGGAACGCCTGGACATGACCGCGCCCATCGTGTTCACCGCCGTCGGATGGCTGCTGACCCACGGGCCACTGGCCGTGCTGGGGGTCGCGCCCAGCAGCGAGGTCGTGAAGGTGCTGGCCGAGAGCACGCTGGCGCTGGTGCTGTTCACCGACGCCTCCCGGGTCGGGCTGCACGATCTGAAGACGGAGGTGGGGCCGTGCCTGCGGCTGCTGGGCATCGGGCTGCCGCTGACGATCATCCTGGGGATGCTGCTGGCGTACATCCTGCCGGGAGTCACCAGCATCTGGCTGGCCCTGCTCATCGGCGCGGCGCTGGCCCCGACCGACGCGGCGCTGGGCGCGGGCATGATGGTCAACCCCTCGGTGCCGGCCAGGATCCGCCGGATCATCAACGTGGAGAGCGGGCTCAACGACGGGATCGCCACCCCGGTCGTCCTGGTGGCGATCGCGGGCGCGGGGGCGGCCGAGAAGGTCGGCGCGACGGGCGTGGGCCCGGCGCTGGCCGATCTGGGGCTGGGCCTGCTGATCGGCGGCGCGGTCGGCGCCGGCGGAGGCTGGCTGGTGCGCGCGGCCCGCCACCGTGACTGGGTCGCCGAGGGATTCGCGGGCGCGGCGGTCCTGGGCCTCGCCCTCTGCTGCTACGCGGCCTCGGTGGCGCTGGGCGGCAACGGGTTCATCGCCGCGTTCATCGGCGGCCTGGCCTTCGCCGCCACGGCGGGCGGCGCGGTACGGCTGATCCCGTTCGTGGAAGAAACCGGCGCCCTGCTGTCGCTGCTGGTGTGGCTGATGTTCGGGGTGGTCGCGGTGGCCCCGGCCCTGACCAACGTGACCTGGCAGACGGTGCTGTACGCGGTGCTGAGCCTGACCGTCATCAGGATGCTGCCGGTCGCGATCGCGCTGGCCGGCAGCCGGCTGGGGCGGCCCGCGGTGCTGTTCATCGGCTGGTTCGGCCCCCGCGGCCTGGCCTCGGTCGTTTTCGGGCTGCTGGTCCTGGAGGACCTGGCCCCGGTAGCGGCCCGGCCGGCGGTCGACGTGATCGCCTTCACCGTGCTGCTCAGTGTGCTCGCGCACGGGCTCAGCGCCGACCCGCTGGCCAGCCGCTACGGTGCCCGTCTCGCCCCGGCGCCTGAGGCCGGTGCGCCGGCCGGGCTGAGCGACATACCGGAGCGGCGCCTCATCCGCCGCGCCCGCGCCTAGCCACCGGTACCGGGGCCTGGCTCCGGCGTTACATGTCCAGGACGACGTCGGTGACGGGGCGGGCGCAGCAGATCAGCGCCTCCCCGTCGGCGGGGAGTTCCAGCGGGTCGGGGGAGTAGCTGATGTCGCCGGAAAGCAGGGGGGTGACGCAGGTGTGGCAGACGCCGGTGCGGCAGCTCCAGCGGGTGGGGACGTCGCAGGCGTCGGCGAGTTCGAGCACGCTGCGCGCGCTGCCGGTAAACGGCGTGGTGATGCCGCTGCGGGCGAAGGTAACCTGAGGCCCGGTTCCCGGCGGGCCGGGCGGCTGATGCGCTGGCCGGCGGGTCTGCCCGACCAGGCCGGGGTTGGTCGCCGGCAGCGCCCCGAACAGCTCGGTGTGGACGCGGGCCGGGCCGATGCCCACGGCGGCCAGCGCTTCGGCCATGTCAGCCATGAACGAGGCCGGCCCGCAGACAAACGCGCTCGCGCCGGCCGGAACGCCGAGCCCGGGCAGCTTGTCTTTGGACAGACGCCCGGCCGCGGCGTGGCCGCGGTGGCGTTCCTGCGGGGTGGCCGCGCTGTAGAAGACGTGCTCGTGCGCGTGCGGCAGGGACGCGAGCAGGGCATGGGCCTCGGCGGCGAACGGATGTTCCCGCGGCCCGCGCGCCCCGTACAGCCACCAGATCTCGCGGTCGCTGCGGCGCTCCGCGAGGTCATGCAGCATGGACAGCACCGGCGTGACGCCGATCCCGGCCGAGATGAGCAGCACCGGGCCGGTGTCGTGGTCGAGGACGAACTCACCGCGGGGCGCGGCCACGTCCAGGGTCGCCCCGGGCCGCAGGCTGCGGTTCAGGTAGCCGCTGGCGGCGCCGCGGGGCTCGCGCTTGACGCTGATCCGGTAGGCGCTGGCGTCGGGCGCGGAGGACAGCGAGTAGCTGCGCACCGGGGCCGGGGTTCCGGCCCCGGTGACCCGCAGCGTGAGGTACTGGCCGGCCCGGGGCGTGGGCAGCGCAGTGCCGTCGGCGGCGGCCAGATAGATCGAGGACACCTGCGCGCTCTCCGGGACCACCTGGTCGACCCGCAGCGAACGGAAGCCAGCCCAGGCCGGCCCCGGCTCGACGCCGGCGGCCGTGCCGTTACTCCCGGCCTCATTCACCAGGTCGCGGAACGAGCCCTGCCAGCCGGGACTGAGGGCGGGGATCTCCAGGGCCTGGCGGAGCCTGGCCAGGTCGCGGTGCGGGAGGTACAGGAGCGCGTCGGTGTCGGCGACGGTCAGTGCGTGCGGGCCGGTCCTGGTCTTGACGATCTGGTCCCCGGCCTGGATCTGCCCCTCGGTGATCACACGCATGTAGAACCCGGGACGGTGGTGCGAAACCAGCAGCGCGGGCAGTTCTGGTTCGCCGACGCGCAGGCCGACCCGGTAGCAGGTGACGCGGGGCTGGGTGACCTCGAACTCGGCCTCGCCGATGCGGTACCGGTCGCCGATGCAGACCTGGTCGTCGGGCAGGCCGTCGACGGTGAGGTTCTCGCCGAACTCGCCGTAGCTGAAGTCATCGCGGCCGAAGAACTCCTGCCAGTACCGGTAGGCCGCGATCTGGTAGACCATCACCGCCCGCTGCTCCCCGCCGTGGCCGGCGGTGTCGCCCTGGCCGTCGCCGTCGATGTTGAGCCTGCGCACCATGGCCGGCCCAGCCACCGGGTTCTTCCAGATCCCGGTGTGGACGGTCTTGCCCTGCCAGGCCACGTCTTTCGGCATCCCGACGTTGACCGACAGCAGCACTGGCGTCATGACGGCTTGCTGGCGGCGACCTCGTCGGTGGTGAGATCGCGGTCGATGCCGTGCGGGATCACGGCCTGGCCGGGTTCCGGCTGCAGCTGCTGGCCGTCGAGCGTCACCGCGACCTTGTCCGGCTCGAACGAGATATGGCCGGAGATGCGCCCGGCCTCGGTCCAGGCGTCCTGGTACGACCACGCTGCCATGTGCGCGCTCCCGACATCGAAGTAGCTGGCCAGTCCTTTATAGGGGCAGAACGTCTGGCCCTCCACCGGAGTGAGTACGGACAGGTCGGTCCGCTCGTCTTCCTCGTAGAACGCATCCATGGCCCGCCACCCGAACGCCACCCGCTCCTTCAGCTCGCTGGCGTAGTCCGGCAGCCCGGTGTGCTGCCACGCCGCCCGTGGTCCGCTGTGGGCCCCGGCCCGGACCGTGTACCACGACGTCGGCCCCAGGTCGCTGTGCTCGGTGCGGTAGCCGCTGGCCTGCAGCACGTCGGGGAAGATGTCGCCGAGCGGGAAATAGGCCACCGGGTAGCGGCCCGGCTCGTGCAGCAGCACCACGTCCTCGCTGTCGGCGATCCAGGCGCCGCCGAACTTCACCCGCATCCGCCGGCGCAGCGGCTCGGCAAACAGCAGCCGCTCCGGGAGTGGATCAGGGACCAGGAACCGGCCGATCGCTCCGGGGGCCAGCGGCCCCTGCTGCCAGGACAGACCCATAGCGATTCCTCTCTGGGTCAGGCATGCCTAACCTTCATAATGTGTTTAGATGGTTAACCGACAGTCAATCACCGGACGATGTAACCTGTCAAACGTAGAATGAAGGTTAGGGGGCCCATGGCAGACGCAGCAGCTGACGAGGACTTTCTGCTCGCGGTCCTCAACAGCACCCCGGTCGTCGACGGGGTGCCGACCGACGAGCTCGCCGACACCGTGCGGGCTCGCGCCTGGCTGGCCAGCGCCGGCGGCCAGGGCACCGAGCCGGAACTGCGGTACGTGGCCGAGGCCCGGCGGCTGCTGCAAGCGGTCGTGCGCGGTGAGCAGCCGCCGGACGTGCTGGCCCCGCTGCTGCGCGGGGCGACGTGCACGCCGGCCATAGCGGACGGCCGGATCGCCTGGTCACTCACCGTCCGGCCCGAGCGTGAACTCGCCGTGCGGGCCGTGCTGGCCTGGGATGCGCTCGCCAAGACCAGCCCCGGACGGCTGCGGCCGTGCGCGAACGACGAGTGCCGCCTGTTCCTCATCGATCGCACCAAGGCCGGCACCGCCCGGTGGTGCTCGATGGCCGTGTGCGGCAACCGGATGAAGGCCCGCCGCCACTACGAGCGGGCGCGGAAGAACTAGCCGGCGCCCTGCATGGCGCGCTCGGCGTTGGCCTTCATCGCCGCCATGGTCACGGCGAGCTGGTCCTTGGGGCTGAACTGGACGAACTCCGAGCCGGCCTCGGCCGCGGGGACGTGTCCCGGCGTCATGTAGAAGGCATCGCCCGCCTCGTAGGTCTCCTCACGGTCGGCGTAGCTGACGGTCAGACGGCCCTCGAACAGGTACCCCCAGTGCGGGCACTGGCAGCTGTCGCCCGGCAGTCCCCGCAGCAGCGGGGCCAGCGAGTGGCTCTGCTGGATGGTCACGAAGTCGACCCTGATGTCGTCCAGGTCGCCGTTGCGGTCCACGGCCGGGCCGGCGTCCTGCACGTTCGGCGCGCTGTCCTTGCTGAGCTTGGGCATGGTGCCTCCTCTGGGACACGAGATTCCCGCGGCGGGTATCTCGTCAGGGCACCGACGCTAGCCACGGCGCCACGGCCGGGCATGAGGCGAATTCCTCATCTTCGCCTGGCGTCAGGCGGTCGCCGTGGTGGCGATCTTCTCCTCGGGAAGCAGGCCGTGCTGCACCGCGAACATGGCCGCGCCGGCCCGGCTGGAGGCGCCGATCTTGGCGTAGATGTGCTCGATGTGATTGCTGGCCGTCTTCGGCGTGATCACCAGCCGCTCGGCGATCTGCTTGTTCGACAGGCCGCGCGCGAGCAGGACCAGAACCTCGCCCTCGCGGGCGGTCAGGCCCGCCACGCCTTCCCGGCGGCGGGGCACGCGGTGGCCGGCCGCCTCGAGCACGGCGTCGGCCGCCGCGCCGTCCAGGCGCCCGGCTCGCACCTCGGCGCGCATCTCGGTCACCGCCTCCTCGGCCGAGCGCGCGGGCCGGTGCGGCCTGGGCTCACGCATCGACGCGTACACGTCCGCCGCGCCGAGCACCCGGGCCAGCACGGAGATCGCGCCTCCGGACAGCCCCCGCGGGTACCCGCTGCCGTCCAGGCGCTCGCGGACCTGCACCGCGATCTCGCCAAGCGGGGCCAGGGCGGCCGACTGGCGCAGCATGCGCTCGGTCAGGTACGGGTACAGCCGGACGCGCTCCCACTCGCCCGCGCTCAGCGGGCCGGGCCGGTCCCAGATCGAGTTCGACACCCCGAGCCGCCCGAAGCCGTGCACGAACCCGGCCCGGCGGAGCAGCAGCACCTGCTCCGGAGGCAGCCTGAGCCTCCGGCCGGCCTCCTCGGCCAGGGTCGCGACCGTCACCGCGTGCCCGAGCATGAACGGCGACTTCAGGTCCACGAAGCTCGCGATGGCCTCCAGCGCATGGTCGAGCTGTTCGGCCGACAGCTCGACGGCCAGCGCCGGCTCTGCGGCGATCACCGTCCGCCAGGCCGGCGCCGAGTCCAGGCCGCCGAAGATCTCCGCGGCGTCCGCGCACAGCAGCGCGGCCAGATCCGGATCGAACTGCCGTCCCGCCCGGCGGCGGGCCAGCGCCGTGGCCCCGGCCACGCCACCGACGCGGTGCGCCACCTCCATGAACTCCGCGAGCTGCGCGATCCTGGCCGCCACCGGTATCGCCTCGGCTTTCAGCTCGCCCGGCCAGCCCTTGCCGTTCCATTGCTCGTACGCTGCCCCGACCCCCTCGCGTACCGCGCCAGGGAGCTCGAGCTGCTCGGCCAGGGTCCGGGCCAGCCTCGCGTGCTGGGAGATCATCCCGTCGAGCTCGCGGTGCCCGGAGAATGCGAATTCCAGCCCCACCCGGAACCTGTGCAGCGGCGGGTTGCCCGCGCCGACCAGCCGCATGCTGGCCAGCACGCCCCGCACGCTGCCGAACTCATATGAGTACTTGCCGGACTTGAGCGTGATGTCGTCGCCGAACCATTTCGCCTGCTCGTGCGCGTCGGCGTGACAGCCGACGTTGACCAGCAGCGCGGTGTAGTACACCGCGACCCGGTCGTGCTCGCTCAGCCCGGCGCGGTCAGCGATGCGCAGCGCGATCAGGCACTGCCGCAGGACGTGCTCCATCGGCTGGCCGAACCCCAGGTCGACGCCGAGCGACAGCGCGGCGACCAGTTCCGCCAGCCGGACGTGCGAGCGTCCGGCTGCCCCTCCCATCGGCCCAGCGTAACCTCCAGCGACCCGGCAGCGGCAGTCCAGAAGATGGGGTGTTCGCCTCATGTCCCGGCCCGGGCGGCCTCGTTACGTTCGCACTGCCAGTCACGCAACCGCACGGAAACGAGGAAGCCATGAGCCTGCGGACCAAGTTCTTCGCCCTCACCTACGACCGCCAGATGGCCCGGGCCGAGCAGGCCGGGCTGCACGCGTTCCGCGAGCGCCTGCTCGCCGGGCTGACCGGGGATGTGCTCGAGATCGGCGGCGGGACCGGGGCCAACCTGCCCTGCTACGGGCCGGCCGTCACGTCGCTGACGCTGACCGAGCCCCAGCCCCCGATGCTGCGCCGCCTGGAACGCGCGGTCCGCGAGCACCGCCCGTCGGCCACGGTGCTGCGCGCGCCGGCCGAGGACCTCCCCTTCGACGATCACACCTTCGACGTGGCCGTGTCCACGCTGGTCCTGTGCGGGGTCGACGACCAGCCGCGGGCGCTGCGGGAGCTGCGCCGGGTGCTGCGCCCCGGCGGCCAGCTGGTGTTCATCGAGCACGTGCGCGCCGGTGACGCGGGCACGGCCCGGCTGCAGGACCGGATGAACTGGCTCAACCGGATCGTCGTGTGCTGCGACTGCAACCGCCCCACGCTCGACTCCATCAAGACCGCGGGCTTCACCGTCACCCAGCTGGAGCACACGGTCCTGCCCAAGGCCCCGAAGTTCGTCCGCCCGGCCATCCTGGGCCGCGCCACCGCGCCCGCCCTCGTCCCGTCCGAGCCCTCGCTGCCCTGATGCTCAGGCGCCGCCAGGCGGCCGGTAGGAGCAGCGCGTCCCGGTCCGGACGGCCCGGTCGAGGTAGTCGGCGGCGCCGGGCGCGCGGTCGCGGATCCGGGAGATCGCGGTCCGGAGGGCGCGGGTGACGTTGACCCTGGCCCGCTCGGACTCCGAGCCCAGCCGCCTGGTCCGCCCGGCCCGGCCAGCGGCCGCGGTGATCTCCTGGACCAGGAAGTCCCGCTCGGCACGGAGCCGGCTGGCCCGCTCGCCGTCGTGCCATTCCTCGGCCTCGGCGAGTTCCTCGTCGATGGCCGCGAGACGGCGCCGGTAGGCCGCCCTGGCCTGCGCGTCGAGCATCTCGTCGCCAGCCCCGGAGGTCACCTCGTGCAGGCCGTCGGGACCTCCGCCGGCCCGGGTCGCGCCCGGGGCCGCGCCGGTCGCCCCGGCCAGCTGGACCAGTCTCAGGGCGGTCAGCTCGGTGCCGGGGCTGCGGATCAGCAGGTCCAGGTAGTGCAGACCGAGGCTGTCCGGCATCCGGACCTGGTCAGGGCCATGGGTGAGGAGCCAGAGGTCGCCGTCGCGGCGCAGCCTGAGGGCGTCCGGTGACGTGGCCCCGGCGGGCTGGTCCAGGTCCGCGAGCAGCCGGGTCATCCCGCACTCACCGGCGATGGCGCGGGCCTCGGCGAGCGCGGCCGAGGCGGCGTCGCTGTCCGGGCCGCCGGCCTGCCCGCGCAGCCGCGCGTATCCGTGCAGGGAATGGGCGAGCATCGGGCGGGCCCCGAGGCGGCGATGGCAGCGGATAGCCGCACGGTAATGCCGTGCCGCCGGGCCGGGGTGGCCGCCCAGATCCGCGAGCCCGGCGAGGTAGTGGTCGGTGGCGCCGGCACACATGACCGCGCCGGCCGCGACCACCGCCCGCCCCGCGTAGGGGGCCAGCGCGCCGTAAAGCCGGTCCGCGTGCCGGGCTGCGCCCAGTCCGCAGCAGGCCTGGGCGAGCTGCGCGAGGGCCCACACGTACAGCATGTCGGGCCGCAGCAGATCCAGCCCGCTGGTGACGAGGTCATCCAGCCGCCCCCGGGCCTGCTCGGTGGCACCCTTGCGGGTCTCGATCTGGGTCAGGGCGGCGGCGTGCGCCGCCGACAGCTGCGAGCGGGCCACCAGGTCCCGCAGCACGGTTTCCATCCACTGCTCGTCGCGGTCGGCCAGGCCGGCGTGCAGCCAGATCGCGAACAGCTGGCCCCAGTAGACGGCGTCCGCGTCGGGCAGGCCGGCCATCGTGCCCGCCTGCCAGGCCTGCCGGGCGAGGTGATCGGCCTCTGGGAAGTCTCCCGTCAGCGCGGCCAGCGTGGACCGCCGGGACAGCGCTACCAGGCGGGTCGTGGGGTGCCGGGTGGATTCCGCGAGCCGGTCCAGCTCCGGCAGGACGCGCTGCGCGGCCGGGCCGTCACCGAGCTCCAGCAGATGGGTCAGGCACAGCACCCGGCCGTCCCGCTCGGTGTCGGGGTCCGTGGCGCGCTGCGCCGCGGCCACGATCTGGGTCGCGCCCTCCAGCGCGTCGGCGGGTTCCTGGCTGCCCCACAGCACGTGCTGCCGGGCGGCCAGGGCTGCCGCCAGAGCTGCGGCCGGCTCCCCGCCGGACGGTGCCCTGGGTCCGGCCGCCTCCTGGGCCAGGCGGACGGCCTGCTCGGCCAGGGCCTGGGCCTCGGCCATCCGGAGGCTGAGCGCGATGGCCAGGCGGGCCAGGAGGCGGGCCCGCAGCACGCGGTCTTCAGGACCAAGCCGCTCGCTGGCCTCGCGCAGCAGCGCGACCGTCGTGTCGGCGGGCGCGTTGAAGTCGAGCTCCTGGGCACCGGCCAGGGCGGCCGCGGCCAGCAGCCGGGGCAGCCCGGCCTGCCGGGCGAGCGCAGCGGCGTCGTCGATGACCGGCTGCGCGGCCGGGTTCTGGCCGCCCCGGAGCAGCGCGGTGGCCAGCCGCAGCTGGAGCTCGCACCGCTGGGCCGGCGCCGACTCCGGGGCCCGGGCCAGTGTCTCCAGGGCCTGCCGGAAATAGCCGGCGGCCTCCTCGTAGGCCAGGGCGTTCAGGGCATCCTCGCCGGCCAGGCCGGCGTACGTCACGGCCCGGGCCGCGTCCTGGCCGCCGGCCGCGGCGCCGCGGAGGAAGTGATGGGCCAGCTCGGCATGGCTGCTGCGGCCGCGCCACGGCTCCGCCTCCAGCACGGCCGCGATTCTCCGGTGGGCCTGGGCCCGGGCCTGGGGAGCGAGCTCGGCGTAGAACGTCTCGCGGATCAGTGCGTGGCGGAAACGGTAGCTGCCCGGGGATTCCGTCCCCGGCTGAAGCAGGCCCGCTGCTGTCGCCTGGTCGCACTGCCGGGCGGCCGCCTCCGGCGCTGTCTCAAGCACCGCCGCGACCAGGTCCGGGTCGAAGCTGAGCCCGACGGCCGAGGCGGTGGCCAGCAGTGCGTGGGCCGGGCCCGCCTCGCCGGAGCCGGCCGCGTTCTGGTCCAGGTCCGCGAGCTGGCGGCGGATCGCCTGCTGGATTCCGGCCGGCACCGGCACCTCGTCCACGGTCGGCGCCCGGCGGCCGAGCATCCGGGCCACCTGGGAGACGAACAGCGGGTTGCCCTCGCCGCGGCGCTGCACCGCGGCGAGCACGCCCGCGTCGGCACCGGGCAGCATCGCCGAGACCTCGCCCGGGGCCAGCCCCCCGAGCGTGAGCACGGTTCCGGCGGACTCCAGCCCGGTGATTATGTCGTTCGGGCTGGTATCGAGCCGGGCCTCGGCGTCGCGGTAGGTCGCGATGAGCAGGACCCGGGACAGCGGCGCCGTGGCGGCGAACCGCAGCAGCAGCGCCGAGGGCCGGCCCGCGGCGTGCAGGTCATCGAGGACAACCACCAGCGGTGCCGTGCGGGAGGCCCGGTCCAGGGCCGCGCCGACGGCCTCGAACAGCGCGAACCTGGCCTCTTCGCCCGCCGCGGGCGGCCCGGCCGGCTGGCGGTCTGGGGTGAGCTCGGGCAGCAGCTGGCCGAGCCGGGCGCTGTCCCGGCCGGCCATCTCGCCCAGCGCGGCCGGGCCGGCCTGCCTGGAGTAGCCGCGCAGCACCTGGACCCAGGGCCAGTACGGCGGCGCGCCGCCGTCCTCCCAGGCGCTGCCCCAGAGCACCAGCGCACCGAGCTCGCGGGCCTGCCCGGAGAACTCGCGGACCAGCTCGGTCTTGCCGATCCCCGGCTCGCCGGCCACCAGCACCA
>Ga0070714_100001544_pt1 | contig 16791 bp, 14 predicted proteins | sample LARL83metaG_FD_65450 | JGI IMG/M metagenome (GOLD analysis project Ga0070714, IMG submission 65450) | Corn, switchgrass and miscanthus rhizosphere microbial communities from Kellogg Biological Station, Michigan, USA - LAR L8-3 metaG | ecosystem: Host-associated > Plants > Roots > Rhizosphere ... | reverse complement strand
TTTGCGATGTTCATACTGGCCATCGATAGGGGGTAACATCGAATGGCTGGGCCTTCTTCAGAATCATATTGGATAGAAGATGCGCGCTGCCTGGCGCCATGGTAACGCCATAACGATAATGGCCACAATTGACATAAAGATTTGTAATGGCAGGATGACTGTCAATAACGGGGATGTTACCAGGTGAACCAGGCCGCAATCCCGTCCAATGACCGGTGAGAATCTCGTCAGTCAATGCAGGCATCAGCGCGCGGGCTTTCGCGAGCAGCATTTTCCGCGCACCGAAAGTAGGGTGCTTATCGAAACCGGCATTTTCAAGTGTACTGCCAGCAAGAATATGCCCATCCTGTCTCGGTATCAAATAAAAATTATCCCGCCCTTGCAACACAATCGCCGGAAGCAAATCGGGTTGTGCCTTGAACAGCAGAATCTGGCCCCGTACTGGCCAAATATCGAGTTTTAACGCATATTCGTGCAAAAGCTTGCTGCTCCATGCCCCTGCGGTAACGATATAATTGGCTGCGGTATATTCATCGCCGTGGCCAGTGCTGATCGATTGGACATGCCCTTGCTCGATCTTCAAGCGAGTCACCTCGGTATGCTCAATAATATTTCCCCCAGACAGCTCTATAGCCTTTCGGAGCGCCCGCAACAAGCGGGGATTGCGTACCTGGCAGACCTTCGGTAGCCAAAGTGCGGGTTCGTCGCATGCAAGGATCGGCGCAACGTCATGTGAGCGAACCTGTCTCATGGGAAAAGCGTGATGCGCGCACCAGGCTCCGGCTGTACGATAGCGAGCATCCTCGTTCTCATCCTTGGGCTCGCCGGAGGAATCGGTCAGCACCAGCATGCCGCTTGTCCGGTACTCCGGATCGACGCCTGCTTCCCCCTTTAACGCTTCAATAAATTTCGGAAACAGCCTGTTGCTCAACTGTGTCAATTGCGTTACCGGATCGGAATAATCCCATGGCGGCAACGGGGAAAGTATCCCCCCCCCGGCCCAGGAAGCTTCCTCTCCGCAGAAATTACGCTCCAGTATGGTCACCGTCATTCCGAGCTGCAACAATGTGTATGCACTCGAGAGCCCGGCAATCCCGCCGCCTATAATAATGGCATCCATGTTAGAAACGCATCCTCGTCCACGACCCGTGCAAAGACACCGGCTCTGCGGCGAGATGTATTATCAGGCAACTGCTCATAAAGAACCCCGTCCAAAGGACTTTGATATCGCGAGGGTGACCGGTATAATGCACGGTTCTTTGGGTCGTTAGCTCAGCCGGTAGAGCAGCGGACTTTTAATCCGTTGGTCGCCAGTTCGAATCTGGCACGGCCTACCATAGATACATCATTTATGCCATGTTCTGGCTGACGTTGTCCGTCATCCGCTCTCCAGGCACACCAAGCGATTCGAAATCTGCGTTCGCAAAGTAACTTCCAAGCTTGTAGTAAACAGAATTCTCACATACCACACGGGCACATGCAGCCAGCAGCATGCATGCGGAAGTCATGGTTCGTGAACCTTAAAATGTTGCCAAGCATGAGCAGGCACTCAGCTTTTCGCATAAGACAGCACGCCAAGCATCAATCTTGATCCCTCTTGCAGCATAGGAAACTCGGCAGTATCCCGACGGAAGCTCATCCAACATAAATTCCATGGTACGCCCCACTTGTCGGAAAACCTGCGATATTTTCCACAGACTTTGACCGAAATACGTTTCGGCGTATCGCCACCACAGCAACCAAGGCTGATATTACGTCAAGAATATTCTGCGATAGAATTATCAGCCTGCGATTAGACGGGTTTTCCCATCGCTTTTCCATGGAAGGGAATTATCCGAGGAAATTAGAATGGGTAAATAGCGCAGGTTCCGGACATCAAGAACTTTACCCTACTTCCCCATAGATTATCAGACTAAGCCTGTGGCGCTGATCACGGCCCTTTGTGTTAACTGCCCGCTCTTCCAACCCATCCCGAAGGAAAGACATGACAATACGCAAATCAAGTCACATCTTTTACCTGATAACGGGTGTGCTCATTCTTCTGCTTACGCTCTTCACTACGCTCCGTTTCCTTGAGATGCGCAAGCTTGGGCACGCTAAGGAAATCCGTCATTCTTCCTTCCTTATCTCCGATGAACTGCGTCAGTCCTCCGATGATTTGACGCGGATGGCACGTACCTTTGTCATCACCGGTGATTCCAGGTTTGAACGCATGTATTGGGAAATACTCGCCATCAGGAACGGCGAGGCAACCCGGCCACCATACTATGAGCGCAGTTACTGGGATCTGGTAGCTGGCGGATCGGGCATTCTCCCCACCGAGGAAGGTACCAGGATATCCCTGCGTACCAGAATGAAGGAACTCGGATTTACCGAAGAGGAATTTGCCAAGATCCACGAAGCCGAAAATAACTCGAATGAGTTGGTTAAATTGGAACGCATTGCCTTTAACGCAACGAAAGGGATCTTTCAGGACAAGTCCGGGGAGTTCAACATCAAGCGCGCGCCTGATAATGAATTGGCCCGCCGTATCCTGCATGATGATAATTACCATAATGCCAAGGCCGGAATCATGAAACCGCTGAACGAGTTCTATGAATTGTTCGATGAGCGGACCCGCAGTGCTGTCGCTGCTGCCGAGTACCGTTCGAATCTCTATGTCACCGGAATATTTATCACGCTCGCCCTCCTTTTTCTTTGGTTCGGTATTTCCTATCGCATGGTGCGACGGAAGGTAGAAAATCTTGTAAATTTGGAGCGTGAAGCCAAGAACATGGGCAAAGGAAACCATATCTCCCGCTTTGAAATAGATTCGCCAGATGAAATTGGACAGCTCTCTCGAGCTTTTATCGCTGCCCAGGCGGAACTGGAAGCCAGGGTAGTGGCACGCACCGCCGAGCTGGAGCATGCCCGCTTTGAAGCCGAGCAGGCCAACCAGGCAAAGTCAGCTTTTCTTGCCACCATGAGCCATGAGATACGTACGCCGATGAACGGGGTAATCGGCATGGTTGACGTGCTGCGCCACACCAACCTTCATCGCAATCAGATGGAGATGGTCGATCTCGTGCGCGAATCCGCGTTTTCACTGCTGGGAATCATTGATGACATTCTGGATTTCTCCAAGATCGAAGTGGGCAAACTACAGATTGAACACATTCCGACTACGATAACCGAAGTAATGGAAAAGACCTGCGGCATGCTGGATATATTGGCCAGCAAGAAAGGAGTGGAGCTTACGCTGTTCATCGACCCAGCCATTCCCCAAAAGGTCCTGGGCGACGCCCTGCGACTGCGCCAAGTACTGGTCAATCTTGTCACGAATGCCATCAAGTTCTCAAGCGGACAGCAACGTCAGGGAAAGGTAGCTGTGCGCGCATTGCTAGTTGGTAGTCACCAGGAGGAGCGACTAACGGTGGAATTTCAGGTGGCTGACAACGGCATTGGTATAGATGAAAAGACTCAGACGCAAATATTCACCGCCTTTAGCCAAGCCGATGTTTCCACCACGCGGCGATTTGGCGGTACCGGCCTCGGCCTGGTTATTTCACGCAACCTGGTACAACTGATGGACGGAAATATTGCGGTTCGGAGCGAGGTGGGAAAAGGCTCCACGTTTATCGTGCGCCTATCCTTCGAACCACTCCCCGCCGAACCCGACATGAGCGAAGTGATATCCGAGGTTGCCGGACTATCGTGCCTGGTTGTGGGTAGCCCAGGCGGATTGGCTAGCGATGTGGCTATCTATCTTAAATACGGTGGCGCGGAAGTCGAATGCGTGGAAGATTTCGATGGAGCCCGAAAATGGATGGGTAACTGCCACCCAGGTCAATGGGTAGCGGTAATCGATGCTGAAGTCAACGAGCATCCGCTGGACGAACTGCGCGCCAGGCTTCGCGCCCCCCAGAGCCTGGATGTACGTTTTGTTGTTATTGAGCGAGGCCGGCGTCGTGGGCCGCGTCTAAAGGATAGCGGAGCGGTAGAGATAGACGGAAACCTTTTGACGCGTAACAACGTCATTAAAGCCGTGGCTCTTGCCGCAGGCCGAACACAGACTGAAGTAAAAGCACGTGGGTTTGTAAAAGAAGCAGCAGACCATAATCCAGTTTCCCGCGAGGAAGCGTTGCGGCTGCGCCAGTTGATCCTGATTGCTGAAGATAACGAGACCAACCAGAAGGTAATCCAGCAACAGCTCGCGTTGCTCGGGTATGCGGCAGATATTACCAACAATGGCCGCGAGGCGCTGGAACGCTGGAGGAGCGGAGATTATGCACTGGTTCTCACTGACCTGCATATGCCCGAGATGGATGGCTACGAACTGAGCACCGCTATTCGCCTTAGCGAGGCCGGCAAGACGCATATACCAATTGTCGCATTGACCGCCAACGCGCTGAAAGGCGAGGCCGAGCGTTGTTATTCTGTAGGCATGGATAGCTACCTAACTAAACCAGCTCAACTTGTGGATTTGAAGGCAACGCTGGAAAAATGGCTGGCGCCCATTGGCTCAAGTCAGGATTTGCCGGCCGCTATCGCAAAGATGCCTGCCGCTGCCAATGTACCCGTGGATATCCGTATTCTTGAGGGGTTGGTGGGAAATGAACCCGCTGTGATAAGTGAATGCCTGCGAAGCTTCCGCACCAGCGCGGCGAGAACAGCCGCCGAATTGGATGCGGCCTATCTTGCTGGCCAAACGGCACAGATCGAAGCCGCGGCACATAAGCTCAAATCGTCCGCTCGCTCCGTGGGTGCCTTGGTGCTTGGCGAACTATGCGAGGGAATGGAAGAGGCCTGCTCCACTCATCACACTGCAGGGCTAGCCACCCTCTTCTATCCTTTCAAGGAGGAAATGGCTGCCCTCGATGAGTATCTTGGATCGCTATAAATACAATCAACATCGCAGAAACATGGGGAAAAGCCATGTTTACAGCGCTACGTCATCCCGGTTTAAACCGGCTATCGCATTAGCAACTGTCTTTAACGTCAAGCGAAATGAAACGATTCGTCCCAAGATTTGCCGGATTTAACCATCGCATTGAGGATAGTCAAGAGTTTCCGCATGGCGGCGACGAGAGTGACCTTTTTCGGTTTTCCGGCATTTACGAGAGGTTCATAAAAAGCGCGCAATACCGGATTGAATCTCACGGCGACCAAAGTTGCCATGTAAAGCGCCCGCCTGACACTGGCACGGCCCCCGTAAATCATGCGCTTGCCACGCAAGACGCCGGAGTCCCTGTTCATGGGGGCCACACCCACCAAGGCGCCGATATCGCGACGCGACAGGCACCCCAGTTCCGGCACCTCGGCAATCAGAGTCGAGGTCGTCACGCTGCCGATACCCTTGACGCTACCGGCAAGATCAGCATGATGCGTGTCGATATGCCTTGCCAACTCGGCTTCGGTCCGGCCGAGCTCTTGCTTGAGCGTCTTGATGATCGTCTCAATATCAACCGGAATGCCAGACAACCGTTCAATCAAGCTATGCCCTTCCGCTTCGTTGGTAAACTGCTCCACGGCACCCCCAGTGCCAAATGCAACATCAACCGCTTCCTTGGCAACGTCTATTCCTATAGTGATCAGGTCAGACATGTTTCTCTCCTCCCATCCTTGCAGATACGATTTGGGTTCCATCAACTGTTCGGGCTCTCAAGAAACGGCATAGCCGTGCGCCATCCGCTAAAACACGGGCTTATAGGCCCCAGGATAAAACAGGCTGCACGACCCGCCAAAACCCTTGCACACGTATTATTGTTACCTACCTGCTTAAAGATACAAGGATAAAGCTTTCATGAGCAAGCCCCATCAAGTTACCGCCACAATTCTTATTGCATCGGACAATGTCACCGACGCAGAACTAATAAAAAAGTTGCTGGAAGCGGAATTTGACAATGTCTTTGTTTCCACCGCGCCCGATCGCGTGGTGGAAGAGTACGAGCTTCGTCGTCCCAATGTGCTGGTATTAGCGTTCGATGCATTGGAGAAATCGGAGCGTTATCATACCGAGCTTCGCAAGCTCGGCGATAAGACCCGCCTTCAGGCGCATCGAACTATTATTCTGTGTGACAAAAATGATATCAGCCGGGTTTACCTGCTATGCAAGATGGAACACTTCCATGATTATGTATTTTTCTGGCCGATGACCTACGATGCACCGCGGCTGCTTATGTCGGTGCATCTCGCGTTGCGCGAACTTGCGGCACTTGGAGCCAGTCCGACGGTAGCCGAGTTCGCCGCCCAGGCGCAAAGGCTGGCAGAGCTGGAGACGTTTCTGCATACCCACGAAACGCAAGGATCTCAGCAGCTCGAGGTAGCCAACTCCCTTATTGAACAAGCCGAACAAAAAATCGGCGCAGCATTGGACAGCCTGTCCAGGCGGCTTGGTCAAGGGAAACAATCTGATTCGAGTGAAGTTATGCACGTGGAAATTGACCGCTTCAAGCGCGAAGAAATCGAACCGCGTTTCCGCGCAGTGTCCGAATTCGCCCAGCCGCTCAAAATATGGATGAACGGCTTTAGGCAGAAGTGTATTCCTCACATTGAAACCGCCCGTGCGCTCAATGCAATGGCTGACCGCGTTAATCCTACGGTACTCATAGTGGATGACGATGATTTCCAGCGGACGATAGTGGGAAAGGCTCTGGAAGCGAAGAACTATCGCCTTTTGTTTGCCGATAGCGGACTCAAGGCGCTTGAACTTTTACACAACCGGCGGCCCGACCTTATTCTCATGGATGTCATGATGCCGGATATCAGCGGCATTGAAACTACACGGCGTTTAAAAGCAATGCCTCGGTTGGCAAATGTGCCGGTGGTGATGATGACCGGGAAGAGCGTGGGAAATGTCGTAATCGAAAGCCTTCAGGCTGGTGCAACCGATTTTGTCGTGAAACCGATTGACCGCGAAACCCTGGTCAGTAAAGTGACAGATATCTTGCGTACTATAAACATCAATAGGGCGCTCGCCCGAAAAAAATGGGATGACATTTAAGCACCTTTGATTTATTGGCCGATGGCAGCGGATTCGAGCTGCCAAGCCGAGCTGGAAGACTTTGAATGGAGTCAGAGGCTAGGCTCAATCCTGGGAATCCGCCATCGATTCCCGTTATTCGGGGAGCTTGCGGGGCCGGGCGGCAAAATATGATTATTGCATAGCGTCAACCACTTCTATTCATGGTGGCTTTCGATGAATCACGGCTGTTGACATTGAACTGGAGAAAGAGGAACCCAAAACAGTATGGTATATAATTGGCTATCGAAAAAGATATTAATCTACAAATACCTCGTAATGGTGCGCAATCTTCTCGAGAAAATCATACGGAATAGCGGAATTATTAAGGGTTCGACCGGACATGGCCCTATCAAGGCGTAACGTGAAAATTTCGGCCTTTCCTTTACGCGCCAAACCCTACGTTGCTCCCGCCTGGCTGCGGGGAGGTCATGCGCAAACCATTTATCCGTATCTGTTGTCACGCCCTCTGATGCGTTATCGGCGTGAACGGTGGGAACTGGACGATGGGGACTTCATCGATATCGACTGGCTGGATAATTCCGCCGCTGCACCGCTGATAATATTGTTTCATGGGCTGGAAGGAGGCTCCTGCAGCCACTATATCCTGAGCATTATGACAATGCTGCAGGATATGGGATGGCGCGGCGGCGTCGTCCATTTTCGTGGCTGTTCCGGGTCGCCCAACCGGTTGCCACGCGCTTATCATGCCGGCGACTCAATGGAAATCGACTGGATACTCCGTCGGATAAGTGGACAACACAAACTATCAGGTTCCCTGGCGCCGCTTTATGTGGTAGGCGTATCGCTAGGCGGCAATGCCTTTTTGAAATGGCTCGGTGAGCAGAGTAAACAAGCCTGCCAGTTGATCAATGGTGCCGTGGCAGTTTCCGTGCCCCTGGATTTGGCCGCTGCGGGGAGCGCTCTGGCATCGGGTTTCAACCTGCTCTATACCCGCCACTTCCTCGATACGCTGAAGCGCAAGGCGCTGGAAAAACTTTATCGCTTCCCCCATTTGTTTGATGCTGCCGCTGTGGCGGCATGCACTACGCTGTATCAGTTTGACAACCTCGTGACAGCGCCGCTGCACGGCTTTCGAGATACCGAAGACTACTGGAACCAATCCAGCAGCAAGCCGTGGCTCAAGCACATAGTGGTGCCGACACTTGTCATCAATGCCTTCAACGACCCCTTCATGCCGCCGTCCGCATTGCCCGGACCGGATGATGTGTCATCCGCAGTCACCCTGGAGTTTCCCGAACAGGGGGGGCATGCCGGATTTCTGAATTCACCGTTTCCCGGCAGACTGACATGGTTGCCGGAAAGAATTATCAGCTTTTTTGGGGAGCAAGGCACCGAGTGGCACCATAATCCGCAACTCAGCCTACCTGAACTGAAAGCTTCCTAGGAGCGCTCAAGGCTCAGGTATATCCGCCGGTCAGCGGTCAGTAATAAACGAATCGTCCCCGACTGGCAACAACGTCCTTCGGGATGTACCGCACGATATTGCTGCGGCAAACCTCCATCGCCGGGCTCCCGTGATCGCTATGCAGGCATCTGGTCTGGCAAGCATTCCGGTCAACTCATCATTACAAAACATTGTCCCAATGATGGAACGCTGAATGCACCCGGCCCGTAGGAGTAAAGGTTCGACGCCCTTTAATTGATGTAAAATTAAAATCTGGTTTTTTGTTTCAAGCTGACATTTGAGTCAAAGGAATCTTTGAAACAAGCCTCATGGAGCGCTGGAGCTGACAGCTGAGCTAGCAGGAGCGGCGTTTTATTTAGCATTCTTCAGATACTTGAATTCCAGACGTTGCGTCCAGAATTGCCCACAACATGACTACATCTCCCACCTTTATCCACCTGCGCTTGCACAGCGAGTATTCCATCGTGGACGGCATCGTGCGTATCGATGATGCAGTGGCAAAAGCGGTATCCGACGATATGCCGGCACTGGCGCTCACCGATCTTTCCAACCTCTTCGGCCTCGTAAAATTTTACCAGGCAGCACGTGACAAGGGCATAAAACCGATTGTCGGCTGCGATATCTGGATAAGCAATGAAGATGACCGGGACAAACCCGCGCGTATCTTACTGTTATGCCAATCCTCCTCTGGTTACCTGTTGTTGTGCCGGCTGCTATCTCGCGCCTATCGTGAAAATCAGCGCCAGGGGCGAGCCGAGGTCAAGAAATCCTGGTTTATGGAAGGTGAAAGCGGGACAGCTGGTTTAATTGCCTTGTCTGGGGCAAATCTCGGCGAGATTGGCCAGATGTTGATGCAGAATAATCTGATTCAGGCGGAAATACTGGCACGCGAATGGGCGAGCTTATTCCCAGGCCGCTTCTATATCGAAATGCAGCGAGTAGGGCATGCCAATGCCGAGATGCTTGTGCAGCGCTCGCTGGCGCTGGCATCCAAATTGCATCTGCCGGTGGTAGCGACACAATCGGTACAGTTCTTGAATCCTGACGATTACAAGGCGCACGAGGCACGAGTGTGCATCGCCGAAGGTTACGTACTGGGCGATCGACGTCGCCCGAAGCATTGCACCGAAGAGCAGTATTTCAAAACACAAGTGGAAATGGTGGAATTATTCGCCGACATCCCGGCGGCGCTCGCGAACACCGTCGAGCTTGCCAAGCGCTGTAATCTTAGGCTGGAACTGGGCGTCAATCGCCTTCCGTTATTTCCTACCCCCAACAACCAGAGCCTGGAACTCTACCTTCGCGCCCAGGCAGCGGCGGGTCTGGAAGAACGTATGAAGGTACTCTTTCCAGACACTGCGGAGCGTAATGCGCAGATGCCAAAATATCGCACCCGGCTGGATTTCGAGGCTGGCACCATCGTGCAAATGGGATTTGCCGGTTATTTCCTGATCGTTGCCGATTTCATCAACTGGGCCAAGCACAATGGCGTGCCGGTAGGTCCGGGCAGGGGCTCTGGCGCGGGGTCGCTGGTCGCTTACTCCCTGGGTATTACCGACCTCGATCCGCTTCGTTACGATTTACTGTTTGAGCGCTTCCTTAATCCCGAGCGGGTTTCCATGCCTGACTTCGATATCGATTTTTGCCAGGACGGACGTGAACACGTAATCGACTATGTAAAACAGAAATACGGCGCCGAGAGCGTTTCGCAGATTGCCACGTTCGGCACCATGGCGGCAAAAGCGGTAGTGCGAGACGTCGGGCGGGTGCTGGACCTGCCCTATAACTTCGTCGATCAATTGGCGAAGCTGGTGCCATTTGAGCTCGGCATGACGCTGAAAAAAGCACGTACAGAGGAACCGCAACTGAATCAGCGCGCCCAGGCAGAAGAAGAAGTACGTAGTCTGCTGGAACTGGCCGAGCGCCTAGAAGGGCTGACGCGCAACGTCGGCATGCATGCTGGCGGCGTACTGATCGCGTCGGGAAAGATTACTGATTTCTGCCCGGTTTATTGCACGGACCCCGGTGATGCAGTCATAAGTCAACTCGACAAGGATGATGTGGAAAAAATCGGCTTGGTAAAATTCGACTTCCTGGGCTTACGAACGTTGACCATTCTCGATTGGACCGTCCGATACATCAGGCAGCGGAATTACGAAGCGGCGTCACTGAAAATAGAGATTGCCGAATCCGGAAACCCAAAGCCAGCAACCTTTTCCCTGGAAAATCTTCCGCTGGATGATCCCGCCACCTATGCATTGTTGCGGCAGGGGAATGCCGTGGGAATATTCCAGTTCGAATCACGCGGCATGAAGGATTTGCTGCAGAAGGCAAGGCCCGACCGCTTTGAAGACATTATCGCGCTGGTGGCGTTGTACAGGCCTGGCCCGATGGCGCTGATTCCCGAATTTACCGAACGCAAGCACGGCAAGCGCGTGGAGTATCTCGACCCGCGCTTGCAACCCATACTTGAGCCCACCTACGGCGTAATGATCTACCAGGAGCAGGTGATGCAGATCGCTCAGGTGATTGGCGGATATAGTCTCGGCAGCGCCGATCTGCTGCGGCGGGCAATGGGCAAGAAAAAGGTGGAAGAGATGGCACTGCAGCGCGATATTTTCGTTGCGGGCGCCACCAGGAACGGGCTGACACAGCGTAATGCAGTCGAACTCTTCGATCTGATGGAGAAATTTGCAGGCTATGGTTTCAATAAATCACATGCGGCAGCCTATGCCTTGATCGCCTTCCAGACCGCTTACCTCAAGGCGCATCATCCCGCTGAATTCATGGCCGCTACCCTTTCCGCCGACATGGACGATACGGATAAGGTGCATGCGTTTTTTGAGGACAGTATTGCCAATGGTCTTACCATCCTGCCACCCGACGTCAATCTGTCCAGCCATCGTTTTGTTCCTGTAGACGGAAAAACCATACGATATGGCCTGGGGGCGGTAAAAGGTACGGGAGAGGCTGCGATTGCAGCGATTATCAATGCACGGAATCAGGGCGGACCTTACACTGACCTGTTCGATTTCTGTCGGCGGGCGGACAAACGCATTGTCAACCGTCGCGTGGTGGAATCGCTCATCCGTGCCGGTGCATTTGATTCCGTCAACCATCATCGGGCAAGTCTGTTGGCATCGGTCGGCATCGCATTGGAAGCTGCGGAACAGGCCGGCCGCGCAGTTAATCAGGTGAGTCTGTTTGGCGAAGGTGACGACCCGATGGAACAACCGCGTCTGATTAGCGTACCGTTGTGGGTAGACAGGGAAAGGCTAAAAAACGAAAAAATGGCGCTTGGGTTCTATTTGAGCGGCCACCCCTTCAATGATTATGCGGCAGACTTGAAAGACTTCGTACGCACACGATTGAATCGATTAAACCCCCAGCGGGAGCCGCAACTTCTGGCAGGAATCATCTACGCCATGCGCACGCAAATGACCCGGCGCGGAAAAATGGGAGTCATCGTATTGGATGACGGCACCGCCCGGGTAGAGATCGTAGTATTCAGCGAGCTATTCGAGTCTTTCCGCGGGCGGTTGAAAGAAGATCAGCTACTTTTGGTGGAAGCCAGGGTAAGCACTAGAAGGGGTGACGACGAAAACGGCGATGAGCTGCGCATTTCTGCCGATCAGATCTATAATCTTGACGACGCTCGCTCACGCTACGCCAAGCGCATGGAGCTCTACTGCAACGGGCAATCTAACGCTATCAAACTTAAAGAACTTCTTTCACCTTACCGTAGCGGCACCCATGCCGGCCAGGGCGACAAGGATCGACGCAATAACGACTACTGCCCGGTGTCAGTCTTTTACCGCAACCAGGTCGGGATTTGCGAACTGGAGCTGGGGGAGGCCTGGCGTGTAAGTCTGCAGGATAATCTGTTGCAGTCCCTGTTTGCGCATTTGAAGACAGAGAATGTCAAAGTCGTTTACTGATGGTTGGGGCATCTTTGAACAAGCTTCTTTTTTGATAGGGAGGCATGGCTGCATGCTTGACCGTAAAGATCAGTCGCTCTACTATGCTGGTGCGCTTTTCAACTATTTTTTCTCATGGGTAAGATCGCCCGGAGTAACCGGTAAATAAAAAAGGCAAAAAATGGAACCCAATACGACAACCATTGCCTCGGGCCTGCAGAAGGTAAGAACCCGCATCAGGGAGATTGCAGAAAAAACTGGCCGGCAGCCCGAAGCCATTACGCTTTTGGCCGCGAGCAAGACCAATCCTGCCGAGTGCTTGCGCGAAGCCTTTACCGCCGGCCAGACAATTTTCGGAGAGAATTATCTTCAGGAAGCATTGGCAAAAATCCCGGTACTTGCCGACTTACCCATCGAATGGCATTTTATCGGCCCCATACAGAGCAATAAAACAAGGCGCATAGCGGAGAACTTTGCCTGGGTACATAGTGTGGACAGAAAGAAAATCGCCGACCGTTTGTCGAAAGATAGACCTGAATCGTTGCCGCCCCTTCAGATATGCCTGCAGGTAAACGTTAGCGGAGAGGGTAGCAAGAGCGGTGTCGCGCCCGAAGAAGTCGCCGAGCTGGCAGCGCATGTTGTCACGCTGCCCCGTCTGAAACTCCGGGGGGTAATGGCCATTCCCGAGCTTACGAAAGCCACCGCCCTGCAGCGAAGCCAGTTCCACATGCTGAGGGAAGCGTACGATCGGTTGAAGCGGGATGGCTATGAATTGGATACAATCTCGATGGGTATGTCGGAAGACCTGGATATCGCCATCGAAGAAGGTGCAACCATGGTACGGGTGGGCACGGCCATATTTGGACCGAGACGTTACGCTATACCCGAGGAGCTTGCTGGTGCCCGGTAAGGTAAAGATATTTTTCGTGCAACTGCTCTTTAGTCTCGACAATGTCCGGATTAATGATGATACAGTCAACCGGGCATACTTCCACGCATTGTGAAACTTCGAAATGCCCTTCGCATTCGGTGCAAAGGTTGGCGTCTATCACATAGATCTCTTCACCCTGCGAAATGGCGTCATTCGGGCATTCCGGCTCGCACACGTCGCAATTGATACATTCATCGGTAATCATCAGCGCCATATCACCCTCGATAATCCTGAATCCGGCAGCGAAAGATCCAATAGATAAAGCAATGGAAGAAGTATCTATGCATGCTGGTATTAAACCAGGGGAACAAGCAGTCAGCGATGCAGGATAATTACGTTCCGATTCGCGCCCGAAGCTGAGCAGCGATCAGCGGATGCACAAACTTATCCGCATTTCCACCCAATAAGGCAATTTCCCGTACAATGGTAGCAGAAATAAACATGTATTGCTCTGATGGGGTCATGAACACGGTTTCAACATCGGGATACATGCTACGGTTCATGCCCGCCATCTGAAATTCATATTCAAAATCCGACACCGCACGCAGGCCGCGTAAAATCACCCTGGCGTTCTGCTGTTGCAAGAACTCCATCAGCAGACCCGAAAATGCCATCACCTCGACATTATGGCAATCCGCCAGCACTTGCCGTACCATGTCCACTCGCTCATTCTGAGTAAAAAAAGGTTTTTTACCGCTGCTCACAGCGACTGCAACCACTACCCGATCGAATAGCCGCGAAGCACGTCGAACCAAATCTTCATGCCCGCGCGTAATAGGATCGAAAGTCCCTGGGTATATCGCTTTATCCATTCTTTCCAAGTTTTAATAATTGATAGCACACCTTGCCTGCGTAGCCTCTACGCCAGATCAGCCAGTCCGTATCGCGCTCAGAAAAGCGATCATCTTCCACATAGACCAGCCCGCCTTCGGCAAGGTGCAAAGAAAGCAAAGGCAGCAGCCTGGGCAACAGGCCCAGCCGATAGGGCGGATCAAGAAAAATTACATCGAACAATTGCCGGTCGGAATTGATGAATTTTAACGCATCCATTGCTACCAGTTGGATTTGACTTGTTCCCAGTTTTTGCAAATTGGCTTTTAGCGCTTTCAACACTTCCGGGTTGGATTCGACCATCACTACGCGCTTCGCTCCCCGGGATGCAGCCTCGAAGCCCATTGCTCCGCTGCCTGCAAACAGATCAAGGCAGACCTTGCCACTCATATCCTGTCCTAGCCAGTTGAATACTGTTTCGCGTGTCCGACCCGGGGTCGGGCGCAGGTCTGCAGCGCTGGAAAAGGTAATGAGGCGGCTGCGCCATTCACCGCCGATAATGCGAATTTTGTTTCTCATCACATGCATGCAATGACGATTCACGAAAGGAACCGGCTGGGGGCAATAACCACAACCCGGGGAAAATTCTATTTTTCTTCCTGGGCTCCCACTACGACGACCACCATTCCATCGGGTTTGATACGACGCTGAAAAGCATCCCTGATCTGAGCAACCGTTACGCTGTCCACAGCTTTCAGATAGTCATCCAGATAGGTAAGAGGCAAGTGGTAAAAACCGATCACAGCGAGATATCCTAGAATTTTCTTGTTACTGTCGATGCGCAATGGGAAACTGCCGATAATATTTTTTTTGGCTTCTACAAGCTCTTTTTCTGTTGCTCCCCCCGCAACAAAGTCGGCCAGAATTTTCCGGGTCAGCGCTAACGCCTCTTCCGACTGCTCCTTTCTGGTTTGCAAACTGATTTCGAACGGCCCCTCCTCTTTAAGAGGAGAAAAATGGCTGTGAACGCTGTAAGCCAATCCGCGTTTCTGGCGGATCTCTTCCATCAAGCGGGACGTAAATCCACCGCCTCCGAGGATGTAATTGCCGACGAGCAGTGGAAAATAATCGGGATCGTCGCGACGCAGCCCCGGATATGCAAGCAGAATATGACTTTGTGTGGCAGGGTGGGCAATTCTCTTGGTCTCCGCAACAGGTGCTGTGACAGCCGGCAGAACATCCTCAGGTTTGGTTCGCGATAGTTCCTTCGTTAATGATTCAGCGATAGCTGCAGCTTCGGCACGGCTCAGATCGCCTATGATAGAGACCACCGCATCGGCGGCAGAATAGTGGGATCGATAAAAATCGATCAGATCCTCGCGTCGCAATGCGCTCACGCTCTCAATCTCGCCAGAACCGCGTAATCCATAGGGATGACTGCCATAGAGCATTTTCATTAATGTGCGGTCAGCGATATTGTCAGGCTTGGTATCGGCTTCTTTCAATCCGGCAATTATCCGCGCCTGCTCCCGTTCCAGCACGTTTACAACAAATTCAGGGTGCTGTATGACGCGACCGAATACGTTGAGCGCCTGCCTGCGTTCGCGTATGCTACTTAGCGTACGTAAAGTGAGGCCCGCGCGATCCTGATCAAAATGAGCACCAAGCTGGGCACCCACGTCAGCGATCTCTTTCGCAATCTGATCTTCGGACAATCCCGCGGCGCCAAGGCTCAGCAGATATAAAGTCAAACCTGCACGGCCGGATTTATCCGGTGTATCCGTACCGCTGCCCGCCCTGAAATCCACACTGATATCGAGTATCGGCAAATCGTGGCTTTCAATGAAATACACCTGTGCGCCGGAAGGTGATTGCCATTGCTGGATCGGCAGAGTGGCTAACGTCCATGGGGAATAAACACTCAACAGTAAAATAAACATGAAGCGCATCGCTAGCATGGGGCCCTCTCTGGACAGGCGCTTCTCGAGTTCAAAAAACCTAGGGGGATCTATTTCTAGATGGTATGGCAGCATAGGGAATAAGCGAAAAAGTACCCGTATTTAAAATGTATTCGCTTCGATCGGCAGCGAAAAGTCGAGCCGCAGCTTTTAATGCCGCAGGCCGGGAGGCGTTGCGAAGGAAGTCTTCTGCTCCAGCGGTTGCGGGTCGAGCACCGCTACAGTCAGACTATCATCCTTCAGATATTTTTTTGCTACTTCGCGAACCTGTTCGGCGGTAACAGCTTGAAGTTTTTTCAACATCGTGTCTACATCGCGAAAAGACAATCCTATACTTTCCAACTGGCCGATCTGCATCGCCTGGTAAGACATCGAATCGAGCTGAAATACGTGACTGGCTACGACCTGTGCCTTGACACGCGCAAGTTCCTCTGCAGTCACACCGTCACGCACGAGTTTTTCTATCTCGCTGCGCAAGGCAGCCTCCAGATCCGCCACTGTTTTTCCTTCGCTAGGTGTGCCGTCGAGATAAAACATCCCTGGACCGCGCGCAGTAGAGTCGTAGCCAGCCCCTGCTGAACTGGCGATGCGTAGCTCCCGCACCAATTCCTTGTTGAGCCGTGCGGACTCGTTGCCATCCATCACCCCTGCCAGCATTTCAAGTGCATAAGGCTCCCAATCTGTGGCGGGATTCCGCAGCACCGGCGCCTGATAGCCCATCGCGAGATACGGCATTCGCGCTGGCGCCTTCACCGTAATCCGCTTGATCCCGACTTGCACCGGTT
>Ga0070714_100001543_pt1 | contig 16791 bp, 20 predicted proteins | sample LARL83metaG_FD_65450 | JGI IMG/M metagenome (GOLD analysis project Ga0070714, IMG submission 65450) | Corn, switchgrass and miscanthus rhizosphere microbial communities from Kellogg Biological Station, Michigan, USA - LAR L8-3 metaG | ecosystem: Host-associated > Plants > Roots > Rhizosphere ... | reverse complement strand
GTGGGCTGGCAGTACGACGGCGGGACGTTGATCGAGACGTAGAAGTCCATTCCCTGTTTCTGCCAGGCGGATGCCTGTCTGCACGCCTCACCGATGACCCAATCGCTGAGCGACCCGATCAGGCCGACCTGCTCGGCGAGCGGGATGAACTGATCCGGCTGCACGAGGCCGCGGCTGCCGTCCTGCCAGCGGACGAGGGCCTCCACGCCGACAACCTCCGCCGTGTCGAGGTTCATCAGCGGCTGGTAATGGAGCACGAGGCCCTGCCCGCTCTCCACCGACTTCCTCAGGCGAGCGGCCATCGAGATCTGCTCGAGCGCGGTATTCCCACCGTGGCTGAAGCGGGCATACCCGTCTCGCCCCGCGTCTTTCACCGAATACATCGCGACGTCGGCGTGTTTGAGCAGCGTCTCCGCGTCGCCGCCGTCGGCGGGGTATGAACTGATGCCCACGCTCGCGCTGACATAGATCTCGATCCCGTCGACGAGAAACGGCTCGCGCAGGACTGCACGCACCTTGCCCGCGACAACCTCCGCCGCTCGCGACACCGAGGAGCCCGAATCGGTCGTACTCTCGACATCGCTGAGCAGGATCAGAAACTCGTCGCCGCCCTGGCGAGCGACCACATCCATCCCTCTCACCGCGGCGCGAAGACGCGATCCCACGGCCTTCAAGAGCTCGTCGCCTGCCGCGTGGCCAAAGCTGTCATTGACGAGCTTGAAGTTGTCCAGATCGATGAAGAGCACGCCCACACCTCTGGTGGTGCGGACAGCGCGCTTGAGGCCGAGCTCGAGGTGCTCGAGAAATGAGGCCCGGTTCGCCAGCCCGGTCAGGGAGTCATGCAGGGCCGCGTGCTCGAGCTTTTCCATCGCCTCGACCTCCACGCGTTTGCGGTCGCTGATGTCCGCGACAACCCCGCTGACCAGCAGACTGCCATCCTCGCTCTCTCGTTCTGGGCGCATTCGATCCAGAACCCAGCGCACCTCACCATCGGAACGGACCAGCCGATACTCGACCTCGACCGGCTCACGCCGCCATAGACCCTCGGTGGCGGCGTCGTACAACTCCCGATCATCCGGATGGACAGCCGCGTCGTACGCCTCTTCCGAGGACAGGCCGTCCGGAATCGCTCCCAGCAGCGTCTCCAACCCGACAAAGGTCAGACACTCGTAACTCCCGTCGGGTCGCACCTCCATTTCGTACAGCATGATCGCCACGGTGCGAGCGATCCGCTGCAGGAGCTGCGATCCGTACTCGTCGAACCCGGCACCCAATGTCTTCTCTGTCACGAACCGGGTTATCGGCAGCACTTCAGCTCGACCAAAGAGCGGACCTGGATACATCGCACGCGTCGCCGAGGCGACGGATGAACCGTCGGCGCTAGCCGGCCCTGCGGTATCGGATGTGCGTGGCCAGCGGGGAATGGAGCACCTCCACCGGCTCCATGCCCAAGGACTCGACACCGTCGAAGATCCGCTCGCCTGACCCGAGGAGGACCGGGGCGATGTCGAGCGTGAGCTCGTCGACGACCCCGGCGATGAGCGCCTGCCGCACGGTCGAGGCGCCTCCCGCGATGTCTACGCCGCCGTCGCCGGCGGCCTCGCACGCCTGCGCGTAGGCGGCGTCGAAGCCGTCGGTGACGAAGTGGAAGGTCGTCCCGCCCTCCATCTCGATCGGCTCGTGCGCGTGATGGGTGAGCACGAACACCGGAGCGTGGTACGGCGGGTCGGGCCCCCACCAGCCGCGCCAGTCCTCGTCCCATTCGCCGCGGATCGGGCCGAACATGTTGCGACCCATCACGTAGGCGCCGCGCGGCCGCAGGAGCCAGCCGGCCGCCGTCTCGTCGGCCTCGCCGGCGCGCTCGTCGCCCAGATGCCAGCGGTGCAACTCCATTCCGCCCTTGCCCAACGGGTCTTCGCGGCTCTGGTCCGGCCCGGCGACGAAGCCGTCGAGCGAAATCGACATATGGCACGTCGTGTCCTGCACCAGGACATGATGTCCGCGCGCGCCGAGTATTAGTCGGCCGTGAGCCCCGAGCTAGCCCGTGCGGCGGATCGACCCGAGCGCGCGGAGGACAGACGCGCGGGCAGCCGGTGGGGCTTTTGTTCCTTCGAAGACGTGCACCTGGTATTCCGAGCCGTCTCCAGCCACGAAGCCGCTCCACCCTTGGCCAGGTATCCGCTTGAGCTTGTGGAGGTTCAGCGGCAGTCGCCTCGTGGCGAGAATCCCGGGAGCCGGACTCAGGTAGCTCAGGTCGAGGAAGACTCGATTTGCGGCAATGACTGGGCTGCTCGCGGCCGTCAGCGGGTGATTGGAGACGAGGATCTGTATCGGGCCATGGGGCGGGCGGCAGTGTCGGACTGGACACTGGATCTGCTCCTGGTAGAAGCCGCGAGGCACCGTGAGCGCGAACGGCCCGATCCGCACGGACTGGGAACCATCGGACGCGCTATCGAGCCCTCCGGCTGAGCCGCCCGAGCGGGATCCCCCGCCGCCCAACGAGCCGAGCACGACGGCGGCCACCGCCACCGCAACGGCGAGGAGAAGCAGCGCGACGAGCAGGCGCCGCTGTCGCGCCCGGCGCTTCGCCTCCGCGATCAGCGCCTCGAGCGAGAAGCCTGGGCGGGATGCACGCGATTCCATGGGACTATTATCGCTAGCACCAGCCCTCACGTCAAGCTACCCGAACGTTACGGGGAGCCGACGCGTGAGAGCGGCCAGTATCTGAAGGCGACTGGTCCGATCATGTTGGTACGTGGCATTGCGCCCCAGACTCGTGAGTCGCACGACGCGGAGCGGTTGTCGCCGATCACGAAGTACTCGCTCTGCGGGACCTTCCAGGTCCTCGCGAAATGCGCGGAGTCGGCCAGCCTGTCCTGCGCCGAGATGTACGGCTCCTTCAGCTTCACGAACTGCTTCGCCCCAGGGCTCTCGATATAGATGAAGCCGTGGTCGTCCTCGTGCACGGTGTCGCCCGGAAGACCGATCACGCGCTTCACGAACGTGCCGCCCTCGCCGCATTTCAGCGCCGCCTCGCCCGGCGTGTTGAACACGACGATGTCACCGCGGGAAGGGTTGCGGCCGAAGTCGAGACAGATGCGGCACGCGAGCACGCGGTCGCCCGAGCCGCCGAGGCAGCCGGGACTGGTCGGCCCTTTCGCGCAGTTCAGCGTCGGCTCCATCGCCGAGCTGGTGATCCGATACGGGCTCAGGGCGACAAAGACGAAGACCACGAGCAGGGCCAACACCCCTGCCAAGCTGATCAGGAGCCAGCGCAGGAGCTTGCGCGACCGCTTCATCTCCCGCCGAAGATTAAGCGAGGGCTAGTGACAGCTCGAGATGCGCGTCGGTGCCGAGCCGTTCGCTGGCACGCGCCAGGTCGACCAGCAGTTCTTCGAGACGATATTGGCGAGGAGCTCGCTGGAGGCAGGCGACCAGACGGCGGTCTGCGCGTTGCGGGGGTGGAGGAGGCCCCGCACCTTTCCCGTCGCCACAGAGACGACGGCCAGCTTGCCCTTGCTCGTCTCGAAAGCGATGGACTTCCCGTCGGGCGACCAGCCGAACACGGTCGCGACGTTGCGCACGAGAGCCCGGCTCTTGCCCCCTCCGGCCGGGATCAGACGCAGCGTGACGGGATAGCCCGTTCCCGTGTAGGCGATCTTCCCGCCCGCCGGTGACCACAACGGTTGCTGGCCGCTCTTCACCAGCTGTCGCAGGTGGCCGCCGTTTGCGTTCGCCGTCCAGATGCCGTACGTCTTGCCCGGGTTGTTGGACGCGTCGGGCTCGAAGGCGACCTGCGAGCCGTCGGGCGACAGGCTCGGATTGACGTTGTCGAACTTCTTGCCACCGGCCTTGCCGACCACAGCTCCCGACTGAGCGTCGAGGATCGTCACCGGCGCTGCACAGCCCTGGCAGCCCGGGTAGTACTTCTCGGTCGCGATCCGGGTTCCCGTTGCGTTCGCGACAAACGAGACGGCCTTTGGGCGGGCGATCCTCTGCGGCTTGCTCCCGGGCACGAGCCGGAAGATGTCGCCGCTCCGCAGGTAGACGATCCCACTCTGCAGCCAGACGAACGGCGACGGCGGATCGAGGCAGTTCTCGCTACACACCGTGTAGCGGAGCGGCTGCGCGTTCGTCCCGTCGGCGTTCGCGGTGCAGATCGCCTGCAGGATGTCGTTCGGGTTGCGGTGAGGGTGCGACGGCTTCGGCCAGCGAGTGCCGTAATAGACGATCTGCTGTCCGTCGGGCGACCAGGTTGGCTGGTTCACCTGCCGGCACGGCGAGATGCTCGACGACGAGGCGCGACTTGTTGCCGCGAGGAGCGCGAGGAGAACGACTGCCGCCAGGAGAACGCGACGGAACATGGTCTCAGCGTACGTCGCTCGGCCAACGGCGAACTAACGAGAATGAGCCAATTCCTGCTCCACACGACTTCAGGTGACACGTGACCGAGCGCGACGACGACCGCCCGCCGATCTGCCCCCGCTGCGGTGTGACCATGGTTCCTGCCGCGCTCAGCGCCGACGACACGCGCGAGGGCGACTGGGTCTGCCTCGAGTGCGAAGAGCTCGCCGACGACGAACAGTGAGCGGCGTCAGCAGCCGTGAACCAGCTGCGGCTTGCCCCCGCTGACCGGGACCCGCCACAGGCCGCTCGGGCAGGACGTGTGGGCCGGCGGGCGTGAGACCACCAGGAGCTGCTGCGAATCCGGCGACCAGGCGACGCTCGACGCGCTGTACGGCAGGTGAAGCTTCAGCAGCGTCCGCACCTTCTTCGTCGCGACGTCGATGACGGCGAGCCGCCCCTTCGAATCCGGGTAGGCGATCCATTTGCCGTTCGGAGACCAGCCGAAGACGGTGCCGGGTCCGCTCTTCAGCAGCGTCGTGCTCGTACCGCCCTGCGGCGACACGACCCGCCACACGAGGGACGTCGCTTTGGGGACGAAGTAGGCGATTTGATTGCCGGCGGGCGACCAGAGCGGATTCGTGCCGCTCTGCTCGAGCCGCTGCAGGTGGCTGCCGTCGGCCGAGGCGGTCCAGATCGAGGGCTTCGCCGCCGGGCTCTTGCCGGAGCTGCGCACCAGCACGACCTGCGATCCATCGGGTGACAGGCTCGGGTCGCCGTTGAAGAGCTTCGTGCCGCCGACCTGGCCGACGAGGGCGCCGGACGGGACGCCGAAGACCTTCACCGGCCCGTGGCAGCCCGAGCAGCCGTCGGCGTACAGTCCGCTGGCGACGCGATCGCCGCGCGCGTCGGCGGAGAAGAGGACCGGGCCGGTCTTGGCGAGCAGCTTCGGCTTCTGGCCGACCGGCACCGTGGCGATCCCCGTGTCCATGCCGGCGAGGAGCAGGTTCGGCTGCGCCCAGTCGAGCTGGCCCACGCCCTCACGCAGAGCGTTGGCGCAGCGCTCGCTGCAGACCGTGTTCGGCAGCTTGTGCAGGTTCTTCCCGTTCGAGTCCGAGACGCAGATCGCGCGCAGGGTGTTGTAGGTGCCGTTCGCATGGCTATGGGGCCGCGGCCAGCGGTAGCCGAACCAGGCGATCTGCGTCCCGTCCGCTGACCACGTCGGAGCGTTGGCCGTCCCGCACGGCGACACCGTCTTCGTCGCCGCGCCGCCGGCGGCGCCACAGCCGAAAGCCACCGCGATCGCGAGTGAGGAACCGACTACTGCCGCGGAGCGTCCCAGTCTGGTCATGGCGGGCCAAGGGTAGACGCCGACGCCAACGGGGGACCAACGCCGCGGGTCATTCCGGGGGCTTCGGCTTTCCGATCTGGAGCGGCCACGAAAAGCTCGAGGGGTTCTTGCGAATGTCGCTGACCCGAACCTGGAGCCGATAGTTGCCGGCGACCAGGCGCGCCGGATTGAGGCCGAGCCTGAACAGGTACCGGCCCGGCGTGGTCATGAAGCAGCGGTGGTCGAAGACGGGAAGGTTCTGGTACGTGCCCGGGGCGTAGATCTGCCAGAACCCGCGACGAGGAGGTTCGGTCAGCCTGAAGTCGGCGGCGGCCGTCCAGTGGGTGTACGGCCCGCCGTGGATGAGCCGCCACTCCACCACGGCCGGAACTTGCGGGAGCCCGGCGTAGGTGCCGGTCAGAGGCCGGGCCGGTGGGTCGGAGGCGGCCACCACGAGCCTGTCGCGGGACCCCACGTGATTGGCGACGAGCGCGCGCGGCCCGCCGCCGTCGTCGATGTAGACGCCCGCGATCGTCGGCTTCGTCCAGTCCGTGTAGGGCGTGAGGTGACCGGGGGCGAGCGGGTTGTGGACGACGGTCCCGTCGATCTCCGCCATGTGCACATGGCAGTACTTCGTCTTCACCCTGCCGATGACCGTCCGCTGGGCTGTGACCCGGGCGCCCAGCTTGATGGTTCGATCCAGGTGGTAGTACTGGAAGATCCGGCCGTCTGCCGTTGTGACCGAGATCAGGTCGGGCTGTGCCTTGGTGACCTTGCCCGAGACGACTGGATAGACCGGGGTGCCGGCGGCCGCGGTGATGTCGACGCCGTTGTGGAAGGAGGAGGCGCCTGTGAGATTCGGCCCGGTTCGTCCGAACGGCTGGATCGGATAGAGGGTCCGCGGGTCGCCGAACGCTGCCTGGACAGGGTGCTGAATGGTGAACGGCTTGACCGGCCAGTGATACGGCTTCCAGCTGGGGTAGGCCAGCGCCTGGCCGCCGCCCGCCTGGAAGGCACCGACCAGCAGGATCGCGAGGAAAAGCCTTTTCGGGCAGAGGCGCACCATGGCCTCTCACCTCCACAGCCATCGTCGCGCGCGGGAGATCTGGCCGCATCAGAGGCCGCCACGAACCCATCTGCTCGGAACTACCTATTCGAGCGGCTTCGGCGCGAGCCCTCTCACTCGTCGCTTCTCGTCGGCGCTTCGTCCGCGTCGTCGTCCTGCTCGTCGTCGTCCTTGACGGCTCGGTATTCGATTCCCTTGGCGTCGGTCATCTCGACGTGCGCCTTGAAGCGCGCGAGTCGACCACGCTGCGGCTGTTACGTGTGAAGCCCGTCCCCGGCCCGGTCACGACCCTGATCTTCCTGCCGTCCTTCCTCACGGTTCGCCAGACGACCGGATTCTGGAACGGCTTCCCCGTCGGGAGCAGCGGCTGCCTGGACCACGGGCTCTGGTACACCGAGACACCCTGATGCGCGCCCGTCGCCTGCGTTACGACCCGACACGTGTTGCTCGTCAGTGACCTCACGGCGACCAGCTGCGGTGTCTCGTCGCGGCTCACCGCGGCCTCACCGGCGATCCACCGCTCGTTCGGCGAGACGACGAAGTTTTGGAAACGGGCGAGCACCGTCACGTGGCGACTCGGCGGCTCGATGCTGATGACGCGGTCCTTCGGCTGGTCGTAGCCCTCCTGGACGACGAACCGGTGTCCCACCCACAGGAGGTTGACGCAACCCCAGGAGTCGGGCTGAGCGATCCTCTCGTGCCGCCCGGTGTCGATGCGGGTGACGGTGAGGGTGCAGCCATTGCCGCTACCGCCGACGACGACTGACCACTTTCCGTCGGCCGAGTGGCATCCGCCGTGACCAGAGGCGTTGCCGGCATCGCCGCACCAGAACGCTCGCGCGGCCAGGCTGCTGAGCGGCGGCAGATTGCTCGAGGCGGAGTGAGCGCAGACCCAGCTGCGGAGCTTGGCCCAGTGAGCGAGACCGCTGCGCCGGCGATTCCACCTGCGACCAAGAGCACGACAGCCGCAGTCGCCAGCCGCCTCCGCCTCATCCGCCGCGGCGATCAGCGGATCGAGCGAGAACGGCAGGACAGTCATAGCGCTAGTATCGCTAGCACTAATTGAACTGTCAAGCGGCGTACGAAGTATCTACACGCGGGTACCGCTGAGCACGTCCACGACGCGCTCCTGGGCGTCGGCGCCGTAGTCCGGGCCGAGTTTCTCCTCGAGGATCTGCCGCAGCTCGCCCGTTTCGGCCAGCTCCTGCGTGATGTCGGCGCCGCCGACGAGCTCGCCCTTGACGAACACCTGCGGGATCGTCGGCCAGCCCGACACCTCCGACAGCTCCTGGCGGATCGTCGGATCCGGGAGGATGTCGACGATCGTCACCGGCGCGCCGGCGGCTCGCAGCGCCTCGAGCGCCCGGCCCGAGTTGCCGCACATCACGAACTGCGGCGTGCCCTTCATGAACAGCACGACCGGCTCGTTCTCGATCACGTCCTTGATGCGCTGAGAAACGTCTTTCGAAATCACGTCGTCCCCCTCGTCTTGATCCGGAGCTCGTGGATGGTGCCGTCGCGCAGCGGCTCGGCCAGCGCGTCGTTGACAAGCCGATGCTGCTCGAGCAGCGGCAGGCCGACGAAGCGCGGGCTCTCGACGGTCACCTGGAAGTGGTCGCCGCCACCGGTGCGATCCTCGACGCGCAGCTCGGACGCGTCGGGAAACGCGTCACGGAGCAACGACTCGAGCCGGTCGGCAGGCATCTCCGGAGCGTAGCTACGCGCCGCGTGGTCACGACTCCTGACGCGCGCGCCACTCCTCGCGCGTGTTGACGCGCGGAAACGGCTCGTCCGGCACGGGAAGCCCGAGCGCCTGGCAGAGCGGCTCCCAGCCCTCCTCCGCGCGCCACTCGAGGAGCCGCTCCGCCGGCGCCTCGCGCCGCACCGCGTCGTTGTGCCGCTCGTAGAACGCCTGCGCTCGCTCGGCGTCGTCCCAGTCGTCGCCGATCTCGCGCGCCGCGAGCTCGTGAACCATCTGGTGCCACTCTTCGTGCTTCGGTTCCTCAACCGGCTTCCGCAACACCGGGAAGATCGTCTCGTCCGCGCTCTCCCACCACTTCGCGGCGCTTTGACGCGTCGAAAGGAGGATCAAGGCATCCGGGTTCGCAGCTGCGAGCTCGCGCCAGAACGCCGACGCGGGCCAGTCGACCGCCGCGACGCAGTCCGGCGGGAACGAGCTCCAGTCCACCTCGTCGCCGCGTGCCGCCGCGCTCCAGGTGGGCACGTCCTCGAGATGCTCGAACACCTCGACCATGTGGTAGCAGCGTCCCCCGAGCAGGAGCTCGAGCGCCTTCTTCTGCGAGTGCGTCGCAGTGCGGGGGAGCCCGGCGCCGACGACGCGCAGCATCAGGAGCGGTTGTGGGCCAGGAAGTCGAGCAGGTCGGAGCGGGTCAGCACGCCGACCGGCTTCCCCTCCCGCGCGACGACGACCGCGTTCATGCCGCCGGTCAGCGTCGCGAACACCTCGTCGAGCGTTGCCGACGCCTCGACCGCGGCGAGCGGCGGCTGCATCGCGGCGGCCACGTCCTCGTGCACCGAGTCGGGGTTGCCGAAGACGCGCTCGAGCAGCGCGCGATCCTGCAGCGAGCCGATCACGTCGGCGAGCGACTCGCACTCGCCGTCGCGCACGACCGGCAGCTGGGAGATGCCGTAGCGCTGCATCGTGTCGATCCCCTCGCCGACCTTCGCGTGCGCGCTGATCGTGACGAGCCCCGGCACCTCGCCACCGTGCTTCGCGTGCAGCAGCTCGTCCACCGTCGGCAGCGCGGACAGCCGCTCGGCGAAGCCGTGCTCGAGCATCCAGTTGTCGTCGTAGAACTTCGACATGTAGGAGCGACCGGAGTCAGGGATGATCGTGAGCACGGTCGCGTCGGCCGGAAGCCGCTCCGCGACCTGGATCGCGCCCCAGATGGTCGACCCCGCCGAGCCGCCGGCGAGGATGCCCTCCTCGTGCGCGAGGCGTCGCGCCATCAAGAAGGACTCGCGGTCGGAGACCCGGATCCACTCGTCCACGACCTCGAGGTCGATCGTGTCGGGCCACGTGTCCTTGCCGATCCCCTCGACGAGGTACGGGTGCAGCTGGGAGTCGTCCTCGGCGGTGTAGATCGAGCCCTCGGGATCGACGCCGACGATCTTCACCTCGGGCTTCTTCTCGTGGAACCACTTGCCGACGCCGGAGATCGTGCCGCCGGTGCCGACCGAGATCACGATCGCGTCGAGCTCGCCGCCGGTCTGCTCCCAGATCTCTGGAGCGGTGACGTCGTAGTGCGCCTGCGGGTTCGCCATGTTCGAGTACTGATCCGGCTTGAAGCCGCCGGGGATCTCCTCGGCGAGGCGGGACGAGACGGAGTAGTACGACTCCGGCGAGTCGTGGTCGACCGCCGTCGGCGTGATCACGACCTCGGCTCCGTACGCGCGGAGCATCGAGATCTTCTCCTGGCTCATCTTGTCGGGCATCACGAAGATGCAGCGATAGCCCTTGCCCGCGGCCGCGATGGCGAGGCCGACGCCGGTGTTGCCCGAGGTCGGCTCGACGATCGTGCCTCCCGGCTTCAGCTTCCCCTCGCGCTCGGCCTGCTCGATCATCGCGAGGCCGATGCGGTCCTTGACCGAGCCACCGGGGTTCAGGTACTCGAGCTTGGCGAGAATCCGGGCGTGGCCCGCCGGTGAGAGCCGGTCGAGCCGCACGATCGGCGTGCCGCCGACGAGGTCGAGGACGGTCGGATACTCGCGCGGCATCGCGAGAAGCCTAGAACAGGAGGGCTCGATGAACATCACGGTGATCGGCAGAGGGAACGTTGGCGGCGGGCTCGCGCGCTTCTGGCGCGACGCCGGCCACGAGGTGCAGGAGCTCGGCCGCGACGGCGGAGACGCGTCGGATGCGGACGTCTTGCTCGTCGCGGTTCCCGGCCCCGAGATCGCCAACGCGCTCGGCGGAGTGACCGGCCTCGACGGCAAGGTCACGATCGACGCGACGAACGCGGTTCGCGGCCGGAACGAGGATTTCGAGTCGAACGCGCACGAGATCAAGTCGATCGTCGGCGGGCCGACCGCGAAGACGTTCAACCTCAACTTCGCCAACGTCTACGACGAGATCGCCGCCCAGCGCGTGCGGCCGTCGAACCTCTACTGCGCGGAAGACGCCGCGCGCGAGGTCACCGAGCAGCTGATCCGGGACGCAGGCTACGACCCGGTCGACGCGGGCGGGCTCGAGAACGCGCGCATGCTCGAGGACCACCTCGCGCTGCTCTTCGCGGTCAACCAGACCGGGCTCGGCCCGTTCTTCTACCGCTACGCGGCGCCGGGCGAGCTCTGAGTCTCCGACGCGGGCTGGATCTGCTCGTCTCGGATCAGCACGACCGCCGACACGAGCGCCGCGACGCTGATCCCGACGAGCACCCAGAACGCGTTGCTCACGCCCGAGACGGTGACGAACGCGGCTGCGGAGAAGAGCACCGACGAGCAGACCGCGACGCCGACGGCGCCTCCGATCTGCTGTGCGGTGTTGATCAACCCCGACGCGAGCCCCGCCTCGTTGTAGCTGACTCCCGCGAGCGCCGCGATCGAGACCGGGATGAAGGTGAACGGCAGCGCGAAGCCCATCAGCAGGTAGCCGGGCAGGAGCTCGCTCGCGAACGAGCCCGACGCCGAGACCTGCGTGTAGTAGATGCTCGCGGCGATCATCGCGACGAAGCCGATCGCGAGCATCGGCTTCACCCCGAATCGCGTGGTCAGGGCCTGCGCCAGTCCCGCCCACAGGACAGCGCTGCCGGCCGTCACGACGAACGTCAAACCCGTTCGGATCGCGCTGTAGCCGAGGACGTTCTGCACGTACAGCGTGAGCACGAAGAAGTTCGCGAACGTGACCGCGCCGAGCAGAAGCCCGGAGACGTTCGCGCCCGTGACCGTCTGGATCCGGAAGATGTGAAACGGCATGAGCGGGTCCTTCTGGCGCGCCTCGATCACGACGAACGCGATCAGCAGGACGACCGCGACGGCGAGGCGGCTCAGCGTCCAGCCCGAGGTCCAGCCGTGGTCGGGCGCCTTCGACACCGCGAAGACGAGCAGGGCGAGCCCGAGGGTGACCGTGAGCGCTCCCGCGACGTCCAGGGACTTCCGTCCCTCGGCGCGGCTCTCGCGCACGAGGCGCGGCGTCAGGAAGAAAGCGAGAGCGCCGACCGGGACGTTGATGAAGAAGATCCACTCCCAGCCGAGGTAGGTCGTGAGGATGCCGCCCAGCAGGACGCCGACCGCGGCTCCGCCGCCGCCGAGCGCTCCCCAGATCCCGAGCGCCTTGTTGCGCTCGGCGCCTTCCTCGAAGGTGGTCATCACGATCGAGAGGGCGGACGGCGTGATCACCGCGGCGCCCACACCCTGCACCGCGCGCGACGCGATCAGGACTCCCTCGGACCAGGCGAGCCCGCAGAAGAGCGAGGCGAGCGTGAAGACGACGACGCCGATCATGAACACGCGCCGGCGCCCGTAGAGGTCGGCGAGGCGGCCGGCGAGCAGGAGGAAGCCGCCGTAGGTGATCGCGTACGCCGTGATCACCCACTGCAGGTTGTCGCGCGTGAAGTGGAGCGACGTGCCGATCGACGGCAGGGCCACGTTGACGATCGAGACGTCCAGGATCGTCATGAAGAAGGCGGCGCAGACGACCGTGAGCGCCTTCCAACGCAGCGGATCGCGCTCGCTCATCGTCGCGGCTGCAGCTTCCATCGAACTCTCCTCCCCTGTGGCCTCGGCCAATCGTACGAGGAAACCCCGATTCAGGCCGGGGCACTCAGTGGCACGCTCGAACCATGAGCGGACACGATGCGCATCCCGTCGGCGAGCGCGCAGCGGCGCTCGCACGTCTCAGGAAGCGGCGCGAGTTCCAGAACCACGTCGCCGCGTACCTCGTCGTCAACGCCGCGGTCTGGGTCATCTGGGCGACCACCGGTGCGGGCTATCCCTGGCCCGCGTGGTTGACAGGGATCTGGGGAATCGGCCTCCTCTTGAACGCCTGGGAGGTCTACTTCCGCCGGCCGATCACCGACGCGGACGTCGAGCACGAGATCGAGCGGCTACATCCGACTGGCTGATCGAACCTAGTGCCGGAAGTGGCGGCGGCCCGTGAGGGCCATGGCCGCGCCTGCCTGCGCGACGGCGGCGATCACGTCCTCGTCGCGGCGTGAGCCGCCAGGCTGGGCGATCGCCGTCGTGCCCGCGTCGAGCGCGATTTGCGGGCCGTCGGCGAAGGGGAAGAAGGCGTCGGACGCGAGGGCCGATCCCGTCGGGTCGTGGCCGAACTCGGCCGCCTTCTCGACCGCGATCCGCACCGCGTCGACGCGGCTCATCTGGCCGGCGCCGATCCCGATCGTCTGTTGGTCCTTCACGAGCACGATCGCGTTGGAGGCGACGTGCTTGCAGACCCGCCAGGCGAAGACGAGGTCGCCCCACTGCGCCTCGTCGAGCTCGCCGGTCACGAGCTGCCAGGTGTCGCGCTCGTCGACCTCTGCGTCGGAGTCCTGCACGAGCATCCCGCCGATCACGCGCTTGTAGCTGCGCTCTCCGGGATCGCCGGCGCGCCGCTCGCGGTCGACGAGGACGCGGATCATCTTGCGGCGCTCGCGGATCGCCTCGACGGCCTGGCCGGCGTACGACGGGGCGAGGACGAGGTCGGCCGAGACCGCGATCTTCTCCGCGACCGGCGTCGGCACCTCGCGGTTCAGCACGACGACGCCGCCGTAGGCCGAGGTGGGATCCGAGCTGAGCGCCTTGTCGTACGCCTCCTCGATCGTCGCGCCGATCGCGACTCCGCAGGGGTTCGCGTGCTTGACGATGACGCAGCAGGGCAGGGCGAACTCGCGGGCGAGCCCACGCGCTCCGTTCAGGTCGAAGAGGTTGTTGAAGGAGAGCTCCGGCCCGTGCAGCTGGTCGATGCGCGAGAGGAGGTGGCGGCGTACGCCCCGCTCGGCGTAGTAGGCGCCGCGCTGGTGGGGGTTCTCGCCGTAGCGCAGTTCCTGCACCTTCTCGAGCGAGACGACGAGCGAGTCGGGGAACTCCTCGCGGGCGTTGAACCAGCTCGCGATCGCTGCCTCGTACGCGGCCGAGTGCGCGAACGCCTCCGCGGCAAGGCGGCGACGGGTCTCGGGGGAGAGGCCGCCGCTCGTCTTGAGCTCCTCGAGGACTCCGTGGTACTGCTCGGGTCGGCAGACCGGAGCGCAGTGGGCGAAGTTCTTCGCCGCGCCGCGCAGCATCGACGGACCGCCGATGTCGATCGTCTCGACGGCCTCGTCCTCGGTCACGCCCATCCTGGCGGTGACCTCTTCGAACGGATAGAGGTTGACGCAGACGAGGTCGAACGCCTCGATCCCGTGCTCCTCGAGCGTGGCGACGTCTTCGGCCTCGTCGCGGCGGGCGAGGATCCCGGCGTGGACGCGCGGGTGGAGCGTCTTCACGCGCCCGCCGAGCATCTCCGGCGAGGCCGTGACGTCCTCGACACGTTCCACCGGCAGGCCGATCGCCTCGAGCGCCGCCGCCGTGTTCCCGCTCGCGACGATTCGCCAGCCGAGGGAGACGAGGCCGCGCGCGAACGTGTCCACGCCGGTCTTGTCCCAGGTGGAGATCAGCGCGCGCAGAGTTCTCTCACCACCTCGGGCAGGAGCCTGTGCTCGACGGCCTGCACTCGCTCGCGGAGGGTGTCGACCGTGTCGTTCGGGAGTACGGGAATGCGCTCGGCGATGATCACCGGGCCGGTGTCGACACCCTCGTCGACGTAGTGGATGGTCGCCGCGGTCTCCTCGACGCCGGCCGCGAGCACGTCCTCGATCGGGTGCGCGCCGGGGAAGTCGGGAAGCGGCGCCGAATGGGTGTTGACGATCCTGCCCCCGTAGTAGTCGAAGAAGGGCTCGCGGAACAGATGCATGTATCCCGCGAGGACGACGAGCTCGACCGCCCGCGATTGCAGCCACTTCGCGAGCGCCACATCTCGCTCTTCGCGGCTTTCGTAGTCCTGGGCGTCGAAGACGGCTGTCTCGATTCCCGCCGTCTCGGCCCGCTCGAGCGCGCGCACGCCCGGCTTGTTCGAAGCCACGGCTGTGATCGGCAGGCCTTCATCGATCAGCGCCTGCAGGTTGGTCCCCTCACCGCTGACGAGCACGCCGATCACGCGATCTCCCCGATCACGAGGTCTCCGGGCTCGGTATTGCGCACGACGGCACACCAGCCGATGCCGAGATTGAAGACGCGGCGCAGCTCGTCCTCCTCGACGTGGCGCGCGAGCCAGTTGAAGACCGGCGGCCGCTCCCACGCGTACCAGTCGATCTCCGCGCTGCGACCGGTGGGGAGGACGCGCTCGAGATTCCCGAGGATGCCGCCGCCCGTGACGTGCGCGAACGCGAGGGCGCGCGCCCGCAGGCTCCGCGCGACGTCGAGGTAGAGCCTCGTCGGCGCGAGCAGGTCGGGGTCGTCGTAGTCCTCCTCCTCCAGCACCTTGCGCACGAGGGAGAAGCCGTTTGCGTGGACGCCCGCGGAGGCGAAGCCGATCACGACGTCGCCCGCCTCGATGGCCGAGCCGTCGATGAGCACCTCCCGGTCGACGACGCCGACGCACGTCGCGGCGAAGTCGAGCTCGCCCTCGCGGTACACGTCCGGCATCTCGGCGGTCTCGCCGCCGATCAGCGCCACGCCCGCGGTGCGGCAGACCTCGGCCGCGCCCTCGATCAGCTCCGCGACCTGCTCGAGCTCGATCCGGGAGGCAGCGACGTAGTCGAGCAGGACGAGCGGGTCGGCGCCGCAGGTAATGACGTCGTTGATGCAGTGCGCCGCCATGTCGGCGCCGCAATTGCGGAGCAGGCCGCGGGGACGGGCGACCATCGGCTTGGTGCCGATGGAGTCCGTCGACGCGGCCAGTAGCCGACGCTCGTCGAGCGGGTGAAGAGCTGCGAAGGCGCCGAAGCCCTCGGCACCGGTCGACTCGACTGCCGCGCGCAGCCTGTCGACGATCGCCCCGGCTGTCGCAAGCGAAACGCCTGCCCCGGCGTACGTGCGCTCCTCCCCGCTCACTGCGTCGAGTCTATGGCCGCCGCTAGACGAACAGCTCGCCGTATAGCTCGGGCCTGCCCTGCGGGCCGCCGCGGACGAAGCGCACCACGGTGTCGCCGACCTCCACGCTGTCGCCCTCGCGGTCGGCGTCGAGGATCGCCGCGAGCGCCGTTGCCTTCCCCGACGGATCGTCCGCCTTCAGGTGGAGCTCCGCCAGCTGCAGCTCGTCGCCCTGCGCGAGGAGCTCGTCGATCCACTCGCGCGGCGGATGGAGCTCGAGCCGGTAGCCCGCGTTCGTGGAGACGAACGTCCGCCGCCCGCCGTGCTCCTGCACGCGCAGGTCGCTCTGCTCGGCCCGCTCGATGGCCGAGTCGAACTCGTCCTCGTCGAGGACGAACCCGAGATGGTCGACGCGAGGCGTCGGCCACTGGCCCGGCTGGACGACGACGTTCACGGCGCCCTTCTCGAGCTCGGTCAGCCGGAGCTTGAACCCCATCGCGTCGAGCTCGTTCCACGCGACGCCCGGCTCGTACGACGTCAGCTCCTCGCCGATCCGGCCATGACGCGCGACGAGGTCGAACGCGAGCTTGCCGATGTAGCGCGCCTCGACCTCGCGGACACGGCTCGTGACGAGGTGGTAGTGGAAGAGCTGCATCGCGTCCATCGTGCCAATGAGTCGTAGGGTTCGGGGCGATGCAGCGTGTGACCGGGATCGGTGGCGTCTTCCTCCGTGCGCGGGACCCGGCGACGCTCGCGGCGTGGTACGCGGAGCACCTCGGTCTCGACGTCGAGGACTGGCACGGAGCCGTGCTGCGCTCGTCGGGAGGAGAGACGCTGGTCTGGGCGCAGTTCCCGGCCGACACCGAGTACTTCGGCCGGCTCGACCAGCAGGGGATGGTCAACTACCGCGTGAGCGACCTCGAGGCCATGCTCGAGCAGCTGCGCGCCGCCGGCGTCGCCGTCGAGGGGCCGATGGGACACGAGAACGGGAGCTTCGGCTGGGGCGTCGACCCCGAGGGGAACC
>Ga0070714_100001542_pt1 | contig 16793 bp, 16 predicted proteins | sample LARL83metaG_FD_65450 | JGI IMG/M metagenome (GOLD analysis project Ga0070714, IMG submission 65450) | Corn, switchgrass and miscanthus rhizosphere microbial communities from Kellogg Biological Station, Michigan, USA - LAR L8-3 metaG | ecosystem: Host-associated > Plants > Roots > Rhizosphere ... | reverse complement strand
CCGGGGCGCAGGAACTCGCCGTTCGCGCGCGCCACCAGCTCGTTCAAGGTCGCCGCGATGCCGCGGTTTTCCCGCCGCACGTACTCGATCGGCAGATCCATGCAGTGCGTCGCCACCCAGTCGGCGATCCGCTCGCCGGTGGCGTCGGTGGAGCCGTCGTCGATGATGATCAGCTCCTTGGCCGGATACGGATCCTCCAGCACGCTGTCCAGGCAGCGCTGCACGAAACGCTCGTGGTTGAACGCGGGGATCAGCACTGAGACCAGCGGGCTCGCGTCGTCGCTCATCGTCACAAGTCCTCCAGATAGCGCCGGGCGACCAGCACGGTGAAGGCCAGGTACAGCGCGTAATTGACCGCGAACGCGTACATCGCGCCGACCAGGCCGAAGTGCGCGGTGAACACCCAGACCAGCGCGAGATAGCTGGCCGCGAAGACGCATTCGGACAGCACGAACAGCCGCGTCATGGCCTTGGCCAGCATGAGGTAGGACAGGATGAAGGAGGCGATCTTGATCACGTCGCCCACCAGCTGCGGCCCGTACAGGGCATTGGCCGAGGCGAAGTCCGGCGTGAACAGCAGCTGCGTCAGCCAGCCCCTGCACGCGTAGACGCCAGCCGCCGCCGCCACCACCGCGGGCAGCAGGTAGCGATACGCATGACGCAGTTCCTGCAGCAGCGCCGCGCGGCCGTGGGTCGAGGCCAGCCTGGGCAGGTAATGGATGTTGATCGCCGTGGTGAGGAACAGCAGGTAGGCGTCGGACACCTTGCTCACTGCCTGCCAGTAGCCGACCTGCTCCCAGCCGAACTGCAGCGCGAGGCGATCGCGCACCGCGATGTTCACCAGCGGAGGCAGCAGCGCCGAGCTGATCGTCATCACCGAGAACAGCGCCAGCCGCCGCGTCATCTCGCGGTCGTAGCGCAGACGAAGCATGCTGCGGCGGAAATACGAGCTGCGCCACCACGCCGGCAGGCCGACCGCCAGCCACGCCAGCTGGCTCAGCACCAGCGCCAGCAGCGCGCCGTACAGGTGCAGCGAGCGCGCCAGCCACACCATCATCGCGATGCCGATCACCGAGCCGGTCACCTGGACGAAGGCCAGCCGGCGCACGTCCATGAAACCGTTGATCACGGCGAGGATGTAGTTGACCAGCGCAATGCCGAGCTGGGCGATGGCGAGCACGCGGATCAGGCCGGCGTACTGCGCGTCATCCAGCAACCACAGCGCGAGCTGCGGGCTGAACAGAAGGGCGACGAAGCCCATCAGGCAGGAGGCGCAGAGCGCGTAGCAGAGCGCGGCGGAGAGCAGGCGCGACAATCGCCCGGGATCATCGCGGTACTCCGCGACGTACTTCACGATTGCCGCGCTGATGCCGCCGCCGGCCAGCACCGCCAGCAGCGACATCAGGCTCATGAACTGGCCGAGCTTGCCCACGCCCTCGGGGCCGGCGAACCAGGCCACCAGCTTGATCGCAACCAGGCCGGCAAGCAGTCGTGCCGCGGTGCCGAGGCTGGTGTAGAAGCCGGTGCGCACGATGTTCATGGCGGGCACGCGAACGACTGGCAGGCGGCGATCACGCGATCCACCGCATCATCGTCCAGCGTCGGGCCCATCGGCAGGCTCAGCACCTCGTCGTGCAGCCGTTCCGTCAGCGGCAGATGGAGGTGACGCAGGGATGCATACGCCGGTTGCCGGTGCGGCGGCACCGGGTAATGCACCTGGGTCTGGATGCCCTGCGCTTGCAGATGCTTCTGCAAGGCATCGCGCTGCGCGCAACGCACCACGAACAGGTGCCAGGCGTGCCGCTCTTCCTGCGCCACCTGCGGCAGGCGGATCTGCGGATGGCGGATGCCCTCGCGATAGCGGCGCGCCACGCGGCGGCGCCGGGCGACGTCGTCATCGAGATACTTCAGCTTCACCCGCAGCAGCGCGGCCTGCATTTCGTCGAGCCGCGAGTTGACGCCCTGGCAGAGATGGCGGTACTTCACCTCGGAGCCGTAGTTGCGCAGCGCGGCGATGCGCTGCGCCAGCGCGTCGTCGCCGGTCACCACGGCGCCGCCGTCGCCCAGTGCACCGAGGTTCTTGGTCGGGAAGAAGCTGAAGGCCGCCGCGTCGCCGAACGCTCCGGCGCTGCGGCCTTCGCGCGTCGCGCCGTGCGCCTGCGCGGCATCCTCGATCAACAACAGGCCGTGCCGTCGGGCCAACGCGGTGAGCGCGGGCATGTCCGCCAGCTGGCCGTACAGATGCACCGCCATGATCGCCCGCGTACGTGGCCCGATCGCCGCTTCGACGCAGGCTGGATCGAGGTTGAAGCTGGCCGCGTCCGGCTCCACCGGCACCGGCACCAGCCGGTTTTCGGTGATCGCCAGGAAGCTGGCGATGAAGGTATTGCCGGGCACGATGACCTCGTCACCTTCCGCGATGGCGCCGAGCTCCCTGTAGCCGCGCAGGATCAGCGACAGCGCGTCCAGCCCGTTGCCCACGCCCACGGCATGGCGCACGCCGCAGTACGCGGCGAACTCGTGTTCGAAGGCGGCCAGCTCCTCGCCGAGCACGTACCAGCCCGAATCGATGACGCGCGCGGCGGCGGCTTTCAGCGCGTCGGCATGGCGCGCGTTGACCTCGCGCAGGCTCAGGAACGGCACCTCCGCCGGAACGGCTTCCCTCGGCGCGACACTCATGGCAGCGGCCACTCGTAGGTGTCGTGCACGACCGCGCGGGCGCCGAAGTATTCCTTCTGCGCGACCAGCCCGCCGTTGAGTACGCGGCCCTGCTGCTCGGTCGATACGCCGAAGCTGAAATGGCGCCGGCTGGCGTAGGTATGCTCGATCAGCTGGGCGAGCAGCAGGCTGAGCGCGTCCAGCCGCCGACCTTCCTCCGAGGCGGCGAGATACTGCGTATGCACGACCTGGCCGAAGTCGTAGACCAGCACGCCGGCCAGCAGGATGCCGTCTCGGCGCGCCTCGTGCAGCACGATGTGCTCGGGGAAACGCGACTGCAGCAGGCGCATCTCCGCCACGCTGTGCGTGGGCACGGCCGCGTGCCTGCGCAGCACCTCGGACAGCAACCGATGGAAACCTTCCAGGTCGGTGCCGATCTGCACGTCGATGCCTGCCCGCTTCGCCCGGCTGACGGCACGCCGGCGCGCCGGCGTGAAGCGGAAGGCTTCCTGCAGCGCGATGACCGAGGAGAGATCGCGCCGGCCCAGGCGCGCTCCCAGGCGATGCAGCGCATACAGGTCCTCTTCCGCGGGGTAGCCGTGAAACACGTGCGGCACCGCCTTGTAGACGACGCGCTCCACGCCCTGCGCGCGGTAGTGGCCGCCGATCTGTTCGAACAACGCCAGGGTCGACTCGGCGCGCAAGTCCGCGCTGCTGATGAGGCCGGCATAGGTGAGGCCGCCGTGGCTGGTCACCGTGCGGTCCTGGATGCTCGCCGGAAACACCGCCATGAATTCGCCGCCGCGCTCGACCACCAGCGAGCGGTCGACGAAGCGGTCGGCGTGGTAATCCATGTAGCCGCGCCGATGCAGCAGGTTGCCGTTGCGCGAGCGGCCGACCAGCGCATCCCAGGCGGCCGCATCGGCCGCGACGTAGGGCCTAAGCGCGAGCATGTGCATCACGCCCGAGGCGGCTGCAGTCGGCCTCGGCGACGCCGAATCCGTCCAACCCCATGTCGTTGCCGTTGTAGAACATCAGCAGCTTGTCGCGCTGGCGGATCAGCGCGGGGTAGCAGATCACCAGCGAATCCCAGCCGTCGGTGGACAGCGTCATGCCCAGCGCCTCGTCGTGGCGCTCCCAGCGGATGCCATCGTCGCTGTACGCCACACCCGGGAAGTATTCGCGGCCGCGATTGCCGCGCGTGAAATACATGACGTACCTGCCGCCGAAGCGGTATACGCGGGGGCGGCCGATCCGGTACTCGCTGCCGCGCGGCAGCAGGCAGACGTGGTCGTCGCGGGGTATCGCGGCGAGATCGTCCGTCTCCGCATAGCGGATGTGGTAGCGCGGATACGGCTGGCCGCCGATGCTCTCCCAGTCGTCGCCGACGGCATACCACAGGCGCCAGCGGCCGTTCTCGTGGATGGCCGAATGCACGGCGGCGATCGTGCTGCGGCCGGGCGCGCGGTCCAGGACCGGCGTTTCCTGCACGCGCTCGAAGTGCTCGCCGCCATCGCTGGAAACGGCCAGCCCGGTGAACGCGAGAAACTTGGCCTTGGCCACACGCTGGAAGCCGACGTAGAAAAGATGCAGCCCACCCGGCGCGGCGACCACGTCGCCCAGGATCACGCCGCTGTCGTCGAAGCAGCCGCCGCGCCCGATGTCGAGCGCCGGCTCGGTGCTGACGCGCACGATGGAGGTCGGATCGTCCGCGCGCACGTCGACGTAGCCGATGCGGCTGACGCCGTCGGCATCGCGAAAGCCCGCATAGATGCGCAGCGTGTCGTCATCGAGGCGCCACGGCGTCGGCGTCAGTGCCGAGTGCAGCATCCATTCGCCCACGCCGTGGCGCGCGGTCTCGAACACCAGTCCCTTCTTGGTCCACTCGAACATGCGCCCTCAAAGCCTCACGTCGAGGCTGGATTTGCCGGGCACCGCCTTGGCCGGCGAGCCGACGTAGATCCGGCCCGGCTCGGTGTCGCGCGTGACCAGCGCGCCCGCGCCGATCACGTTGTCCGGCGCGACCTTCACGTGGTCGTTGAAGGTGGAGTTCACGCCGATGAAGCTGCTTTCGCCGATTTCGCAGTAGCCCGAAATCACCGCGTGCGAGGCGACGAACACGTTGTCGTGCACCACCGTGCGGTGGCCGACGTGGTTGCCGCTCCACAGGATGCAGTTGTTGCCGATGCGCACGAACGGCTGGATGACGTTGCCTTCGAAGATGAAGCTGTTCTCGCCCACCTCGGCGTTGCGCCATACGAAGGCGCGCGTGCTGACGTAGCTGGCGCAGCGGTAGCCCTTGCGCCTGGCGTCCTGGTACAGGCGCGTGCGCAGCCGGTTGAGCTGGCTGGCCGGCACGGCGACGAAGACGTCGACGTCGGCCGGCGGGTAATCCGCCTCGATCGTCTCCCACGCCAGCACCGGACGGTCGGCCAGCAGCGGCTGCGCGAGATAGTCGCGCTCGACGCTGAAGGCGACCACCTCGCGCCCGCCGTCGTGCTCGAAATATTCGCAGGCGATCTGCGCGAATTCACCCGCGCCGACGAGGACTAGCGGGCGAGGCATGCGGCCATGTCCTGCGGGTACATCGTCCCGCTGACCTCGCGCAGGAAATCGGCGTAGTCGGTGATGTAGTCGTTCGGGTCGTACAGCTGGTCGGCCAGCACCATCAGCACGCAGTCCTCGCTGAAGTCGTACAGCTCGCGCCACACCATGCGGCCCAGCAGCAAACCCTGCGAAGGATCGTTGAGCACCACCGCCACCGGCCCCGTGCCGTCGTCCAGCAGGAAGGTGACCGAGCCGCGCACCGTCACCGCGAGCTGGTTGAGCCGCCGGTGCGCATGCTTGCCGCGGTGCACGCCGCGCTCCGTGGCGTACAGGTAATACACGCGACGGATCTCGAACGGCACGTTCCGTTCCTGCTCCAGCGCGACGAGCATGCCGCGGTCGTCACCATGCTTCTGCAACTGGATTCGTTCGATTTCCATGTTCGAGGCCAGGCTGTGATTTCGAGGACGACTCACCTGCCAGTTGAGTGCCGCGTGGCTGGCGAAAGGTTGCGTCGATCACGACGTGCCGGCGACGGGTACGCCTGCGCAACCTTTCGTCGCGCCACCAGCACTCATGCAGGCCGGTTCATGGCACACGCTGCCTGGCCGGCGGCGATGCCGCCCGCGGACGGGCATGGATTCACTCGACGACGCTAAGCGCAAGGGCATCGCCAGTTATGGAATGGGAGAACGGGAATTCATCGGAAGCCGGCGACGCAGGCCTCTCCGATACCGGCGGCGACTCGTGCGACTTCGCCGGTCACGCCGGACAGGAAGCTCCACCACGACATTCCGCAAAACAGGTGTTGCTGCACTGGCTCACCGCGCTCTGCCTGCTGCTGGCCGCGGCCTCGATCCTGGCCCGCGACCAGGTCGCCGGACGCGCGCTGCGCATGTGGCTGCTTGAAGGCCATCGCCATGTCGGCCTGTGCGTGCTCGCGCTGTTCTTCGCCCGCGCGGCGCTGCGTTTCCGATCGGGCCGACGGACGTCGGCCCATCGCCCGCCCTGGCTGCTGCGCTGGCTGGCGGCACTGAACCACCTGGCGCTTTACGCGCTGCTGCTGGCGCAGCCGCTGCTCGGCTGGGCGCTTAGCGACGCGCAGGGCAAAACCGTGCATCTGTTCGGTGCCAGCCTGCCTGCGCTGGTCGGCCCCGACGAGGACCTCGCCGACGCCTTGCAGGCATGGCACCAGCTGGCTGCGTGGCTATTGCTGGGCTTGATCCTGCTGCACGTCGGCGCCGCGCTCTGGCATCACTTCGTCCTGCGCGACGGCGTGTTGCAAAGGATGTTGCCGGCGCCTCGCCGCTGAACCCGACGCTCTTCCCCTCATCCCGTCGCTGTCCCGACCAGGAGACTCCATGCCGCCTTTTTCGCTGCGATGCGCCGGACGTCGTTCCGGCTTCCTGAGCTTCTGCTGCAGCTTCGCGCTGCTGCTGCTATGCGTCAGCACCGCCGCCGATGCGATTCCGGTCTACGCCCGCCAGACCGGTTCCGCCTGCGCCGACTGCCATGCCGGCGCCTATGGCGGCGGCGGCAACGGACCGAACCTCACGCCGTACGGCATGCGCTTCAAGCTGAACGGCTACACCGACACCGACGGCAGCGGTTTCAAGCTTCCGCTGGCCGGCCAGCTGGTCGAAACGCACACCGTGCCGGCGCGCGGCGACAGCAGCACGAACCTCGCCGAGGCCGAGCTCTATCTGGCCGGCCGCCTGACCGACCAGGTCGGCGGCTACGTCAAGGTCGAGGCCGACCACACCGGACCCGGCACGTACAACACGCGGCTCAGCGAGCTCGACCTGCGCTTCGTCGCGAAGGAGCTCAGGCTCGGCGGCAAGGACCTGACGCTGGGCGTGAGCGTCAACAACAGCCCGGGCTTCGACGATCCGGTCGCCGTCCTGCCGGCCACCACCAACCTCGGGCCACCCGGCGGGCAAGGTCCCACCGGCACCTTCCTCAACCTGTCCAGCGCCAACGCACCGGCGCACCGGGTCATCGGCGCCATCGCCTACGGCTTGTACGACTCCGCGTGGTATGGCGCCGTCGGCAGTTACAGCTCGCTGCCGACGTCCACGCAGGACCGGCTCGGTTATGCGCCCGGCGGCGATCCGGGCCGGATCGACGGCACCGGCTACGTCCGCTTCGCCTACATGAAGGATCTCAAGCGGCAGTTCTTCTCGGTGGGCGTAGTGGCCTTGACGACGCGCCGCCAGCTTCCGCGCGGCGTGCCGCCGGATCGGCTCACCGACCTGGGCTACGACCTCAGCTACCAGTTCCTCGGCAATCGCGAAAACATCGTGCAGCTCAGCTACGTCGACATCCTGGAGCAACGCCGTTACGGCAGCACGCCGTCGAGCCCGCTCACGCCCGGCCTGGTCGCGCTGCCGCGCGGCACGCTGCACGACGCAACGCTCAGCGCCACGTACGTCTACCGGCAAAGCTACGGCGTGCAGCTGGCGCACCTGGAAAGCAACGGCACGCGCGACGCCGCGCGCTTCGGGCCGTATGGCGACCCGGACACCACCGCCAACCTGCTCAGCGTGTTCTGGGCGCCGTTCGGCAAGGACGACTCACTCACCGCCAGCGCGAACCTCAAGCTGACCGCGACGTGGTTCCGCTTCACCCGCTTCAACGGCGCGACCAGCAACATCTTCGGCGTACCGCAGGGCGCGCCGGCAACGCGGCCGGGGGACCTCGACGCCTTCCTGGTTTCGGCCAGCCTGGCCTTCTGATGCGCGCAGGAATCCACACGTGACCAAACGATTCTTCCCGGTCCTGTCCGGCGCCGCCTGCGTGCTGGCCTGTGCGCTGGCGATGCCGCCGGTGCACGCGGCCGACGCCGCCGCCGGCTCCGACGTGTTCAAGGCCGAATGCGCCGAATGCCACAGCATCCGCGCCGGACGCAACAAGAAGGGGCCCAGCCTTTTCGGCATCGTCGGGCGCCAGGCGGCGAGCCTGCCGGACTACGCGTATTCGGATGCGCTCCGCGGACGCAGCGCATGGGTATGGACGCCGCAGCAGCTGCGCAGTTACCTGTCGCAGCCGGCAAGGCAGGCCAATCCCGGCACCAAAATGAAATACGATGGCCTCACCGACGCCGCGGCACTGGACGATCTCATCGTCTACCTCGGCACGGTGCACTGAGGATCCTGCGCGGCCCGCGTCGATCGAAAGGCGCCGGTCAGGGATCGCTTCAGCGCCGATCGTTCGAAGGTGAACCGATGCCCTGCCCATGACGGACTCTCGCTTCCCCTGCGCGTTGCCCGACCGGAGTGCCCGGCCTGCGCACTCCGGTCGCCGCGACGGCGCCCTCGGTGGCGGCCGCTACGGACGTACCTTGTTCGCCTGCGCATGGATCATCGGCAGCGCCCTTCCGCTGGCGCTGCACGCGCAGTCGACCACCTTCAACGGCACCGTGGCGCTCAGCTCGCAACTGGTGGATCGGGGCCAGGCGATCACCGGCGACACGCCGGTATTGCAGGGGGCAGCGGCGTGGACGTTTCCGAGCGGCTGGTCGCTCGGCGTGTCGGCCAGCGCCACCACGCGTTCGCCGGGACGGCTGGCCGAAGCGCTGGCGCAGGTATCGCACCGCTGGCTGCTGTCCGGCGACTGGCAGCTGCAGGCGAGCCTGCTGTACTACCGCTATCCGGGCTCGACCCGGTACGGCGCGTCCGACCGCACCGAGACGGGGCTCAGCTGGACCTACCGGGACGTGCTGACCCTGGGCCTGTCCGCCATCTACGTGCTGGGGCCGGACGGCCACCGCCCGCGCGCCGCGGCCGACCTCAACCTGCACTGGCCGCTGGCCGGACGCTTCTCGCTTTCGCTCGGTGCCGGCGTCGCCCAGCCCTTCGGCCGGTCGTATCGGTATTACTACCGCCACGGCTACCGCAGGCGCTACGGGCAGCCGCGCACCGGGCTGGACAGCTACGGCCACCTCGGCCTGGCGTGGGTGAACGGGCCCTGGCGGATCGAGCTCGACCGCATCGTGGCCGACCCGGCCACGCGCCGGCAGCGCGACTACCTGGGCGCCTCGCCCTGGGTTGCCACGCTGTCGCGTTCCTTTTGACGCGAAGGCAACCTTCCTGCGCGCATACGGTACTCACGCAACGGACCCATGACGCGGACCCGTCCGAACCCATGAACGACGCCGATATCGATGCCGATGTCACCGACCGCCAGCTGCTGCAGCGCATGTCGGCGGGAGACCGCGTTGCGCTGGAGGTGCTGTACCGCGGATACCACGGCCGGCTCTGCCGTTTCCTGGCGCGATTGACGCGGCGCCCGGACGTCATCGAGGAGGTCATCAACGATTGCCTGTGGATCGCCTGGCAGAAGGCCGGCACCTTCCACGGCGATTCGCGCGTCTCCACCTGGTTGATGGGCATCGCGTACCGCTGCGGCCTGAAGGCGCTGCGGCAGCACGGCGACGAGCCGGTCGAGGACGACGCCAGGCCCGAGCAGCGCACGCCCGCGCACGATCTGGATGACGACCGCGAGCTGCGCGACTGGCTGGGCAAGGGGCTCGATCGCCTGTCGGCGGACCAGCGCGTGGTGATCGAGCTGGTCTACGGCGTCGGCCACACGCTGGACGAGGTCGCCGTCATCATGCAGTGCCCGGTGGGCACCGTGAAGGCGCGGCTGTTCCATGCGCGCGTGAAGCTGCGCAACGTGCTGCCCGCCCTGGCCGGCGACGCACCCGTCCACAAGGAGAACCTGCCATGACGTTTTCGGCGAACTCCGACCGCGATTGCCTGCGCGCCTGGGAGTCGATGCCGTGGGTGCTGCAGGGCAGCGCCACGCCGGAACAGGGCGAATGGCTGCAGGCCCATCTGGCCCAATGCGCCGCCTGCCGCGCCGAGTACGCGCAGCAGAGCCGCCTGCGCCAGGCCTTGCTGTTGCCGCCGGACGTGTCGGTCGATGCCAACGTGGGCCTGGGCCGCCTGCTGGCCCGGCTGGACATGCCCGAACCGCAGCCCGAGCCCGCGCCGCTGCGTTTCGGCGGGCGCCCGGGCAGCTGGCTGAACCGGGCGCTGGTCGCGGTGGTGCTGCTGCAGGCGCTGGGCATCGGCGGGCTGGGTCTGAAGCTGTGGTCGGCGGACAGCAGCCCGCTGTACCGCACCTTCAGCCAGGCGTCCGCACCGACGGCAGCCGGTGCGATCCGCGTGGTGCCCGACGCGGCGATGAGCGTCGCCGACTGGAACGCGCTGCTGCACGCGCTGAAATTGAAGGTGGTGGACGGACCCAACGATGTCGGTGCATACACCGTTGCGCCCGCCAGCCCGGCTTCGGCGCCGGGCACCCTGCAGCGGTTGCGCGCCACACGCGGCATCCGCCTGGCGGAGCCCGTCACGGGCGCGCCATGAAACGCATCGCCCTCCTGCTCGCGGCCGTGGCTGCGTTGAACGCGTGCGCCGTCGCATCGCCGAAAGCGGCGGCCGATCGCACGGGTGCCGGCTCCGCGGTCGCCAGCGCCGCATCGATGGACAGCGAGCGCGACATCGTGCTCGCGGTCGCCAATCCGATCGATCCGCCCGCGATGCATGCCGGCTCGAGCCTGCTCGGCTATGCGCCCTCGAAGTTCTACGGCGCCGGCCAGCGCGCGGCCGCCACCCTGGCCGAGTTGAAGCGCAGCTACGGAATGCGCGAGGTCACCGGCTGGCCGATCAAGGCACTGGACCTGTACTGCGTAGTGCTCAAGCCACCGCCCGGCATGCCGCGCGACGCGCTGCTCAAGGCGCTCGCGAGCGATACCCGCGTGCAGCTCGCGCAACCGCTGCACGACTACGACGTCTACACCAGCAAACCGCTCGCCAAAGGACCGCCTGCCAACCGGCCGTCCGCGCCACAGGACAACGATCCCTACGCCGCCTTGCAACGCGGCTTCGTCGAAACCGATGCCGCGCTCGCGCATCGTTTCAGCGAAGGCGACGGCGTGCACGTGGCGATCGTGGACACCGGCGTCGATGCGGCGCACCCGGATCTGCAGGGGCGCATCCGCGACGTGCACAACATGGTCGATGACGATGCGGCGGCGTTCAACCGCGATGGCCACGGCACCGAAGTGGCCGGCGTCATCGCCGCCGATGGCGACAACCATCGCGGCATCGTGGGCATCGCGCCCAAGGCCACGCTCAGCGTCTACAAGGCATGCTGGTATCCGGCCGGTGCGCAGGCGGGCGCGCGCTGCAACACGTTCACCCTGGCCAAGGCGCTGGCGGCGATCATCGACACCGATGCGCAGGTGATCAACCTGAGCCTGGGCGGGCCCGCCGATCCGCTGCTCGACAAGCTGCTCGTGCGCATCCTGCAGGACGGCCGCATCGTGATCGCCGCGATGCCGCCCGATGGCGACGTCGACGGATTTCCGGTGGATGCGCCCGGCGTCATCGTGGTCCGCGTCAGCGCCGCCGCGGCAGCCGCCGCCGGCGTGGTGAGCGCGCCCGGCAACGACATCCTGACCACCCAGCCCGGCGGCGGCTACGACTTCAGCTCCGGCTCGTCGATGGCCGCGCCGCATGTGACCGGCATCGCGGCGTTGCTGCTGTCGCTTGCGCCGCGGCTGGACGCGCGCACGATCCACCAGCTCCTGCTACGCAGCAGCAAGATCTCCGGCGGCAGGCTGCAGGTCAATGCGGCATCGGCCGTGGAAACCGTGCACGCGAAGCAGAACACCCTTCGCTGATCCGCACCTCCCCGGCGTCGCCGGATCATGCCCCTCGATAGAAAAACTATCTTTTGAACATGCCGGGCCGGCTCGATTCGGCGCAGGCCTTGCCGCACACTGCCGCCCATGATGAGGATGGCTTTCAGCGGGCGAGCCCGTGCGTAGCAAGTTGTTCGTGCCCGGCGCACGACCGGAGCTGTTCGCCAAGGCGCTGGCCGGCGAAGCCGATGCGCTGTCGTTCGACCTGGAAGACTCGGTAGCCGAGGATCGCAAGGCCGAGGCGCGCGATGCCGTGGCGAACTTCGTGGCCGGCGATGCCGTCATGCAGGCGGCCAAGCTGATCATCGTGCGCACCAACGCCGCCGATTCGCCGCATTTTGCCGCGGACCTCGCTGCGGTCGCCCGTCCCGGCGTCACCCTGATCAACCTGCCCAAGATCGAATCGGCGCAGGCGCTGCTGGCTGCCGTCGCGATGATCGAACAGGCCGAGCGAGCCCATGCGGTGGAGCGGCCGATCGGACTTCTGGTGAATATCGAGACGCCGCGTGCGCTCGCCGACGCGGCGCAGATCGCCGGCGCGCATCCGCGCGTGGCGGGCCTGCAGCTGGGCCTGGGCGACCTGTTCGAACCGCATGGCATCGACCGTCGCGATGCGCGCAACGTGCACGCGGCGATGTTCGCCCTGCGCATGGCCGCGGCGCAGGCCGGCGTGTTCGCGATGGATGGCGCCTACCCGGCGCTCGACGACGATGCGGGTTACCGCGAGGAAGCACACATGGCGCGACGACTCGGCTTCATCGGCAAGAGCTGCATCCATCCGCGCCAGGTGGCGCTGGCGAACGCCGCGTTCGCCGCCTCCGACGCGGAGCTGGCGCAGGCGCGCCGCATCGTCGAGGCCGCGCAGGCGGCTCATGCGCAATCGCGCGGCGCCTTCGTGGTGGACGGCCGGATGGTCGACCTGCCGTTCCTCAAACGCGCGCAAGCCCTGCTCGCCGCCGCGCACCGGACGAGCTGATGGGCGGCCGCCACGGGTGGGCGATGACGCTGTCCGCCGCCAGGCCGGCGGCGCGCAAGCTGCAGGGTTTTCTGTGCGCCGTGCTGCTCATGGCGGTCCTGCCGCTGCATGCGCAGAGCCTGGCGCCGGTACACAACGGGAAGCTGCCGTCTCTGGAAACGACGGCGGCGCTGCGCGCCATTGCCCTGGTCGATGGCCAGCCGCTGGCCATCGCCGACGGCGAAGCCTGGCGCCTCGATGGCGCACGGCAGGCCTGGCAGCCGCTGGCGTGGCCCGCCGGCGCGTCCTTTGTCGCGGACGCCATCGTCGAAGGCGGCACACAAGCCTGGGTGATGACGGCGACCGGCGCCCACGACGTGACCGGCGTGGCGCGACTGCACCTGCGGAACAATGCTTTGCAGATGCAGCCATTGCCGGCCCTGCCCGAGCCGCTGCACGACGCGCGCGGCGCGTGGTCGAGCGACACCTTGTCCATCGCCGGCATCGCTGCGGACGGCAGCACGCGGTTGTTGCAGCTGCAGACGAATGCGGAGCGCCCACAGTGGGTCGCGCTCGGCGGATGGCCGGGCGGCGGAGCGCCAACCTCCCTGGTCGCCCAGTCCGCGGCCGTGTTCATCACCGTGCCCGGCGCTTCCGGCGCCGAACGGTTGCTGCGCTGGACCGCCGACACGGGCTGGACCGAACGCGCCCGCGTGCCCGGCCACGTGCTGCCCGGTTCCGGGCATGCGCTGGGACAGGCCAACGCGCTTTATCTAGTGAACGGCGCCGCCTCGACGAAGCTGATGACTTTCCAGGTCATCACCAGCGCATGGGCCGTGCTGCCCGGCACCACGCCCTCAGCCGTGGCCGCGATCGGCGCGTGGACCGACGGCGTGTTCTGGGCGCGGCGCGACGCGGATGGCCGGCGCATCGACTTCGGCTATGCGCGCGTGCAGTCCACCACGCTGCTGCTGCGCTGGCTCGACTGGATCGTGATCGTGGTCTACCTCGCGGGAATGATCGGGATCGGACTTTTCTTCTATCTGCGCGAGAAACGCAATTCCACGTCCAATTTTTTTGTCGGCGGACGCACTATCCCTTACTGGGCCGCCGGCGTGAGCCTGTACGCGGCCAATACCAGTTCGATCAGCTTCATCGCGATCCCGGCCAAGGCGTTCGAAAGCAACTGGCAGTACCTCACCAACAACCTGATCGCGGTGTTCGGCCTGATGTTCGTCGCGGTGTGGATCGTGCCGCTGCTGCGCCGGCTGGATCTGATGTCGGTGTTCTCGTACCTGGAAACGCGCTTCCACCCCGGCATACGCATGCTGGCCAGCGCGCTGTGCATCCTCACCCAGCTCGGCAGCCGCATGAGCGTGATCCTGTTCCTGCCGGCGCTGGCGATCGCCACTATCACCGGCATCAGCGTCACCTTGAGCGTGATCCTGATGGGCGGCTTCACCATCGTCTACACCGCGATGGGCGGCATGAAGGCGGTGATCTGGACCGATTTCGTGCAGGTGATCGTGAAGATGGGCGGCGCGATCTTCGCCATCGGCTTCATCATCTGGGGCCTGCACGGCGGCTTCGGCGAATTCGTGTCCACGGCGATGGCCGAGAACAAGATGCACCTGTTCGACTTCAGCTTCGATCTCACCAAGGCCACGGTGTGGGGTTTCCTGTTCCTGGTGCTGTTCGACGTGATACTGACGTTCCCCAAGGACCAGGTGCTGATGCAGCGCACCCTGTCGACGAAATCCGACAAGGAGGCCGGGCGTTCGATCTGGATGCTTGCGGCGATCATGATCCCCGGCGGATTCGTGTTCTACATGATCGGCACCGCGCTGTTCGTCTTCTACAAGGCGCACCCGGAACGGATGAATCCGCTGCTGCCGATCGATGCCACGTTCCCGCTGTTCATCGCCGCGGAACTGCCGATGGGCGTGACCGGGCTGATCATCGCGGGCATCTTCGCCGCGGCGATGGCGACCTTGTCCGGCATCATGAACAGCGTCGCGACGCTGATCTCGGTGGATTTCTACGACCGCCTGGTGAAGGATCCCACGCAGAAGAAGAGCGTGTTTTTCGCCGAGCTGATGACGATCGTGGTGGGACTGATCGGCATCGGCCTGGCCTTGCTGCTGTCGCGCTTCGACGTGCATTCGCTGTTCGACGTGTCGATCGAGCTGGCCGGGCTGCTCGGCGGCGGTTTCGCCGGTGCCTATACGCTGGGCATGTTCACGCGCCGCGCCAACTCGCCGGGCGTCGCCATCGGCATCGGCTCGAGCATCTGCCTGACCCTGGTGGCTTGGTGGTTCAAGCTGGTGCATCCGTATTTCTACCTGGCGATCTCGATCCTGCTGTGCATCGTGATCGGCTACCTGGCGAGCCTGTTCTTCCCGGCGCCAAGGCGTTCGCTGAAGGGCCTGACCATCTATGCCGATCGCGCCGGCCGCGATGTGTGACACGCTGCGCGCAGAGCGACGCCGTCAGCGCGCCTTCTTCGCGTCGGCGGTCGCCAGCTCCGCCGCCGTGCGGCGTTCGCCGGTGCGCTGGTTGACCTTCACGCGCCACGGATAATGGTCGCCCTCGCCGCCGGCGTCGGTCGCCTGCAGGTGGTTGGTGACCGCCTTGCGCCACGCCGTGCCGTGGTTGGCGTTGCTCATGTGCGGGGTCTTGGAATGATGGAAGGCCACGTCGCCACGCGCCATCGGGCACGCCACCGCGCGGCTTTCGTCCACATCGCAGACCAGCAGGTCGCTCTGCACGCCGGGCACCGCGCGGTGCACCAGCACGCCGTCGCGGTGCCCGCCGTCGATGAAATGCATGCAGCCGTTGACCGAGTCCACCGCCTGCAGCGGAATCCAGCCGGTGATGCCGCGGTCGTCGAGGTTGCGTCCCCAGTAGCCTTCGTCCTGGTGCCATTCGGTCGGCGCACTCTTGCCCGGCGGCTTGCCGAGGAACTGGTCGTACCAGAACACCATGTCGCGCTGCATCAGGCGGCTGGCGAACGCGGCCAGCCACTGCCGGTACGGCTGCGTGGCGATGTCCGCCCAGACGTACGAGGGCGAGGACTGCACGATGCGGAACGAACGCTGCTCGCGGCCCTCCTTCGCATCCCATGCCCAGTCGTTGGCGAGGCGATCCTTTTCGGCGATGAGCGTGTCGCAGTGCGCCTCGATCTCGTCGAGCGCGGCCTGCGGGATCGCATCGCGCACCACCAGGTATCCATGCTCGCGGAAGAAGGCGAGCTGCGCCTCGCTGGCAACGGGATAATGCATGGACGGCTCCGGATGTGTGCTCACGGCGTGCATTGTTCGCCCGCGGCCACGACAGGCAAAGCGGCCGACGCTATCTTCAAACCGTTGCGAAAGTGATGTCTGCCACGTCGCTTTGGCCCATCATGCGAACTGCCGTACCTGCCTAGCGAGTCGCCGTGGACACCCAGTTCCTGCATACCTTCATCACCATCGTCGACCAGGGGTCGATGGCCGCCGCGGCGCGCGTGCTGAACATCACGCCGGCCGCGGTGGCGCAGCAGATCCGTACGCTGGAGCGCGAGATCGGCGCCACCCTGATCGCCCGCGTCGGGCGCACGGTGAGCGTCACCGAGGAGGGCTCGCGCATCCTGCAACGCTCGCGCGATCTGCTGCGCAACGTGGCCGACCTGCGCAGCGTGGCGAACGAGAACGCGGTATCCGGCGAGCTCCGCCTCGGTGCCTGCCCGACCGCGCTGGCCGGGCTGCTGCCCGATGTGCTGGCGCGCATGGTCGAGACGTTTCCGCAGATCAACGTCTTCATCAAGCCGGGCTATTCGGCCGAGCTCTATCGCGCGGTAGAAGCCGGCGACCTCGATGCGGCCATGGTGCTGCAGGCGCCGTTCGCGCTGCCCAAGACCTGCGAATGGCTGCTGCTGCGCGAGGA
>Ga0070714_100001540_pt1 | contig 16828 bp, 10 predicted proteins | sample LARL83metaG_FD_65450 | JGI IMG/M metagenome (GOLD analysis project Ga0070714, IMG submission 65450) | Corn, switchgrass and miscanthus rhizosphere microbial communities from Kellogg Biological Station, Michigan, USA - LAR L8-3 metaG | ecosystem: Host-associated > Plants > Roots > Rhizosphere ... | reverse complement strand
GCGGCGGCGGCGACATCGACGTGTTCGACGCCGCGGATCTTCTCGGCTCACTGGTGGACAAGAGCCTGGTGGTGGCCGAGCCAGCAGGCGATGCGCTCCGTTACCGGCTGCTCGAGACGATCCGCCAGTTCGCGGCCGACCGCCTGGCGGAGGCGGGAAACCAGGCGGCGGTCGCCGCTGCGGCGGCGCACTGCCAGTACTTTCTGGCGCTGGCAGAGGCGGCGGCCCCCCGGCTGGCCGGGCCTGATCAGGCCCGCTGGTTCGCGCGGCTCGACGCCGACCACGCGAACCTGCGGCGGGCCGCCGAGCATGCCGTCGGCGACCCAGCCGGGACGGCTCAGGTCCTGCGCTTCGGAGTCGCCCTCCGCAGATACTGGTTCGCGCGCGGCCGCGGCCGGGAAGCACTCGAGCTGCTCCTGCCCGTGCTGGACCGCCCCGACGCCAGCGCTGAACCCAGGCTGTTCGGGGCGGCGCTGGTGACCATTGCCTGCATCGCTGTACTGGCCGATATGGCGCCGGGCTGGCAATACGGTGGCCAGGCGGTCGAGCTGGCCCGCCAGCTCGGCGACGACCGGTTGCTCGCCGATGCCCTCAGCATGCTCTCGGCCGTGTGCTATTTCGCCGGCCAGCCCGACCGCGGGCTTCCGCTCGCCCGGGAAGCCCTCGACCACGCCCGGCGGCTCGGCGACGACGACTTGCTGGGCTGGAGCTTGCTGATCTGCTTGATGTACGGCGATCTCATCGAGCCGGCTCAGTTCGCGCAGCTGGTCGCCGAGGCCATCGCCCGTACCGAGGGATCGGGCAACCACTTCCTGCTGTCGTACGTGCATAACAACACCGCCGTTCATGCCCTGACAGCCGGTGACATCCCGGCGGCCCGGGCCCACCTGGACCAGGCGGCCCAAGCCGGGCAGGCAATCGGCCAGGAAAGCCCGAACATGGCGCTCAACCTGGGCTGGGTCCAGCGCGAGGAGGGCGACCTGGAGGGCACGCGGTCCTCGTTCGAAACGTCCCTTCGCATCTCCCGCCGGAGTGGCGATCAGGTAAACATCGCCTATGCCAGCCTCGGACTGGCCTGCCTGGCCGCGGATCTGGGCGACTGGCTCCGTTCGGCCACGCTCCACGGCGTTGCGCAAGGCTTCCTCGACCGGTCGGGAGGATCGTGGGAAGGCCTCGAGGACCGGTACCGCCAAGACAGCCTCGCCCAGGTGCGTGCGGAACTGGGCGGGGAACTGTTCGGCCGGGCCTACGCCAAGGGCATGGCGCTCAGCCCCGACGAGAGTCTGCAGCTGGCCCAGGGCGTAGCCGGCGCCACATCGGACACATGACGCAGAACCTCGCGTACCCGAGCCTGCCGTGCCGGGTTGGCCAGTCCGCTGAGACTGGCGAATCCCGCGTCACCGCGCGCATTCTTGTGGCCCAGGTACCAGCCCGGCGCGTGCCGATAACGCACTGGAGGCGCTCAAGGCCACGGCACGGCACCGGCTGGCAGCCGGGCTGGGCGAGCTCGACCTGGGCCGGATCACCGGGGCTTCGGCCGGGCTAGCACACCCCCACCGCCGCAGACCGGCTACCACCCGACCTCCGCGAGGCCCTGCCTCCCTGTCAGCCAGCCGACAGCAGCGATGTCACCTGGGTGGCTGACGGAGACCGCTGGCCGGGGCACGCTGGCGATAACTCGTCATATCGCCAGGCCAGCGGCCATCGCTGGAGAAGGAGATCTGCCATGAGCGCCCTGATCGCACTCGGCCCTGCCCTGTTTGCAGCCGGAGCATTCGCCAGCATCATCGGCATGGTGACTGTGGCCATCCGCCGGGAAGAGCGAAACTTCACCCTCACCCGTAAGGCACCTGATGTCACGACCCGGGCCGCGCGGCACGTGAACGGTGTGTATATCCGGGCCCCGCGTCCCGCCGCAGACTTTGAGACTGCACATGTCTGGCCACCAGCAAGCCAGCTTGAGTTCGAGCGGGTGGCGCTCCGCATCAAGGTGAACCAGGTCGCGTGACGATCACCCCTCGGGGCGCGGCCGCGGGTGCCGCGGGAGAGCATCACTTCTGTCCGGGCCCGGGATTGGCTGTCCCGCCGACGGCCACGCTGACGACAAGGAACGGCATGGCCTGCGGGACGTCCCGGAGCGTTCGCCTGCTCGGTCGGGAAGTGACCTGCCCGTCCCGCACCTTTAGTCACGGCGTCGATGAAGATCGTGGCGTAGACCTCTCGGCAGTGACCTCACGGAAGCCGATCTCGCTCCACGCTGCCCCGCGCCGTGATTCATCAGCCGGCAGCGGACGCACGTCCCGGTAACCCTGGTCAGCGGCTCTCGGCTTCACGGACGCGCTGGACCATCATCTCCAGCAGGGCCCAGGCCGCCTCGGGGTGCTCGAGGGCGAAGGGGCGGAACACCCATGAGACAAACAGCAGGCAGCGCAACTTCGTCTCGGCGGTGATCTTCGCCGAACGGTGGGAGCGGCCGATCAAGGCCATCTCGCCATAGTAGTCGCCGGGGCCAAGGGTCCGGGCGGGCCGTCCGTGCACGCTTACCGAGGCCCGTCCTTCCATGATGACTCCGAAGGTCACGCCTCCTTGTTCCTCCTCGGTCAGCACCGCGCCAGCGGGGAACGTCCGGTCGTCGGCCTGTTGCACGAGCTGGTCCAATTCCTTCTTCGGCAGCATCGAGAACAGCGGGACCTTAGCTAAGACCTCTTGGGGTGTTGTCATGGCCCGATGCTACGCCTGCCCGGGATCGGGCGGGCTCGGCAGCGGCTCGGGGATGCGGGTGCCGGTCCGGGTCATTCGCGCCCCGGCGACCGACACGAGCGAGGCGCTGGGCCGGCTCTCCTCCAACGCGGTCAGGAAGTCCTGGCCGCCGACCCGCAGCAGCGTGCACTCCTGCTCGGTGCGGACGGTGGCGGTGCGGGGGATGCCGTGCAGCAGCCCTAGCTCCCCCACGTACCCGGGCGCGGTCACCGGCGGCAGCCGACGGGGCCGCCCGTCGGCGCCCGCGGCGGCCACCGAGAGCCGGCCCCGTTCCAGCACCCACAGCGCATCCGGGTGGTCACCCTGGCGGATCAGGGTGGCGTCGGCGGGAAGGATCACTTCCTCGGCGGCGGCCGCGAGCCGCTCGAGGGCGTTGCGGTCGGCCCCAGCGAGGAAGTCCAGCGCGGACAGCAGTTCGACCCGGGGCCGCAGCCGCTGCGCCACCGCCGCCGAGGCCCGGTCGGCCCGCAGCAGCGCAGGCAGACCGAGCAGCCCGATCGCCGGGAACCCGGCGCCGATGGCGATCAGCGCGACATCGAGGCCGGCGTGCGCGAGCAGGATGCCGGCGGCCAGGCTGGCCAGCAGGATACCGCCGAGCACGGTGGTGTCGAGGACGCCGAGCACCCGGCTGAGCACGTGGCCGGGCAGGTCGCGCTGGAGGATGGTGATGGCGAGTACGTCCACGATGATCATCCCAACGCCGGAGGCCGCCTGCAGCGCGGCCGCCAGCGCGGGCGAGCGCACCGGTATGGTGACCAGCCACGGGAACGCCTGCAGGCAGATGCTGCCCATGATCACCGGGGCCAGCCGGAACGCGCCGCTCAGCCGGTTCGCCAGTCCGGCCCCGAGCACGCCGCCGAGCGCCGACGCGGCCAGCAGGTAGCTGTAACCCTTCGAGCCGGTACCGAGCCGGACCGACAACGGCACGTACACCACGCTGGCGGCGCCGTAAACAGCGGAGTCGAGGGCGCAGAACAAGATGACCGCCATCGCGGCGGGCTGCGCCCTGAGCGCCTTGAGCCCGGCGGCCAGTTGGCGGAGGGCGTTGCCCTCGTCGGCGCCGCCGCCGATGGACCGGACCCGCAGCCGGGCCACCCCGGCCGCGGCGATGGCGAAGCTGGCTGCGTTGATCGCGACGCCGATGACGGGCCGGCCGGTCAGCAGCAGCAGGCCGCCGATCCCCGGCCCCAGGACCACCACCAGGCTCTCTAGCGCGGAGAAGATCGAGTTCGCCGCGGCGAGATCCTTTTCCCCGACGATGTCCGGAGTCAGCGCCCCGGCCGCGGGCCGGTAGGGAGTCAGTGCCACAGCGGACAGGACGATGAGCGCCAGGATGATCCAGACCGGGGCGTCGGTCGCCACCGCGGCCGCCATCCCGGCCATGATCGCTGTGCTGGCCAGCGCCGATACGATCATGACGGTGGTGCGCTGGTAGCGGTCGGCGATCACGCCGCCGTAGCCGGTCAGCAGCAACCCGGGTGCCCAGCGGCAGACACCGGTGGCGGCCAGCCATTGGGTGGAGTGGGTGCGGTCGAAGATGTACACCAAGATCACGACAACGAATGACCAGCTGCCGACCTGGTCGACGAGAAACGTCCCGATGAGCAGCCGCAGGTCACGGTGGCGAAGCGCATCCCGGTAACGGCTGCGCACCGCGGCCTTGCGCTCCTCGCTGTGTGCCGCGCCGGGAACGGGCTCTGCCACGGGCGCGGGTTCCCCGGGACCGGCCGGCGCCGTCATCTACGCCTCGGCCCGGGAGCCTGCGGGCGCGAGCGCGGCGATCCGGTCCAGCAGCGGCTGGCAGCGCAGCCGGTGGGCGATGTCACGAGCCTCGTCGGTGGCGAGCGCGGCCGCGGCGTGATCCCCTACGTGGCTGAGGTGCCGGGCGTGGTCGAGCAGGCCGTGGGCGAGATGGTAGGGGGTGCTCATGGCGCGCAGGCCGGTAATGGCCGCGGCAAAGGCCGCGTCGGCACCCTCGTCGCCCCCCCGGGCGGCGAGCCGGGCGCGGGCCAGATCACGCTCGGCCCGCAGCATCGGAGCGACGCGGCCGGGCTGATGGGAGTCGAGCAAGGCGAGCAGCTCGCCCGTGGCAGCCGTGTCGCCAAGGTCGTAGGCGGTGCGGATGGCCAGCGGCCACGCCCAGCGCAGGACCTCAAATTGCATGCCGAGCGCGCGGGCGTGGGCGAGGGCAGCCCGGGCACTGCGCAGTATGTCTTGCTGTTGGTGGCGGGCGGCGGCGGTGAAGGCCTCCACGACGGCGACCAGGGACTTGTCCTGAACGTCTTCGCTGACGCGCATATCGCCGAGCCCGGCCAGCATCGTGTCAGCGGTCGTAGCGTCGCCGCGCAGGGCGGCCAGCCAGGCCCGGTAGCAGGTGAGGAAATCACTGTCGGCCAGGCCGTCAGCCTCCACCGCTTGCGTGAGCTGCTGCCCGGCGGCATCCCACTCACCCCTCAGCAGTAGCGCCTGGGCCAGGTTGATGATCGCGATGGCCAGCCAGTCCCTGGCGCCGACCGCGCGCAGATGCTTGACCGCGGTGTGCGCGGCCTCCACGGCCGCCGCGGGGTCGGTGGCGGCCAGCGCCTCGGCCAGGTTCAGGTGCACCCGTCCCAGCAGCGCGTTGTTGCCGGCCTGCTCGGCGAGCCGGGCGGCCTGGGTGAAGTAGGCGGCCGCCTCCTGGCTGCGCTGGACAAAGTAAAGGAAGATGCCCCTGGTTATGAACGCGTCGGTGAGTTGACTGGCCCCGCTGTCGAGAGCCTGGCCGAGGGTGAGCGCCTCGGTACTGAGCCGGTCGGCGTCGGGCGAGCCGGCAATCACCTCAAGCGTCGCGAGCTCCTGCACAGCCCGGACGGTGTCAGGGTCGGGGTCCGCCCGTAGGGCCTCCACCGCAGCGGTGAGCTGTTCCCGCGCCGGGGCGTGGCGACCCCACTGCCGCAGCGCTTCTCCGGCGATCGTCTGGGCCCGGGCGGCGCTCCGGGAATCACCGCAGCGCAGGTAGTGATTGCGGGCATGGTCCGCGGACTGGATGGCCGTGGCGTAGTCGGCGTCCCTGACCGCGGCATCTGCGGCATGTTCCCAGAGCGCGGCGGCCGCCTGCTGCTGCTGCGGCGTACCGGCCGGAGTAAGCCGCGCGGCGGCGGCGTAGCTGAAGGCCGCGCGGGCCGGGGCGCCGGTGCGCTGAGCGCGGTCGGCGGCCTGCACGAGCGCCGTAATCGCCTGCTCACGGATCTCGCTGGTGTCGGGGTCGCCGGGCATGGCTTCGAGGGCGTCGAGGTAGTGGCGGGCGATCACGTCGGCGACCTCCTCGCCGTCACCGGGAAAGACGGCGCGCAGGTGCACGGCCACGGCCAGATGGCGCATTTTGCGGTCACGCCGGGACAGGGTGTCGTACGCGACCTGGCGCAGCATGTCCTGAGTGAACCGGTAGCTGCCCCGCTCAGGCGACAGCCGGTCGGCCGAGATGCTGAGCACCTCGCGGCGCAGCAGCTCGGCCAGCCCGGCCCGTACCTCGGGCTCGTCTTGGCCGGACACCGCGATCAGCGCCTCGGCGGCGAACGTGGTGCCCAGCACGGCGGCGTCGGCGGCCAGCCGCCGCGCCGCCGGGTCCAGCGCGTCGAGCCGGGCGGCCAGCAGCGCGTGCAGGCTGTCCGGCACCGCCAGCTGACCGATGTCGCCGGTGAGCCGGTAGACCCCCTCGATGGGCTGCACGACGTCCCGGTCGATCAGTGCGCGGATGGTTTCCACGGCGAACAGCGGGATGCCCTGGGCCTGGGCGGTGACCGCCGACCGGGCGGCCGGCGGCATGCCGGGCACCAGCGCGTCCACCAGCGCGTCCATCGACGCCGGATCCAGCGGGTCCAGGGCCAGCATGGTGCGGTTGCGGCCGGTGCCGAACCCGGGGCGGGCCCGATCCAGCTCGGGCCGGGCGAACACCAGCACGTAGACCGGCAGGTCCCGTGCCCAGTCGATGAGATGGTCGAGGAAGTCCAGCAGGCCGCTGTCGGCGTAGTGGGCATCTTCCACCAGGAGCACCAGTGATCCTGATGCGGCCACGCGCTCGAAGAACAGCCGCCAGCCGGCGAACAGCTCCTCACGCACCAGCGCCGCCCCGGTGTCGCCTGCGAACGCCACGCCGAGCAGCCGGCCCAGCCGGATCCCCACGTAGGCTCGCTCAGGGGGCTCGGGAACGAACTCCTCGAGCGCCTCGGCCAGCTTGGCCGCGGCCGTCTCGGCCCGGTCTTCCTCGGCGATTCCAAGCCGCTGGCGGACGATCTCGGCTAGCGCCCAGAATGCCACCCCCTCGCCGTAGGACAGGCATCGGCCCCGGTGCCACCACACCGTCTCGGCCAGCCCGTCGATGTACTTCTCGAACTCCCAGCCCAGCCGCGACTTGCCCACTCCGGCCGGCCCCGACACCACCACCATCCGGGGTACCGTCCGCGCGGCCGCCGCATGGAACAGCTCCTTGATCGTGCGCAGCTCCGCCCCCCGGCCGGCCAGCGGGGCCTCCAGGCCATCGACCCGCTGGGACCCGCCCACCCCGGCCAGTACCCGGGTCGCCCGCCACAAATGCTGCGGCTCGGCCTTGCCCTTCAGCGCATGCTCCCCGGCCTCGGCGAACCCCACCCCGGCCCCGGCCAGCCGCTGCGTCGCCGCATCCACCAGCACGGCGCCGGGGTCGGCGGCCGCCTGCACCCGGGCCGCGGTGTTCACCGCATCCCCGGCCACCATCCCCTCGTGCGTGGCGTCCAGCGTGACCGCTACCTCGCTGGTCACCACGCCAGCCCGCGCCGCCAGCCCGGCCCCAGCCGCCTCTTCTCCCAGCTGGGCCACCGCGGCAACCAGCTCCAGCCCGGCCCGCACCGCCCGCTCCGCATCCCCCTCGGTGGCGGCAGGCGTGCCCCATACCGCCATCACCGCATCGCCGATGAACTTCTCCACCACCCCGCCATACCGGCCGATCACCGTCCGCGCCATCTCGAAATAGCGGGACAGCAGCTCCCGCACCGCTTCGGGATCCCGGGACTCCGACAGCGGGGTGAACCCGACCAGGTCGGCGAACAGCACCGAGCACACCCGCCGCTCCGCCACCGGCCGGACGCCGGACCCGGCATCCATCACGGCTTGGGAGGCCGGCAGGCTCGCGGCCGGTGCCGGCGCGGCCCCAGCGAGCGCGGCCCCGCAGGCACGGCAGAACCGCTTGCCGGGCACGACCGGCGCACCACACGACGGGCACCCCCCCAGCGGGCTGCCGCAGTCACTGCAGAACCGGTCGCCCGCCTCCTGGGACGCGCCGCAGTTTCTGCACGTCACCATCAGTGCACTGTCATGCGCAGATCAGCCATCCAGCCAGATCCCGCGGCCGAGGGGGGACGAGCACGCCGTCCCCCCTCTCCTCCCCCCCGGGTCATTACAACGGGCGCGTGTGGCCCGTGACGTCGTCCTCCGCGGCATCATCGTCCGTCCAGTGCTTGTGCCCCATGACGTCTTCGTCGTCAGAGGTGTCAGAACGGACGGACCTCACACGGAAGTTACCCTCGGCGTCGTCGTCGGACTTCGCATGGATGTGCCCCTGGGTGTCGTCGTCGGACTTCGCGTGCATGTGCCCCTGGGTGTCGTCGTCGGACTTCAGATGGATGTGTCCCTGGGTGTCGTCGTCGGACTTCGCGTGCATGTGCCCCTGGGTGTCGTCGTCGCCGGCGGTGCCGGGGGTCTGGTTCTGCTCGGTCATGGCGCCCCTCCCCTTGGAATCTCTTGACCTCCGAATGACCAATTGCCGCCAGTATCCTCGCGTTGCGTGCCGGCCGTCAGTCGTCTGGCCGACACGGCTGCTGTCGGATTGGCGACAACTATGTGCCGGCGAACCGGCTGAGCGTGGCCGGCTGCTTCACGATCACGGCCCGGCCGCGCGTCTCCAGCCACCCGCGGCGTTCGAAGCCGCGCAGCGCGGCGTTGACGCTCTGCCGGGTGCCGCCGACCTGATGCGCCAGTTCTTCCTGGCTGATGCCGGGCCGGATCACGCCGTCGTCGTCTCTCGGCTGGCTCAGCAGTACCTTCGCTACGCGGCGCGGCAGGTCGAGGAAGACCAGGTCGGAAGCCGCCTCGGTGAGGCGCCGCAGAATACCCGCGAGGCAGGCGGTCAACGCCCCGGCCACCGACGGCGCGCGTGAGCACAGGTCCTGGATCACCACCCGTGGGACGATGAGAAGCCGGCTCTCCTCCAGGGTTTCCGCGTCAGCCGACCGGGGACCGCCGTCGGCGACGCTGAGCTCGCCGCACACGCCACCCGCCTGGATGATCGTCAGCGTCAGCTCGCCACCGTCGGCTGAGTGCACCACCACCTTGACCCGCCCGGAGATGACCACGATCAGGGTGTCGCCCGGGTCACCGACGCTGAACACGATCTGGCCACGGCGGAAGGCCCGCATCCTGGATGCCGCGGCGATGGCCCGGAGGTCGTCGGCGCTGGCCGAGCCGAACAGATCGGTCTGGTGCAAGATGCCTGTTACATCAGCGCTCATCGCTTGCTCCCCGGGCTCGCGGCGTTGCTGGCTACGGCCCGCAGCACCGTTTTGACCTCATACGGTGTGAGGTGCGGGTGCTTGCTTAGCAGCCGGGCCACCAGCCCCGTTACATGAGGTGCCGCGAACGAGTTGCCGGTCGCGACGATGGTGGCGCCGGACAGCCACGGCACCTCGATGTCGATCCCGGGCGCGCCGAAGTCGACCGGGGGCGCGGGGTTGGCGTCGAGCACGAACGGATCCCGGCCATCGTGGGCAGCCACCGAGATCACCGAGGAGAACTGGGCAGGATAGGTCGGCGCGGGCACATTGTTGCTGGCGCAGACCAGCACCACGTTGGCGAACGCCGCCTCATCGGCGATCTCGTGGAACAGCCCGAAGTAATCGTCCCGCCCGGTGCTCAGCGACAGGTTGACCACCCGTGCACCTTGGGCGATGGCCCACCGCAGACCCGCGGCGAACACCACGCCCTTGCCCGTCAGCCGACTGCCGAGGACCCGGACCGACCAGATCGTCGCGTCGGGTGCGGCGCGCCGGATGATCCCGGCGCAGGCGGTGCCGTGACCGAACAAATCCTCATGCGGGCCATCGGCGCTCATCACCTGTTCGGTGTCCCGGTCCCACTTCAGGGCAATGGCCCGGTCGACGACGCGGACGGCCGGGTGAGCAGGATCGACGCCGCTATCGACCACGGCAACGGTGATCCCCGCGCCCGAGGCCCCGCCCCACGCCCAGTCCTTGTCGATGGCCAGGTCGACCCGGGGCACCGGACGTAGCGCCCCCGCGGCGAAGGCGTCGCTCCAGGCCGGTCTCAGCGAGGCCGTGGCGGCCGCCTTTCGGCGTATTCCCCGACGTCCCGCAGGACCGCCACGGCCAGCCGACGCTCGGCGGCGCCGAGGCGCGCCAAGGCGGCGAAGGTAGCGGCCAGCGCCGCGAGATCGCTATCGGGGGGCGCGAGCTGTCCGGAGGCCCGGCGGAGCGCGGCGACCAGGTCATCGCCGGCCGCCGCGTCGGCCAGCGTGGCCAGCAGCACCCGCCCGAGGGCGCTGAACCTGTCCACGCTGGCCAGTGCTAGGGCCGCCTGATCGGCGAACAGTGACAGCAGCGCCATGTCGCGCTCGGCGGCCGGGCGCCGGGCATCGCGGTCAAGGAGGCTGATCACCCCGAGCATCCGCTGCGGCGTCTCGACCGGGACCGCGAGGATCGCCTGCGGGACATACCCGGTCTGCTCGGCTGCCTCCAGGGAAAACCGCGGATCGCCGGCCAGGTCACTGACCGCGATCGGCTGGCCCGACTGCACCACCCAGCCGGCGATGCCCTCCGACGAGGAGATCCGCATGCCCGTCACGTCGTCCGCGCCTTCTCCTGCGGCGGTCGTGTAAACCAGCTCGGATTCGTCCTCGGTCAGCAGGGCCAACGAGCAGGCCGCAGCGCCGAACAGTTGCCGCGCCGTCTCGGTCAGGGCCCGCAGCAACTCCTCGGTCCCGGTCGGCCGCACCGCCGGACCGAGCGACATGGCCAGCGCGCCAAGCTCCCGCAATAGATCTTCGGGATTCGTCACGGTTCTGCCAGCAAAGGATCAGGAAGCCGGCTAGCGAGAGGGCCAGCTTCGCCTGTTGTGCTGCCCCACGGATGCAACCGCTCACCTCCCCCTCGGGCAGTCGAACCATGGTCTCATGCAAGACACCGGTGCTCGTACGGGATGATCCGATCCGGCCTCGCCGCTATCCGCAGGCGCCGCCCCGCCGCCCGGTTAACCGTTCACCCACTGGCGACCAGGTCCCGGATGCGGCTGCTTACCTCTTCCGCTCGCACGATGTTCCCCTTGGCTTCGAACAACGTCCGGGCCGCGGCAAGGTGCTCGCGCTCTGCGGCGGTGCTGCCGAGCGCCTGCTCGACATCGGCGGCGGTGCGGTAGGCCTCCCCGGCCGAGTCAGGCTGCTCGTCGCCTTGCTCACGTTGCAGCGCATCGGCGGCGGCCGCGCGAGCACGGTCAGCCTTCCCGGCCGCCGCCGCGAGCAACCCCTCGGTCTGCAGCACCAGCGACTGCGTCGCGGCATCGTCTGCGGAGCCCTCGGCGCGAGCCAGCCGCAGTGCCGCCTCGGCCTGCGTGCGCTTCCCGAGCCGGGCCAGCAGCCGGGCGTGCAGGCCCGCGACGGTCGACAGGTACGAGCTTTCCCCGAGGACTTGCAGATCGGCGCACGACCGGGCGTATTCGCGCTCGGCGGCGGCCAGGTCGCCGGCGAGCTCCTCAACGTGGCCCGTGCTCTGAGCGAGGTTGGCCAGGAACAGCCCATGGCCGACCTGGCCGAGGTGCTGGCGGGCGTCGGCGCCGATCGCCCGCGCCCGATCAAACCGCCCGCACATCGCGTGCATGACGCACGTGACCTGCTCGGCCTCGGCCCGGACGCGGGGACCGTTGCCCGACGATGCCACCATCTGGTCGAGCGTGGCGATCACCTCCTCCGCGGGCGCTGGGCCGAACAGCAAGGTCACCCCCAGCAGGGTGCGTGCCCGTGCGACGCAGCCCCCATCCCCGGCCGCCGCGCCGTGTTTCAGAGCGAGTTCAAGCAGTTCGGCGCCGCGGGCCGTGTGCCCGCGGAAGCTAGCGAGGTCCCCCTGCACGAGGTAGGCCAGCCCCAGGCCGCGATCATCGCCCCACTCCTGGAAGCGGCGCACCGCGTCCTGGACAACCTGCTCGCTCTCGCCGAGCCGGCCTTCGGCGGTGAGGCTGTTCTGCCGGCACTTCAGCACGTCGGCGACAACGGCCTGGCGCTGATCCGCTGCCCCCGACGCCATGATCAGCGCCTCTCGCGCGGCGTCGATCTCGCCGAGCTCCTGCCGCTGCAGAGTCAAGCTGAGCAGACAATCCACCCGGAAGGGATCATCTGGCTCCAGCATCCCAGCCGCCCGTTCCAGCAGGTCAGCCGCGGCGGCGACGTCGGACAGCTCGAGGCGCCGCCCGGCGGCGGCCAGCTTGCGGGCGGCCCGTGCGCCCAGCTCGCGTACCTGAACCGTGGCGGGGCCGAGCTGGGACCGGTATTCCCAGGCCGAAGCGAGGTGGTGCCCCACGATTTCGTCCGGCACCGCATCGCCGCCCAGTGCCGAGAGCCAGTCGGCCAGTTGCTCGTGCCAGGCCGCACGGCTCGCCTTGGTCAGCCCCTCGTAGGCCGCGTCACGGACCAGGACGTGCAGGAACCGGTAGGCCGAAATCCACGGCAGGTCGGTCGCCGCAGCCCGCAGGAACTCCTTCCGGGTCAGCAATCGCAGTACCCGCTGCACCTCCGGCAGGGGAGTGCTGGTGAGGGCGGTGATGGCTTCGGCATAGAACACCATGCCAACCACGGCGGCGCAGCCCAGGATGGCGCGCTCATCGTCGGGCAGCCGGTCGATACGCGCGGCCAGAAGCGCGGACACCGAGGGCGGCATCGCCCACCCGACCTGAGCGGCCGGCCCGCCTGTCCAGGTGGCGACGCCGTCGGCAAATGCCGCGTGACCCTCGTCCACGAGCATCGCCACCAGCTGCTCGACGAACAGCGGGTTCCCGTCGGCCGTGCCCACGATGCGCCGCTTGATCACCTCGGGCAGGTGGTGCTTTTGCACCAGGCTGACGGCGGCGGCATCGTCCAGCGCCGACAGCAGCATGGCCGTCGCGTTGAGCTTCCCGCCGCCCCAGGTCGGCCGGCTGTCGTAGAACTCGGGGCGGGCGAGAGCCAGCAGCATGATGGGCGAGTCGCGGCTCCAGTCGGCGATATGCTCCAGCACGTCGAGTAGCCCGGGCTCGGCCCAGTGCAGGTCATCGACCACCAGGATGACCGGCCGCCGCCGGGCCAGCCCCTCGAGGAACAGCCGCATCGCCCACGGCACGTCTTCCGGAACGGCCTCCTGGCGGTTGAATCCGGCGAGCGCGACCAACCGCGTAACGACATTGGCCGTATCGGGGCCGCTTCCCAGCACGCCGGCGAATGCCGCCTCGGCCGCAGCCGCCGACTCCTCGCCGGTAAGGCCGGCCGCGCCGAGGACAGCCTCGCGCACCGGCCAGTAGGTGGCGCCCTGGCCGTAGGACAGGCAGCGTCCGATGAGCACCGTCGCGTCGGAGACTGTCGCGGTGAACTCATCGGCCAGCCGCGTCTTGCCCACGCCCGCGGTTCCGAGAACGGTCACGAGGTGGCAGGTGCGTTCTTCAGCCACCCTCCGGAAAGCGTCGCCGAGCAGCCGCAGCTGCGTATTCCGGCCGACGAACAAGCTGGCCGGCGGCCTCGGCGCAGCTCTCGCTGATCCGGCGACATCGAGCAGCCGCCACGCAGGAACCGGCCCCGCCTTGCCTTTCAGCCGCAGGGCAGCCACTGGCTCAGCGTTCACCTCGCTGCGAACCAGGCGGAACGTGCCCTCGCCGATCAGGATCTCGCCCGGTCCGGCCGCCTGCTCGAGGCGCGCGGCGACGTTGACCGCATCACCGGTGGCGGACGAGCCGCCCGCGCGCCGCTCCGCGACGATGACCTCACCGGTGTTGACGCCGATGCGGACCTGCAGCGTGACCGCCAGGTCGCGCTGCAGTTCGTCGTTCAGCGCCGTCAGCGAGACGCGCATGTCGGCCGCCGCCCTGACGGCGCGAAGCGCGTCATCCTCCCGGACCCGCGGCACCCCGAACATGGCCACAACCGCGTCCCCGATAAATTTTTCTACTGTCCCCCCGTGCCGCTCTACTGCGAGGCGCATGGTTTCGAAGTAGCGTCCGGTGACATACCGCAATGCTTCAGCGTCGAGAGACTCCCCCAACGTGGTCGAGCCGACCAGGTCAGCGAAGATGACCGAGATGCTCCGGCGCAGCCCCGGCACTTCCTTGGGCTCGTCAGCCAGCGGTTGGCCGCAGGCCAGGCAGAACCGGGCACGCGCCGGGTTGATCTCACCACATACCTGGCACCCCCGCATGGAACCACGATAGGCCGCAGCACCCATGCAGTCTGCGGTAACAGCCACGCTCCACCGCGCCGGATGAGAGGCGCACAGGCGATGGCGGTCAGCGCTAGCGGTTCACGCTCCGGAAGCCCGAGAAGCCAGACATGACAGCTACTGCGGTACTTTGGTCACTCCACATGACCGTGGCGGCCCGCCATCGTAGCCCGCTTGCTTCCCTTCTTGTGCCCCCGGCGCGAGCTGGGCATGTTTGCGTTATTGGGAGTTGAGGTTGTCCACGGCGAGCGCGTTGATCCGCAGGGTGAAGACGCTCACCTGACTCTGATCTGATCCGCCGTCGAACGCTTTGCAGATCAGGCTGGACGTAAATGCCTGGCTTTCGCTGAACGCGGTGCTGAAGCTGAGGGTCGCTGCGCCGCCGTCGGTGTCGCCGCCATTCACCACCGTGATGGTCTCCTCGTCATCGCTAGGGGTAAGGATGCAGGCGATAACGCGGTGGTTATCCTGCCCGGACGCGGTCGCCTCATTGACGACGTTCAGCGTTACCTCGGCCAGGTAGGAGCCGGCGGGCAGGCTCAGCGAGCCGACCGGCTGGAAGCGGGAGCCCTGAGGGGCGATCTGCGGCCCTGGCTGTGCTGTGGCGTAGTCCTTGAGCAGGGTGTATGCCTGGCTGGTGCCTGACGGTCCTGCTGGTCCTTGCGGTCCTTGCGGTCCGGTGGCTCCCTGGGGTCCGGTGGCACCTTGCGGTCCCGCCGGGCCCGCGGTCCCTGCGGTCTCGCCGTTCCGGTCTGGCTCCAGTTCAGCGCGGTATAGCCCTTCGGGCAAGTGGCCGAGACGTCGATGACCTTGAGATTGCCGCCGGTGTCGTAGCAGCCGTGAATGGCCCCGTCGCTGCCGACCGGCCCGGCGAGGGTCGCGCCTGCGGCGGTGCCCCCCGCGACTAATGCCAGGGCCGCCGCCCCGGTGATCAGGGCCTCTACGAAACCCGGGGCACTTCATGGTGACCGTCAGAGCCTGTGTTGGCTGATGTCGTGGGTCGGCGGAAGCTGGAAGGTGCGACTACCCAGCTGACCGGAGCCACTATGGCGAAAGGGAGTCGGCCGTCATGCCTAGTGTGACATCAGCGGCGGGGACCGATCCATCCGGGAATGGACACGTCGAAGAACACGATCGTTGTGGGCATCTTGATGCCGGGTGAGGAGGCACCGGTCCTGGACCGGATCCGGGACGATGAGGACTCGGTGCGACGCCTGGCCAGACGGTTCGGCGACCCGGCAGCGCTACGGTGCTGTTATGAGGCCGGGCCGGGCGGGTTCGAGCCGCACCGGCTGCTTAGCTGGATGGGTATCGCCTGCGATGTGGTCGCGCCGTCATTGATCCCGCGCCGGGCCGGGGAGCGGGTCAAGACTGACCGGCGCGATGCGAGCAGGTTAGCCCGGCTGCGTCGTGCCGGAGAGCTGGCACCCGTCCGGGTGCCCACCGAGGCCGAAGAGGCGGTCCGCGACCTGGTGCGGGCCAGGGCCGCTCTGCTGGCCGACCGCAAGCGCGCCCAGCAGCGGATCAGTGAGTCGGGTATCCAAGCGCTTTCACAGCAGGTGCCTGGTTTGTTCTGCGTGCCAGGTGAGACCCATTGCCTCGAATCGCTCCAGCGCCTGCTGCAGGAGCGCCCGATCGCTGCGGGCGGTGCCGAGCGCGCGGAGCGCGAACGGCTCGGTGAACATTCCCTGCTGCAGCCACTTGGATGCTTCGGCTTCGATGCGCTCACGCTCGCCGAGCGCGGCAAGGGCGTCGAGGAAGGTCGACGACGGCTCCCATTCCCAGTCGAATTCGGGCGGCGTGAGTTCGGCGACTTTACCGAGCTCGTGCCGGGCCAGTGCGAGCCGGATCTGGGGAGGTTCGAACCAGCCCTGGTACCACCGATTGCCTTCCATGCCGAGCCCCTGGGCTTTGGCCTCCAGCCGGCGGCCCTCATCCTCCTCGCCTGCCAACACGCTGGCGGTAGCACAGTCCAGGAGGGTGGAGACGTTCGCTACGCAGGGAGTGGCCGCGGCCAGGTTGGCGTCCACTACCCGTTCGGCCCCGGCCGCTCGGACCCGCACCTCGTCCCAGCGCCCGGTCACAGCCGCCAGCAGGATCTGCCAGCTCGCTGCGTGCAGGCGGTGGTGCGGGGTCAGCCCCGCCGCGGCTTCGACGGCCTGGGCGCTGGCCTCCGCCGCCGCGCCGAGGTTGCCGGAGCGCAGGTAGACGAAGACCGCGGACATCAGTGCGATGGAGCGGACGTCGGGATTGTGCAGCCCAGGAAGAAGCGCCATCACCTGATCCATCACCATGCAGGCCTCGTCGAAGTCTCTGGCCGCGAGGGCTATGTCGGCGATGGTCTGCAGTGACATGCAGCGAAGCTCGGGGTCGCCCAGCCGTTCGGCGACTGCCAGGGCCGAGCGGCCAGCGGATTCGTGGTTGTAGTCCATTGCCCGCGCGACGAGTGCCTTCCCTTGGGTAAGTGAGCCCTCCTCGGCGAGTTCGAGCGCCTGCTGAACCCATCCTTCGACGAGGGACCAGTCCGGCTGCCGGACCCACATCCCGGCCCGCTGCATTGATTGCAGGGCGAGGTCGGCGTACACCTCGGCCGA
>Ga0070714_100001537_pt1 | contig 16838 bp, 15 predicted proteins | sample LARL83metaG_FD_65450 | JGI IMG/M metagenome (GOLD analysis project Ga0070714, IMG submission 65450) | Corn, switchgrass and miscanthus rhizosphere microbial communities from Kellogg Biological Station, Michigan, USA - LAR L8-3 metaG | ecosystem: Host-associated > Plants > Roots > Rhizosphere ... | reverse complement strand
ACACCACCGACAGTTATCTCAGGGCCGAGGCGGAGAAAGGACTGAAGCCGCGCCTCGCCAAGGTGCTGGTGAAGAACAGTATCAGACGTGAAGAGACGGAGAAGACCTATCGGGACCGCCTCGCTCTGGAATTGGACGTCATCATCGGCATGAAGTTCGCCGGCTACTTCCTCATCGTCGCGGACTTCTGCGACTGGGCGCGGCACCACGGCGTGCCGGTGGGTCCGGGCCGCGGTTCCGGCGCCGGATCGCTCGTCGCCTGGTGCCTCGGCATCACCGACCTGGACCCCATCGAATACGACCTCCTGTTCGAGCGCTTCCTGAATCCCGAGCGCGTCTCCATGCCCGACTTCGACGTGGACTTCTGCATGGAAGGCCGCGACCGGGTCATCGACTACGTCTCGGAGCGCTACGGCCACGCACGGGTGTCGCAGATCATCACCTACGGCAGCATGGCCGCACGCGCCGTGGTGCGCGACGTGGGCCGCGTGCTCGGCCACCCATACGGCTACGTGGACAAGATCGCCAAGCTCATCCCCATGGAGCTGGAGATCACCCTCGACAAGGCGCTGGCGGACGTTGACGAGCTGGCTCAGTTATATGAGTCGGATGACGAACTGCACGCGCTAATCGACCTGGCCAAGCGCCTGGAGGGCCTGGCCCGCAACGCCGGCAAGCACGCCGGCGGCGTGGTGATCGCGCCCACCGAGCTGACGGACTTCACGCCACTGTACTGTGAAGCCGGCGGCCACCACCCGGTGACGCAGCTCGACAAGGATGACGTGGAGGCGGTGGGGCTGGTCAAGTTCGACTTCCTGGGGCTGCGCACTCTCACCATCATCGACTGGGCGGTGCGCACCATCAACGCGCAGCGCGCGGAGCAGGGTGAACCGCCGCTGGATATGGGCGCCTTGCCCATGGACGACGTCGCCAGCTACGCCCTGCTCAAGCGCTGCCAGACCACCGCGGTGTTCCAATTGGAATCCCGCGGAATGCGCGACCTCATCGGCCGGCTCCAGCCGGACCGCTTCGAGGACATCGTGGCGCTGGTGGCGCTGTTCCGTCCCGGCCCGCTGCAGTCGGGCATGGTGGACGACTTCATCAACCGCAAACACGGAAAGCAGAAGGTGGACTATCCCCACCCCAAGCTCGAGTCCATCCTCAAGCCCACCTATGGCGTGATCCTCTACCAGGAACAGGTGATGCAGATCGCCCAGGTACTGGCGGGCTACACGCTGGGCGGCGCGGACCTCTTGCGCCGCGCCATGGGCAAGAAGAAGCCCGAGGAGATGGCCAAGCAGCGCAGCATCTTCACCGAAGGCGCGGTGAAGAACGGCGTGGACGGCGCGCTCGCCACCTACATCTTCGACTTGATGGAGAAGTTCGCGGGTTACGGCTTCAACAAGTCGCACTCCGCAGCCTACGCGCTGCTCTCGTATCAGACTGCCTGGCTCAAGGCGCATTACCCGGCACACTTCATGGCGGCGGTGCTGTCCTCGGACATGGACCACACCGACAACGTGGTGGGCTTCATCCACGAGTGCCGGCAGATCGAGCTCACCATCCTGCCGCCGGACATCAACCATTCCGACTACAAGTTCACCGTGGCGGACGCCGAGACCATCCGTTACGGCCTGGGCGCCATCAAGGGCGTCGGCCTCGCCGCCATCGAAGGCCTGCTCGCGGAGCGCAAGGCCAACGGTCCCTTCAAGGACCTGGAGGACGTGTGCCGGCGCATGGACCTGCAGAAGGTCAACAAGCGGGTGCTGGAAGCCATGATCCGCGCCGGCGCGATGGACGGGCTGGGTGCCAACCGCGCCACCCTCATGGCACATCTTCCCGAAGCCATGGCCATGGCCCAGCAGCATAGCCGTGCCAGCGAGGCCGGCCAGAACGACATGTTCGGCCTGGCCGCGCCGGCGCCCGCGGCGGAGAAGTCCGCAGCGCCGCTGAGAGCGCTGCCGGACTGGGACGAGGCCGAGCGCCTGCGGCACGAGAACGAGACCCTGGGGCTGTACCTCACCGGCCATCCCATCACCCGTTACATCAAGGAGCTGCGGCACGCGGCACCGGAGAGTCTGGGCGACCTCGCCAGCGAGTCGCCGCCGGCGCAGTCCACCACCGGCGAGCGGGTCTACACCCCCGCGCGCAACGTCACCATCGCCGGCCTGCTCATCGGCATCCGCAAGAAGGGCAACCGGGTGATCCTCACCTTCGACGACAACACCGGCCGCATGGAAGTGGTGTTCTTCGAGGACGGCTTCATGAAGTTCCGCAACGTGGCGCAGAAGGACCGCATCCTGGTGGTGGAGGGCAAGTTCGGTTACGACGACTTCAACCGTGCCTGGCGCGTGAACAAGGTCAGCGACATGTACGAGCTGGATGCGCTGCGGGAGAAGCGCGCCGCCCGGCTCGACATCGTCTGGGACGCCGCCACCGCCGGGCCGGATTTCGCCGACAAGCTCAAGGCCCTGCTCAAGTCCCATACCGGCGGGCGCTGCGCGGTATGGGTGCATTACCACGGGGACTCCGGCAAGGCGCCGATCGCGCTGGGCGACGCCTGGCGCGTGCATCCGGTGGAGGCCCTGGTCCGGCCCCTGGAGACCTGGCTCGGGGCCGGCAAGGTCTCGCTGCTGTATGCCGCGCGTCCGGTCGGCGGCAGCGCCAACACCAGCACATCCCAGGCCGTCAACGCCTGAGCGAGCTCGGTGGACTTGCCCGCGAAGCCGCCAACCGGTAACGTTTACAGTTCCTTGGCGGTAACTGCAGAGAATGAACCTCAACTTCCTCGATTTCGAACAGCCCATCGCCGAACTCGAGGCCAAGATCGAGGAGCTGCGCTTCGTCGGTGACGAATCGGCCATCAGCATCACCGACGAGATCGAGCGCCTGCAGGCCAAGAGCCGCGCCCTCACTGAGAACATCTTCTCCAACCTGTCTGCCTGGCAGGTGGCCCAGTTGGCGCGGCATCCCCAGCGCCCCTACACCCTGGATTACGTGCCGCGCATCTTCGGCGACTTCGAGGAGCTGAAGGGCGACCGGGCCTTCGCCGACGACCCGGCCATCGTCTGCGGCGTGGCGCGCCTGGACGGCAAGCCGGTGGCGATCATCGGCGAGCAGAAGGGCCGCGACACCAAGGAGAAGATCCGCCGCAACTTCGGCATGCCCAGGCCTGAGGGCTACCGCAAGGCGCTGCGCATCATGAAGCTGGCGGAGCGCTTCCGCCTGCCCATCTTCACCTTCATCGACACCCCGGGCGCCTACCCCGGCGTGGGCGCCGAGGAGCGCGGCCAGAGCGAGGCCATCGCCCGCAACCTGTTCGAGATGGCCACCCTCAAGACCCCCATCGTCTGCACCGTCATCGGCGAGGGCGGCTCCGGCGGTGCGCTGGCCATCGGCGTGGGTGACCGGGTGCTGATGCTCCAGTACAGCATCTATTCGGTGATCTCGCCGGAAGGCTGCGCCTCCATCCTGTGGAAGAGCGCCGACAAGGCCTCCGAGGCCGCCGAGGCCATGGGCATCACCGCCGAGCGCATCAAGAGCCTGGGACTCATCGACGTGGTGCTGAAGGAGCCCTTGGGGGGCGCCCACCGCGACGCGGAAGCCATGGCGGCCGCCATCAAGAAGGCGCTCATCGAGAACATGGGCCGCCTCGAACGCCTGTCCACCGAGGAGCTGCTGGAGGCGCGCTACAAGCGCTTCACGTCCTTCGGCGCCTTCAAGGAAGCCTGAGCCGGCACCGCGGCTCCCTGCGGCCGTGTCCTTCTCTCCCGCCAAGCTGCTCGAGACCTTGCGCCGTCTCCCCGGGGCGCGGCGCTACCGCGTGGCTCTGAGCGGCGGTCTGGATTCCACGGTCCTGCTCTCGGCCTGCGCCGGATTCCGTGCCGAACTCGGTGCACTCGACGCCGTCCACGTGAACCACAACCTGCAGGCGGACGCCGGATCCTGGAGCGAGCACTGCCGGCGTCTCTGCGCGGAGCTCGGGATCCCGTTGGAGCAACGTTCCGTATCGGTAGACGCCGCGGCGGAAAAGGGGCTGGAGGCCGCCGCACGCGAGGCACGCTACCGCGAGTTCCGGGCTTGCATGCAGCCGGGCGACATGCTGCTGCTGGCCCAACATGCCGATGACCAACTGGAGACCTTCCTGCTGCAGGCGCTGCGGGGCGCCGGGGTGCGCGGTCTCTCGGCCATGCCGGAATGCGTGGAGTGGGAAGGGGGTTGGCTGGCCCGGCCGTTTCTGCACCAGCATCGTTCCGACCTCGAGGCCTGGGCCCGTGCCCAGGGCCTGGAGTGGATCGAAGACCCCAGCAACGCCGACACTGGCCTCGACCGCAACTATCTGCGCCACGAAGTGCTGCCGCGCCTCAAGGCCCGCTGGCCGGCTGCCGCCGATACCGTCTCCCGCGCCGCGGCCCACTGCGCCGAGGCGGAACGGACCTTGAGTGCCCTGGCCGCTGAAGACTGGCGGCGCCTGGGCTCGGGGATCACGCTGCCGGTGGCGGCGCTCGATGAGCTGGGCGAAGCGCGGGCGCGGCACCTGCTCCGCCACTGGCTGGAGCTGCGTGGCCTGCCGCTCCCCTCGACCCACAAGCTTGCCGAGATCCTCGGGCAGGCCAAGGCCAGCGAGGACCGTAACCCTTGCGTGGACTGGCCCGGTGCCGAGGTGCGCCGCTACGGCGGCCAGCTGTATGCTCAGGTGCCGCTGCCGCCCATCCCCAAGGAGTTCCGATTGCACCCTGGCCGGTTCACCGAGCTTGGCGACGGGCTGGGCGCGCTCGGTCTTGTGCCGGCGGCGGGCGAGGGCATCCGCGCCGCGCTCTGCGGGCCGCAGGGCCTCCGGGTCGCGTTCCGGGAGGGCGGCGAGTCCTGCCGTCCCGCGGGCCGCGCCCACGGCCGGCCCCTCAAGAAATGGCTGCAGGAGATGCACGTGTTGCCTTGGCTCAGGGGTCGGCTGCCTCTGCTGTACGCCGGTGAAGAACTGCTGGCGGTGGCCGGGTTGTTCGCGTGCGAGCCTTATGTCGCCGGGCCCGGTGAAGCGGGTTTGCGCATCGAGTGGCGGGACCATCCACCCCTGCACTGAGGCAAGGCAGTTTTTTCGCGAAAATTCGCGTCCGTCCTGCGTCGCACTTTTTAAAGCTTCCCCGCTCTGGTAATCTGTCTTCCCGATTCCGCAGTGCCGTCCCGGCGCTGCATCGGGAGTTCCAGATGACCCAGTTCGTTTTCGTCACCGGCGGCGTCGTTTCCTCGTTAGGCAAGGGCATCGCCTCCGCCTCTCTGGGTGCCATCCTCGAGGCCCGCGGCCTCAAGGTCACCATGGTCAAGCTGGATCCGTACATCAACGTGGACCCTGGCACCATGAGCCCGTTTCAGCACGGCGAGGTGTTCGTCACCGACGACGGCGCCGAGACCGACCTGGATCTGGGGCACTACGAGCGTTTCGTGCGCACCCGCATGCGCAAGAGCAACAACTTCACCACCGGCCGCATCTACGAGTCGGTGATCCGCAAGGAGCGCCGCGGCGACTACCTGGGCGGCACCGTGCAGGTCATCCCCCACATCACCGACGAGATCAAGCGCAGCGTGCGCGAGGGCGCCGGTGACGCCGACGTATGCCTGGTGGAGATCGGCGGCACCGTGGGCGACATCGAGTCGCTGCCGTTCCTGGAGGCCATCCGCCAGATGGGCATGGAGATGGGCCGCGCCGGCAAGTGCGTGTACATGCACCTGACCCTGGTGCCCTACATCCCCACCTCCGGCGAGACCAAGACCAAGCCTACCCAGCATTCCGTGAAGGAGCTGCGCTCCATCGGCATCCAGCCGGACATCCTGCTGTGCCGCTCCTCCGAGGCCCTGCCCGAGGACGCGCGCCGCAAGATCGCGCTGTTCACCAACGTCGAGGAGCGCGCAGTGTTCTCGGCGCCGGACGTAGATGACATCTACAAGGTGCCGCTGGTGCTCCATCAGCAGGGCCTGGACGACATCGTGGTGGACCGCCTGCGCATCAACGCACGCTCCGCCAACCTCACCGAGTGGCGCAAGGTGGTGGAGGCCCGCGCCAACCCCGAGGCCGAGGTGGACGTGGCAATGGTCGGCAAGTACGTCAACCTGGCGGACGCCTACATGTCCCTGAACGAGGCGCTGCGCCATGCCGGCCTGCACACCCGTACCAAGGTCAAGATCCACTACATCGACTCCGAGGAAGTGGCCAAGAACGGCACCGGCGTGCTGCGCGGCATGGACGCGATCCTGGTGCCCGGCGGCTTCGGCGAACGCGGCATCGAGGGCAAGATCGCGGCGGCCGGCTACGCCCGCGAACACAACATCCCCTACCTGGGCCTCTGCCTCGGCATGCAGGTGGCGACCATCGAGTATGCCCGCAACGTGGCGGGCCTGAAGGGCGCCCACAGCACCGAGTTCGAGCGCAACGCCGCGCACCCGGTCATCGCCCTCATCACCGAGTGGAAGGACCGCAGCGGCAACGTGGAGAAGCGCGACGACAAGTCCGACATGGGCGGCACCATGCGCCTGGGCGCCCAAGAGGCGCTGCTCAAGCCCGGCACCCTGGCCCACAAGCTCTATGGCAAGGACCGGATCATGGAGCGCCACCGCCACCGCTACGAGTTCAACAACAACTATCTCGACCAGCTCGAGAAGAAGGGCTTCGTGTTCTCCGGCCGTTCCAGCGACGACCTGATGGAGATCATCGAGCTGCCGGACCATCCGTTCTTCATCGCCACCCAGTTCCACCCGGAGTTCACCTCGACGCCGCGGGACGGCCATCCGCTGTTCACCGGCTTCATCAAGGCGGCGCGGGCCTATGCCCAGCAATCCGGCCAGCAGCTCAAGGCGGCCCGGGCATGAAGCTGTGTGGGTTCGAAGCGGGAGCCGACAGACCTTTCTTTCTGATTGCAGGGCCTGACACCCTCGAGAGCGAGCAGCTCGCTCTGGACGTGGCCGGGCATCTCAAGGAAGTCACCGCCAAGCTCGGCATCCCCTACATCTTCAAGGGCTCCTTCGACAAGGCCAATCGCACCTCCGGCAAGAGTTACCGCGGTCCTGGCATGGAAGAGGGCCTGCGCATCCACGCCAAGGTGCAGAAGCAGGTGGGCGTCCCGGTGCTGACCGACGTACACGAGGACACGGACATCGAAGCCGTGGCCAAGGTCGTGGACGTGATCCAGACCCCGGCCTTCCTCTGCCGCCAGACCAACTTCATCCAGCGCGCCGCCCGCGCCGGCAAGCCCGTCAACATCAAGAAGGGCCAGTTCCTCTCGCCCTGGGAGATGCAGAACGTGGTGGACAAGGCCAAGGCCACCAATAACCCCAACATCATGGTCTGTGAGCGCGGCTTCAGTTTCGGCTACAACAACCTGGTGGTGGACATGCGCGGCCTCGCGGTCATGCGCGGCACCGGTTGCCCGGTGGTGTTCGACGCCACCCATTCGGTGCAGTTGCCGGGCGGGCAGGGCGGCAGTTCCGGCGGTCAGCGCGAACACATCTCGGTGCTGGCGCGCGCGGCCGTCGGTGCCGGCGTCGCCGGCGTGTTCATGGAGACCCACCCGGACCCGGACAAGGCGCTCTGCGACGGACCCAACTCAATGAAGCTCGCCTACATGGCGGCGCTGCTGGAGACGCTCAAGGAACTGGACACGGTGGTGAAGCGCCGTCCGTACCTGGAAACCCAATTCTGACCATTGAATCCCGAGGAAGCGACTGACCATGGCGAAGATCACCGACATCCGTGCCCGCGAGATCATCGACTCCCGCGGCAATCCCACCGTCGAGGCGGACGTGCTGCTGGACAGCGGCGCCTGGGGCCGCGCCGCGGTGCCCTCGGGTGCCTCCACCGGCAGCCGCGAGGCGGTGGAGCTGCGCGACGGCGACAAGAACCGTTACGGCGGCAAGGGTGTGCGCAAAGCGGTGGCCAACGTCACCGGTCCCATCCGCAAGAAGCTCAAGGGCTTCAAGGCCGAGGACCAGAAGAAGCTCGATCAGGCGCTCATCGACCTGGACGGCACCGACAACAAGGGCCGGCTGGGCGCCAACGCGCTGCTGGCCGTATCCCTCGCCAACGCCCGTGCCGCCGCCAACCAGGCCGACGTGCCGCTGTTCGAATACCTGGGGGGCAGCCGCGCCGTGACCCTGCCGGTACCGATGATGAACATCATCAACGGCGGCGCCCATGCCGACAACAACGTGGACATCCAGGAGTTCATGATCCTGCCGGTGGGCGCGCCGGACTTCGCCGAGGCGCTGCGCTACGGCGCCGAGATCTTCCACGCCCTGAAGAAGGTGCTGCACGAGCGCGGTCTCAACACCGCGGTGGGCGACGAGGGCGGCTTCGCCCCGGACCTGCCGTCCAACGAGGCGGCGCTGATGGCCATCATGGAAGCCATCGACCGCGCCGGCTACAAGGCAGGCAAGGACATCCTGCTGGGCCTGGACGCCGCCAGCAGCGAGTTCTACAAGGACGGCCGCTACCACCTTGAATCGGAGCGCCGCCAGTACACCTCTGCCGAGTTCGCCGACTACCTGGCACAGCTCGCGAAGAAGTTCCCCATCGTCACCATCGAGGACGGCATGTCGGAAGGTGACTGGGAAGGCTGGAAGATCCTCACCCAGAAGCTCGGCAAGCAGGTGCAGTTGGTGGGCGACGACCTGTTCGTCACCAACACCAAGATACTGAAGCAGGGCATCGACCAGGGCGTCGCCAACTCCATCCTCATCAAGGTGAACCAGATCGGCACCCTCACCGAGACCATCGCCGCCATCGACATGGCGGTGAAGGCGGGGTACACCGCGGTGGTGTCGCACCGTTCCGGCGAGACCGAGGACTCCACCATCGCCGACATCGCGGTGGGCAGCAAGGCCAGTCAGATCAAGACCGGCTCCCTGTCGCGCTCCGACCGCCTCGCCAAGTACAACCAGTTGCTGCGCATACAGGAAACCTTGGGGCAGAAGGCGCGCTACCACGGTCTCAAGGCCTTCCCGGCCGGGATCGGCAAGTAGTGCAGGCCATCGGCCGCTTCAGTTGGAAGCGGCTGGTGCCGCTCCTGCTGCTGGCGGCGCTGGTGCTGCTGCAGTTCCAGCTCTGGTTCGGCATCGGCAACGTGCCCTCGGCCATGCGGCTCAAGTCCCAGGTGGACGCCCAGGCCGCGGAGAACGCGGCGCTGGCCAAGCGCAATGCGGCGCTCGCCGCGGAGGTGAGCGACCTCAAGGGCGGCCAGGCCGCGATCGAGGAGCGCGCCCGCGCCGAGCTCGGCATGGTGAAGAAGGGCGAGACCTTCTATCAGATCGTGCAGGCGCCCGCGTCTGCCACGACCGCCCATTGAGCATCCCATGAGCGCGCGCCACTGGGCGGTGATCCCCGCCGCCGGCAGCGGCGTGCGCATGGGCAGCTCCATCCCCAAGCAGTACCTGTCCCTGGCCGGACGCACGGTGATCGAGCGGGTCGTGGACGTGCTGCTGGCGGAGCCTGCCATCGCCGGCGTCACCGTGGCGGTGGCGGCGGACGATCCCTATTGGAAGCGCTACCTGCCGGGTGCCTGGCAGAAGCCGGTGCGCGTGGCTTCCGGCGGTGAGACCCGCGCGCACACGGTGCTGAACGCGCTGCTCACCCTGGAGGAAGAGCTTGACGCGCAGGATTGGGTGCTGGTGCATGACGCCGCGCGCCCCTGCCTGCATCCCCGCGACCTCAGCAGGCTGCTGCAGGCCGTCGGGGACAATCCGGTGGGCGGCATCCTCGCCACGCCCGTGGCGGACACCCTGAAGAAGGTGGACGAGGACCGGCTCGTCACCGCCACCCCCGACCGTGCCGACCTGTGGCGCGCCTTCACCCCGCAGATGTTCCGCTTCGGGCTGCTCAGGGAGGCGCTGCAGGCGGCGCTGGCGGCGGGCGACCCCCCCAGTGACGAAGCCGGCGCTCTTGAGCGCCTGCGCAAACCGGTGAAGGTGGTGGAAGGCCGCACCGACAACATCAAGATCACACGACCCGATGACATCGCGCTGGCGGAGGCCATCCTCGCGCATCGCGCGGGAGAACGCCCATGAGGATCGGCCACGGTTACGACGTCCACGCCTTCACCGCCGGCGACCACGTGATGCTGGGCGGCGTGCGCATCGCCTATGACAAGGGCCTGAAAGCCCATTCCGACGGCGACGTGGCGCTGCATGCCCTCTGCGACGCGCTCCTCGGTGCTGCGGCTCTCGGCGACATCGGCCGGCATTTCCCGGACACGGACGCCCGGTGGAAGGGGGCGGAGAGTCGCATGCTCCTTCAGGAGACCGTGAAGCTGGTGGCGGGCCGCGGGCTCAAGCCTTCCCAGGTGGACGTGACAGTCATCGCCGAGGCGCCCAAGCTGGCGCCCCACGTGATGGCCATGCGGGTGGTCATCTCCAAGGGCCTCGGCATCCCCTTGGAGGCAGTCAACGTGAAGGCCACCACCAATGAAGGCCTAGGCCACATCGGCCGCGGTGAGGGCCTCGCGGCGCATGCCGTCGCGCTGCTAGAAGATATATAGGTGGACAAGCTTCCCGACTGGGCCCGGGCCTGCGGCCCGGCGGAGCTCTCGGCCCGCATCCGCTCCGTGCCGGAAGACTTCCGGGTCGAGGAAGTGCTGGGCTTCGCGGCGGACGGCGAAGGCCCCCACGTGCTTCTTACGGTGCAGAAGCGCGAGGCCAATACCCATTGGGTGGCGGAACAACTAGCGAAGGCGGCCGGCATCCCGGGACGGGAGGTGGGCTATGCCGGCCTCAAGGACCGGCACGCCGTCACGGTGCAGCATTTCACCCTCAACATCGACAGGAAGCCGGAGCCGGACTGGTCGGCTCTCGCCGGCGACGGCATCAAGGTGCTCAAGTCCGCGCGTCACCGCCGCAAGCTCAAGACCGGCGCCCTGGAGGGCAACCGTTTCCGCCTGGTGCTGCGCGACCTCGGTGGTCCCATGGACTCCTTGCTGCCGCGGCTGCAGGCCATCCAGCGCCAAGGTGTCCCAAACTATTTCGGCGTGCAGCGCTTCGGCCGCGGCGCCGCCAACCTCTCGAAAGCCGAGGCCGCGCTCTCCGGCCGGCTGCGCATCCACGACCGGCGCCTGTTCAGCCTGCTCCTGTCCACCGCCCGGAGCCTCATCTTCAACGACCTGCTGTCGGAGCGGGTGAAGGCGGGCAACTGGAATAAACTGCTCAGTGGCGAAGTCCTGATGCTGGATGGCAGCCATAGCGTGTTCCAGGCGCAGGAGGGCGATCCGGAACTGCCGCGTCGCCTGGAGCAGCGAGATGTGCATCCCACCGGTCCTCTCTGGGGCCGCGGTGAACCCCTCACGTCCGGCGAGGTCCAAGCCCTGGAAGCCCGGGTAGCCGAGCGCCACCCGGCCCTCGCCCAGGGCCTGGTGAAGGTGGGAGTGGAGATGGCGCGGCGCAGCCTGCGGTTGCCGGTCAAAGACTTCACCTGGCAAGAGACGGACGAAGGCTTGGTGTTGGAGTTCTTCCTGCCGGCGGGCGCGTATGCGACCACGGTGCTGGGAGAATTGGTGAACATTGAGGGAGAGGCAGATGCTGACCAAGATCAAGCATGACGACATCCTCGAGCTTCAGCTCGCCCGTCCGCCGGTGAATGCGCTGCATCACCCCCTGGTGCAGGAGCTCAAGGCTGCCGTGGAAGCCGCGCCGAAGCAGGGCGCCAGGGCCATCGTAATCTCCGGCGTGGCAGGCATGTTCTCGGCCGGGCTCGACGTGGCTTTCCTGCTGCAACAGGATCAGGCGGGCATGCAGCGCTTCTGGCGCGAGTTCTTCGGCATGCTGCGTTCGGTGGCGACTTCGCCCATCCCCATCGTCGCCGCCATGACCGGGCACAGTCCTGCGGGCGGCGCCGTCATCGCCATCTTCTGCGACTACCGCATCGCCGCCCAGGGCAAGTTCAAGATCGGGCTGAACGAGGTGCAGGTGGGCCTGCCGGTGCCGCGGGTGATCCTGGCCGGGCTCGCCCGCGTGGTCGGCCAACGCCAGGCGGAGCGCTTCGCAGTGCGGGGCATCCTGGTGTCGCCGGACGAGGCCCTCGCGGCGGGCCTCGTGGATGAAGTGCTGCCGCCGGAAGAGGTGGTACCGAAGGCCATCGGGTGGTGCCGCTCGGCGCTGAAGCTGCCGCAGCAGGCGCTGCACACCACCCGCAACAGCCTGCGGGCGGACTACGCCGTGATGTTCGATACGCTGGCGTCCAGCACCGAGGCGGAGATGACCGCCGTGTGGTTCAGCGCGGAGACGCAACAGGTCCTGAAGAACCTGATGGCGCAACTCGCCGCGAAGAAGAAGTAAGAAGTTCCGCTCCCCTGCGGGGAGCGGGCTACTTTCTTGTCGCGACAAGAAAGTAGCCAAAGAAGCGCTTCCCCCGGATGCCGGCCCGAAGCGGGCTCCACTGCGCGCTTCGCTCGCTGCGCAGCTTCACACACGAGGCATCCCTGCCTCGCGTGTGAAGGCGCCGCCATCCCTGGCGGCGCCCTTCGGCTTGGCTTGCTCGCTCCAGTGCTCGCCGGCATCCAAGGGGACGGGAAGAGCTCGCGTCTCTTCCTCTTACCCCGTAGCGCGACGATGTACAGGGACGTACAAGTGCCGCGGGAGGCAGGATGCCGGGAGCGGCGCGAGCACGGTTCTCCTCCATCCCTGGCGCCTTCCCAGCTCGGCATCCTGCCTCGCGTTCGCCGCTACGCGGCTCACCCGGCCGGGCGTTTTTGGTTACTTTTGGCGCGCCAAAAGTAACCCGGCCCCTGGAGGGGCCGGAACGGGATTTCGGCGGGACGCCGTCTCGGTCTTAGTTCTTACCCAACAGCACGTACAGCGCGCCGGTCCCGCCGTCCACCGGGCGCGCGGAGCAGAACGCGAGCACGTTCTTGCGCTGGCGCAGCCAGCCGCCCAGCTTCTGCTTTATCACCGGACCGCGAGGGCCTGAACCCAGGCCCTTGCCATGGATGATCCGCACGCAGCGGAAGCCCCGCTGCACCGCGTCGTAGAGGAACTCCGCCACTTCCACCCGCGCGTCCTCGCTCCGCATGCCGTGCAGGTCCAGCTCGGCCCGCACGCTGAACTGTCCGCGGCGCAGCTTGCGCATCAGGGAGAGCTGCACGCCCGGCTTGGCGTACCAGAGGTCCTCGCCGCTGAACGCCTCGCCGTCCTGCAGGTCTAGGCGCAGGCTCTCCTCCAGCACCGCGCGGCGCTCCTCGTCGGCGAAGCGGGCGCGGGGCAGCGGCTTGGGCCTGCGCGCCGCCGCCTTCTTCTTGCCACGCAGGGGCTTCGCACCCTTCACGGATTCACGGAAGAGCTGGCGTTCCTCTTCGCTTGGCTCGTGCTTGGAGCGCATGGGTCGGGACCGGCCTTTACGGTATCCTAGGCATGATAATGCATATGTTCCGGGGAGTCGGGTGAGGATCCTGCTCAGCAACGACGATGGTTACCGCGCCGAAGGGCTGGAGACCCTGGCTGAGGCCCTCAAGGCCTTCGCCGCGGTGACCGTGGTGGCCCCGGACCGCAACCGCAGCGGCGCCAGCAATTCCCTGACCCTGGATGCCCCGCTGCGCACCCGCCACGACACACCCAGTGTGATCGCCGTGGACGGCACGCCCACCGACTGCGTGCACCTGGCCATCACCGGCCTGCTGGACGAGTCGCCGGACATGGTGGTCTCCGGCATCAACGCCGGCGCCAACCTGGGGGACGACGTGCTCTACTCCGGTACCGTGGCCGCGGCCATGGAAGGGCGCTTCCTGGGTTTCCCGGCGGTGGCGGTATCCCTGGTGCTGGACCCTGCCGGTCCTCCCCATTATTCCTCGGCGGCGCGCTTCGCCTGTGACCTGGTGAAGCGCCTCGGCACCCATCCCTTGCCCGCGGATACCATCCTCAACGTCAACGTACCGGACCTACCCTGGGAGGCGATCCAGGGCGTGGAAGCCACGCGTCTGGGCCACAGGCACCGTGCCGAGCCCGTGCTCAAGGATTCCGACCCCCGCGGGCGCCCCATCTACTGGGTGGGACCGCCGGGCGCGGAGCAGGATGCGGGACCCGGCACGGACTTCGACGCGCTGCGCCGCCGCTGCATCTCCGTCACGCCCATCCAGGTGGACCTCACGCGCCACACCGCCCTGGACAACCTGTCCCAGTGGCTGCGAGGCATGCCGCTGCCATGAGTGAGTCCCGCGGCATCGGCATGACCTCGGCGCGCACCCGCGACCGCCTGGTGGCGCGCCTCAAGGAGCAGGGCATCAAGGATGCCGGGGTGCTGAACCTGATCCGTTCGACGCCGCGGCACCTGTTCGTGGACGAGGCCCTGGCGAGCCGCGCCTATGAGGACACGGCGCTGCCCATCGGCCTCGGCCAGACCATCTCCCAGCCCTACATCGTGGCGCGCATGACCGAGGCGCTGCTGGATGCGGGCCCGGTGGAGAAGGCGCTCGAGGTGGGCACCGGCTGCGGCTACCAGACCGCCGTCCTCTCGTCCCTGGTGAAGCGCGTGTACACCGTGGAACGCCTGGCGGCGCTCTCCCAGCGGGCGCGCCAGACCCTGGCCTCCCTCAACATCCGCAACGTGTTCTTCCGCCATGCGGACGGCGGCTGGGGCTGGCCCCAGCATGCGCCGTATGACGGCATCATCTGCACCGCTGCGCCGGAAGTGCTCCCGCAGCCCTTGTTGGAGCAGCTCACGGAGGGCGGCCGGCTGGTGATCCCGGTGGGGCCCGCCGGTGACCAGCAGTTGCTGCTCATCACACGCCGCGCCGGCGGCCGCTATGACCAGCAGGTGTTGGAGCGGGTGAGTTTCGTGCCCTTGCTGGGAGGTCTGGAGTGACGCGGATGCTGCGCGTGCTCGCCTGCACCGGCGTCGTGCTGCTGGCCGGCTGCGCGGGTGCCCTGCAATGGAACACCCCCCAGGATGCGGCGCCGGTGGAAGCCGCGCCCGCCGCCTACACGGTGAAGGCTGGGGACGATGTCTATGCCATCGCCTTCCGCTATGGCCTGGACTATCACGACGTGGCGTCCTGGAACCATCTCGGCTCCGACTACCGCATCCATCCCGGCGACAAGTTGCTGCTGCGTGCGCCGGCCGGCGCCCTGCATAAGGCCGCACCGGGCACCACCGCGGCGCGTGCTGCAGCCGTCGCGGCGCCGCCTTCCGGCCCGCTGCAGTGGGCCTGGCCGGTGGACGGGCAGGTGGTCAGGATGTTCCACGCCGGCAACAGCCTGGCCAAGGGCGTGGACATCACGGCCCAGCAAGGTGCCGAGATCCGCGCCGCCAGCAGCGGCAGGGTGGTCTATGCCGGCACCGGCATCGTGGGTTACGGCAAGCTCATCATCATCAAGAACAGCGACGCCTTCCTCTCCGCCTACGCGGACAACGATCAGATCCTGGTGAAGGAAGGTGACAATGTGCGCGTCGGTGACCGCATCGCCACAATGGGCCTGGGACGCGACAACCGTCCGGTGCTGCATTTCGAGATACGTTACGACGGCAACCCGGTGGACCCGTTGTCCTACCTTCCCAGGAAATAGCCGACTTGCGCCGGGGCGCCACGCGTTGCAAGATTGAGCCATGTCCCGGTCCATGAATCCCCGCCATCCGCGGTCACCTGCGTGAACCGCCCCGGCCAGAACGCGCAGGACGACGAGGTCCTGGTGGAGCTGGAGGCGGAGGAAGCGCCGCCGGCCGGGGAGCTGCTCGCCGATGAGGATGAGGCCGCCGAACCCCTGCTCGAGGCCGATGCAGCCGGGGAGGAGGACGCCGGGGAAGAGGCCGAGGCCAAGCCGGTGGTGGCCGCCACCGAAGCCCAGCTCGACGCCACCCGCCTGTATCTATCCGAGATCGGATATTCCCCGCTGCTGAGCGCCGAGGAAGAGGTCTATTACGGCCGCTTGGCGCTGCGCGGCGACGAGTCCGCGCGCCGGCGCATGATCGAGAGCAACCTGCGCCTGGTGGTGAAGATCGCCCGCAAGTACATAAACCGCGGCCTGCCCCTGCTGGACCTCATAGAAGAGGGCAACCTGGGGCTCATCCATGCGGTGGAGAAGTTCGACCCCGAACGGGGCTTCCGCTTCTCCACTTACGCCACCTGGTGGATCCGCCAGACCATCGAGCGGGCCATCATGAACCAGACCCGCACCATCCGCCTGCCCATCCACGTCATCAAGGAACTGAACCTCTATCTGCGCGCCGCCCGCAAGCTCGCCCACGAGCTGGACCGCGACGCCACCGCCGAGGAGATCGCGGCGGAGATGGACAAGTCGCCGGAGGACGTGAAGCGGCTGCTGGGCCTCAACGAGCGCATCACCTCCGTGGACACCCCCATCAGCCGCGACGGCGAGCGCCTGCTGCTGGACGCCATCCCCGACGAGAACAACACCGACCCCTCGCGCCTCCTGCAAGACGCGGACATGCAAAGCATCATCGAGAAGTGGCTGGGACGACTCAACGAGAAGCAGCGCCAGGTGGTGGAGCAGCGCTTCGGCCTGAACGGCCAGGAGAAGGGCACTCTCGAAGACGTGGGTAATGCCATCGGCGTGACCCGCGAGCGGGTACGGCAGATACAGATGGACGCGCTGAAGCGCCTCCGCCAGATCCTCGAAGCCGAAGGTCTGTCTGAGGATTCGCTGTTCGAGTAGTGTTCGACATCCCTGTCTAAATCCGTTCCGGCCCCTCCTGGGGCCGGGTTACTTTTGGCGCGCCAAAAGTAACCAAAAACGCCTGGCCGGAGCGCGGGCCGCGGAGGCCGCGGCTTCCCTGCGCGCTGGACTTCGCTGCGGAGTTCCGCATACGGCATGTCCCTATGCCGCATGCGGAAGCGCCGCCGTCCTGGCGGCGCCCC
>Ga0070714_100001536_pt1 | contig 16839 bp, 19 predicted proteins | sample LARL83metaG_FD_65450 | JGI IMG/M metagenome (GOLD analysis project Ga0070714, IMG submission 65450) | Corn, switchgrass and miscanthus rhizosphere microbial communities from Kellogg Biological Station, Michigan, USA - LAR L8-3 metaG | ecosystem: Host-associated > Plants > Roots > Rhizosphere ... | reverse complement strand
CCGTGTTGGTCGTGAACGGCGGCGTCGGGGGCACGGTGGCGGCGCCGATCGCCCGCGAGGTGATGGAGTCGGCACTCGGCCAATGACCCATCCGGCCGCCCTGGTGCTGGACATGGAGGGGGTGCTGCACGTCGACTGGCAGGCGCTGCCGGGAGCGCCCGAGGCGGTGCGCGACCTGCGTGCGGCCGGAGTCGAGGCGGCGATCCTGACGAACACGACCGGCAAGACTCGAGACGCGATCTCCGGCCGGCTGCGCGAGATGGGGATCGAGATCGGGCCGGAGCGGGTGGTCACCGCCGCCTCGGCGACCGCCGACCACGTCCGGCGCGCACACCCGGGCACGCCCGTCTGCCTGCTCGGCGAGCCGGGCGCGGCCGCCGAGTTCGCCGGCGTCGACCTGGTCGACGACCCTGCCGCCGCCGGGGTTCTGGTGCTCGGCGGGCCGGACCGCTCCCTCACCTACGAGCGGCTGAACGGCGCCTTCCGGGTCCTCCGGGAGGGCGTGCCGCTGGTCGCCATGCAGCGCAACCGCTGGTGGCCGACGGCCGCCGGCCCGGCGATGGACGCGGGCGGCTTCGTGGCTGCGCTGGAATACGCCGCCGAGGTGGAGGCGACGGTGGTCGGCAAGCCGTCGCCGGAGATCTTCCGCGTCGCACTCGGCCTGCTCGGCGCCGAGCCGGCCGCTGCCGTGATGGTCGGCGACGACCTTGTCAGCGATCTGCGGCCGGCGGCGGCAGTCGGCCTTCGCACCTGCCTCGTGCGCACCGGGAAGGGCGGGACGTTTCAGCCCTCGCCGGGCGAGGTCGACTTCGACGCGCCCGACCTGGCGCAGTTCGTCGCCGGCTTGCTGGCCTAGCATGCTGACCATGAGTGCCACCCGCAAGCCGATCGTCGACAACCGGCGCGCCCGCCACGACTACCACATCCTGGAACGGATCGAGGCCGGCATCGCCCTCACCGGGACGGAGGTGAAGTCGCTGCGCGACGGCGGCGGCAACCTTCGCGAGGCCTACGCGCTGCTGCGCGGGGGCGAGGTCTTCCTGGTCGGCGCCAACATTGCGCCCTACCGCCAGGGCAACATCATGAACCACGAGCCCGACCGCGACCGCAAGCTGCTCCTGCACCGCCGCGAGATCGCCAAGCTCGGCTCGCGGGTGGCCGAACGGGGGATGACGCTGGTGCCGCTCTCGATGTACCTGACGAACGGCAAGGTGAAGGTCGAGCTGGGTCTGGCCAAGGGCAAGGAGGGCATTGACAAGCGGCATGCGCTCGCCGAGCGGGACGCCCGCCGCCAGATCGAGCGGGCGCTCCGCGACCACGAGCGCGGCGGCCGTCACTGAACCGTCATCGAACTGTGCCGTGAATAGGAGGGGCCAGACCCCTTTATGCATAGACTGGCCGGCGTGCGCCTCGAAGTCCGATTCCAGGCCGTTCCGGTGGAGGCGCTGCGCGCGTTCCTGGAACCGATCGGGTACCGCTTCGACTGGGGCCCGGAGCTGGACGGAATCGGGTTTCACTGGTCGAAGCGGCCGCTCTCGGGGAGCGGCGTCCGGGCGACCTACTTCCCGGACGGCGGCGAGGGACTGCTCGTCGTCGAGACCGACGCCCGTGCCTCGGTCGCCGACGCGGCGATGCAGGACGTGACGGCGCGCCTGCTGGCCGAGCGCTTCGAGGCGGTCTCGGTGTGGTGTGCGACCACGAGCCGGGCCGAGTACGCCTGCGGCGAGCCGGCCGAGCCGCCGGCGCCCGGCGCCGACCCGCCGGCCTGGTACTCGTGAACGCGAGTCGGGCATCGGTGCTCACCCTGCGCTTCCTGCTCGAGCTGGCGCTCCTCGCGGGTGCTGCGGTGGCGGGCTGGCGGGCCGGCGGCGGCGGAATCCCAGGTGCACTGCTGGCCGTCCTGGGGGCGGTGGTCGTCGCCGTCATCTGGGGCCTGGCGATCGCTCCCCGGGCGCGTCGGCGCTGGCCCGACCCGAGGAGGCTGATACTGGAGCTCGTGCTCTTTGCCGTGGTCGGCGGGGCCCTGGTCGCGACCGGCAGCGCTGCGGCCGGCCTGGTGCTGGCCGTCGCGTCGGCGGCGGTGGCGGTCGCCGTACGCCCGCTCGCCGAGAACAGCTAGTCGTCGAGCATCTGGCCCAGCTTGGCCAGGGTGTTCCAGTTGCGGTTGGTGGCCGCGCTGCCCAGCCGCTTCTCGGTCAGCACCTTGCGCAGCGGGCTCTCGATCTGTCCCGCGGGCAGCCAGAGGTAGAGCTCCCGCCCCTCGAGCAGGAAGCGCTCCGGCGCGAACTCGTCGGGATCGATGCCCTCCAGCGCGTCCGGCGCCGGTTTGCCGTCCAGGAAGCTGACGCTCGAGTTCTTCGGCGGGTCGGCGATCTTGCGGAACGGGTTTCGCTTCAGCACCGCCCGCAGCTCGTCGGCCGTGCGGACGACGACGCCGACCTCCATCCCGAGCTCCGATTGCACCGCCCTGGCGATTCGCGACGCCACGGTCTTCGCCGCCAACGGCGAGTCGAGGATCAGGTTCCCGCTCTGGCCCTGGCTGCGCACGTGCTGGAAGCCCTCGCGTTCGCACAGCGCACGCAGGTCGGCCATGCCGATCCGCTTCGCCCGGCCGACGTTGATCCCGCGCAGGAGGACGACGTAGCGCGTCACTCAGCGCAGGATATTGACCGCCCGGGCGGCGATCACGAGGACCGTCATCGAGGACGCCGCCGACTCCACCAACATCAGCCACTTGGCGCGGTGGGTCAGCGGCATCGCGTCGGTGGGACTGAAGGCAAGGGCGTTTGTGAAGGACACGTAGGCGTAGTCGAACATGCGTGGGTGCCACCCCGGCGTCGCCAGCTGTGGGTTCTCCATCTGGGGGAACTGGAAGTCGGCCGGCGGCGGGTTCGCCTCCCGCCGGCGAACGGGGCCGCCGCGATCGAGCGCCCAGTAGAGGACGCCGAACGCGATCACGTTCGTCGCCCACACCGTGATCCCCTTGAAGAGCAGCTCGGTGCCGTCTCGCTCCTCGCCCAGCAGGACGGAGACGATCAGGCCGACCAGTCCGACGCCGTTGGCGGCGACGATGAGGCCGATCAGCACCAGGCCGACCGTTCGCCGTTGCCCCATCTCCTCCAGCCGGTGGCGTGGGCGTGCCCAGGTGAGCGACACGAACAGCATTGCCTCCGGCACCACCACGATCAGCCACCACCACCAGGGCAGCCGCCACAGCGCCCACCCCTGCCAGCGGCTGACGGTGACCAGGGCGATCTGGAGCGCGATCACAAGCAGGATCGCCGGTCCCGCCTCCCAGCGGGTCTCGACCTCCGCCTCGTGCAGGCCCTCGTCGGCGGGCTCGCCGTTGCTCATCCCCGAAGCATCGCAGGCGGGACGGCCGGCGCCCGGTCGTCGGGACGGACGCGAAGCACCAGCGTGCTGGCGATGATGTCGTGCAGCGCCTGCTTGCGATCGGTCCAGATGATCATCAGGTAGCCGATGCCGAGGATGGCGCCGGAGAGGATTGCCGCGAAATGGCGGCCGGTGGCGCGTCCGAAGCTGATCCGGCCGCCATCCATATCGGTCACGCGCATGCCGAGCAGCATCTGGCCGACTGTCGCCTGGCGGCGAGAGCTCACCAGCAACGCGTCGTAGAGCCAGCTGGGGATGGCAAAGACGATCTCGAGCGCGGCCAGGGCGGGGTCGCTGGGGCCGCCGGTGAGTGGCGACTGGCCGGCGGGCGGGTCCGAGGTGTAGTGGTAGCCGAAGTGCTCGCCGTGCAGGATGAGCGCCAGGATGATCAGCCAGAAGGGGATGCCGACGATCAGGAAGTCGACGAGCGACGCCAGGAAGCGCCGCCAGAAGCCGCCGTAGGCGCTGCGCGGCAGCGTGAGCGCGGCCGGGCGACCGGTGGGGGCGCCACAGGCGCGGCAGTAGGCGGCGCCGGCGAGCAGCTCCTCGCCGCACTGGACGCAGTAGGCCACCTCAGCCGAAGGACGCGGTCATGCCGGCAGCGCCGGGCCGGCCGGCGCCCGGCGCGGATCGAGCAGGCCGTGCGCGTCGCGGACGACCACCGTGCTTGCCATCTTGTCCCACAGCTCCTGGCGCTCGCGGTCCCAGCAGAGCCAGAAGTAGAGCACGTAGCCGATGAGGGTGATACTGGCCACGATCCCGATCAGCCACATGGCCAGGAACCGTCCAAACATGTTCAGGCGGCCGCTTGCCACCAGCCGGTCGGTGCGGAGCACCCGCATGCCGAGGATCTGCTTGGCCGGGGACTGGCCGCGGCCCCAGACGACGATGCTCCAGATCAGCCAGCCGATGACCAGGGTGACGATGACGAGAACGGCGTCGAGGAGGTAGCCGGCCAGCCGGCGGCCGATCGAAGCCAGCGCGATCTCGGCTGGCAGCGGCTCTAGCAGCGACGGCCGGGCCGGATCCGGCCACGCTGCGCCCACGGGTTGGCCGGCCACCGGCGAGGAGGCGGCCGCGGTTGCCTGCGAGAGCTGGCTTCCGCAGTTGGGACAGAACGCTGCGCCGTCCGGATGCGGCCTTCCACAGTTCGTGCAATAGGCGATCGAGGACCTCCCTCAGTCCGAGTTTCGAACCACCAGCGTATTCGCCAGCATGTCGTGCAGCGCCTGCTTGCGCCTGGTCCAGATGATCATCAGGTAGCCGATGCCGAAGATCAGGCCTGACAGGATCGACGCAAACTCGCGGCCGCTGGCGCGGGCGAAGCTGATGCGCTTGCCGTCCAGGTCGGTGACGTGCACCCCGACGGCCCGCTGGCCGACCGTCGCCTGCCAGGACGAGCTCTGCAGGAGCGCGTAGTAGAGCCAGGCGACGACGAAGCCGAACAGGCTGGTGAGGGCGAATCGGAGCGGCTCGATGTGGAAATGCGCCGATGTCTGGCCGGTGAGCGGGTTGGTCGACGTGGTCGATGACGCGCCGCTGCCGCCGAGGAGGTCGGTGAGCACTCCGGCCGGGATCTGGATGACCAGCGTGTCCAGCACAAAGCTCCCGGCTCGACGCCAGAACCCGGCGTACACGGCCGGCCGCGGCGTGTCGCCGACGGCGGCGCCGCAAAACGGGCAATAGGCGGCGTCAGCCGCGTGGAACCCGCCACACGACGCGCAGTACGGCACGCGGCGAATCTAGCAACTGCGCCGGATCATCACTACACTTCGTGGTGAATCACCCGGGGGCGCACCGGTTTCGACATGGTCGTGTCTCGGGGCGAGTTGCAAGCCGAGGTTCCAGGTGGCCTCGTAAAATCCCTGGAAAACCGCAAGTGCGGAATCTGATCTCGCACTCGCCGCCTAGACACTAGGCAGCGCGTCGGCCCCTCCAGCCCGCGGGAGGGATCGCCGGCGTCAGCAGCGGGCTTGCCGGAAGGGGGAACGCCTCCGCCGCCAACCGGGACTTCAAAGAGGGGCTAGTTCGCGCGGTGGCCCGTCCGGGGGCAGCCGCCGGGCGAATCGCAAACCCGGACTACGCTTGTAGACGCTCTCCTCGTGCGGTCGTGGACGCGGGTTCGACTCCCGCCGCCTCCACTATTTGCCTCTAGCAGAGGTTTCCGGCCGTATCTGCAGTGCTTCGAGGGGTGAGCAGTTTCCAGCGCCCCTCGGAGACGACGTCGACCGCGCCGTCGGCCACCTTGATGGCGGTCTGATCGTCGATGGCGTACGCCGGACCAGCGATCTCGGCGGCCCATCGCTCCGCCTCGGCCATCGTGTTCTCCGGCATCAGCTCGTGCTCCAGGTGCGGGAAGATCGAGAAGTCGACGACCCCCAACGTGCGGTCGCCGCCGGTGGGCGGCCTCCAGTTGACGAAGTCGTCACCGATCCGGGGGGTCATCACCATGCTCCCGGCGCTCATCCCCACCCAGACCGTCTCGGGTAGCGACGCCAGGATGTCCGCCAGCCCAGACTGCCGCATCCAGTGGCAGAGGTACGCCGCATCGCCGCCGTCCACGAGCAGGACGTCAGCCTCCCGAACCCATGGGACCCAGCGCTCCTCGCCGATGCTGGGCAGGGCGGTGAGCTCGAGGACGCCCACCGACTTCCAGCCCAGGTCGCACATGGGTGCCGGGGTCTGGCCGGCGATGAAGCGCCAGGCCGAGGCCGGCGTGCACATGGGGTGACCGTATTCCGCTGTCGGGATGCAGAGGGCACGGGAATCGTCGATCGGCTTGCCCAGCAGGTCGACCAGGGCATCGCGGATGCTCGGGTTGCTGACGCCCCCGGACGTCAGAAGAAGCTTCATGCTGCCTCCCGGAGTCGTTGCCGCAGGCGAGAGCGTTTTCGGCGTACGGACCGTACGCGGTAGAGACTCGCAGACCAGCGAAGACTCATCGGCTCCGGCCAGATCGGGCCTCAGGAGGCGTGGCCATCCTGCGCACGGTGGTATACGGTGGGCGAACCCGACCGGGAGGAGGACCGATGCACATCTCGCGCGGGTTTCATGGCCGGCACCGTGAGCAGGCCGATCCGGGTCGCGTGCCGCCCGGCCAGTACGTCACGTCGGATTTCCCGGTGCTGTCGGCCGGCCCGACGCCGCGGGTGTCCGCCGAGCAGTGGACGCTGTCGCTCGTTGGAGAACTCGACCAGCCGCGCAGCTGGAGTTGGGACGAGTTTCGGGCGCTCCCCCGGGAGGACATCACCGTCGACATTCACTGCGTGACCAAGTGGTCGAAGCTCGACACCGCCTGGACCGGCATCTCGGTCGACACGCTCCTCGAGGGCACCGACACGCCGGCGCTGCACGTGCTCGCCCACTGCGACGGCGGCTATACGACCAACCTGCCGCTGGAGGACGTCACGGGCGGCCGGGCGTGGGTCGCGTACGCCTACGACGGCGAGCCGCTCGATCCCGAGCACGGCGGGCCGGCGCGGCTGCTGGTACCGCATCTGTACTTCTGGAAGAGCGCCAAGTGGCTGCGCGCGCTGGAGCTGCGACTGGACGACGAGCCGGGCTTCTGGGAGAGCTACGGATACCACAACTACGGCGACCCATGGCGCGAGCAGCGCTACGACGGCGATTGAACTGGCGGGTCGGCATCGTGGTCGATCTTCGCGCCGAGACTGACCGCGTGGCCAGCATCGCGCTCCGGCTGGCCGGCTGGCCGGGGCACCGCGCGGGCCAGCACGTGGACGTGCGCCTGACGGCTGAGGACGGATATCAGGCGCAGCGCAGCTACTCGATCGCCTCGGCGCCGGACGATGCCGAGCTCGTGCTGACTGTCGAGCGGATCGAGGACGGCGAGGTGTCCTCCTACCTGGTGGACGAGCTGCGGCCCGATGACGAGCTGGAGCTGCGCGGCCCGATCGGCGGCTACTTCGTGTGGGAGCAGTCGCTGGGCGGGCCGCTGGTGCTGCTCGCCGGCGGCTCCGGGATCGCCCCCCTGCGCGCGATGCTCCGGCATCGGCTCCGGAGCGGCAGCGCCGTCCCCGTGCGCCTGCTCTACTCGGCGCGGTCGCAGTCCGAGCTGATCTATCGCGACGAGTTGGCCGACGCTGGTCGGCGCGGTGGCGTGGATGTCCGCTTCACACTGACCCGCGAACGGCCCGACGGCTGGCAGGGGTACGACCGCCGCATCGACCGCGAGCTGATCGCCGAGGTCGCCTGGCCGCCGGCCGAGCGCCCGCTCGTCTATATCTGCGGCCCGACGGCCTTCGTCGAGACCGCAGCGGACGCCCTGCTGGCGCTCGGCCATGATCCCGGCCGGATCCGCACCGAGCGATTCGGCCCCACCGGAGGATAGGAGCCGCATGCTGGACGGAAACGCGATCGCGGGACTGACGGTCGACATCTTCGGCGTCGACATGACCGTGGCCGTGGCGACCTGCGCGCGTTGCGGGTCGCATGGGCCGCTGGCCGAGACCGCCGTCTACATGCGCGGCCCGGGTGTGGTCGTTCGCTGCCGCCATTGCGACGCCGTGCTGGCGGTCGTGGTCGAACGCCGCGGCGTCTACTGCGTCGATCTCAGCGGCCTGTCGGCACTGGAGGCAGTGACGGACGAGGAGTCGAGGATCTCGACGTAGCCCTCGGTCCCATGCACGCGGAGGCGCTGTCCCTCCCGGATCCGCTGGGTGGCACGATCCACGCCCACGACCGCGGGGAGGCCGTACTCGCGCGCGATCACCGCGCCGTGGGTCATCATGCCCCCCACCTCGGTCACCAGGCCCTTGATCGCGACGAAGGCGGGCGTCCAGCTGGGGTCGGTGTAGGCGGTGACCAGGATGTCGCCCGCCTCGAGATCGGCCTCCGCGAGATCGCGGATGACGCGTGCCCGCCCCTCGACGGTGCCGGCCGAGACCGCCAGGCCGACGAGCGCGCCGGGCGGCAGGCCGGCCCGCCGGTGCACCCCCATGAGGCACTCGCCATCCGACGTCAGCACCCGGGGCGGTGCGAGCGCGGCGTACGAGCTGAACGCGTCCTCGCGCTCGCGGATCAGCTCGTAGTCCACCTCGTTCGTGCGCGCCACCTCGTGGAGCTCCTCGAACGTGAGGTAGAAGATGTCTTCCCTGTCACGGAGTAGGCCGGCCCCCACGAGCCGTCCGGCCTCGCTCAGGAGCGCCTGCTTGTAGACGAAGTAGCGGCTGACCATGCCGTACTTCGGATACTCCCGGTAGCCGATGAATGTCCGCACGATGTCGATCCTGCGCTTTGCCTCCTGGGCTTTCTGCTCCCCGTCCGGCAGGCTCCGCAGGCGCTCGAGCAGCCGCTTCTCGTGCTCCCGGGCGGCCTTCCGGCCCTGCTCGAAGCGCCGCACGCCCGCGCCCGGCTGGAAGTTCTTGATGTTGCCGAGGATCAGCGGCACGAGGGTGGCGGGATGTTCGCTCCAGCGCGGCCTCGTGATGTCCACCTCGCCGACGCAGCGCATTCCGTACCGGTCGAGGTAGGCCGCGATCGCGTCTCGAGCCTGCGCACCTCCCTGGAGCCGCGCCAGCTGGTCGAGGAAGCCGTCGTGGTCGACCTGCTCCAGGAACGCGACCAGCTCGGGGTAGGGGCGGATCACGTCCGCCACGTCCAGGAGCGCCAGTCCCATCTCCGAGGTGATGTTGTGCGGGACGGACTGCGAGAGCCTGTCGGCGGCATTCTTCTCCCCCAGCCACCCCTGCAGCTGCTCGTTGAGCCACCAGGCGGCATCCATCGCCGCCATGAACACCTGGTGGCTGCGCGGATCGAACAGGAGGCGTTTGAGCTCGTGGAGGTCGGCGATGATGAACTCGAACAGCTCCGGTCCGGACTTGCCTCGGATATCCCGCCGCAGGGTTGCGAGAGATTCCTGGGTCTGCGTCATGAGCTCGGTGACGATGGCTGGATCGGGCTCGATCGGCTCGCCGGCCGCAGCCGCAGGTGGCGCAGCGCCAGAATCGGCCTCCGGGTCGGAGGGGAGAAAGTCGGCGCGCTCAATCGCGGTCTCGACCGCGTCCCGGAGCAGCGGATCCCCCCTGCCGAAGAGCTCGAGGAGACCTGCCCGGCTTGCCGGGGACGCGAGGATCTCGGTGATATCGACGAACAGCCTCCCCGCGGCAATGCTCATCGGCCGCGCGGTCGTGAGCTGCCACATGGAGAGCCCGAGGGGCTTCATCGGGTCGGTCATCATCTGCTGGTGACCGACCGAGACATAGATGTGGTTGGCGTTGTCGCCGGTCGCCGGGATCGGGAACAGCGTGGTGATCGGCCGGCTCTGCACGACGTGGAAGTCGTTGCCGACGAGGCACCACTCGATGTCCTGGGGGCAGCCGAAGTGCGCCTCGATCTGCCTGCCCAGCTGGGCGAGCTCCACGATCTGCGCGTCGGTGACCGCCGCCTGCTGCTGGTGCTCCGGATCGAGCGCCCGCTCCTGAGTCCCGCCGCCGGGCAGGGGGTGGATGGCGAGCTGTTTGGCCGCGATCGTCCGCTCGACGACCTCGCCGCCGCGCACCTTGTAGACGTCCGGGTTCATACGGCCGGAGACGAGCGCCTCGCCGAGGCCGAAGCTGGCCTCCACGGAGGCGACCTTGCGGTTAGAGCTGACCGGGTCGGCCGTGAAGAGCACCCCTGCCGCCCGTGGGAAGACCATCTTCTGGATCACCACGGCCATGGAGACCTGGCGCTGGTCGACGCCGTTGCGAACGCGATAGGTGACCGCCCGTTCGCTGAACTGGGAGGCCCAGCAGCGGCTGACGTGCTGGAGGATGGCGGCCGGCCCGACGACGTTCAGGTACGTGTCCTGTTGGCCCGCGAAGGAGGCAGACGGCAAATCCTCCGCCGTCGCGCTTGACCGCACGGCATAGGCGGCCTGGTCGCCGAGCTGCGCGAGCTTGCCGGTGATCGCGTCCGTCAGATCATCGGGAACGGCGACCCTTTCGAGCGTCTGGCGTACCCGAGCGCTGATCGTCCGGATCGCGTCACGATCGTCCCGCTGCAGGCGCGCCAGCCGCTCCAGCCGCGCACCGACCGACGGCGCGTCCCCCATGATCCGCTGGAAGGCCTCCGTCGTGACGCAGAAACCGGCCGGAACGCGGACGCCCTCGATCCTGGAGAGCTCGCCCAGACGGGCGGCCTTGCCACCGACCAGCGTGAGCTGCGTCTGATCGATCTCCTCGAGACCCAACACGTAGCAGGACAACCCCTCACCGCCCTTGCGCAGTGCGTGCAGGCACCATGGTCAGGATGCCGTCTTCGCGATCGTGCGATGGGCGGCGATGCAGACGACTGCCAGGATTCCAGCGGCCAGCACGAGCGAGACGGCCGGGGCGACCTTGAGCAGCAGGAGCGCGCCGATTGTCGCGCCGAGCAGCATCGCGGCGACCGAGAGTAGGCGCCGGCCGGTGCTTGCTCCCGACCCGCCGGCGAGCTGTGAGTCGGCGGCGATACCGGTCAGCGTCAATGTCAAGACCGTTGTCGTGAGATCGGCGACGGCGAGCCGGCGAGCGGTGGCGTTCTGGACTCCCATCGCGAGCGCGAGCAGCACGATCAAGGCGTAGCGGCTGTCTGACCCGATCTGGTCTCCGGCGATCGTCGCGACGGGAATCGCGCACGCGAGCAGGAGGAACTGGATCCCGGTCGCGGCTCGCAGCTGGCCAAGAGGGCTACCAAGGCGGGCAGCCAGGCGTCCGGCGACGACGCCACCGGGGAGGAAGCAGGCGATCGCGACCAGCGATCCGACAACCGACAGACCGGGGGCGCCGGCGGCCGAGAAGCCGAGGAAGACGACGTTCCCGGTCATGTTCGCCACGAACACGTGACCCAACCTCAGGTAGGCGACGGCATCCACGATGCCGGTCACGATTGTGAGCAGCACCATCAGCGGCGGCAGGACACCATCCGCGGTGGCGGAGTCGGGACGGAGGGTGTCCGCAATCTCCCGCAGGATCGAGCTCCGCCTGGGGTGCTCCTGCCCGGCGGCGATCGCCATGTCGGCGGAGACGCTCATGGTTGCCCGCCGTCGCTCGACATGCGATCCAGCACCTGGAAGACCGCCGCCAGGTCCCGCCGTTCGTAGCCCATCGCCCGGGCGGTGGTCAGGATCTGGTCGGCGGCGGCCGCAGACGGCAACGGGACACCGAGCTGACGGGCGGCGTCGAGAGCGAGCGCGATGTCCTTCTGCATCAGCCCGATGTCGAACCACGCCGTGTCCGGCAGGTCGACAACGAGCGGGGCGCGCGCCTTCAGCATCGGCGAGCCGATCGGACTCTGGGTCATCACATCGATCGCGAGCCCCCGCTCGATCCCGGATCGCTCGGCGAGCAGCAGACCCTCCGCGAATGCAAGCATCTGCACCGCCAGGCTGATGTTGATGGCGAGCTTGACGGCCAGGCCCTGACCGTTGTCGCCGATATAGGTCGGTGTGCCCAGCTCGCGCAGGATCCGCTCGACGCGCGCGTAGGCGTGCGCGTCTCCGCCGACCATGATCGTGAGCGTTCCGCTCTGCACCTGCGGGACGCTGCCCGATACCGGAGCGTCGAGCAGGGCCGCCCCCCGGGAGCGGACGCGCTCGGCAAGCTCGCGGCTCGCATGCGGGCTGACCGTGCTCACGTCCACCCAGATCCGGTCTGCGGCGAGGCCGGCGAGGATGCCCTCGGGGCCCGAAGCCACGGACTCCAGCACGTCGTCGTCGGGCACCGATGTGAAGACGATCTCAGCGGCGTCGGCGACCTCGCGTGGCGTGTCGCACCACCGGAGGCCGTGCCGGACGAGATCGTCAGCGTGCGCGCGGATTCGCTCCTCGCCGTGGACGGGGTAGCCCGCGGCGAGGAACCGGGCGGCCATGTTGCCACCCATGGTGCCCAGGCCGACGAATCCGATCGCCGGCTTGGTCGTGGTGTTGGTGGACATCTCACGCCCTCCCTTCGATGGTCGCGACGTCCTCGTCGCTCGGTTCCAGATTGGCCGCGGTGATACGCGCCGTCGACCGCTGGATCACGCATGGCGCGAGCTCGAAGGAAGCCTCAGCCGGCTCGGAGTCGATGCGGTGGATCTCTATCAGATCCACTCGCCGATCCCTCCCGAGCAGTCGAGGAGGGTCCGGTTCCACGGGCATGCGCCACTCAACGACCGCTTCGCCCGTAGGTCGGTGGACACGGTGCTTGCCGGCATCCTCCCCCGCGACGGCAGACCGAACTGAGCAGCTGTTCGCATCCGCGGGGAGGCCCGGCGCCGCTACTGTGCGCCGGTGGTCGACCCGCGTATCGAGCGTTATGCGACGTTGCTGGTGGACACCTGCACGCGGGTGCAGCCGGGCTGGCAGGTGGTCGTCTGGGGCATGCCCGCGGCGCGACCGCTGCTCGAGGAGATCGTGCGCCAGCTCGGACGGCGCGGCGCATATCCCCTGTTGCGCCTGACGTTCGGCGGCGGCCTCGTGTACCACCGCGACTGGCTTCGCACGGCACCGCTCGAGCTGATTTCCGAGCCTGCTCCGCTTGACCTGCATGTGCTGAACTCCTGCGATGCCTTGATCGCGGTCTCCGCGCCCGAGAACACCCGTGACGGCAGCGATATCGCGGCTGAGCGGACGAGCGCGATCAACCGCGCCTACCGGCCGGCGCTGGAGCGCGTCAACGCCTCGACCTTCCCCTGGGTGATGTGCTGGTACCCGACACCGGCGTTGGCGCAGGAGGCCGGCATGACGCTCGGCGCGTTCGTAGAGTTCCTGTACGGAGCGGTGCTCCTCGACTGGGCGGCCGAGCATGCTCGGCTCCAGCGCTACGCCGACCTCTTCGACGCGGCCGATGAGGTCCGGATCGTCGGTGAAGGCACAGACCTGCGTCTGTCGATCGCCGGTCGGCGAACGGAGGTCGACGCGGGGATGGGCAACATGCCCGGCGGGGAGTTCTTCGCCTGTCCGGTCGAGACGTCGGCGGAAGGCACGATCGCGTTCACGGAGTTCCCGTCGGTCTGGGGTGGTCGAGAGGTCAGAGGCATTCGCCTGCGCTTCTCCGGCGGTCGGGTTGTCGACGCGTCGGCGGACGCCGGGGAGGACTTCCTGCTCCGGACGCTCGATACGGACGAGGGAGCACGCCGCATCGGCGAGCTCGGAATCGGCTGCAACCCCGGTATCACCCGCTACATGGGCAACGTCTATTTCGACGAGAAGATCAACGGCACGGTGCACATCGCGCTCGGCTTCGGCTTCCCCGACATGGGCGGCAGCAACCAGTCAGCCATCCACTGGGACATCGTCAAGGACATGCGCCACGGGGGCCGCATCGAACTCGACGGCACCGTCGTTCAGCAGGACGGCGAATGGATCATGTGAGCCGAGGGGGCTACGTCGCGCGGGGCATGCGCAGCTGGTAGACGGCCAGGACGACGAGCCAGATCAGCCAGGCGACGATCGGGACGAACAGGATCGATGCCAGCAGGATCGGGGCGACGACGAATCCGAAGACCTGGAGCCTGCGTCCGAACAGCTCTGCTCGGCGGCCCTGGACGCTGAGCGCGGCGACGGCGATCGCCACGGCGAGCATGCCCGGGATGGCGACCAGCGCGAACCCGGTGTTGTTGCACAGCCGCAGCACATCGGCTCCGGGGACGGGGCCGCCGCCGCTGACCACGGCGGAGGGCGCCGCCATCAGCATGCCGCCCACGGACATGCAGGCGGCGGCGACGCCCGCGGCCACCAGCGGCAGCGGGCTCGGCCGCCGGTCGGCGAGCCCGCGGCGGGTAATGCGCCGCCAGAGCTCGGCGGCGAAGAGCACGAACATGAGCCCCGAGAGCACGAGGCAGACGCCGGTTGCGATGTGGCCGGCGTCATGGGAGCCCGTGTAGGCCGCCGTCCACGCGGTGTCCGAGGCACCGGTGCCCGGCGGCGAGCTGGCGATGACGCTGATGGCGAAGAAGACGACGGTAGCGATTCCGGTCAGCGGCGCCCAGCGAAGCACAGCAGCTGGTGACCCGACGGTGGGAGTGGTCGGGCGGTCGGCGGCGGTTTGCATGATCGTTCTCCCTTCGTAGACGGTCGGTACAACGATGCACCGCCGCCGCCGCCGTGTCGTCGGCCGGCGGAGGGATCGGCTCGGGGAGGGGGGATGATCCTGCGAGCACCCGGTCATCCTTGCGGCGACCGCGCGTCGTTCTGCCGGAGTATGCGGGCCGTGGGGGCCGGATGTAGCGTCTGCTCATGAGGGTTCCACGCAGGCTCGCGCGCCCCGGCCGCAACGCACTTCTTGCCGCCGACGTTGCTGCCGCGGCGGTGCTGGCGATTGGCTCAGTGCTGAGCGCGCTCGACCTTCAGCCGCGGCCGCCGCTTGCTGCCGTCGCGCTTGCGGCGCTGTGCGCCACGTCGGTTGCCTGGCGCCGGCCGGCCCCGGAGGCGGCCTTCGTGGTCTCGATCTCGGCGTTGGTCGCGTATCAGCTTCTGAGCCACGACCCGAACATGGCGTTCGAGCCGTACGCGGTGGCGCTGACTGCCTACATGGCCGGAAGGCGTTCGCCGTCGGCGAGGGCGGTCGTGCTGGCGGGCTACGGGGCGGCTGCCCTGCTCGTGCTGCGCGTGCATCCGGCCGAGAATGGGCTCCTTGCGATCCTCGGGGCGTGGGTGTTGATGGTGGCCGCGGCGATGGGCGCCGGCCGGCTGGTCGCGCGCAACCATCGCATGGCGCTCCAGCTTTCGGAGCTCACTTCGCGGCTGCGCCGCGACCAGGACGCCCGCGCTGCCCGGCTGGCGGCCGAGGAACGCGCCCGCGTCGCCCGCGAGCTGCACGACGTGACCGCGCACTCGGTCAGTGTGATTGTGATCCAGGCAAGCGCGGCCCGACTGCTGGCGCCGGTCGACCAGCGGCGGGCGCGGCGGGCGCTTCGGATCGCAGCCCGCTCCGGCCGGGAGGCGATGGACGACCTGCGCCACATCATGGGCGTCCTCCGCCGCGGAGAGGACGACATGGTCGGTATCCTTCCGGACGAGCGCGGCATCCAGGAGCTGCTCGCGAGGGTGCGCGCGGCCGGCATCGACGTCCGGTTCACCGCTCGCGGCGGCACCGACGGGTTGCCCGCAGCCACCCGGTTCGTCCTCTACCGCGTCGTGCAGGAGGGACTCACGAACGCGTCGCGGCACGGCGCTGACGGCCCGGTCTCCATCGCCATCTCGACCGGCGCCGACGGGGTCGTGGCCACGGTGACCAACCCGCTCCGCGAGGACGCAGCCGCCGGAAACCGCCCGCAGTCCGGGCATGGCCTGGTGGGAATGCACGAGCGAGTGGCTGTCCTCGGCGGCGAGCTCTCCGCGGGCGTTACTGACGACGGGGCATTCCGCCTCGAGGCGCTGCTGCCCGCACGGGCGGCCCCGTCGAGAAGCGTCCCGGACGACGTACCGAGCGGCGCCGGTCGCCCGGCCGGCCTCGACGCCATGCTTGGCGCCCGGACAGTCGACCTGGCGATCGCCGGCTTCTGGCTGATTACTCTCGGCCTGGACGCGGCGTTCAGCGGTCGCGCAAGCGGACCGCTCGCGTTGAACCTCGCCGGTGTCGCGGCGATGGCGATTGGCTGCCTCTGGCGCCGCCGGTTCCCGGTCGGGTTCGCGGTGCTCGTTGGCGCCGTCGCCGTCCTGATGACCCACGGTCTGACCTCGCGCGACTACGCCACGCTGGTGGGTGGCTTCGCGGTCACCGTCCCGCTGTACACCGTGGGAGCGTGGGCCGAAGGTCGTCGGGCGCTCGTCTATCTGGTGGCCTTCGAGCTGACCGCCGCCGCGGTCGGCGTGGCCGAGCACGCAGCCGCGAGCGGCATCGCCGGCCCGGCGCTTCTGGGCCTGGTCGCGTGGCTCGCCGGGCGGGCAGTTCGGCGGGAACGGCTGCTGGCCGAGCGGCTCCGAGCGGCTTCACGGCGGCTGGTCGAGGAGCAGGCCGACCACGCCCGGCTGGCGGTGATCGGCGAGCGCGCGCGGTTGGCGCGCGACCTGCACGGGCTGGTGGCCGGGCAGGTCGAAGCGATGGTCGTTCAGACCGAGGCTGCCGAGCAATTGCTCGGCTTCGATCAGCGGCGCCTGGAGGCCACGCTGGAGGCGGTAGAGCAGACGGGCCGGTCGGCGCTCGCGCAGATGCGGGCGACCCTCGGCGTCCTGCGCGCCGACGGCGACCGGGCTCCGCTCGAGCCCCAGCCGGGGGTGGGACTCGTTCATCGGCTGATCAGAGAGTCCCGGGAGCGCGGACGCGATGTCCAGTTCAGCGTCCAGGGCCAGCCGTTCACGCTGCCGCCGGCCGTTGATCTGGTCGTCTACCGGATCCTGGAGGAGGCGGTCGCCGGGTCGGACACCGCGGGCCCGGTCGCGGCCTGCCTGCGGTTTGCGGACGGCGCAGTCGAGATCGAGGTGCGCGCGGCCGATCGGCGGGCCTGGCCGACACTGGCGATGCGCGAGCGTGTGGAGCTGTG
>Ga0070714_100001535_pt1 | contig 16842 bp, 17 predicted proteins | sample LARL83metaG_FD_65450 | JGI IMG/M metagenome (GOLD analysis project Ga0070714, IMG submission 65450) | Corn, switchgrass and miscanthus rhizosphere microbial communities from Kellogg Biological Station, Michigan, USA - LAR L8-3 metaG | ecosystem: Host-associated > Plants > Roots > Rhizosphere ... | reverse complement strand
CTCGCTGGCCCAGAGCACCGTGGCGAAGATGAGGCGGAAGTCCTCCGGGGTGCGGCCGTGGCGGTCCATGGCGGGCCGGATCACCTCGCGGTAGAGCCGGGGCAGTTCGTGCTCGGGCGCGAGGTAGGCATAGGCGAAATGACCGTCCGCGTGCCGCGCGGCGCGCTCCACCGGCGGCCGGCGCATGCCGCCGAGTACCAGCGGGACGGGGCGCTGCACCGGCGGCACGTTGACCCAGGCCCCGTCGGGGAGCAGCCCGCCCGACAGTCCCGCCTTGACGAAAGCGACGCCGTCGTCCATCACCTGGGCCCGTTCGGCCAGGTCGGCGCCGAACACGCGGAACTCGCCCGGGTAGTTCCCGGCGCCGAGCCCCAGGGTGAGACGGCCGTGCGACAGAACGTCGACAACGCACGCCTCCTCCACCACCCGGCGGGGATGCGTGAGCGGCAGCAGAATGACCGCGGTGCCGAGGCCGATCCGGCTGGTCTCCCTGGCCAGCGCGGCGAGCATCGGCAACTGGGCCGGGAGGTACCCGTCGTCGACGCCGTGCTGCTCGGTTGTCCAGACGCGGGAGAACCCGAGGCGCTCGGCGGCCCGCACCAGCGTGATGCCATCCTCGAAGTCGGCGGCCTGCGGCGGCGCGGCGGGCCGGGCGCGGAAGTCCATGTAGATGCTGAGCGGGCTCACAGCCTTCTCCGATCGGGGCGGGGACGGTACCATTCACCAGCCCAAACGACCTGGCCAGCAGGGAGGCACCGATGGACTGGGACGGCCGCGTGGTGCTCGTCACCGGAGGGTCGCGTGGCATCGGGCTTGCGACCGCGAAACGGTTCTGCGACGGCGGCGCCGCCGTCGTGATCGCCGGCCGCAGCGAGCAGGCCCTGGCATCCGCGGCGGCAGGCCTGGGGCACGACGGGAGGGTCAGTACCGTCGCCGCGGACGTGGGCACGGTGGCGGGCTGCTATGCGGTCGTGGATCACGCGGTCACCGCCTTCGGCCGGCTCGATGTGCTGTTCACCAACGCGGGCGGCTACGAGTCCGCGCCGCTGGGTGAGGTCACCGAGGACATGTGGGACCGCACCGTCGACACGCACCTGAAGGGCACCTTCTTCTGCGTGCAGGCGGCCGCGGGGGCACTGCGGACGGCGCGCGGCTGTGTGGTGACCATGGCCTCGGACGCGGGCCTGCTCGGGTTCCGTGGCGGGTGGGCGGCCTACTGCGCGGCGATGGGCGGCGTGGTGAACCTGACCCGGCAGCTTGCCGCCGACCTGGCACCCGAGGTCCGGGTGAACGCGGTGGCACCGGGGCCGGTCGGCACCGACCACCTGTACGCCGACCTTTCCGCCGCATCGTACGGCGGCTTCGAAGGTGCCACCGACGCCGTGGCGGCCGTCACGCAGACGCTGCCGCTGCGCCGGATCATCGAGCCGGACGAGGTCGCCCAGGCGGTGTGCTTCCTGGCCGGCCTGGAGGCGATGACGGGGTCGGTGCTGAGCGTCGATGCCGGGACGACGATCGCCCTGCCCTGACCCGCGGCCCGCCGTCACGCAGGGCCCGGGCGGTACAGGGCGACCTGGCTGACGTCTTCGCCCGCCTCGCCGATGATCGCTATGGGCTGGCCCACCGGGACCTCGGTGCCTTCCGCGACCCGCGCGAGCAGCACGCCTGCGGCCGGGGAGTCCACCGACGTCGTGATCTTGTCGGTCTCCAGTTCGCAGAGCGGCCTGTCCGCGGCCACTGTCTCACCGACGTCGGCCAGCCAGGCTGAGATGTATCCCTCCGTCATGGTCAGGCCGAGTTTTGGCATGACGACGATCCGTGCCAACGTGATCCCCCTTCAGCCCGTGCGCCCGACCGCAGCCACGATCCGGGTGGCATCGGGCAGCGCGAAACCCTCCAGCACGGGGCTGAACGGGACCGGAACGTCCAGCCCGGCCACGCGTGCCACGGCGGGAGCCCGCCCGCCGGGGCGGCGTTCGGCCACGGTCGCCACGATCTCGGCGCCGAACCCGCCGCGGCGGTGCGCCTGATGCGCGACCACCAGCCTGCCCGTGCGTGCCACGGACGCGAGCACGGTCTCGGTGTCCCAGGGCGACAGCGAGAGCAGGTCGATGACCTCGGCCCCGACGCCGTCGGCGGCGAGCGTGTCCGCCGCCTCCAGCGTGCGTGGCACGAGGGCGCCCCAGGTGACGATCGTGACGTCGTCGCCGCGCCGCTTGACGTCCGCCAGCGGGGGAGCCTCGCTGGCCGCCCAGTGGTCCGGCACCTCGGCCCGCACCGAGTACAGCGACAGCGGCTCCATCACGATGACCGGGTCCGGCATGGCGATCGCGGCGCGCAGCACCGCCCGGATGTCCGCCGGGGTGCCCGCGGTCATCACGCGCAGGCCCGGGATGTGGATGAACCAGGCCTCCAGCGACTGCGAATGCTGGGCGGCCGCGCCAAGCCATCCGCCGGTGCCGGTGCGGACCGTCAGCGGGACCGCCATCCCGCCGCCGAACATGTACCGCGCCTTGGCCGCCTGGTTGACGAGCTGGTCCATGGCGCACGCGGTGAAGTCCATGTGCATGATCTCGGCGACCGGCCGCATGCCCGCGAGCGCCGCGCCGAGCGCATAGCCGACGATCGCTGACTCCGAGATCGGCGTGTCGCGGACCCGGCCGGCACCGAACCGGTCCAGCAGCCCCTGGGTCGCCCCGTAGGCGCCGCCGCTCGCGATGTCCTCGCCGAGCAGGAACACGTCGTCGTCGGCCATCGCCTCGGCCAGGGCGAGCGCGACCGCCCGCGCATAGCTGATCCTCATCGCTGCCACCCCTCCTCGGCCCGGCCGGCGTACACGTCGGTCAGCGCGCTGGCCGGATCGGGAGTCGCCGCCGCCTCGGCGAACGCGACCGCCTCGCCGACCTTCGCCCTGGCTCGCTCGCCGATCTGCGCGTCGGCCGCCTCGTCCAGTTCGCCCCGCTCGGCCAGCCGGCCGCGGGCGATCGCGATCGGGTCCTGCTCGCCGGCCTGCCCGCGGCCGGGCTGCCGGTAGGCCTGTGGGTCGCCCTCGTAGTGGCCCCGCCGCCGGAACGTCACGCACTCCACGAGCGTGGGGCCCGCCCCGCCGCGGGCCCGGGCCACGGCCTGCGCGGCGGCCGAGTAGACCGCCTCCACGTCATTGCCGTCGACGGTGACTCCCGGCATGCTGTACCCGGCCGCGCGATCGGCGATGTGGTCGATCCGCTGGTGGGCCTGCTGCGGGGTGAACTCCGCGAACCCGTTGTTCTCGCAGACGAACACGACCGGGACGTCCCACAGCGAGGCGAGGTTCAGTGCCTCGTGGAAGGCGCCGATGTCGGTGGCGCCGTCGCCGAAGAAGGAGACCGCCACACGGTCCAGGCCGCGCAGCCGCGCGGCGAGCGCCGCCCCGGCGGCGATGGGGATGCCGCCACCTACGATGCCGTTCGCGCCGAGGATGCCGAGCCGCGGATCCGCAACATGCATCGAGCCGCCCTTGCCCTTGCAGTACCCGGCTTCCTTGCCGTAGATCTCGGCGAAGAACCGGCCGAGGTCAGCGCCCTTGGCGACGATGTGGCCGTGGCCCCGGTGGGTGGAGGTGATGTAGTCGTCCTCCCGCAGGGCAGCGCACACGCCGACCGCGGTCGCCTCCTCCCCGATGTAGGAGTGCAGGAACCCGGGCACCCGGTTCTCCGCGAACAGCCTGACCAGGGCCTGCTCGACCTCCCGCACCAGCACCATGGCCTGGTACATCTCCAGCAGCGCGGGAGCCGCCGTCGGCTGCGTCCGTTCCACCAGTAACCTCCTCTGCCCGGCCGCCGTCACCGGCCCACGCCCAGGACGAACAGGCCCGCGATCGTCAGGCCGACACCCAGCACCTGGACCCGCCGCAGCCGTTCTCCGAACACCAGCACGCCGCCCGCGATGACGACCAGCGGGAAACAGGCCGAGGCGGCCGCCGCCACGGACACCGAGCCGCCCTGGCTGGCCCGGGTGTAAGCCAGGAAGGCCAGCACGTCGAACAGCCCGGCGACGGCCGGCAGGGCAAGGGCACCCGGCCGCGGCCGGGGAACCCGGTGGCCCAGCGCCGCCGCGGCGGTGACGGCGAGCAGGATCGCGAACGTGACCACGCGCGAGGCGGCCACCGGCACGAACCAGCCGAGGCGCTCCGCCGACCGGCCAAGGATGTAGGTCGTCACCCCCCAGCAGACCATCGAGGCGAGCGCGAGCCAGATGCCCGTGCGCTGCCCGGCCCGCTCGCCGGAACGGCTCCGGCCGGGCTGGGCCCGGCCGGGCTGGGCCTGGCCGGAGACGGACGCCAGGACGACACCACCGATGGTGAGCACGATGCCGGCCATGGCGGCCGCGGCCAGCGTCTCCTGGCCGAGCAGGACCGCCAGCAGCACCGTGATCACGGCGTAGGCGGAGAAGATGGGGCTGACCAGCGAGACCGGCCCGAGCTGCAGGGCGCGGTAGAAGCCCGCATAGGATGCCGCGCCCAGGATGCCGCTCAGCATCAGGGCGGCCACGTCGGACACCGGCAGGTGCAGGCCGCTGCCCCCGATGCTGGCCCCGGCGATGCCGAGCACGGCGAGGGTGACCACCTGGCTGGTGCACATGGTGAGCAGCAGGCCGACCCTGCGCGTGCTGACCGCGCCCATGAAGTCGGCAAGGCCCCAGCTGAGCGCCGCGGCGAGAGCGAAGATCACCGGAGGCTGCGGGCGCCGGCATCCGCGCCGGCGTGCCGCGCGGCGAACTGGTCCAGCAGCTCACGGTAGAGCTGGCGGTAGGCCACGGCGTAGCGGTCGGCCCGCACATGCGCCTGGCCGTCGAGTTCCAGCGGGGACTCCGGCGGGTCCAGCGCCGCTACGATCGGGACGTCCTCGGCGAACACCCGGCTCTCCAGCGCGACCTGCTCCGCGACACCGCCGTACTGCCTGCGGAAGGAGGCGTTGGCGGCCACGAAGAAGAACACCCGGCAGCCGGGACCGCCGGAGGCCAGCGGCGACGCCACCTGGCACACGATGCGCTTACCGCCGGCCGGGTGCTCGGTGTAGACGTAGGACAGGCTGCCCGCGCAGAACCGGTAGTGGATGAGCTGCGCCGCGGCAACGCCAGCATCCAGCGGATCGGCGTCGGTGCCACCGAAGCGGTACTTAGAGCCCGCGCCTGCGCCGCCGTCGACCTGCCATTCGCCCGAGTACCGCAGCACGAACTCCCAGGCGAGCCGCCAGCCGTCCCGGCGCACGGCATAGCCAGGGATGAGCGGCGACACGTCCCCGAAGGTCTGTTTGTGCACGAACGCGAAGTGGCTCGAGTCGCGGAAATTCTCCGTGATGCTGCGCAGCCCGCAGCCGACGTCGAACGGATCGCCGTGGCCTATCTCCCAGGCATCGGCTGGATCGGCCATCTCGGGAATGTCCGGCGGTGCCAGGAATGGCTCGCGAATCGACACCCAGACAAACCCGTAGCTGGTGTGGACGGGAAAGGTTTCCAGCTTCGCGGCGGGATGAGCGCCCGGCTGTGAGGGCACGAGCCGGCACCTGCCATCGCGGTCGAAGCGCCAGCCGTGGTAGGGGCATTCCAGCTCGTCGCCGACGGTCCGGCCCAGCGAGAGCCGGACCCACCGGTGCGGGCACCGGTCCCCCGCCGCCGTGATCCCCGCCGAGGTCCGGTAGAGGACGATCTTGTGTCCGAGCAGTTCGGCCGCGACGGGGCCGGGGGCGACATCGGATGCTCGAGCGACCGGGAACCACAGTCGCTCGAGCATCTCGGTCTCATGCGGATACAAGCGGCCCCCTGCACAAGAGATTCGCCGACTGTCGACAGTTGACAGTAGGGAGTTTTACCAGGACAGGTCAAGGCAAAAGTGGCAAAACGCCGACGCCGGCCGACCCCTCGCGACCCCTGGGGGGCCGCAGCGATGCCCGTGGCCCCCGGCGGCTCAGGGCTCCTGGCGCACCTGCAGTTCAAGCGGCGTGATGCCGCCGACACTGATCGGCACGATGTCCATCGGGCAGCTGGACAGGACCACGAGGCAGTCCATGTGCGCCTGGAACGCGATGTAGTCGCCGCGGGCGGAGGAGGCCGGGTGGGAGGTGAGGATGCCGTCCTCGCCGGGCCGGACGTCCATGAAGACATTGAGCGGCTGCGGGACCACCGGAAGCGTGACACCGTGCGCATCCAGCGCCTGCCGCAGGTTTTCCGCGCAGGAGCGGTGCGATGACTGCGCGCCGAGCAGTGCATACCGCGCCGGATCACAGGCGGCGTACAGCATGTCGTGTCGCCCGGGCGAGGTGTCCGCCGTCACGGACAGGATCGGCCGCCGCCTGTTGGTCATCACGGGGTCACCGGGCCGTGGAAACAGCTTCGCGATGGCAACCCTGGTGTGACTGGCACTGGCGTACTCGCCCGGATCGGCGAGGGCGACGGCGAACAGGTCGCCGACCTGGCCGCCCTCGACGTCCACAACGCGGACGTGATGGCCCTCCCTGACCAGGACGGCTCGCCCCTCGCCGGCTGGCACCAGCAAAGATTCGGTCACGGCCTCATCCTCCGCTCGTGTTGCTGGCCACGGGCAGGCGGAGGATTCTGGCCGCGTTCTCGCCGAGGATGGCGTCCTTCTCCGCCCGGGAAAGCACCGGCAGTGACTCCACGAGTTCCGCGGTGTGCGCGGGCTCATACCACGGGTAGTCGGAGCCGAGCACGACGCGCTCCGGCCCGATGTCACGGATCAGCGTGGCCAGCTCCGCCGCGGTTGGCGCGCCCGGGGCGCCCGCCCATTCGATGATCTCGCACAGGTCGAACGCGACCTTTGGGAACGCACGGGCGACGGCGAGCGTGTCCTGCCATTTCCCGCCGCCCAGGTGCGCCAGGACCACCGTGAGCCCGGGGAACTCCGCAAGCATGGGTGCGAACGCCGGGACCTCGGCGAACGGCTCCCCGTCACGGGCGGGCCCGGTGTGCGACAGCACAGTCAGGCCCATCTCGGTGCACGCCTGGTACACGGGGTGCAGGCGTGGATCGTTGGGCTCAAATTTCTGCAGCACCGGGTGCAACTTCACGCCGCGCGCGCCGCGCTCAGCCATCTCGCGCAGATGCGCGACGTTGCGCTGCGGAGGGAGCGCCCATGGATCCATGGCCACGAACCCGGTGAGGGCGGGCACCCCGGCGAGCGTGTCCACGAGCCACCTGTTGAACGCCAGGTACCGCTCGCCGGTGGTGGCGTCGAACTCGGCCAGGGCCCGGGCGCGTTCCGTCGCGTCCGCCTGCGGCGGCAGCGTGGACTCATATTGTTGCCGGAACGCGCCTGCCGCGAAGAGGTTCAGCACGACCCCGTGGGCGAACCCGCCCCGGCCCAGCGCCGCGGTCGTCTCCTCGAGGGTCCCGGCGTCCGCGCTCCACTGGACGCTGCCCTCGCCGTACTCCCAGACCTCGTAGCCGGTTTTCCACCACTCCCCCTCCGCACGCGAGGGATACATGTGCAGGTGCGTGTCGACCTTCAGCGGGCCGCTCACGCCTGAGTCCTCGCGGTCCATCTCGGCTGGGCGCAGATCCGGGCCAGGAACTCCACGATCGTGTGCGCGGCGAGATAGGACGTCACACCGGTGCCGACGTCCAGCATGGGGTTCACCTCAACGAGGTCGAAGCCGATGACATCGGTGTGCTCCGCCAGGGCGAACAGCGCCGCACGCAGCTCCTCGTAGTGCAGGCCGCCCGGTTCCGCGGACACGCAGCCCGGCACGAGCGGCAGGTCCAGCGCGTCGATGTCGATGCTCACGTACACCCGGGCGTTCTCTGGCAGCGCCGCGACGAAGCCCGGGACCGTCACGTCGCGCAGCTCCTCCATGGTGACCACCCGGTTTCCGTCCCGCAGCGCGTCCGCGAGCATGGTCTCGGTGCCGCGGATGCTGCGGATCCCCACCTGGGTGATGGTCGCCACGTTCGCCATCCGCCGGATGTGCCGGAAAGCATGCTGGTTGGTCATCGAGAGCCCATGGACGAACGGCATGTAATCCAGGTGAGCGTCGAAGTGCACCACGTGCAGCGGCCCGAGCCCGGCCTCGTCGAACGCCCGTACCACGGGGAACGTGACCGCATGGTCCCCGCCGATGACGACGGGCAGCGCTCCCCCGGCGAGGATCGCCGCGGTGGCGCTCGTCACATTCGTGAACGAGTCGGCGGGGTTGGTGGGCAGGATGTCGGCGTCGCCAACATCGGCGATCCGCTTGTCGCGCATCTCGCGCTCCAGGTATCGCCTGCGCTCCTGGGGGTCGAAGTAACCGGGCGGGTCGGTGACGAACCGCAGCGAATGCTCGCGGATCGACCGGGGCCCGAACCTGGACCCAGGCATGAACGGAGATCCCTCGTCGGTGGGCACTCCGAGTACGGCCACGTCCGCGTCCAGCTGCCCCAGATCCTCTATCAGGGGGGAGCGCAGGAACGAGGGAATGCCTACGAATGGGAAGTCGAGACGCCCGGTCTCGCGGCCTTCAGGCATGCGCTGTCGCCACCCTCCCTGGCAATCGTCAAGCCGGCCCGGCGGTGCGGCCATGCCCCGCCGGCCACTTGCGCAGCATGAGGCAAAGATGGCACTTCAGGCAAGCAAGTCACTGCCGGCGCTCCACTCCGCGGGGGGCGGATCGGCGGCGACCTCCGGCATGCTGAGCCGGAATTTCACCCCGTGCTGCATCGGAATCGCCTCGACGGTTCCGTCGTGCATGTCCGCGATCCTGCGGACGATCGCGAGGCCAAGGCCCGAGCCGGGCAGCGCCCGCGCCGTTGCCGACCGGTAGAAGCGATCGAAGATGTACGGCAGGTCGTCCGCGGGAATCCCTGGCCCGTCGTCATCGACCTCGACCGTGCCACCGGCCGCCGAGATGCGGATGCAGCCATCGGGCGGGCTCCATTTCAGCGCGTTGTCCACCAAGTTGCCGATCGCCCGTTCCAGCGCGTCCGGGTCGCCGCGGACCAGCGTCGGACGGCAGTCGAGCTCGTACCGCAGTCCCGGCGCCCGGCCGGCGGCCCGCGCTGCCACCCGCTCCGCGACGAGGTCCAGCCGGACGTCTTCACTGTGGAACGAGGCCTGCCCGTCACGCGCGAGTTCGACCAGGTCGTTGACCAGCACGCGCAGCTCGCCAGCCTCGGCCAGCGCGGCGGTGGCCAGCGCCGGCGCACTGGGGTCGTCCGGCCGCTCAGCGAGCAGTTCGAGGTTGGTGATCAGGCTGGTGAGCGGGGTGCGCAGCTCGTGCGAGGCGTCGGCGACCAGCCGGCGTTGCGCGCCCACCGATTCGTCCAGCGCGGCCGTCATCGCGGCGAATGCCTGCCCGAGCCGGCTGATCTCGTCCTGGCCCGGCGTCTCGATCGGCGCGCTGAGATCGCCGGTGGCCCTGATCCGCTCGACGGTTTCGGTCAGCCGGCCCACCGGGCGCAACACCCGGCCCGCAGCCAGCCGCGCCACCACCGCCGCGCCGATCGCGCCGACCGGCACGAGCGCGAGGAGCAGCCAGCCAAGCGACGTCTGGGTGGACGCCGCATCCGCCGCCGGCAGGGCAGCGCGGACCAGCGTCCCTGGACTGCCCGGAAACTGCATGGCATAAATGCGGTAGACGACGCCTCGATAGGTCTCGTCGTGGAAGTAGGGCTTGTCCTTCCCGCCCGCCACCTGGACGTCTTGATCGGTGACGCCGACGAACCCGCTCGTGGAGCCGACCACGGCATCGGGCACGATCTGCAGCTGCGCATTGCCGAACGGGACCAGTTGCCCGACGGCCCCGGCTTGCTTGAGCTTCCGCGCTATCGTCGGCGCCTGCTTGGCGACCTGCACCAGAGTTTCGTCGTTCTTCCCGCGCAGGTTCGCACCGACCGCCGGATAGACAACCGCCGCCACGATCGCCAGCGCGCAGAACACGACCACGCCAACGGCGATCGCGACCCTGGTGCGCAGGCTCATGTCTCTTCGCGCAGCACGTAGCCGATTCCGCGGACGGTCTGGATCAGCCGCGGCTCCCCCATCTTCCGCCGCAAATAGCTGACATAGACCCACAGCCCATTCGATTCCGGGCCGAAATCGTAGCCCCACACCGACTCGAATATCTGCGTCCTGGAAAGCACCCGGCCTGGGTTGCGGACGAACAATTCGAGCAGTGCGAACTCGGTCTTGGTCAGCAGCAGCCGTGCACCGTCGCGGCTTGCCCGGTGTGCCGCGACATCGAGTTCGATATCGGCGAACCGGAGCAGGTCGGCACCCGCGCCGCTGCGCCGGAGCAACGCGCGCAGCCGCGCCCGCAACTCCTCCAGCGCGAACGGCTTGGCCAGGTAGTCGTCGGCCCCGGCGTCCAGCCCGGCGACCCGGTCAGACACCAGGTCCCGTGCGGTCAGCATCAGGATCGGGGTGTCATCGCCGCGCGCCCTGATCGCGCGGCACACCTCGAGCCCGCCCGGCTCCGGCATGAGGACGTCGAGCACGACGGCCTCATGCCGGTTCCGCAGCAGTGTGGCAAGCGCGGTGGTGCCGTCGGCCGCCGTGGACACCTCGTAGCCATCCCGGTGCAGCGCATGGGTCAGCGCGCTGCGGACCGCCTCGTCATCATCGACCACGAGCACCCGCACCCGGCCAGTATCGCGCACGTTCCTTGAACCGCCATTCAGGATTGCGTCAGTTGTCTGCGGCCGGGTTGTGCCGTCACCTGCCCGCGGCGGGGCTCAACTGTTGCGCGCCTGCGGCCAGGCCCGGCTTTCACGTGCCCGCGGCCAGGCCCGGCTTTCACGTGCCCGCGGCCAGGCTCTGCTTGGCGTGCCCGAGCGCGGTGTTCAGCTGCTGGGTGCTGACGCCGAGCGAACGGGCGGCCGCCGCGAAGGCCGGCGACGACGTGTCCGCCCGGCCCGCCGCGAACAGCGGCCGGAGCGCCGCACCGGCCCGGGCCGTGCTGACATGCAGTTCCCTGGCCACCGCCGCCGTCATCGCATCGTGGCCCTGCCGCTCCTCGGCGGCCTTGGAGCCGCCTGGCTTCTCGCTGGCGGACATGGTCCTTGCGGGGGCAGCGGCCTTGCCACCTGCCGTCGCCGCTACGGCGGCGCCGCTGCCCACGGCAAGAGCCGCGGTGACCACTGCGGCGGCGGCTGTCATCCTGGTTCGGCTGCGCATGCGAATCCTCCTCGGGTTCGTGGCTAGGACCCAAAGGGAATCAGGCGGGACTCAGACCGGCCGAAGGAGTTCCTTACCGCGGCCTAAGAAAGCGGCGCCGCAGAGCGTGACCCTGGCTCAGCGCAGGGTCTCGCGGTGGATGGTCAGCCGGTCGAGGACATCGCGGAGGATCTCTACCCCCGTACCCGGGCCGCTGGGCACGGGGATGTGCCCGTCCTCGAGAACGAACGGCGGGGTGATGTCCTCGGTGAAGTAGCGGGCGGTGGCGGAGATGTCGCCGGGCAGGGTGAAGTTCTCCAGGGCAGCCAGGGCCAGGTTGCCCGCGCGCCCTATCCCGGTTTCCAGCATGCCGCCACACCAGACGGGGACGCCGTGCGCCGCGCACAGGTCATGGATCGCACGTGCCGCCAGGTAGCCACCGACCCGGGCTGGCTTGATGTTGATCACCGAGCAGGCGCCCAGCCGCAGCGCGGTGGCCGCAGCGCGTGGCGAGGTGATCGACTCGTCCAGGCAGACGGGGGTCGTGAGCATCCGGGCGAGTTCGGCGTGGCCGAGCAGGTCGTCGGCGGCCAGGGGCTGTTCCAGTAGCAGCAGGCCGAACGCGTCAAGCGCCCGCAGATGAGGTGCGCTGGCCAGCGTGTACGCGGTGTTCGCGTCGGCCTGCAGCGCCAGGCCCGGGCCGAATTGCTCCCGCACCGCCTCGATCGGCTCAAGGTCCCAGCCCGGCTCGATCTTGAGCTTGACCCGCCGGTAGCCCTGCTCCAGGTACCCCTCGACCTGGCCGAGCAGTTCGGCCAGTGACCCAGGGATGCCCACCGAGACCCCGGCCGGGACCCGGTCCCGCACCGCCCCCAGGTACCGGGCAAACGACATCTGTTTCGCGCGCAGTTCCGCGTCCAGCACCGCCGTCTCCAGCGCTGCCTTGGCCAGTTGATGCCCCTTGACCGGCGCGAGCACCGGCTGGACCCGGGCCGCCGTCACGTCGGGGGCTGCCATCAGCATCGGGACCAGGTACTCGGCCAGCACCGCCCGCGCCCCCGACAGGAACTCCGGCTCATAGAGCGGCCCCGTGTCGACCGCGCAATCCGCCCACCCCTCGCCCTCGGTGGTGTGTGCGCACACCAGCAGGGCGACCCGCTCGTCCTGGCTGTGCTGGGAGGTGCGGAACGGGGTGACCAGCGGCAGCCGCACCGTCCGCAGCTCGACTGCTTCAATCTTCATCGCCCGGCCTGCACCTTCTCCTTGGCCTGCGCCTTCTCCAGGACATACCAGCCGGGATCCATGACCCCCGTCACCTGGAAGCCCTCGGCCAGGGCGGCGCCGAGGCCGGCGCGGACCGCGAGCCGCCAACGGCGGGCCAGGCCTGGGTCGGTGCGCCGGATGGCGATGATGTCCTCGGGGATCCAGCACCGTCGCCTGGTGCTTGCGGCTGGTACGGTCTGCGCGACGGGCTCATCGCCCGGTCCCGGGACCAGGATCGCCGATGGCTCCGTTCCCCCAGCAGGCCCAGGGGAACCGAGCACGCCTGCACGAGCGGTGGATGCCGGCAGGGGCGCGCACAGGTCCCAGGCCACCGCCAGCCGGTCGGTCTCCGGGTCGTTGACGCCGTCGGTGACCTCGCCGTAGAAGTCCACGAAGTACTCGGTGCCCGCCGCGCCCAGCCGGGCGAGATTGAACCACGCGTTGCGCCGCAACAGCGGGTCGAAAGTCCAGACCATCTGGTTCGCCCCCGCCCGAAGAGCCCAGGCGCGCTGCGCCAGCTTCAGCGCCAGGCCTATCCCCCGGCTCTCGGTTCCCGGGCTCACCCCGGCAATCAGCGAATAGCAGGCAGCATCGGCGGGAGCCGAGAACACCGCGACCGCCGCACCCACGAGACGCCCATCACGGAAGGCCGCATCCACCCGCCCCCCGGCGTGCACAAGGCTGCGCAGTATGTCGTGCGGCATAGGCGGAACCGCCGGGGTCTCCCAGATGCGCGAGAACAGATCCGCCGCCCCGCGCAAGCCGGCGACCGTGTCCAGCTCCCCCATGACCACCGATGCACGCGCGGCGGCGGCAGCCGCGTCATGCTCCGCATCGTCTTGCGTTACCACCTGAACATCCCCGGAAGCCGCATCGAGTCTCAATCATGCATGACGGGAGACCCCACAGGCCCCGGTACAGCCCCAGGTTCGGGCGTGCAGTCGTTCGGGAAGGCTTGATCAAGCCAGGCCTCCCCGCCCGAATGGAGGACACTGATGAACAAGTCTCTGCTGGCGGTCCTCAATGACGCTGAGCGGTTGCTGGTTGGCCAGACCGGACGGGCTGAGCTCGCCGCGCTGGATGAGGACGCGGCTATCGAGCTTGAAGCCCGGATCAGGCGGGCGCGGAACAAGTACGTCGGCCAATACCGCCGGACCGCGGCCGTCGCGGTGGCTGAGCATGGCGGGCGCGGCAAGGCACGGCCGGAGAACACGCGGCCGGCCATGAAAGCCGAAGCGTTCGAAGAGGCCCTTGCCAAGGTGAGCGGCCGGGTCGCCGCGTTGGCCCGGCAGTCCGCGGCGCAACTGCGGGCGGAGCGGCTCGCGGCAGCCAGGGCCGCCAAACAAGGCCAGGCTCCCGCTGCGCGCGCGGCGGAACCGGCCGCTGGCCGGAAGGGCCCGGCGGTCACCGGAAAACCCACCGGTGACCGTTCGCTGCGCTCGCCTGCCCTGGCGAAACGCCGGGCAAGCACCCGCGCCGCGGGTGGCCGCCGGCAGGCCAGGCGGGACAGCCGATAAGCCGGGCCGGTCGGAGCTGGGGGTGTGACGCTGCCGGGGGAAGAAGGCAACCAAGCAGTGTGAGCCAGATGCCATCAACGTCGCTGAACTCACCGCGGTCACGCCGGGCACCCCAGGAAAGCGGGCCGGCTGAGAGCGCGGTTGCCGAGTTCGAGGCGCCCCGACGAAGCCGGGGAGCTGATCGACCGGATCGATGCCGAACGCGCTGGCCGGGCGCTGGTCACCGAGCTGACCACGCTGCCCGCCGTGGACCGGGCGGTGGTCGAACTGGTGGACCTGGCGGGCCTGCAGCCCAAAGAGGCGGCCCGGGTGCTCGGCGTCGCGCCGGGCACGCTGCGGATGCGGCTGATGCGGGGCCGGGCCCGGCTGCGCAAGGCGGCCAGCCCGGATCTGGCATACGGCACCGATCCTGCGAGTGAGCCAGAGGTGAAGACATGACGAAGTTCGAGGACCGGCTGCTCGGGCAGCTGATGACGGAGCACGGGCACCAGTTGCCTACCGTGGAGCGGCCAGCGCCGGTGCGCCGCCGCGTCCGGCGGCCGGTGTGGCTGGCCGCCGGCGCGGCCGGCACGGTGGCCGCTGCCACTGCGGCGGTCATGGCGCTGGGCAGCGCACCCGCCTCCGCCGCATATTCGGTGACCCAGCATGGCGGCGCCGTTACGGTATCGGTCAGCCGCGCGTCCGGCGTCGCTGGCGCGAACGCGGCCCTGCACGCCAGGCACGTCCGGGTCGTGGTCGTCCCGGTGCGGCCAGGCTGCCCTCCGATCGGGTCGCTGCCGCGCCCCCGGCCGGCCCCGCACCCGGCGGTGTGGGTCGCGGCCGGGGTGAACGGGCACGGGCATCGTTCTGTCTCGGTCAAGGTGAAAGGCAGCATCCCCAAGGGGGACACGATGGTGCTGGCCTTCAGCGGTAACCAGCACGGTGGCTCGGTCGGCGCGGGAGGCATCATCACCGGGCCCGTGCCCCGCTGCGTGAGCCTGCCGTCCGCGCCGCAACGGTGACGGCACTCGACGATGGCGACGGCAGCTGAGAACGCTACCGCTGACCCGCCGACGCCGCGTTCTGCCGTCCATAGGGACACAGATCATTCAGTACGCATGCGCCGCATCGTGGCCGCTGCGCCCTGCATACAGTCCGGCCATGGCCGATCATCGCGACGTGCAAGTCGTACCGGATGTCGGCGGGCACCATAGGCCCGAGCAGCCGGTGCGCCCTGTCCGCGGCGGTCTTGGGCGGCAGCCACGCCAGCCGCGTGGCTACCCGGTGGACATGGGTGTCCACCGGGAACGCGGCTCTGCCCATGGCGAAGGTGAGCACACATGCGGCCGTCTTCGGGCCCACCCCGGGCAGCGACTCCAGGTAGGTCCGGACCGCCTCGTCGTCGAGATCATGCAGGCGGCCGAGGTCCAGGCGACCCTCGCGTTCGGATATGGCGGCCAGGATCTGCTGGATGCGTCGCGCCTTCTGGTCGGCTATGCCGCCACAGCGGATGGCGTCGGCGACCTGCCCGGCGGGCGCGGCCGCCACCTGCTCCCAATCCGGGAATCTCTCTTTGAGCTGCGCGAACGCTCGTTCGGAGTTGATGTCCGAGGTGTGCTGTGACAGGACGGTCGCCACCACCTCGTCGATGACTGGCAGCACCGGCTTGGGGGCGAACGCACCCTGCTCGGCGCGCAGCCGGCGCTGCACCTGCCGGATGCGGCCCTGGTCGGGCGCCGTCATGGGTGGATGGTACCGGGGCACTTCCCGCCCGTACAGGCGGCGGCCAGCGAGCGCGGGATACAGGCTGAGCGCGGTGATGATGGTGACCGCTCCGGCGAGCGCCATGGCTTGCCCGGGCGGGGTGATTTGGGTGACTGCGCCGAACAGGGCCGGCCCGGCGCCCTGGAACGTCATCAGGCCGGTGGTCAGCAGGCCAAATGCCTGGCCGAGGACGAGCGGGGGAACTGCGTCGATAAACCGGCGCTGGATGCCGAGGATATAGGCGGGGCCGATGCCGGTCACGGCCAGCAAGCCAGCGGCGGCGGGCAGCGCTGGCCCGGCGGCGAAAGCGAGCAGCGGGAGCCCGGCCACCATCATCAATGGGATGGTGAGCCGTTCGCGGGTGGCGGCGCGCAGCAGCCGCCCGGAGGCGAAGTCGCCGGCGATCATCCCGGCGGGGACGCAGGCGAGCAGCAGACCGGGTGCGCCGGCGCCGAAGTGGTGCTGGGCGGCGTAGGGCACGATCAAGCTCTCGGCGCCGGTGAGGAAGGCCGGTGGCAGCCAGGTGGCCAGCAGCAGGATCCGCACGGCAGGGTCGGTGACCAGTTGCCGGTTGACGGCCCAGCTCTGCCGCAGCACCGATCCCGGCCGCGGCCCGGGTAGTGGTGCCGCCGGGGGCAGGTCAGCCAGCCGCAGCCGGGTCGCTGCCGCGGCCACCAGGTGGCAGGCGGCGGTGACAAGCAGGGCGTGCCGGGTGCCGAGGGCCGCCACGATGGCCCCGCCGGCGGCAAGGCCGAGCAGTTGCGCGGCGGAAGCGGCGATGTTGGCCAGGGAGCGCCCCAGCACGTACGCGTCACCGCCCAGCGATTCGGCGATCAGCCGGCTGGACGCGCCGCCGAACACCGGCGTCAGGGTGGCGATGACCGCGACCAGGGCCAGGCTGGCCCCGGTCGGCAGGCCAGCCAGGGCCAGCGCGGCTGCGGCGGCGGCTTCCAGGCAGTACCCGGAGGTGATCAGCGGGCGGGGCCGGAGGCGGTCGGCCATGGCGCCGAGCAGCGTCCCCCCGATCGCCTGTGGCAAGAACGCGGCACCGTAGGTGAGCGCCGCCAGCAGCGGGGAGCCGGTGGCGGTGAAGATCAGCACCGACAGCGCCACCGTGCGCAACGTGTCCGCGCCGATCGCCAGCGACCGGGTGAGGAACAGCAGCCGGAACCGCGGCTCGGCGAGCACCTGCCG
>Ga0070714_100001534_pt1 | contig 16846 bp, 10 predicted proteins | sample LARL83metaG_FD_65450 | JGI IMG/M metagenome (GOLD analysis project Ga0070714, IMG submission 65450) | Corn, switchgrass and miscanthus rhizosphere microbial communities from Kellogg Biological Station, Michigan, USA - LAR L8-3 metaG | ecosystem: Host-associated > Plants > Roots > Rhizosphere ... | reverse complement strand
CTGGCCGTGCTCGGCGGCCTGATCGCCGGCGGGTTCGGCGGCTGGCGGGCCTCCGCGCTGCGCCCCGCCGACGCCCTGCGCAAGGTCGCCTGACCCTCCCGAAGAGAGACCACTGACATGTACGAGATCAAGGGCCTGACGAAGCAGTACAAGCGCGGCAAGGAGACCGTCCACGCGCTGCGGGGCGTGGACGTGGTGATCCCCGACAACGACATGCTGGCCATCCAGGGCCCGACCGGCCACGGCAAGTCCACCCTGCTGCAGCTGCTCGGCGGCCTGGACCGGCCCACCGCGGGCACCCTGCGGTTCGACGGGCGCGACATGGCCCGGATGAACGAGATGCAGCTGACCAAGCTGCGCTCGGAGAACTTCGGCTACATCTTCCAGTCCTTCAACCTCATCCCGACCCTCACCGCCCTGGAGAACGTGGAGACCGCACTGGTCCCGCTGCGCGTGTCCGGCGCCGAACGCCGCGAGCGCGCCGCGCGCGCCCTGGCCGACGTGGGCCTCGGCGACCGGCTCGGCCACCTGCAGACCGAGCTGTCCGGCGGCCAGCAGCAGCGCGTCGCCATCGCCCGGGCCCTGGTGAAGGAGCCCAAGGTGATCATGGCCGACGAGCCCACCGGCAACCTCGACGAGGACACCCGCGACGAGATCTTCGGCCTGCTGGAGAAGCTGTGGGCGGAACGCAGCCTGACCGTGATCCTGGTGACGCACGACTCCGCGATCGCGCGCCGCGTCCCCCGGCTGGCCCACATCAAGCACGGCAAGCTGACCATCAGGCGCGAGACCCTGGCAGCCGCCGCCCGCCGCGGCACGCCCGCGGTGGCTGCGCCGCCGGCGACGCCCGCGCTAGCGCCCCCGGAGCCGATCGACCCGGACGACGACCTCGACGACGACTTCGACTCCGACATCGACATCGACTCCGACCTGGACACCGATCTCGACGACGACTTGGCCCCCGGCCCAGGGTCCACCCGCGCATAACCCCCACCCCACCCCTCTCACCGTCGTCCCGGCGCACCCTCCCTCACGGAGCGCCGGGGCGACATTTGTCCAAGTCAAAGCGCGCTCTCACCTTCCTCTCATGAGAGTTTGGAAGCCTGGAACCCAGGCAGTTGATCGCCGCCACGACGGCGCAAACCACGACAGTACGGAGCGAGCCCCATGTCCGCGAACGAGACGAGCAGCCGGATCCTGGTCGTGGACGACGAGCCCGCGGTGCGCGAGGCGCTGCGCGCCGGGCTCGAGTTCGAGGGCTACGAGGTGGCCGTCGCGGCGGACGGGCTCGGCGCGCTCGAGTCCATCGCCAAGCAGGCCCCGGACGCGATCGTGCTGGACGTGATGATGCCGCGGATGGACGGCCTGACCGTGCTGCGCCGCCTGCGTTCCTTCGACTCCGCGCTGCCCGTGCTGCTGCTGACCGCCCGCGACACGGTCGGCGACCGGGTCACCGGCTTGGACGTCGGCGCGGACGACTACCTGGCCAAGCCCTTCGACCTCGACGAGCTCTACGCCCGGCTGCGCGCCCTGCTGCGCCGCGGCGCGCTGCTGACCGAGGCCGCCGCGCCCGCGGAGACCAACGCGGACGTGCTCACGTACGCCGACCTGCGCATGGACGTGCTCACCCGCGAGGTCACCCGCGGCGAGCGGCCGATCGAGCTGACCCGCACCGAGTTCAACCTGCTGGAGATGTTCCTGCGCCACCCGCGCCAGGTGCTCGCCCGCGACCAGTTGCTCAGCTCGATCTGGGGCTTCGACTTCGGCCCGACGTCCAACTCGCTCGACGTCTACGTGATGTACCTGCGCCGCAAGACCGAGTCCGGCGGCGAGCCGCGGCTGCTGCACACCGTGCGCGGCGTCGGCTACGTCCTGCGCGCCGATCCCGCCGCCGCGTCTGCGTCCGCGCCCACATCCGCGCCCCCGTCCACGTCCGCCTCGACCGCCACCGCCGCCGGCGGCACTCCGTGAACCTGCCCCGCTCGGGTGCAGCTCACAAGACCAGCACGCCGCACAAGTCCGCGACGGCGAAGCCCGGTGCACGCAGTGGATGGACCCGTGGCCCGTACGCGCGCCTCTCGCTGCGCGGCCGCTTCGCGCTGCTGGCGGCCGTGGCCGTGTCGGTAGCCGTCGTCGGCGCCGCGCTCGCCTCGTACTTCCTCGTCGAGGCACAGCTGAACAACCAGGTCAACAGCCAGCTGTCCAGGGGACCGAACGGCAGTCCGGTCAGCGCCCCGGGTCACGGTCCGGGGATCGCCATCCAGACGACCTCGGCCGAGGTGATGGCCGACTGCCTCCAGAAGTCCCAGTACCAGCACACGTCCGGCGCCGAGTTCTTCGACCTGAACGAGGAGATCGTCGGCGCCGACGGACAGCACTGCCAAGTCAGCGGCAAGCTCGAAGTGCCGCTCTCCGCCACGCAGACCAGTGTCGCCGCGCAGGCCGGAATCAGGGCCGAGACCGTCGCCCGAACCGGCGCCGAACCGCCTCCCGACCAAAGTGGCGGGGTCTACTACGACACCCATGCGCTGACCGGCGAGCACGTGCGGGTCTACACCGCCGAGGCCGATGACGGGCCGTACGCCTACGCCCACATCATCTCGCTGGCCCCCATGGACTCATCTCTCAATACCCTGATGATCGAGCTGTCCGTGGCGGCGATCGCAGGCATCTTCCTGGCCACGGTCGCCGGACTGGTCGTCGCCCGTTCGGCGGTCAAGCCGGTGCGCCGGCTCACCCGCGCGGTGGAACACGTCGCCAAGACCGAGGACCTGTCGGTCAAGCTGCCGGTCTCGGGCAGGGACGAGGTCAACCGGCTCAGTGCCGCTTTCAACAAGATGACCAAAGCCCTGGCCACCTCCCGCGACCGACAGCGCCGCCTCATCGCCGACGCCGGGCACGAGCTGCGCACTCCGCTCACCTCCCTGCGCACGAACGTGGACCTGCTCCTGCGCAGCGAGCGCACCGGCCGCCAGCTGCCGCCCGGCCGCCGCGAGTCGATGCTCGAGAGCGTGGACCAGCAGCTGCACGAGCTCTCCGGCCTGGTCACCGATCTGCTCGAGCTCTCCCGCGGCCAGGAGGGCGGCACGCGCCGCACCATGCGCGTGGCGCTGCACGAGAGCGTGGCGCGCGCGGTCGAGCGGGCCAAGCTGCGCGGCCCTGGCCTGCGCTTCGACGTGCACATCGAGCCCTGGTACGTGCAGGGCGAACCGACCGCCGTGGACCGCGCCGTGGTCAACCTGCTCGACAACGCGGTCAAGTTCTCGCCGGCCGGCGGCACGGTCGCCGTCCGGCTCGCGGCCGGCGAGTACACGGTCGCCGATCAGGGTCCTGGCATCGACCCCGACGACCTGCCGCACGTCTTCGAACGCTTCTGGCGCTCCGACAGCGCGCGCTCGCTGCCCGGCTCCGGCCTCGGACTGGCCATCGTCTCCCAGGTCGCCGAGGAGTCCGGCGGCGCCGTCGCCCTCGAGCCCGCCGCGGGCGGCGGCACCGTCGCCCGGCTGCGGCTGCCCGGGGACAGCGGCCCGGTCAACGCGATGGCCTGATCGCAGAGAACTGATAGAGCCGGGGTTGACAGCTCGGCCCGGCGTGCACCCATGATGGATATCGCGCGTCCGCGGCCGGTCCGCGCAGTGCCCGCAGTTCACGCCGACCCACGGGACCGTCGACCATGTGCAGAGACCGGCAGGTCGTGCCGTTTCGGGAATTCGTCCTGAAGGTGCACAGCAGGTGCGACCTCGCCTGCGATCACTGCTACGTGTACGAACACGCGGATCAGAGCTGGCGCGCCCAGCCGCGGCACATGAGCGAGGCGACAGCCGCCCGGACCGCGTCGCGCATCGCAGAGCACGCAGCCGCGCACCGGCTGCCGGCCGTGTCGATCGTCCTGCACGGCGGCGAGCCGCTGCTGCTGGGCCTCGACCGCACGCGCCGCCTGCTCGAGCGCCTGCTCGCCACGGTGGGCGAGGCGACGCGGCCGGACCTGCGCATCCACACCAACGGCGTGCGGCTGGACACCGCATTCCTCGACCTATTCGCCGAGTACGACGTCGGGATCGGCGTCTCGCTGGACGGCGACCGGGCCGCCAACGACCTGCACCGGCTGTTCCCCAACAGGACCAGCAGCCACGCCAAGGTGCTCAGAGCGCTCGAACTGCTGCGCAGGCCCGACTACCGACGTCTCTACTCCGGCATCCTGTGCACCATCGACGTCCGCAACGACCCGGTCGCCACGTACGACGCGCTCGCCGCGCAGCAGCCGCCCCGCATCGACCTGCTGCTGCCCCACGCCACCTGGGAGAATCCGCCGCCGCGCCTCGACGCGACGCGGGACGAATACGCGGCCTGGCTCACCGCGGTCTTCGACCGCTGGAACGCGCGGGGCCGGCCCTTCGGGATCCGGACCTTCGACTCCGTACTCGCCGTCCTGCGCGGCGGACCGAGCCAAACCGAATCGCTCGGCCTGGATGCCGCCGACGTGCTCGTGATCGAGACGGACGGCGGCCTGCAACAGGCCGACTCGCTCAAGACCGCGTACGACGGCGCGCCGGCCACCGGATACAACGTGTTCGACCACAGCTTCGAACAGGCCGCCGCACACGCGGGCATCAGGGCACGACAGACCGGAATCGACGGTCTGTGCCCCACGTGCCTCGCATGCCCCGTGGTGAGCGTGTGCGGCGGCGGGCTCTACGCGCACCGCTTCCACCGGAACAGCTTCGACCACCCATCCGTGTACTGCAGGGATCTGAAGTCGATGATCGAACATCTCGAGAAGGCGGATGCCGCCGCACCGCCGCCCGCAGCGGTGGCAGTAGTGGCGGCAGCACCGGACGCCGGGCCGTCCGGGAGCCACGGCCTGTCCTCCGACGATCTCGACCTGCTCGGGTCCGGGCTGGGCGGCGAGGAGACGCTCCGGCGGCTCGGCGAAGCCCAGTGCTCGATCCGCAGGTCACTGATCTCAGTGCTCTTCAGCGCCGTCCCGGGCGACGATCCCGTTGCGACGACGGCGCGCGACCTGCTGATCGAGCTCGACTCGTCGGCTCCCGGCGCGGTGGAGACCGTGCTCGCGTACCCGTACGCCCGCGCCTGGGCCTCCGACTGCCTGGCCGACCTGAACGCGGGCCGCCCGGCCGGCGACGGCTTCGCCCGGCTCGGCCCGCTGGCCGCGAGCGCCGCGCTGCACGCGGGTGTCGCCGCAGATCTGCCGCTGCGAACCGCAACCGGAACTATCCATCTGCCCACGCTCGGGACGCTCACCGTGCCCGACGGCGCGTCACGGGCCGACCGGGCCGCGCGCATTCTCGTGCGGCCGGACCGCACCGCGACCGTTCTCGTCGACGGCGGGCGGCATGCCGTCGGCCGGGCCAGCGATCGCGGCTTCAGCCCCGCGTGGTCGGCGCGCCGCCACCTGGAGAGCAGAGCTCTGTCCGCGTGGATCGAAGACGGCGATCCGCTGCGCGACCGCCATCGCTGGGCCGCCGCGCCCGCTCTCTCAGACCACGAATTCAGCCGCTGGCGCCGGGGGTTCGCGGCGGCCGTGATGTTCCTCGAGGAAGCGCTGCCGCACTACCTGCCCGGCCTGCGCGGCGGCCTGGACACGATCACGCCGCTGGCCGCGGCCGCGGACGGCTCGTCGGTCAGCAGTACGGTACGCCACGCGTACGGCGCCGTCGCCGCGGCGCTGCCGCCCGACGGACCGGCGCTCGCCCTCCTGCTCGCCCACGAGTTCCAGCACGTCAAGCTCGGCGCGGTGCTCGACATGTACGACCTCTTCGACCCGGACGACCGGAGGCTCTACCACGCACCGTGGCGCGACGATCCGCGGCCGCTGGAAGGTCTCCTGCAGGGTGCTTACGCCCACCTCGCCGTGACCGACTACTGGCGTGTACGGAGGCTGACCGCGCCGCGGGCGGAAAGCTCCACCGCCGAGGCGCAGTTCGCCCGCTGGCGTGCGGACACCGCGGACTCGATCGACACGCTGCTCGGGTCCGGCTCGCTCACCGCGCTCGGCGCCCGTTTCGTGCGCGCGATGGCGCAGACCGCACACACGTGGGGACACGAGCCGGTCAGCGAGGAGGCGCTGGTCACAGCGCAGCGGGCCGCGCGACGGCACCAGGCGGCGAGGGGCGCCGGGCAAGCCGTGCGCTGACCGCCGCAGGCGATCCGACCGTGCTGTCAGGGCTCTTCGAACCGGCCGGAGACTGCCGGCGCTCCCCGGGGCGGCCCCGCGGCGCTGTAGTCGTATAGTGACTGCGCGCAGTGCCTGCACTACCATGGGCGCGGGCTGCTTCCGATCCTGATTCACTCGCGGCGCCGCCGGAACGCGGCGCCCGGCTTCGGCCCTCGGGGAGGGAACCGATGAACCAGACATCCTCCAGTACGTTGCCCAGCGCCGTGACGGACGTGCGCCGAGTCGCGCTCGGCTCGCCGACCACGGCCCGCGACGCCCGCCTCGCGGTGGCGGCGCGGGTCGTCGGAGGCGACCCGGAGCGCGCGGTGCCCGTCGCGGCGTTCAACTCCGCGATCTGACCAGGAGGCCGGGACGCGGGTCGCGCTCGAGAGGTGCCGCCGGATCAGACTCCGGCGACACGTCCCGAACACGGCCCGACCCGGCTTCCCGTTTCGGCGGCGCGACCCGGCGGGCGGTCCGTAACCTGGAGTTGTCGCCCACGCTTGCAGGGGGAAGGAGTGGCCGTCCACCGTGTCGCAGTCCGCAGCGGATCAGCACGGCTCGCTCGAGCCGATCTTCTTCCTCAGCTACGCGCACGCCCGCCCGGTGCGCGGCGACGACCAGCGCGACCCGAACCGCCACTTCGCACGGTTCTTCTTCGACCTGTCCGAGGATCTCAACCAGATGATCTACCGGGAGACCGGCGCGGACGCCGGGGCGATCGACCAGACGATGGACGGCTCCGAGCGCTGGACCGAGAAGCTGCTCCAGGACCTCGGCACCTGCCGCGCCTTCGTCGCGCTGACCTCCCCGCCGTACTTCAAGCGGCCCTGGTGCGGCATGGAGTGGGGCGTGTTCGACCGCCGCGTCGCCCTCAGCGGCGACTCGCCCTCGCCGAAGACGGGGCTCTTCCCGGTGCGGTGGACCAGGACCGACCACCGCACCTGGCCGCAGCGCTGCGCGGCGGTGCAGGAGTTCTCCCCGAACGTCGGGCGCGCGGGCACCCTCTACCGGGAGCGCGGACTCTACGGCCTGCTCCAGGGCGGTCCGCAGGAGGTGTACCGCGAGGTCGTCCTGCAGCTGGCCCAGCAGATCGCCGAGTTCTGCGACTCGACGGAGATCCAGCCGCTCGACCTGACGCCCGCCGACGTGCCGACTCTGCCCAACGTCTTCGGGGAGGCGCCGTGACCGCGCCGACCGCAGCCGCCCGGCCGGGCACGTGCACGTATCTCTTCTACGTCAGCTATGGGCACACGCCTCCGGCCGGCGACAGCGAGGACGCCGACCACCTGGTCGGGAAGTTCTTCAAGGACCTGTCCGAGGCGGTGGCCCGGCGCACCGGACGGCGCGGCGGGCGCGGCGGCTTCATCGACCGGGAGATGGCGCCGGGCTCGGACTGGCGGGACTACCTCGCCGGGGCGCTGGCCGAGTCCGAGGTGTTCGTGCCCTTGTACTCCCCGCGCTACTTCGCCAGCACGGCCGCCGGACGGGAGTGGACCGCGTTCCGCAGGAGGCTCGAGCAGGCCGCGGTGCCCGATCCGGACGCGCGGTACCTGCCGGTGCTGTGGGTTCCGCTGCCGTCGAGCTACCCGATGCCCGAGTCCGCCCGGCCGCCGAGCCGACTGGACGAGCTCTCCGGCTACCGCAGGAACGGACTGCAGGCGCTGTGCCGGCTGCCGCGGTTTCGCGACGAGTACGACCGCGTCGTCGGCGAGCTGGCCGACCGGATCGTCGACGTCGGGGTCCGGCACCCGATCGGCCCCTCGCCTGTCCCTGAGGTCGCCGACACCGAGCTGGCCTTCCCGCGCGACCGGGCCGCCCCGCCCTTCGTGATCGCGATCGCCGCCGCGACCGTCAAGTCCGCCGCCGGCGACCAGGCCGGGCGCTACGGGAAGGCCGTCGTCGACTGGCGGCCGTTCGGCGTCGAGGAGAAGCTGCCGCTGGCGACGTACGGGGCGACCATCGCCGAGCGGTTCGAGTTCTCCCCCCTGGTCAGCGAGCTGCGTACGGCGGCGGCGGCGCTGGAGCACGCCCCCGGCGTGGTGCTGATCGACCCCTGGCTCACCGACGAGGAGCACGACGAGGTGCTGCGCACCGTCGAGCGGCTGCCGCCGTGGACCCTGACCGCGGTCATCGCGGACGGCAGGGATCCGCGGCTGGGCAGGAGCGCCGCGCCACGCGTCGACCGGATCAAGCGGGCCGCCGCCGAGGTCCGCCCAGGCAGCGCGGAGCCGGACCGTTGGATCGGCCGCGCGAACCCGCCGAGGCCCACCCCGCCCGGGCGGACGCAGATCGTACGGCGCGCCATGAGCGAGATCGCCGACCTCGACGGTTTCGACGCGCTCTTCCCGATACTGGTGACCGACGCGGCCCGGCGCTACCTCGCCGAAGGCCCGATCCACCGCGGCGGCGCGGCCCGCACGACGGTAGCCCCGCAGGCTGTCCCCGACCCGACCGGAAAGCACTTCGATGACTGACTCGCAGGGCACGGTGGTCACGTTCTACTCGTTCAAGGGCGGGACGGGACGCACCATGGCGCTGGCCAACGTCGCGTGGATCCTGGCCTCGAACGGCAAGCGGGTGCTGGCGGCGGACTGGGACCTGGAGTCGCCGGGGCTGCACCGCTTCCTGGCGCCGTTCCTCGACCAGGCGGGGATGGGCACCACCCGCGGCGTCATCGGCATGATCCAGGCATTCGAGAACGCGCACATCGTCGACCTGCCCAGGCCGCCGGGCTGGCACCGCGAGTACTCCCGGGTGGTGCCGTGGGTGGTCCAGGTCGACTGGCAGTTCCCGGGCGGCGGCTCGCTGGACTTCCTGCCGGCCGGCTCGCACAACCGGGACTTCGCCTCGCAGCTGCTGTCGCTCAACTGGGACACCTTCTTCGAGCGGCTCGGCGGCGAGCTGTTCTTCGACGCGCTGCGCGAGGACATGAAGGCGAACTACGACTACGTCCTGGTCGACAGCCGTACCGGCCTGAGCGACGTGTCGGACATCTGCACCATCCACCTGCCGGACGTGCTGGTGGACTGCTTCACCCTGAGCGAGCAGGGCATCGACGGGGCGGCGAACCGCGCGCTCGAGATCATCACCGGCTACCCGAACCGCGACATCAGGATCCTGCCGGCGCCGATGCGCGTCGACGAGGGCGAGAAGGAGCGGGCCGACGCGGGCCGGGCCTCGGCGCGCGAACGCTTCGCCAAGCTGCTGGCCGACAAGAGCGAGACCGAGCGGCTGCGCTACTGGGGCGAGGTGGAGATCCCGTACCGGGTGTTCTACGCGTACGAGGAGATCCTGGCCGCGTTCGGCGACGCGCCGGGCGGCGCCACCTCCCTGCTGTCCGCCTTCGAGCGGCTGACCAAGCACATCACCGAGGGCGCGATCACCCAGCTGCCGCCGATGGAGGAGTCCGAGCGGCTGGACAAGCTCGAGCTGTTCATCCGCCGGCCCAAGCGGCCGCTGATGCCGCTCGTGGTATGCCACGTGTCGGCCGACGTGATGTGGGGCGAGTGGATCACCGACGTGCTGCGCGCGGCCGGTTGCACAGCCGAGGCACTCGACATCTCCGGGACGCCTCCGGCGCCGTCCCCTGACGTACGCGTCGTCGCCGTGCTCTCCCGCTCCTTCGCCGACACGCCGAGCGCGGTCGACTTCATGCGCGGGGCGCAGCTGCGATCAACCAGTTCCACCGCACATCGGCTGGTGGGCCTTCAGGTACGCGGCGCCCCCTCCGAGCAGCCGATCGCCGACCTGGCCGCGACCACGCTCACGGACCTGCCCGAGAAGGAGGCGGCGGCCGTACTGCTGCGTGCGGTCGGCGTCCCCGGCTCGCCCAAAGTGGACATCTCCAGGCTGACCGCGCGTTACCCCGGACGTACTCCGGCGGTGTGGAACGCCCTGACGCGCAACCCGAACTTCACCGGCCGCGGCAAGGATCTCGGCAGGCTGTACGAACACCTGCGCTCGGGCACCGGCGCCTCCGACCCGGTGGTCCTGCACGGCCTCGGCGGAGTGGGCAAGACACAGCTCGCCCTCGAGTACGTCCACCGGTTCCAGGCCGACTACGACCTGGTCTGGTGGATGGACGCCTCGCAGCCGAACCTGACCGACACCGCGCTGATCAAGCTGGCCGAGCACTTCGACCTGCACGCCGAGCCGGTCAAGCAGGTCAACGCGGTGGTCAACGCGCTGCGGCAGGGCAAGCACTTCCCGCGCAGCCTGCTGATCTTCGACAACGCCGACAGGCCGGAGGACGTCGCCCGCTTCCTGCCCGGCGGCCCGCACACCAGGGTGCTGATCACCTCGCGCAACCGGGACTGGGCCGCCAGCGCCAGGGCGATCGAGATCAACGTCTTCGACCGGACCGAGAGCGTCGAGCACCTGACCCGCCAGGTGCGCGGCATCCAGCGCAAGGACGCCGAAAGCGTGGCCGACGCCTTGGGCGACCTGCCGATTGCGATCGCGGTGGCCGGCGCGCTGCTGTCGGAGACCGGCACCAGCGTGCGCAGCTTCCTGAACCACCTCGGCGAGCACGCCTCCGAAACCCTGTCCGCGGTCAAGCCGCCGGACTACCCGAACGTCGTCGCCGCGACCTGGGCCATCTCGCTCGAGCAGCTCGCTGAGCGCAACAAGGCGGCGCTGCGGCTGTACGAGATCTGCGCGGTGCTCGCCCCGGAGATCTCGATTCAGCTGATCACCGGGGAGGCGATGGCCTCGGTGCTCGTCCCGCTGGACCGGACGCTGACTCTCTCGATCCGACGCGGCGCGCTGGTGCGCGAGCTGCAGCGGCTGGCGCTGATCAAGCTGGACAGCGACCGCGACTCGATCCACGTGCACCGCGTCGTGCAGGCCGTGCTGCGCGACGCGATGACCCCGGAGAAGCTGGCGAGCACCCTCCTGGACGCGCAGCGGGTACTGGCCGCCGCGCGGCCGAGCGAGCTGGAGGCCGCGGACTCCCCGGCCTTCTGGCCGGTCTACGAGCAGCTCTGGCCGCACCTGGAGCCCTCGGAGCTGATCTCGTCCGATCTGCCGAAGGCCTGGGAGCTGCTGGCGGACCGGGTGCGCTACCTGTGGCGGGTCGGCGATCTGGAGAACGCCCTGTCGGTCGGTCGCCGGATCGACGAGGCGTGGACGGCCAAGCTGGCCGCGATGGACCCCGACCACCCGGACGCGCCGACGCTGCGCACCTGGCTGCTGCACCTGCGCTTCAACATCGCCAACACGCTGCGCTCCCGCGGCTCCTACCTGGTGGCGCGCGAGCTTGACGAGGCCGTGCTGGCCGAGCAGACCGAGTTCCTGGGCCCGAGCGACCCGTACACCCTGATGACGGCCGGCAGCCTGGCCTCGGACATGCGCGCGGCCGGCGAGTACCGGGCCGCGTTCGAGCTGGACGAGAAGACCTACGCCGGCTTCCGCGAGGTGTTCGGCGAGCGGAACCGGCGCACCCTCGCCCTCGGCAACAACATCGCCGACGACCTGCGCCGACTCGGCGACTACCGCGGAGCGCGCGACTGGGACTCGCGCGTGCTGCGGGACCGGCGTTCGCTGCTGGGCGCGACGAACCCGTACACGCTGCACTCCGCCGCGTACCTCGCCCGCGACCTGCGCGAGGTCGGGGAGTACGAGCAGTCCGTCACCCGTCTGCGCGAGACGCTCGCGAACTACCAGGCGACGCTCGGCGACGACGCGCCGGAGACGCTCGGAGCGAAGGTGAGCCTCGCGGTCTCGCTGCGCGCCGTCGGCAGCGTGGAGGAGGCGCACCAGCTGACCGCAGACGCGCTGCGCCGGTACGAGGCGCTCTACGAGCCGTCGAACCCGGACCTGCTGGCCTGCCAGATCAACCACGCGGCGGACCATTTCGCGCAGGGACGCTGGGAACACGCCGCGCATCAGACCCGTGCCGCGGTGGAGACGCTGGAGAAGAGCCTCGGCGTCACGCATCCGTACACGCTGGCCTGCGTCAACAACCTGGCCACGTATATGCGCAGCGGGGGCGACTCGAAGTCGGCGCTGGCGGCGGCGCGCCGCGCCTTCGACGGCCTCGAGGCCACGCTGGGCTCCGGCCACCCGCACACCCTCGCCGCGCGGATGACCCTCGCGAACTGCCTGGCCGAGATCGGGGACCACTCGGGCGCGCTGTGGCAGGAGGAGGAGGCCGCCGTCCGGCTCGAAACCGGACTCGGCGCCGACCACCCCGACACGCTGCGCTGCCGGGCGAACATGGCCATCAGCCAGGTCGACCTGCAGTTCGCGGACGGCGAGGCGGTGTTCCACCGGGCGCTCGCCGCGCTCGAGACCCGCCTCGGCCCGAAGCATCCGGTGGTGCGCAACATGCGCCTGGCCAAGCGGGCCGAGCGGATCCTCGAGCCGCAGGTGATCTGATGTTCGGATGAACTGAAGCGCGGTCAGCTCTGGTAGCGGGCCGCCATCAGCGGCTCGCGCAGGGTCGGCGACTCGGAGGCCGCCGACCCGCTCTTCGAGACGTTGCGCACCCAGACGAGGGTGTCCGACAGCTTCTCGATCGCGGAGAAGTGGGCGGCCTCCGACTCGATCTCGAGCCTGGAGCCGCCGATCTGCCCGGCCAGCCACCGCGTGTGCCCGACCGGCGAGAAGACGTCCTCGCGGCCGTGCCACAGCAGGGTCGGCGCGTGGATCTCCTTGGGCTGGAATCCCCAGCCCGCGGGGTTCGCCAGCGCGACCACGTCGTCGAAGTGGCCGTATATGTTCGCGTGGAACGCCATCCGGTAGGTCTCGAACAGGCGCCTGAGGATGCCGCCGTCGCCGATGACCTGCCGGTCGGCGTTCTGCAGCCCGGCGTCCAGCACGGGGAGCATCGTCGAGGGGTCTCGCCGCACCCGGAACATGCGGTCTTCCAACCGCTTCAGAAGCGCCTCGGGATCGGCGTGCGCCATCGTGAACTCGTCCTGGTTCGCGCGCGTCATCTCGAGGCACCAGTCCAGGCCGGACGCGTCGCGGGGAGCGAGACTGACCAGCGCCGCGACCGCGGTGACCTGCTCGGGCAGCTCGGCGGCGCAGGCCAGGGCGTGCGGTCCGCCGCCCGAGCGTCCGACGACGGCGAACTTGTCCAGCCCGAGCTTGTCGGCGATGGCCTTCACGTCGGCCACCGCGTCGACGACCCGGCGCCCCTCCTCCCGGTCCGACTCGCCGTAGCCCGGCCGGTCGTATGAGACGAGCCTGATGTCCTTGCGGTGCAGGATGATGCTGCGCGGCTGCGGGCCGAGGCGGCTGCCCGGCGTGCCGTGCATGAGCACGACCGGGAATCCGTTGCGGGCGCCGGAGTCCTCGACCGCCAGCGTCCGCCCCCGGACGGGTACGCTCCACTTCACAGCCGTCCTCCCCAGGCCGGGGGTTTCGGCTCGTCCCGGCGATTCATCGCAGCTCCTACGGTAGTCCTGTCAAGTGGCCGCTGCCATCAGCACACTGTTACGCTCAGGCAACTACTGCGTATCGACCTCACGCCAGGGTCCCATGGAGCGTTGAGTCCCTCTGTCGGAACACTCGAATCGGGTGTGGCGGCGGGCCTACCGGACGGCTATCGTCCCAGAAAGCCGCAGGTCGAGAGCGGTGTGGCGGCGACCGGAGCCCGCGGTGCGGATGGCCTGGGCGAGGGCGCGCTCGGAGCCGACGAGCACGACGAGCTTCTTGGCCCGGGTGACGCCGGTGTACAGCAGGTTGCGCTGGAGCATGGTCCACGCGCTCGTGGTCACCGGGATCACCACCGCGGGGTACTCAGAACCCTGAGAGCGGTGGATGGTGACCGCGTACGCGTGCTGGAGTTCGTCGAGTTCGGCGAAGTCGTACGGGATGTCCTCGTCCTCGTCGGTGCGCAGGGTGAGCTTCTGCGCGTCGAGGTCGATCGCGGTGACGATGCCGCCGGTGCCGTTGAAGACCCCGTTGGCGCCCTTGTCGTAGTTGTTGCGGATCTGGGTGACCTTGTCGCCGACCCGGTAGACGCGGCCGCCGAAGCGGCGCTCGGGGGCGCCGTCGAGGTGCGGGGTGAGGGCCTGCTGGAGCAGGGCGTTGAGATTGCCCGCGCCGGCCGGGCCGCGGTGCATCGGTGCCAGGACCTGGATGTCGCGGCGCGGGTCGAGGCCGAAACGGCGCGGGACGCGCCGGACCGCGAGATCGACCACCAGCTGCGCCGCCAGCTCGGAGTCCTCCTCGGGGAACAGGTGGAAGTCGGGGAACTCGCGCAGGCGCAGCGGCTTTCCGGCGTTGATGCGGTGCGCGTTGACCACCACGCCGGACTGCTGCGCCTGGCGGAAGACCCGGGTCAGGCGCACCCGCGGGATCGGCTCGGCGTCGAGCAGGTCGCGCAGCACCTCGCCGGCGCCGACGCTGGGCAGCTGGTCCACGTCGCCTACCAGCAGCAGGTGCGCGCCGGGGGCGACCGCCTTGGCCAGCTTGTTGGCGAGCAGCACGTCGAGCATCGACGCCTCGTCGACCACGACCAGGTCTGCGTCGAGGGGCCGGTCCTTGTCGTAGGCCGCGTCCCCGCCGGGCTTGAGCTCGAGCAGCCGGTGCACGGTCGCGGCCTCGGCGCCGGTGAGCTCGGCCAGGCGCTTGGCGGCGCGGCCGGTCGGGGCGGCCAGGACCACCTTCGCGCGCCGGGCGCGGGCCAGCTCGACGATGGAGCGCACGGTGAAGGACTTGCCGCAGCCGGGGCCGCCGGTGAGCACCGCGACCTTGCTGGTCAGGGCGAGCCGCACGGCCTGCTCCTGCTCCGCGGCCAGATCGTTGCCGGTGCGCTCGTGCAGCCACGTCAGGGCCTTGGGCCAGTCCACGGTCTGGAAGGCGGCCAGGCGGTCCTCGTCGGTGTCCTTGAGGCGCAGCAGCTGTGCGGCGAGTGAGACCTCGGCGCGGTGGAAGGGCACCAGGAAGACCGCCTCGGTGTCGGCCCACTCGCCGGGCAGGGTCTCGCGCACGGCGCCTTCGGCGGCGATCAGCTCGTCGAGGCAGGTGGAGCAGAGCGAGGGGGCGACGGTCAGGATGCCGGCGGCGGACTCGACGAGCTTCTCGCGCGGTAGGAAGCAGTTCCCGGCGTCGGAGCCCTGCGAAAGGGTGTACTGAAGCCCGGCCTTCACCCGCTCGGGCGAGTCATGCGGGATGCCGACGGCGACGGCGATGGCGTCGGCGGTCTTGAAGCCGATGCCCCAGATCTCGGAGGCCAGCCGGTAGGGCTCGGTCTTGACCACGTCGATCGAGGCGTCGCCGTACTCCTTGTAGATGCGCACGGCGATGGAGGTGGTCACGCCGACCGACTGCAGGAAGACCATCACCTCCTTGATGGCCTTCTGCTCGATCCAGGCGTCGGCGATCAGCTTCGTGCGCTTCGGGCCGAGGGTCGGCACCTCGACCAGGCGCTCCGGGTCGGTCTCGATGACGTTGAGCGTGTCGGTGCCGAAGTGCTCGACGATGCGCTCGGCCAGCTTGGGCCCGATTCCCTTGATCAGCCCGGAGCCGAGGTAGCGCTGGATGCCCTGGATGGTCGCGGGCAGCACGGTCGTGTAGTTCTCGACGTGGAACTGGCGGCCGTACTGCGCGTGCGAGCCCCAGCGGCCGCGCATCCGCAGCGACTCGCCCGGCTGCGCGCCGAGCAGCGCGCCGACGACGGTCAGCAGGTCGGCGGAGCCGCGGCCGCCGAAGGAATGGGACGCGGCCACGCGCGCGACGGTGTAACCGGTCTCCTCGTTGGCGTAGGTGATGCGCTCGAGTACGCCTTCGAGGACGGCGAGGTGGATGTTCGGGCCGGCCTCCTCCGCTTCCATGACCGCACTTTATCGGCTGAATACGACACCGCGGCCCCGAACGGAGGGGTTCGGGGCCGGGGTGTGGACAACTGTCTGATGCGGTGTCAGAAAGCAGCGGGCTCAGAAAGCAAGCAGTGTCAGGAGGAGCTGCTCGCCGTGGCGGTCAGGTCGTAGACGGTGACGCCGCCGACGGTCTGGGCGGAGAAGTGGGCCTTGACCCAGGACTCGATCTGCGAGGCGCTGGAACTCGAGCCGCCGGTGGATCCGGAGACGAAGTAGTGGATCCTGCCTTCGCTCACGTACTGCTCGAACCGGGCGAGGGTGGGCGTCGGGTCGGTTCCGTTGAAGCCGCCGATGGCCATCACCGGGTCGCCGGTGGCCAGCTGGTAGCTGGCGGCGTTGTTCGAGCCGATGGTCGCGGCGACCCAGGTGTACTTGTCGGCGTTCTGCTCGAGCAGGGACTTGAGGGTCGAGCTGACGGACGAGCCGTTGAGCAGGCCGCCCGTGCCGCCGGCCCCTCCCATGCCGCGGGTGCCGCCAGCGCCACCTGTGCCGAAGCTCGGGACCTGTGAGGTGGAGCCCTGCGAGGTCGAGTTCTGCGACGGGAACCGGGACTGCGACTGGCCGCCGGGGGCGCCACCGAAGCCGCCGCCGCCGCCGAAGCCGCCTCGCTGGCCGCCGCCACCGCCGCCCGGGCCGAAGCCGGTCGCGGAGGCCGGGCCCGCCGACGGGATCGCGCCGGTGTGGGCGGTGTTGATCGTGTCGAGGGTGTACGCGGCGGGGCCGAGCAGCAGCGCGGCCAGTCCGAGCGCCCCGGCCCAGCCGACGATGCGCGCGGGGATCGTGCCCGCGAGCAGGATCACCGCGGCGGACGCGAGACCGACGAGGATGACGACATAAC
>Ga0070714_100001531_pt1 | contig 16859 bp, 30 predicted proteins | sample LARL83metaG_FD_65450 | JGI IMG/M metagenome (GOLD analysis project Ga0070714, IMG submission 65450) | Corn, switchgrass and miscanthus rhizosphere microbial communities from Kellogg Biological Station, Michigan, USA - LAR L8-3 metaG | ecosystem: Host-associated > Plants > Roots > Rhizosphere ... | reverse complement strand
TCGGAGCAGGCCTTCCAGATCGCCGGCTCGATGGGCTTCAAGGACGGCATGCGCAAGGCCAAGCCGACCCTGCTGGAGCCGATCATGAAGGTCGAGGTCACCATGCCCGAGGACTTCATGGGCGACGTGATGGGCGACCTCACCGGCCGTCGTGGACACATCCTCGGCATGTCGTCGCGCACCACCACCCAGGTGGTGCAGGCGGAGGTGCCGCTGGCCAACATGTTCGGCTACGCGACCCAGCTGCGCAGCATGACGCAGGGTCGCGCCAACTACTCCATGCAGTTCGACCACTACCAGGCACTCCCGGCCAACCTCGCCGAGGAGATCGTCGCCAAGGCGCGCAGCTAGATCACCTGCGCCGCAGAGCAACCAAGAGAACCAGCCACAGAGAGCGAGTGAGACCCTCAGGAGCGTAGAGCGGAGAAGATGGGCAAGAAGAAGTACGACAGCAGCAAGCCGCACGTGAACGTCGGCACCATCGGTCATATCGACCACGGCAAGACGACGCTCACCGCCGCCATCACCAAGGTGCTCGCCGAGAAGGGCGGCGCCGAGTTCCGCTCCTTCGACTCCATCGACAACGCGCCGGAGGAGAAGGCGCGCGGCATCACCATCGCCACCGCGCACGTCGAGTACGAGACCGACAAGCGCCACTACGCGCACGTCGACTGCCCCGGCCACGCCGACTACATCAAGAACATGATCACCGGCGCGGCGCAGATGGACGGCGCCATCCTGGTGGTCGCCGCCACCGACGGGCCCATGCCGCAGACTCGCGAGCACATCCTGCTCGCCTCCCAGGTCGGCGTGAAGTACATCGTGGTCGCGCTCAACAAGGTCGACGCCGTCGACGACGAGGAGCTGCTCGAGCTGGTCGAGCTCGAGGTCCGCGAGCTGCTCAGCAAGTACGGCTTCCCCGGCGACGACATCCCCGTGGTCCGCGTCTCCGCGCTCAAGGCCCTGGAGGGCGACAAGGACGCAGCCGAGGGCGTCACCAAGCTGATGGACGCGGTCGACAGCTACATCCCGCTGCCCGAGCGTCCCATCGACCAGCCGTTCATGATGCCCATCGAGGACGTGTTCTCGATCGAGGGCCGCGGCACGGTGGTGACCGGTCGCATCGAGCGCGGCCAGGTCAAGGTCAACGAGCCGGTGGAGATCGTCGGCATCAAGGACACCACCAAGACGGTGGTCACCGGCGTCGAGATGTTCCACAAGCTGCTCGACTCGGGTGACGCCGGCATGAACGTCGGCTGCCTGATCCGCGGCGTCAAGCGCGACGACGTGGAGCGCGGCCAGGTCCTGGCCAAGCCCGGCAGCATCACGCCGCACACCAAGTACAAGGCGCAGGTGTACGTGCTGAGCAAGGACGAGGGCGGCCGCCACACCCCGTTCTTCACCGGCTACCGGCCGCAGTTCTACATCCGCACCACCGACGTGACCGGCACCATCGGCCTGCCCGAGGGCACCGAGATGGTCATGCCCGGTGACAACATCGAGATGGACATCGAGCTGATCACCCCCATCGCCGTCGAGCAGGGCATGCGCTTCGCCATCCGCGAAGGCGGCCGCACCGTGGGCGCCGGCTCGGTCACCTCGATCAGCAAGTAGCAGACGCGGGGATTTCCCCCGCGTTCCCCTCTCGCTCAAGGAGCAGGCAGCACCAAAGTCATGGCACAGAAGATCAGGATCAGGCTGAAGGCCTACGACCACCGGGTCCTCGACCAGGCCGCGTCGAAGATCGTCGACACGGCGACACGGACGGGGACGCGCGTGGCCGGACCGGTGCCGCTGCCCACCAGCATCTCCAAGTACACGGTGATCCGCTCGCCGTTCATCGACAAGGACTCGCGCGAGCAGTTCGAGATGCGCACCCATAAGCGGATCGTCGACATCCTCGACCCCAACCCCAAGGTGGTGGACGCGCTGATGCGCCTCAACCTGCCCTCGGGCGTCAACATCGAGATCAAGCTGTGACCACTGCTGTGGGCGGAGCGCCGCGCTCATGAGCAAGGGCATCCTGGCCCGCAAGGTGGGCATGACCCAGCTCTTCACCGAGCGCGGCACCGTGGTGCCGGTCACGGTGCTCGAAGCCGGGCCGTGCCGCGTGGTGCAGCGCAAGACCGCCGCGCACGACGGCTACGAGGCCGTGCAGATCGGCTTCGGCGAGCGCCACACCAAGCGCACGCCCAAGCCGCTGAGCGGCCACTTCAAGCGCGCCGGCCTGCGCCCCATGCGCAAGCTCGCCGAGCTGCGCGACGCCGGCGAGCTGGAGCTGGGCGCGACGCTCACCGTCGACAGCGTGTTCGCCGCCGGTGAGCAGGTCGACGTCACCGGCGTCAGCAAGGGCAAGGGCTTCTCCGGGCAGCACAAGCGGCATCACTTCGGCCGCGGCCCGGTGACCCACGGCTCGCACAACATCAAGCAGCCCGGCTCGGTGGGCTCGGTGGACGCCGCGCGCACCTGGCGCGGCATGAAGATGGCCGGCCAGCTCGGCAACACGCAGCGCACCGTGCGCGGCCTGGAAGTGGTCCGCGTCGACGCCGAGCGCAACCTGCTGCTCATCAAGGGCTCGGTGCCGGGCCATCGCAACGCGGTGGTGCTGGTGCGCGCCCACGATCGGGAGGCGTCGTTCTAGCGCCATGGCACAAGCCAACGTCGTCGACCAGACCGGCTCGGTGACCGGCAGCCTCGACCTCGCCCCCGAGGTCTTCGAGGTGACCGTCAACGAGGCGGTGATGCACCAGGCGCTGCTGCGCCAGCTCGCCAACGGGCGCCAGGGCACGCACGACACCAAGAACCGCAGCGAGGTCCGCGGCGGCGGCCGCAAGCCGTACCGCCAGAAGGGCACCGGCCGCGCCCGGCAGGGCTCGATCCGCGCCGTGCAGTGGAAGGGCGGCGGCGTCGTCTTCGGCCCCACGCCGCGCAGCTACGAGCAGGACATGCCGCGCAAGCAGCGCCGCCTCGCCCTGCGCAGCGCGTTGACCGCCAAGGCCGCCGCCGGCGAGCTCACCGTGCTCGAGTCCTTCGAGCTGGAGGAGCCGCAGACCCGCGCGGTGGTCGACCTGCTCGCCGCACTCGACGCGGGCCGCCGTGTGCTGGTGGTGCTGGGGTCGCACAACGAGGTGCTGGAGCGCAGCGCGCGCAACATCCCCTACGTGCAGGTGATCCTGGCCAGCAACCTCAACGTGCGCGACCTGCTGGTCGCCGAGACGGTGCTGATCACTCGCGACGCCGTCGACCACGTCACCGAGGTGCTGGGCTCATGACCCGCAGCCGCAGCTCCGACGCCATCCTGGTTCGCCCCGTGGTCAGCGAGAAGTCGTACGCCGCGATGGCGGAGGGACGCTACGTCTTCCGCTGCCGTCCCGACGCCAACAAGATCGAGATCAAGAAGGCGGTGGAGGACCTCTTCTCCGACCAGAAGATCGAGGTGGTCGCCGTCAACACCATCAACGTCCGCGGCAAGACGCGCCTGCGCAGCCGCGGTCGCACCCGCATCGAGGGCAAGAGCCCCGATTGGAAGAAGGCCATCGTGACCCTGGCGCCGGGCCAGGCGATCAAGGGCCTCTTCGAGGGCGTGTAGAAGATGCCGAAAATCCACACCCAACCACCGCGATTTTCGGCATTGGCTGTCGTGTCAGCCTGCGGCGGAGTGAATCCGCCTACGGCCGACGGGATCTGGGCGTAAGAGATGCCGATCAAGAAGTACAAGCCCACCAGCCCCGGCCGGCGCTTCATGTCGGTGTCGACCTTCGAGGAGGTCACCCGCGGCGCGCCCGAGAAGTCGCTGGTCGAGCACCTCAAGAAGCACAGCGGCCGCAACGTCAACGGCCGGGTGACCGTGCGCCATCGCGGCGGCGGCCACAAGAAGCTGTACCGCATCATCGACTTCAAGCGGAACAAGCTCGACGTGCCCGGCAAGGTCGCGGCCATCGAGTACGACCCCAACCGCAGCGCGCGCATCGCCCTGATCCACTACCGCGACGGCGAGAAGCGCTACATCCTGGCGCCGCTCGGCCTCAACGTCGGCGACACGGTGATGGCCGGCCCCAACGCCGAGGTGCGCGCCGGCAACGCCATGCCCATGCAGAACATCCCGCTGGGCTCGACCATCCACAACATCGAGCTCAGCCTGGGCAAGGGCGGCCAGCTCGTGCGCAGCGCCGGCGCGGGCGCGCAGCTGCTCGCCCGCGAGGGCCAGTACGCCACCCTGCGCATGCCCAGCGGCGAGATGCGCCGCGTCGACGTGCGCTGCACCGCCACCATCGGCCAGGTCGGCAACGTCGACCACGAGAACCAGAACTGGGGCAAGGCGGGCAAGATGCGCTGGCGCGGCTTCCGCCCGTCGGTGCGCGGCATGACCATGAACCCCTTCGACCACCCGCACGGCGGCGGCGAAGGCCGCAGCGGCGCGGGCGGCAACCCGCAGACGCCGTGGGGCCAGCCGGCGCTGGGCCATCGCACCCGGCACAACAAGTCCACCGACCGCATGATCGTGCGGCGTCGCAAGAAGTAGAGATGAGTCGTTCCACCAAGAAAGGTCCGTTCTGCGACGAGCACCTGCTCACCAAGGTGCAGGTGCTCAACCAGACGCGCGAGAAGAAGGTGATCAAGACCTGGTCGCGCCGCAGCGACATCTTCCCGGACATGGTCGGCCACACCATCGCCGTCCACGACGGGCGCAAGCACGTCCCGGTGTTCATCACCGAGGCGATGGTCGGACACAAGCTCGGCGAGTTCGCCGTGACCCGCAGGTATCGCGGCCACGGCCACCACACCGAGCGCAGCAACGCGTTGAAGTAGGCTGATGGAAGTCGTCGCAACCGCGAAGTGGGTTCGCACCACCGCACGCAAGGCCCGTCTCGTGGCAGCTCTCGTCGAGGGCCTGCCCGTCGACGAGGCGATCACCGTGCTCTCCTACACCCCGCGCGCCGCGGCGGTGGACGTCAGCAAGGTGATCCGGTCGGCCGCCGCCAACGCCGAGCACAACTACAACCTCGATCCCAGCACGCTGCGCGTGAAGCGCATTGAGATCGAGTCGGCGAGCACCATCAAGCGCTTCCGCCCGCGCGCCCAGGGCCGCGCCTACAGCATCTTCAAGCGCACCAGCCACCTGCGCGCCTTCGTCGCCGACGACCTGCAGCCGCGGGCCCGCCGTCGCGCCGCCGCGGCGCCGCAGCGGGTGCGCGCCCGCCGGCCTGCGGAGACCCCGCAACCCCAGACCACCGAGGCAGAGGCAACAGAAGAGTAATGGGACACAAGGTCAACCCCATCGGCTTCCGCCTCGGCGTGTACCGCAACTGGGAGGCGCGCTGGTACGCCGACAAGGAGTACACCAAGCTCCTCCACGAGGATCTGGCCATGCGCCGGCTGATCAACAGCCGCCTGCGCAACGCCGGCCTGGCCCGCATCGAGACCGAGCGCAGCGCCAACCAGCTCACCGTGGTCATCCAGACCGCCAAGCCGGGCATCGTCATCGGCAAGCAGGGCGCGTCCGTGGACGCGCTGCGCGACGAGCTGGAGCGCATCACCGGCAAGAAGGTGCGGGTCACGATCCACGAGATCAAGAACCCGGAGATGGACGCCAAGCTGGTCGCCGAGAACGTCGCCAGCCAGCTCGAGAAGCGCATCGCCTTCCGCCGCGCCATCAAGCAGTCGATCATGCGGACCATGCGCGCCGGTGCGCGCGGCGTGCGCATCCAGGTCAGCGGCCGGCTCGGCGGCTCGGAGATGTCGCGCCGCGAGTGGGACCGCGACGGCCGCGTGCCGTTGCACACCCTGCGCGCCAACATCGACTACGGCGTCGCCGAGGCGCGCACCACCTTCGGTCGCATCGGCGTCCAGGTGTGGATCTACAAGGGCGACTTCGTCACCGCCACCGGCGAGCCCATTCCCGCCGACGGCGCCCAGCGTCCGGCGCGTGACGAGGAGGACGGCGGCGGCCGCGAGGCCCCGCAGCGCGCCCCGCGCCCGCAGGCGAGCACGCCGGTGGTCGCCGCGCCGCAGCAGCCCGAGCTGGAGGCGCCCGTCGCCGAGGCCGCGCCGGAGCTGGCCGAGGCCGCCGTCGAGGTCCCTGACGTCGACACCGAGGCCGAGACCGCCGAGGCGGAGACCGACGACGACACCGAGGCGGTCACCGTCCCCGAGGACTCCGAGGTCGCGCCCAAGCGCGTCCCGGTGAAGTCGAAGAAGGCGACCACCGCCCGCAAGCCCACCACGACCCGCAAGCCGGCGACCAAGGCCAAGAAGGCCGACGCGCCGGCGGCGGACGAGGAGGAGTAGCGCCATGCTGATGCCCAAGCGGACCAAGTTCCGCAAGATGCATCGCGGCCGGCGTCGCGGCCAGGCCCAGCGCGGCAGCACGCTGAGCTTCGGCACCTACGGCCTGCAGGCGCTCGAGGTCTGCTGGATGACCAACCGGCAGATCGAGGCGGCCCGCCGCGCCATGACCCGCCACGTGCGCCGCGGCGGCCAGATCTGGATCCGCATCTTCCCCGACAAGTCCTACACCAAGAAGCCGGCCGAGACCCGCATGGGCTCGGGCAAGGGCTCGCCGGAGGGATGGGTCGCCGTGGTCAAGCCCGGGCGCATCCTCTTCGAGATGAGCGGCGTGTCGCCCGAGGTGGCCAAGGAGGCGATGCGGCTGGCCGCGCACAAGCTGCCCATCCGCACCCGCTTCGTGGCCAAGGAGGAGGTGGGCACCGACCTGCCCGAGGGCGTGACCGCGACCGCGGAGGCGACGGCGTGAGCAAGCACACCGAAGCCATCGACAAGCTGCGCGCCATGACCGACGAGGAGCTGCACACCCACCTCATGCAGCAGCGCCGCAAGCTCTTCGAGATCCGTCTCCAGCAGGCCACCGGCCAGGTGGAGAACACCACGCAGATCCGGCTGATCCGCAGGGAGATCGCCCGCGCCATGACGGTGCAGATGGAGGCCCAGCGCGCCCAATGACCGAGACAACCGTAGCCGCGCAGCCGCGCGGTCGCCGCAAGGTGCGCGAGGGCCTGGTGGTCAGCGACAAGATGGACAAGACCGTGGTGGTCGTCATCCAGGAGCTGAAGCCGCACCCCCTCTACAAGAAGGTGGTGCGCCGCAACACCCGCCTCAAGGTGCACGACGAGACCAACGACGCCCACGTCGGCGACCGCGTGCGCGTCGTCGAGACCCGCCCGCTGTCCCGGGACAAGCGCTGGCGCGTGGCCGAGATCATCGAGCGGGCCAAGTAAGACCATGATCCAGCAGGAGACCGTCCTCAAGGTGGCCGACAACAGCGGCGCGCGCGAGCTGCTCTGCATCCGCGTGCTCGGCGGCAGCTACCGCAAGTACGCCTCGGTCGGCGACGTGATCATCGGCACCGTCAAGGTGGCCCAGCCCAACGCGGCGGTGAAGAAGGGCGAGGTGGTCCGCGCCGTGGTGGTGCGCACCACCAAGGAGTTCCAGCGTCCCGACGGCAGCAACATCCGCTTCGACGAGAACGCCGCCGTGCTCATCAACCCGCAGAACAACCCGCGCGGCACGCGCATCTTCGGCCCCGTGGCCCGCGAGCTGCGCGAGCGCAACTTCATGAAGATCGTCAGCCTGGCGCCGGAGGTCCTCTAGAGCCATGCCTCTGCGTCGCAACCGCCGAACCCCCGCGCAGCGCCTCAAGGTGGCGCTGAAGCACGAGGGCTGGGCGCACGGCAACCTCCGCCCGCTCGACATCCGCAGCGGCGACACCGTGGTGGTGCTCGCCGGCAAGGACAAGGGCAAGCGCGGCAAGGTCGAGCGCACCATCCCCGAGGAGCAGCGCATCGTCGTCGCCGGCGTCAACGTCCTCAAGCGGCACACCAAGGCCGGTGTGCGCGGCAACATCCAGGGCGGCATCGTCGACTTCAACGGCCCGATCGCGTACAGCAACGTCATGCTCGTCTGCAACCGCTGCGACAAGCCGACCCGCATCAGCAAGCGGCAGCAGGACGACGGCACCTATGCCATGTTCTGCAAGAACTGCGGCGAGCGCTATGAGCGAGGTGCCGTCTGATGGCCGCCGTCACCCCCGCGGAGAAGCCGCGCCTGCACCGCCAGTACCTGGACGAGGTCGTCCCGGCGCTGGTCAAGGAGTTCCGCTACAAGAACGCCATGCAGGTCCCCCGGCTGGAGAAGATCGTCGTCAACATCGGCCTCGGCGAGGCGATCCAGAACGGTCGCGCCATCGACGCCGCCAGCAACGACGTCAAGACCATCACCGGCCAGGCGCCCATCGTCATCCGGGCGCGCAAGTCGGTGGCGGCGTTCAAGCTGCGCGAGGGCATGCCCATCGGCATCAAGGTGACGCTGCGCGGCCGGCGCATGTACGAGTTCCTCGACAAGCTGGTCAACGTCGCCCTGCCCCGCATCCGCGACTTCCGCGGCATCGACCCCAAGGCCTTCGACGGCCACGGCAACTACACCCTCGGCCTCCGCGAGCAGCTTGTCTTCCCGGAGATCGACTACGACAAGATCGACCGCCTGCGCGGCATGGAGATCTGCATGGTCACCACCGCCAGGACCGACGACGAGGGGCGGCGCCTCCTCGAGCACTTCAACATGCCCTTCCGCAAGGCGGGGCAGCAGGCAGCGTAAGAGCCATCGCGCGTCGCCGGGACAGAGCCCGGCGATACGGCATGGTGAGGTAACCACAGTTGGCAAAGAAGTCCCTGATCGCCAAGGCACTGCGGCCGGCGAAGCACCGGGTCCAGGAGCACCACCGCTGCGGCATCTGCGGCCGGCCGCGCGCCTACATGCGCAAGTTCGGCATGTGCCGCATCTGCTTCCGCCAGCACGCCACGGTGGGCCAGATCCCCGGCGTCAAGAAGTCGTCCTGGTAGGAACGCGACGATGACCAGCGACACGATCGCCGACATGCTGACCCGCATTCGCAACGCGAATGCCGCCAACCACCGCACCTGCGCCGTGCCCGTCTCCAAGATGAAGGTGGAGATCGCCCGCGTCCTCAAGGACGAGGGCTTCATCGCGGACTACGTCCTCGGCGAGCCCGGCATCGGCCAGGTGCTGACCATCACCCTCAAGCCGCGCACCCAGAAGGGCCGCGCGCTCAGCGGCCTGCGCCGCATCTCGCGACCCGGCCTGCGCGTCTACGCGCGCAAGACCGAGATCCCGCGCGTCCTCGGCGGCCTGGGCGTCGCCATCATCTCCACCTCCCGCGGCCTGATGACCGGACACGCTGCCCAGCGCGCCGGCCTCGGCGGCGAGGTGGTGGCCTACGTCTGGTGATGCGCAGAGATGTCTAGGATCGGCAAGCTCCCCATCCCCGTCCCCAGCGGCGTCGACGCCACCCTGACCGGCAGCCACCTGTCGGTGAAGGGCCCGCGCGGCACCCTGGAGCGCAGCCTGTCGCCGCAGATGCGCATCGAGGTCGACGGCGGCACCATCACGGTGACCCGCCCCACCGACTCGACGCTGCACCGCGCCCAGCACGGCCTCACCCGCACCCTGATCGCCAACATGGTGGCCGGGGTCAGCGCCGGCTTCACCCGCGAGCTGGAGCTGGTCGGCGTCGGCTACCGCGCCGCCAAGCAGGGCAACGACCTGGTGCTCACCCTCGGCTACTCGCACCCGATCCGCTACTCGCCCCCCGAGGGCATCAGCATCGAGGTGCCGCAGCCGACGCGCATCAGCGTCAGCGGGGCCGACAAGGAGGTGGTCGGCCAGGTCGCCGCCAAGATCCGCAGCTTCCGCAAGCCCGAGCCGTACAAGGGCAAGGGCGTGCTCTATGCCGGCGAGAAGCTGCGCCGCAAGGCGGGCAAGTCCGGCAAGGCCGGGAAGGGCAAGTAGCCATGTACAGCAAGCACGACCGCCGTGCCGCGCGCGACAAGCGCCACCGCCGCGTCCGCAAGCGGGTCGCCGGCGTCGAGGCGCGCCCGCGTCTCGCCGTCTTCCGCAGCCTGCACCACATCACCGCCCAGGTGATCGACGACGCCCAGGGCCGCACCCTGGCCGCCGCCTCCAGCGTCGAGGGCGAGCTGAAGGGCCAGCTCAAGGGCGCCACCGCCAACGCCGTCGCCGCCGCCGCGGTGGGTCGCGCCGTCGCCCAGCGGGCGGTTGCCGCGGGCGTGAAGACGGTGGTCTTCGATCGCGGCGGCTATCTCTATCATGGCCGGGTCAAGGCCCTGGCGGACGCGGCTCGCGAGGCCGGACTGGAGTTCTAGAACGATGGGTATGCGCATGGACGATCGTCGCGACCGCCGAGGCGGCGGCGACGATCGCAACAACGAGTTCCAGGAGAAGATCGTCTCCCTCAACCGCGTCGCCAAGGTGGTCAAGGGTGGACGCCGCTTCTCCTTCAGCGCGCTGGTCGTCGTCGGCGACGGGCAGGGCCGCGTCGGCGCCGGGCTGGGCAAGGCGGGCGAGGTCCCCGAGGCGATCCGCAAGGGCGTCGAGGACGCCAAGAAGCACATGATCACCGTGCCCCTGGTGGGCACCACCATCCCCCACGACATCCGCTTCAAGCTGGGTGCGGCCAAGGTGCTGCTCAAGCCCGCCGTCCCCGGTACGGGCGTCATCAGCGGCGGCGCCATGCGCGCCGTGGTCGAGGCCGCCGGCATCCACGACATCCTCACCAAGTCGCTGGGCACCAACAACCCGATCAACGTGGTCCGCGCCACCGTCGCCGCGCTGGCCTCGCTGCGCACCCTCGACGGCGTCGCCGCGCTGCGCGGCCTGGAGCCGGAGCAGATCGTCGGCAGGCGCCGCGCCGCGCAGATGCTGGGCAAGGAGGTCGAGGCGGCGGCGCGGCCGCTGCCCGCGGGAGCGAGCGCATGAGCCGCATCCGGGTCACCTATCGCAAGTCGGCGATCGGCTACAAGCAGGACCAGAAGGCCACCATCCAGGCCCTCGGCCTGAAGAAGCTGAACCACACCGTCGAGCACGACGACTCGCCGGCCATCCGCGGCATGGTGCACAAGGTGCGCCACCTGGTCAGCGTCGACGGCATCCCCGCCGACTCGCCGCAGGCGGTCGCATTCTTCGCCAGCACCCCGCCCGCGGTCGGCGCCGCGGCGACGGAGACCAGGTAGCCATGCGCCTCCACGAGCTGAAGCCCGCACCGGGCAGCCGCCGCGAGCGCAAGCGCATCGGCCGCGGCATCAGCGCCGGCCAGGGCAAGACCTCGGGCAAGGGCCAGAAGGGCCAGTTCGCCCGCACCCCGGGCCTGCGCCACGGCTTCGAAGGCGGCCAGATGCCGCTCGCCCAACGCCTGCCCAAGCTGCGCGGCTTCCACAACCGCTTCAAGAAGGACTACGCCGTCGTCAACGTGAGCAAGCTGAACCGCTTCGAGCAGGGCAGCGTCGTCGACCCCGACGCGCTGCGCGCCGCGCGGCTGGTCGGCTCCGCTCGTGACGGCGTCAAGGTGCTCGGCGCGGGACGGCTCAAGGTCAAGGTCACCCTGCGCGTCCACCGCATCTCCGCGTCCGCGCGCGAGGCGGTGGAGAAGGCGGGCGGCTCGGTCGAGCTCCTCGAAGCGGAGAAGGTCGCGACCGAGGTGGGCAGCGCGGTGGCCGAGACCGCCGTCGCCGCGGAATCGAGCGATTCCGAAGAATCGGATTCGGAATAAGAACGGAGAGGGACTGAGCACGTGAACCTGCTCGAAGCTCTGGGCCAGGCCATGCGCATCCCCGAGCTGCGCCGCAAGCTCCTCTTCACCGTGCTCCTGCTGCTCGTCTTCCGCGTGCTGGCGAGCATCAGCATCCCCGGCGCCGACCCGGCCAAGCTGCAGCAGCTCTTCCAGGGCAACTCCCTGCTCGGCCTGCTCAACCTCTTCAGCGGCGGCGGCCTGAGCAACTTCAGCGTCGTCGCCATGGGCGTCAACCCCTACATCAACGCCACCATCATCATGCAGCTCATGACGGTGGTCTCCACCCGGCTCAAGGAGTTGAGCAAGGAGGGAGAGCAGGGCCGCAAGAAGATCACCCGCTACACGCGCTGGCTGACCGTCGCCCTCGGCGCGCTGCAGGCCTACGGCCTCACCGTGCTGTTCAGCAGCACCCAGGTCGGCGTCCTGGTCAACCCGTCGCCGGGAACCATCATCTCGATCATCATCACGCTCACCGCGGGCACCGTCGTCTTGATGTGGCTGGGTGAGCTGATCACCGAGTACGGCGTCGGCAACGGCGTCTCGCTGGTGATCTTCGCCGGCATCATCGGCCGCCTGCCCGGCTCGCTGTACAGCTACGGCACGAGCGGCGGCGCCCACGTCTTCCAGCTCCTGGGCATGGCCGCCATCGCCGTGGCGGTGACCATGTTCATCATCTTCGTGCAGCAGGCGCAGCGGAAGGTGCCGGTGCAGTCCGCCCAACGCGTGATCAACCCGAGAGCGGGGACGGCGATTCCCTCAAGACGCAACTTCCTGCCGCTGAAGGTCAACGCGGCGGGCGTCATCCCGATCATCTTCGCCATCTCGATCATGACCTTCCCGACCATCTTCTCCAACTTCTTCCAGACCGCGGGAGGGGTGGTCGGCAACGCCGCCAACTGGATCCGGCTCAACTGGCAGCCCAACGGGCCCAGCATCGTCACCAACCTGCTCTACAACGGCATCTACTTCCTGCTCATCCTCGGCTTCACCTACTTCTACACCGCCGTCGTCTTCGACCCCAACGACGTCGCCGACAACCTCAAGAAGTCGTCGACGTTCATCCCCGGCATCCGTCCGGGCCGGTCGACCGCGGAGTACCTGCACAAGGTGATGAACCGCATCACCCTGGCGGGCGCGCTGTTCCTGGCGCTGATCACCGTCATCCTGCCGTTGGCGACCAGCTTCCTCACCGGCGTGTCGACGACCAGCCTCTACCTCGGCGGCACCGCCGTGCTGATCGTCGTCGGCGTCGCCCTCGACACCATGAAACAGATCGAGACCCAGCTCCTGATGCGCCAGTACAAGGGCTTCATCAAGTGAGGCGTCGGCCACCGTGCTGATCACCATCCTCTTCGGTCCCCCGGGCAGCGGCAAGGGCACCCAGGCCGCCTACATCACCAAGCGCTACGGCTTGCAGCACGTGTCCACCGGTGACATGCTGCGCAAGGAGGCGGAGAAGGGGACCGACCTGGGCAACGAGGTGGCGCCGATCATGGCCGAGGGCCGGCTGGTTCCCGACGACCTGATCGTCCGGGTCATCGAGGCCCGCCTGCGCGAGACCAACGCCGCCGGCGTGCTGCTCGACGGCTTCCCCCGCACCGTGCCCCAGGCCGCGGCGCTCGACGAGATGCTGCGCCGCACCGGCCGCAAGGTCGACCTGGTCCTCTTCCTCGACGTCCCCGAGGAGAAGCTGATCGAGCGCCTGCTCGGCCGCGCCCTCACCGAGGGCCGCGAGGACGACAACCTGGAGACCATCCAGAACCGCATCGAGATCTACCACCGGGACACCGAGCCGGTGCTCGACCACTACCGCGACCAGCCCGCCACCGCCATCGAGGTGGTCGACGGCGACGCCGCCATCCTCGAGGTCGCCGAGCGCGTCCGCAACGCGGTCGACCGCCACTACCGGGACGCCGCCTGATGAGCTCGCAGGCCTCCTTCCGCCTCAAGAAGCCCGAGGAGATCGACAAGATGGCGCGCGCCGGGGTGATCCTCGGCGAGTGCCTGGAGCACCTGGCCCGGATGGTCCGCCCCGGCCTCACCACCCTCGACCTCGACCGCGAGGCCGACACCTTCATCCGCGACCACGGCTGCGTTCCCGGCTTCCTCGGCTACAACGACTTCCCCAACTCGCTCTGCGTCTCGGTCAACGACGAGGTGGTCCACGGCATCCCCGGGCCCCGGGTCATCGAGGACGGCGACCTGGTCTCGCTCGACTGCGGCCTCATCCTCGACGGCTGGTGGGCCGACTCCGGACTTTCGGTCGGGGTTGGCGAGATCAGCGGCGAGGCGCGCAAGCTGCTCGCCGTCACCGAGGAGGCGCTGCGCCGCGGCCTCGACGCCGCCCGCGCCGGCAACCGCATCGGCGACATCGGCCACGCCGTGCAGTCGTACGTCGAGGCCCAGGGCTTCGGCGTGGTCCGGCAGTATGTGGGCCACGGCATCGGCCGCAACATGCACGAGCCACCCCAGGTGCCCAACTACGGCAGCGCCGGCACCGGCAACACCCTCAAGCCCGGCTACGTGCTGGCCATCGAGCCCATGGTCACCGCGGGCTCGCCCGACGTGAAGGTCCTCGCCGACCAGTGGACGGTGGTCACCGTCGACAAGCGGCTCTCCTGCTACTTCGAGCACACCGTGGCGGTGACCGAGGAGGGCCCCAGGGTCCTCACCCGGCGCCCCTCGGAGGTCGCCAAGGCTGCCTGAAACGCCCGGGCAGCGCCACTCCAGAAACATGTATACTCGCCGTTTGTGGCTGAAGGTCAGCCCATCCTGTCGCGCCTCGTGAACGAGCGTGGCGAGCCGCTGGTGGGGCGGGTCATCGAACCCCTCCCCAACGCGCTCTACAGGGTGGAACTGGACAACGGGCACAAGGTCCTCGCCCACCCGGCAGGGAAGGCCCGCCTCCAGGCGGTCCGCATCCTCCCGGGGGACCGGGTGCAGGTGGAGCTCTCGGCCACCGATCCCGGCAGAGGGCGGATTCTCCAGAAACTCGCGTAACCCAACCCCACGGAACGAAGGACGATCACCACACCATGAAGGTCCGGGCCTCGGTCAAGAAGATCTGCGATCGCTGCAAGATCATCAAGCGGCACGGGACGGTGCGCGTGATCTGCGAGAACCCCAAGCACAAGCAGCGTCAGGGCTAGTCAGGAAAGCAGAGAAGAGTGGCACGTATCGCCGGCGTCGACATCCCGCGTGAGAAGCGGGTCGAGATCGCCCTCACCTACATCTTCGGCATCGGGCTGACCACGTCCCGCCGTCTCCTCAACCTCGCCCAGATCAGCCCCGACGTCCGCACCAAGGACCTCAGCGACGCCCAGGTCAACCGCCTGCGCGACATCATCAGCAAGCAGCTCCAGGGCCGCATCGAGGGCGACCTGCGCCGGCAGATCGCGCTCAACATCAAGCGCCTCATGGAGATCGGCACCTACCGCGGCCTGCGCCACCGGCGCAACCTGCCGGTCCGGGGCCAGCGCACCCGCACCAACGCCCGCACCCGCCGCGGTCCCAAGAAGACCGTCGGCGTCCGCCGCAAGAAGAAGTAGAGGGCCGTTCCGCCAGTGGCCAAGAAGAAGAAAGTCGTCAGGACGCGCCGCCGCGAGCGCAAGAACATCGCCATCGGGCACGCCCACGTCCTGGCCACCTTCAACAACACCATCGTGTCCCTCACCGATCCCCAGGGCAACGTGATCGCCTGGGGCTCCGCCGGTGCCCAGGGCTTCAAGGGCTCGCGCAAGTCGACCCCCTTCGCCGCCCAGGTGACCGCCGAGAACGCCGCTCGCCGCGCCATGGAGCACGGCCTCAAGCAGATCGAGATCTTCGTCAAGGGCCCCGGCGCGGGTCGCGAAGCCGCGATCCGCTCGCTGCAGGCGGCCGGCCTGGAGGTCTCCGCCATCACCGACGTCACCCCGATCCCCCACAACGGCTGCCGCCCGCCCAAGCGGCGCCGCGTCTGAGTTCCTGACATGGCCAACTACAACGGACCCGTCTGCCGCCTCTGCCGCCGTGAGGGCCAGAAGCTGTTCCTCAAGGGCGAGAAGTGCATCTCCAACTGCACCTTCGACCGGCGCAACGCGGTGATCCCCGGCCAGCACGGCCTGGCCCGCCGCCGCAAGGTGAGCGACTACGGCCTGCAGCTCCGCGCCAAGCAGCGCGCCCGCCGGCTCTACGGCGTCATGGAGACGCAGTTCCGCCACTACTTCGAGAAGGCGGAGCGCTCCCAGGGCGTCACCGGCACGGTGCTGCTGCAGCAGCTCGAGCGCCGGCTCGACAACGTCGTCTACCGGCTCGGCCTGGCCGCCTCGCGGCGTGAGGCCCGAGTCCTGGTCACCCACCGCCACTACGCCGTCAACGGCCGCACCGTCAACGTCCCCTCGTACCAGGTGCGCCCCGGCGACGTGGTCAGCGTCCGCGACGGGCACAAGGACAAGAAGCCCATCGTCGAGGCGCTGGAGCTGATCCAGGGACGGCCCGTCCCCGACTGGCTGACCCTGGACGCCGACAAGAAGCAGGGCACGATCCTGCGCTACCCCGAGCGGCACGAGATGGACATGTTCATCGACGAGCAGCTCATCGTCGAGTACTACAGCCGGTAACGGCACCGGCTCTCCCGCGGGTCGCGCGACGGCGCGGCACGCAGGCCTGACCCTTTCGTCGCCGCGGACGCGCGGCGAGCATGCGAGGCGCTACTGACCATATGGTCGACATGATCACCACCCCCACGGTCCGCGAGCTGGAGACGAACGCCGAGTACGGCAGGTTCGAGATCGAGCCGCTGGAGCCCGGTTTCGGCGTGACGCTGGGCAACTCCCTGCGTCGCGTGCTGCTGTCCTCGCTCCCCGGCGCGGCGGTCACCTCGGTGTCCATCGACGGCGTGTCCCACGAGTTCTCGGCGATCCCCCACGTCAAGGAGGACGTCACCGAGATCCTGCTCAACATCAAGGGCATCAACGTGGTCTCGCACGTCGACGAGCCGGTGCACATGACCCTCGACGTGCGCGGCCCCAAGACGGTCACCGCGGGCGACATCGAGACCTCGTCGGACGTCGAGATCCGCAACCCCGAGCTGCACATCTGCACGCTGGACTCGGCGCAGGCCCACCTGCGCATGGAGCTCACCGTCGAGCGCGGCAAGGGCTACGCCACCGCCGAGCGCAACAAGCGCGACGGCCAGCCCATCGGCGTGATCCCCATCGACGCCATCTTCACCCCGGTGCGCAAGGCCAACTTCTCGGTG
>Ga0070714_100001529_pt1 | contig 16868 bp, 10 predicted proteins | sample LARL83metaG_FD_65450 | JGI IMG/M metagenome (GOLD analysis project Ga0070714, IMG submission 65450) | Corn, switchgrass and miscanthus rhizosphere microbial communities from Kellogg Biological Station, Michigan, USA - LAR L8-3 metaG | ecosystem: Host-associated > Plants > Roots > Rhizosphere ... | reverse complement strand
ACGTTGAACACCCGCGACCCCGCCGTCGTCCAGTACTCCTCGGCGAAATGCAACCGGATCGTCTCTGCCGCCCCCGCGGTGTAACCGCCAACGGCGTAGCTGAAGTTGCCGTACCGGTTGCTCTGGTAGACCGCCTGGGGCGCGGGATTGGTCACGCCGGCGGTGCTGATCGCGTTCGTGACGGACGCCGTCGCGCCGCCGGTGAAGTCCTCGTCCGCGGCGAACGGCGACGCCGCCGGCCCGCCGCTGTTGATCTGGAGGCTAGACGGCGGCGGTGGCGGCGGTGCCGACGAGAGCAGGCCGAAGATCGCCAGGCCCGCCGGCAGCCCCACGAACACCTCGCCGTTCGCCACCGAGGGCGTCGCGTACTTGACCTCACCGGGAAGACCGTCGCGGCCGGAGTTCATGCCGCTGTTCCAGTATTCGTGGGAAAGGTTCGTCGGGTCGTACGCGTGCAGTTCCCCGCCGAAGTCCTGGTTCCAGACGATGGCGCTGCCGGCCGCGGTCCCGTTGCTGGAGACGACCGGGTCACCGCCGTTCGCCGACGACGTCGACACGGACGCGGTGGAGAGCTTCCCGCCGCTCCAGGAGAATTCCCTGGTCGGACCGTTCACCTGGGTGAAGTAGATGTCCTGCCCGCTGGGTCCGGTCCACAGCGCCGGCGTGCTGAACAGGCTGCCCACCGTGCTCGGCGGCAGTTCCTGTTGCACCTTGTCGATCGTCGTGCTCGTCGAGTCCGTGCCGCCGCAGGCGAGATTGGGGTCGCTGGTGAACTTGCCCATGCTCGTCGTGCTGTCCACGTAAACGCGCCCCTCCTTGCCGGCCGACATCACCACGTTGGCCGCCGGGATCACCAGGAGCCCGCCAGCGCCGAGATCCTGATCGGCGCCGGACAGGCACTGCTGGTTGTAGGGCGTGAAGTAGTCCTGCACTTGCAGCGAGCCGTTCAGCCGCACGAAGCTGTCGCCGTAGTCGGGACCGCCGGTATTGGCGTCGAAGGTCCCGTTCCCGCTCAGGTAGTAGACGTTGCCGTTGGGATCGCCGGCGATGGCTCCGCCGCTGCCGCTCCAGATTCCGCCGTCGCTGCCGTTGGGAGTGTCGGAGTAGGCGGCCGCGAGCGTGAACGCGGTGGTGCTGAAGCTGTAGCTCAGAATCCAGCCGTGATAGGCCCCGATATCGCAGAACGAGGAGAAGCCGACGTAGACCTTCCCGTTCTCCAGCAGAAGGTTGGGGCGCTGCCGGTTTGTCGTGGGATTGAAGCTGATGGTGCCGCCGGAGCTGCCGACGCCGGTCCCCGGTACCGATGCGCTGATGACGGCCGGCGGCCACTTGTCCGCCCCGGTCAGCACGTTGAGGGCGTGCAGGCGGTAGACCTGGTTCCCGCCCTCGGTGTCGTAGGAAACGACGAACAGCGTGCCCGTGCTCGGGTCGATGACCGGCGTGCCGGTTATTCCGATCTGCGGGGTCAGGTCACCGCAGCCGCTCACGTTGCTGGAGACCGCGGTGGCGCCACCCGGCAGCAGGCTGACCTTCCACAGCGGCGCGATGGCACTGGTCGCGTCCGCGTCGAACGCGTACACGCTGTCGTTCTCGGTGGCGACGAACACGACGTTGCGCGTGCCGCCGCCAATGGACAGGCTCGGGAGGAACAGCGGCTCCGCGTAGACCTGCCCGTCGACCGAGTACTGAACCCGCTTGCCGAACTGCGTCACGTTGACGTTCGATTCGTTCAGCACCGTCTCGCCGGCGAACTGGCCGTCACGCTGGTTGTCGTTCTTGAACGTGGTGACCGCGGTCGCGGCTGACGCCGCGCTGGCCGCGGGGGCGGTCGCGGCGAACCCGATCAAGGTCGCCATTACCAGCAGGAATGCGGTGCACAGGGCCAGCGGCGCGGATCGTATGCGTTCAGGCATGGTGAACAGACCTCCGGACAGGCCGGCCTGGCGCGGCCCGCCGGAGGGTGGCACCAGGCCCGAGAGGGAACGGAACGAGCTAGCGGACGCCTCGGCTACCAGCCGATGGCGACCACCGCGAACTGCGGGTTGGCCACCGAAATGTCGGAGGATTGCCCGGCGTAGTCGTCGTAGGGGAAGCCGTATTGCTTGCCGTTGATGGCGTTCTGGTGCCAGAACTCGGCGTAGTAGTTCGCCGGAGCGGCCTGGTAGAAGTTCGCCGGGTCCTGCTGCTGTGCCGTGGTCAGGCCCGCGACGTGCCGGTTCAGCGCCGCGCACAGCTGCGGGTTGGCGGCCAGCGTGCCACCGCACCCGAAGATCTGCGCCGTGGAGTCGCTGGCGTCGCCGTTGGCCGCGGCATAGCTGGTGAAGTAACCGGCGTCGGCGCCACCGGCCTGGAAGGCCGGGTCGTTGCCGGGTGACGGGATGCCGAACGGCGCGTTGTCCGTCGCGAGCTCCTTGAACTGGGTGGGCACGAAGTTCTGGAACCGCTGGAACGTGGCCGACCGGCTCTCCTGGAAGGTCGCGTAGTTCTCGCCGATCTCCTGTTCAGAGCCGGTGTGGCTGTGCAGCAGGATCGCCAGTTTGAGGCCGAACCGGTCGACCCTGGTCGTGTCGATGTTGATGGATGACGCGCCGACGGTGAACTCGATGAAGTCGAAGTACGGACCGTTGGGGGTACCCAGGTAGAAGTACATCCGTCCGGCCGAGTTCGCCGGCATGTCGATGAACGGCTGCTGGGCGATGGACTCGGTCTGCCCGTTAAAGCTCCAGAACACCTGGCTGTCCGGATACTGGCCGTTCGTCTGGTTCACGATGGAGAATTCCAGCACGTTGTGTGCGGCGGGAATGGCGCTCGTGTTGCCCCAGAACGAGGGCGGCGGCTCTCCGCTTCCCGCGGTACTGACATTCCAGCCGAACGACGTGGAGCCGGCTGCCCCGGTGCCATCCTTCGCGGTCACCGTCACGTTCGACGACCCCGCCGCGGATGGTGTCCCGGTGATCAGCCCGGCGGAGCTGATGGACAGCCCGGTCGGGAGCCCGGTTGCGCTGTAGGTCAGCGCCTGACCGGACGCGGAGTCGCTGGCCTGGATCTGGAGGCTGACCGCGGCGCCCACGGTGGAGACCTGCGAGCCCGGGTTGGTGACGGTGACCGTGTTACCGCCACCGCTGCCGCTGTAGACCTGGAATTCCCAGAGGGAATAGCCCCACTGGGTGCCGCGGACCGTGCCGAACATGCGAATGTACCGGCCGCTCCCGCTGACGCCGAGGGTCTGGTTGCCGCCGGTACCGGCGGTGACGGAGTTGATGGTGGTCCAGGCGCTGTTGTCGTTGGAGACCTGGATCTGGAACGCCTTGCCGTATGCGGTCTCCCAGTTCAGCACCACCTGGCAGATCGACTGGGTCGAGCCGAGGTCAACGTCCAGCCACTGCGGATCGGAAAACGCGCTGGACCAGCGGGTGCCCAGGTTGCCGTCCGTGGCGTTGACGGCCGGGAACGAGCTGTTCTCCTGCGAGGACGCGGTCGTGGGCCGATGCAGCGCGATGTTCGTCGTGCCGCAGGCGGCGGCGCGGGCAGCGGGACCGCTGACGGCAGCCAACGTGAGGCACGCGGCGGCCAGGATGAGGCACGCGACAACTCTGATCGCGCTCGCGCCGTACCATCGGCGCCGGTGGGTCAGCAGGCGGGGGCTCATGGACGTCCTCTCGCGAGGGCCGGACTCAGGCAGGCACCGTGGTGCCGGTAGTGGCGCCACGGCCAGCCCCGCTCGACCACGGCATGGCGCCGCTCGTTCAGTTTGAATTTTGTCTTATTTTAAGCTGTAACGTAATAGCGCCCACCTCAGCCGTCAACCCCCCGGCCCGGTCCCGAACATGCCGATGGCGCCAACGGGTCGGTAAAGAGTCTGCCGATGGCGCCATCGGGTCGCCCTACCGCCTGCCCGATGGCGCCATCGGCACGCTGGGGCCGGGCTGGGGGTCGGGCCGGGGTCGGGCTGGGGGTCGGGCCGGGGTCGGGCTGGGGTCGGGCTGGGGTCCGGCACGCTGGGGTCGGGCTGGGGTCCGGCACGCTGGGGTCGGGCTGGGGGTGTCGCGGAGGTCCAGGTTCAAGGCTTCATTTAAGTCTTGACGGAAGCTGAAGCGATAGTTACGTTCAGCTCATCCGTCCGCCACTCGCCGCGTTTCTCTATCAGGTAGTGGAGCTTCCATGAGGAGATACTTCCGCCCGGCGGTCACCTGGCCGCTCCGTCTGCTGGCCCTGGCTCTGCTCGGTATCGCGTGCGTCCTGGCCCAGGCCCAGCTACCCGCCTACGCGGCAGGCACGCCGCCGCCCGCCCCGCTAGACCTGAACGCCGACGCCAACGCCAATACCACGGTCAGCCTCGACTGGGCGCCCACACCTGGCGCGACGAGCTACCACATCTACCGCGGCACCTCGGCGGGCGGCGAAGGAACCGCGCCGATCGCGACCGTCACCAGCCCCGCGTACACCGATGCGAACGTCACCAGCACGCCCATCTACTTCTATGAGATCACCGCCGTCAACTCGGCCGGCGAATCGGCGCGGTCCGCCGAGGACGCCACGAAAACCCCGCCACCGGTCGCCACCGGCGGCAGCACACCGGGCGTGGCGTCCGGCAGCTCACTTATCTTCTACGGCAAGGACGCGCTGCTCAGCGGGCTCGACTGGTTCCAGACGCTGACCGGATGGTTCCCTCAGGTACTCGGCTCCTCTGGCGCGAATTCACCAGGCCACGTGGTCATCGACATGGCCTACGCCCAACAGGGCGCGATGACGTTCAACGACGTGGTGGTGCCCGCCGCCGGCCTGTACACCATCGACTGGCGGTACGCCTTCGCATCCGGCCTCTTCCCCGGTGTCACCGACCGGGAGATGGGCGTGGCGGTGAACGGCACCGTCATCACCAGCAGCGAGCGCTTCCCGGTCACCGGCAGCTTCGAGACGTATCAGCACTCGTCGCTGCAGGCGCACCTGAACGCGGGCAAGAATTCGATCAGCCTGCTCGCGGAGTCCGACCACGGAGTGTCCCGCGTCGACGAACTGACCGTCACCCCGGCGACCGCCGCCGTGCCGAGTGGGCCGGCGAACCTGACCGCGACCACCGGAACGGGCAGCGTCACGCTGCACTGGACGGCCAGCAGCGGCAGCCCAGCCTCGTACAACATCTACCGTGGCACGATGTCGGACGGCGAGGCCACCACACCGGTCGGCACCGTGAACGGCACGACCACGACGTTCACCGACACGGGCCTGGCCAGCAGCACCACGTACTTCTACCTGGTGACCGCGAACAACGCCGTGGGCGGCTCGCCTGACTCGAACGAGATCATGGCGACACCCGGCATCACCCCGCCCAGTGGCACCAACCTGGCGCTGAACCGGCCGGCCTACGCATCGTCGCTGCAAGGCGCCGGATATCCGGCCACTGGCGCCGTGGACAACAACTGGGACACCCGCTGGTCCAGCGCGGCGTCCGACCCGCAGTGGCTGATCGTCGACCTCGGCGCGACCCACACGATCAGCAACGCCGTCCTGTACTGGGAAGCGGCCTACGCGAAGGCATTCCAGATCCAGGTGTCGGCGGACGGCACGAACTGGACGACGATCTACTCGACTACGACGGGCACCGGCGGCACGCAGACCATCCCGTTGAGCGGCACCGGCCGGTACATCCGGATGTACGGCACCCAGCGCGCCACCGGCTATGGCTACTCACTGTGGGAATTCCAGGTGTTCGGGACCTGACGATGCGCGCCGTGGAGGTGCACATGGATTATCCGGTCACGTCACGCGTTCGCATCCTGCTGAACGCGCTGATTCTGCTCGCCGGCTGCCTGGCCGGCATCGCGGTGGCGGTCGGCACCGCGCAGCCAGCACACGCCGATACCGTGCCGCTCCCGCCCCCGGGGTGGACCACCGTATTCGGGGACAACTTCGCCGGACCGGCCGGGTCCGCCCCGTCGCCGGCCAACTGGTTCTACGACCTCGGCACCGGGTTCGGCACCGGCGAGATCGAGCACATGACGAGCTCGACCAGCAACGCCTTCCTTGACGGCAACGGCCACCTGGTGCTGAGGGCGATCAGCAACGGCGGCACCTGGACGTCGGGGCGACTGGAGAGCGCACGCGACGACTTCGCGGCGCCACCCGGCGGTGAGCTGGAGATGACCGCCTCGATCGAGCAGCCGAACCCGGCCAGCGGGCTGGGGTACTGGCCGGCGTTCTGGGCACTCGGATCGCCGATGCGGATGGGCGGCGGCTGGCCCCAGTCCGGTGAACTCGACATGATGGAAGACGTCAACGGCCTGAACGAGGCGTCCCAGACCCTGCACGACGCGGCCAACAGCCCGGGCCACGCGCTGATCGCGTGTCCCGCCACCGGATGCCAAACCGGCTACAACACCTATTCGGTGATCATCAACCGGACCAGCACGAGCGCGGAGACCCTGCAGTTCCTGATGGACGGGACCGTCGAGAGCACGATCACAGAGGCCTCGGTCGGCACGACCGCCTGGCAGGAGGCCATCGACCACGGGTTCTTCATCATGTGGGACCTGGCGATGGGCGGCAACTACCCGAACGGCATCTGCAACTGCACCACCCCGACGTCCGCCACGACGTCCGGGGCGTCGATGAGCGTCGCCTACGTGGCCGTCTACGAGAAGGGCGGCAACTCCACTCCCACCGGAACCGCCACCGCGACCGGCCAGGTCACCGGCCGCAACGGACTGTGCCTGACGAATCAGAACTCGCTCAACACCGAGGGCAACCCGATGTTCGCGAGCGGCTGCAACGGCGGCTCCGGACAGCAGTGGTCCCCGTACACCGACGGGACGCTGCGGACCGAAGGGGGATGCCTGGATGTGGTGAGCGCCGGGACAACCAGCGGCACGAACGTCGACTGGTACCCGTGTAACGGCACGGCCGCCCAGAACTGGACCCACCAAGCTAACGGTGAGCTGGTCAATCCGCACTCCGGCCTGTGTCTGTCCGACCCCGGCGGCAATACCGGCTCGCGGCTCGTCATCGAAACCTGCACCGGTTCCGCTCAGCAACTGTGGACACTGCCATCCGGCTCCGGCACCGGCAACACCTGCGGCACCACCAACCTGGCCCTGAACAAGCCGACGACGGCGTCGTCGATGCAGAGCGCCTCATTCCCGGCGGCGGACGCCACCGACGGCAACCTCGGCACCCGCTGGTCCAGCGCGTTCGCCGACCCGCAATGGCTCGAAGTCGACCTCGGCTCCACCCAGAACATCTGCCAGGTCGTCCTCAACTGGGAGACCGCCTACGCCACCGCATTCCAGATCCAGGTCTCGCCAGACAACACCACCTGGACCACCATCTACTCCACCACGGCCGGCACCGGCGGCAACCAGACTCTCGCCGTCTCCGGCACCGGCCGCTACATCAGGATGTTCGGCACCGCCCGCGCCACCCAGTACGGCTACTCGCTGTGGGAATTCCAGGTATACGCAAGCTAGGAGGAAACTCGGATTTACCCGGCATGATCAGAGGCCGGCGCGCCCCTGCGTCCGGGACGCGCCGTTGAGGAAGTCCTCCATGGGGAGCGTCGCCGCGCCGAACGCGACCGCCTCCGGCCCGAGCTGGCCGAGTTCGATCGAGGCGGCAGCGAACGGGTGCCGCAGCGAATGGCGCCGCGCGGACTCGCGGACCGCGGGCAGCAGCCTGGCGCCGAGCAGCAGGCCGGCCCAGCCGCCCATGACGACCCGGTCCGGGTTGAACAAGTTGATCAGGTTGCCGATACCGACGCCTAGGTATTCCGCGGTCTCCGCAAGGACCGCGTCCGTCGTGGGTGACGAGTCGGCGCCCGCGATGAGCGCGGCCAGGGCCGACTCCTCGTCGTCCGCGGACACTACCGCCGGGCTGCCGCACCGGTCCAGGATCGCCTCCGCGCCGACGTAGGCTTCCAGGCAGCCGGATGCCCCGCAGCGGCAGCGCCTGCCGCCCACCACGATCGTGGTGTGTCCCCACTCCACCGCGCTGGAGGTGGCCCCCTGGTAGGTACTGCCGCCGGACAGCAGCGATGCGCCGACGCCGGATCCGATCAGGACCATCGCAGCGTTCCTGGCGCCGCGTCCCGCGCCGAGCCACATTTCGGCCTGGCCCATCGTCTTGGCGCCGTTCTCGAATCGCAGCGGCAGGCCGGTGTGCGCGCGCAGCAGCCGCTCCAGCGGCACCGCGTCCCACCGGTAGGTCTGGGCATGCACGAGGACCTCGGGACCCTGCTCGACGATCCCCGGCACGCCGATGCCGACGCCGAGCACCGCGGCGGGGTCGACTCCCCCGTCGGTAAGTACCGAATTCAGCCCGGCCAGGACGGCGCGGACCGCGTCGTCCACCTCGTGTTCGGCGGGGTTGAGCGGATACTCCGCCTTCGCGCGCTCGGTCATCGCCATGTTGAACAGCTCCACCCGTACCCGGGTCTCGCCGATGTCGACACCGATCAGGTAGCCGTAGTCCAGATTGATGTCGAGCAGCACCCGCGGCCGCCCGCCGTCGGAGTCCTCCGAACCAGCCTCGGTGACGATGCCGTCGTCGAGCAGTTCGCGGACGACGTTGGTGACCGACGCGGGGCTCAGCCCGGTCGCCGCGCTCAGATCCTGACGGCTGCCCGGGCGACTGAAGTACAGCGACCAGAGGACGGCCGCCCGGTTCTCGCGCCGGAGGTCCCGTACGGTGCCACGCCGACGTTGCCGCATCGCCACCCCCTAAATTCAAGGCTTGTAACAACGCTACCTTATAAACGAAGCGTAAACATAGCCCCGCTACCTGCAGATTCCATGAAACGAGAAGAGCGCTCAGCCGGTGGCGTTGAGCCAGCGGACGGGTGCGCCGTCGGCGGCGCGCCGGAACGGCTCCAGCTCCTCGTCCCAGGCGGTGCCGAGCAGACGGTACAGGTGGTCCTCGAGCGATGCCTCGCTGTCCGCCAGCGTCAGCGCGGCCCGCAGCCGGGACTCGGAAACGAGGATGTCACCGTTGGCGCCGGTTATGCCCGTGAACGTACCGAGTTCGGGCGTGTAGCAGTAGCGGACCCCGTCGCAGCCCGGTGAGGCGTCCTCGGTCACCTCGAAGCGCAGCCGGTTCCAGCCTGCCAGCGCGGACGTGATCGCGCCGGCTGAGCCGGCCGGTGCGTGCCAGGACAACGAGGCACGCAGCGACCCAGGCGCGGCCGGCTGACCGACCCAGGGCATAGTGACAGCCGCACCCACTATTCCGGCGACGGCCCACTCGATATGCGGGCACAGCGCCGAGGGCGCGGAGTGAACATACAGAACACCACGTGCGGACACCGTGCCTCCTGCGATCGCTTCTGACGAGGTTCGCCTTCCCCTGCGACCTCGGCTCGGCGCTCGCTAACGCGGCACTGACTGCCCTTCCTCATATTGTGCCGCATGGTCCTCTGCGGCACCAGCGCGATTGCGAATTATCCCGCTGGACTGCGCGAGCATGATCAGCGCCGACAGCAAGGCGATGCCAAGCGAGGTCCACAGCACATAGTCGCCCCACTGGTCGTACAGCGTCCGCGCGGATTGCGACGGCAGCGACAACCGCGCGATGACCACGCCGTGCCCGGACTGGCCCATCCAGGCAAGCTGCCGTCCGCGCGCGTCGAACGCCACCGTGTCGCCGGTCAGCGCCGCCTGCACGACCGGCCGCCCGGTCTCCGCCGCGCGCACCGCGGCGAGCGACGCGTGCTGGTCCGGACCCCAGGTTCCCTGGAACGTGGAGGTCTCCGACTGGTACACGATCAGCTGCGCGCCGTTGTCCGCGTCCACCCTGGACATGTCGGGGAACGCCGACTCGAAGCACACCAGCACCCCGATCGGCAGCGTGCGTCCGGCCCGGTCGGCTGGATACATCAGGCGCGCGCCGGTGCCCGGAATCATGTTGGACGCCGCCGCCTTGCTGATCCTGGTCAGCCAGCCCAGCTCCTGCCGGAACGGAATATATTCACCGAACGGCACGAGGCGCGTCTTCACGTAAATGCCCTTGATGCCGCGAGGGCTGACGAGCACCGCCCACTTCTCGTGCCCCTTGCCCGGCGGGCTGGCGTCTTGGCTGACCAGGATCTCCGCACTGTCCTGGGCAGAGAGTGCCTCGATCTGGCCGAGCAGGACGTGCGCGGACGGGAGCGTGAGGTCTTCGGCGATGCTGGACTCGCTCCAGACGATCAGGTCAGGCTTTACCCCGCTGAGCGACCCGCCCTGGCTCAGCTCCGCGGTCAGCGCCTGCGACGCATGGGTGCGCAGGTTCGGGTCGTGCACCACGCCGGGCTGCACCATCGCGATCGTGACCTGCCGGGCCGCCGGGAACGGCGAGGTCAGCGCGAACGCCAGCGGCCCCGCCCCCACCAGGGCGATGAGCACCGCGGCGAACACCGCACCCCGCCACGGGAAACGGGCCGCTGGCCCCGCCGGCCCCGCCAGCACCGACCGGAGCACCAGCACGACCGCCACGTTGACCGCGACCAAGACGAAGCTGACCAGCCAGATGCCGCCGAGCGAGGCCAGCGCGAGCACGGCGGGATGCTGCCATTGGCTCGCGCCGTACACGTTCCACGGGCCGCCGAGCGCCTGCCAGGAGCGCACCAGCTCGACGACCATCCAGCAGCTCGGCACCACGACCAGCCCGGCGAACGCCCGCGGCCAGGACACCGGCGACCGCAGCAGCCGCCACGTCGCGATACCCCACGGCACCCACAGCCCGCCGAACACCAGGCCGAGCAGCAGCACACCCGGCCCGATCTGGGGCGCCATCCAGTACAGGGCCGCGATCAGGTAACCCGCGCCGAACCACCAGGCCCGGATCCAGGCCTCCCGCGACGTCACCGCCCGCAGGATCATGATCATGCCCGGTACCAGCGCGAACCACGCGATGAACCCCAGGCTCGGGGCCGGGAACGCGAGCAGCGGCAGCGCCCCGGCCAGGAGCGCCAGCCACCGTGGGGAACGCAGCCACCGAGGCACCCGCAAGGTCACATTCCATTGTCGGTCGGCGAGCCCCATCCACGCCAATCCGCCGCGCCACAAAACGCCGACCGAGCAACGTGTCGGATTACCGCTTTGCGGTAATCCGACAGTCGAAAACGACGGTCAATCCTCCACGACGCGGCGATTTACCACGCTAATCGCCGTCGGTGGTGAGCGAGCATCGTTCTGCTGCGTGTAACCCAGGCCGTTATGATTCCTGGGCCTGCGTGAGGGCGCGGCGGGTGAGGACCCGCGCCAGGTGCTCGCGGTAGGCGGTGCTGGCCCGGATGTCGGCGGGCGCGCTGGTCCCCTCCGCGGCGTGCGCGGCGGCGTCGGCCGGGGTGGCGCCGGACGCCAGCGCCTGCTCGACGGCGGTCGCGCGCAGCGGCACCGAGCCCATGTTGACCAGGGCCACGCTGCCGCCCTGCACGGCGACGCCGACGATCGCCCAGTCGATCGCCCGCTGGGTGAACTTCTGGAACCCCCAGCCGCGGGCCGCCGGCTTGGGCACCTGGATCTCGGTGAGCAGCTCGCCGGGCTCCAGCGCGGTCTCGAACAGCGACTGGAAGAACGATCCGGCCGGGATCTGCCGGGAACCGCCGCTCCCCCGGACCACGAAAACAGCGTCCAGCGCCAGCAGCACGGCCGGCAGGTCGGAGGCCGGGTCGCCGTGCGCGACCGAGCCGCCGATCGTGCCGCGGTGCCGGATCTGCGGGTCGCCGACCTGGCCCGCCGCGTGCGCGAGCAACGGGATCTCGCGAGTCAGCAGGTCCGACGTGGCGACGTCGTGGTGCCTGGTCAGCGCGCCGATCACGACGTTGTCGCCGTCGTCGCGGACGTACGACAGGTCACGCAGGGCGCTGAGGTCGATCAGCACCTCGGGGGCGGCCAGCCGCAGCTTCATCAGCGGCAGCAGCGAGTGGCCGCCGGCCAGGAACTTCGCGTCCTCGCCGTGCTCAGCGGCCAGGTCGAGAGCCTCCTCGGCGGACGCGGCCCGCTTGTAGGTGAACGTCGCCGGGATCATGCCGAAGCCTCCGAAGCGGTCACGGGGGGTTGCAGGGGGGACGCCCCCCCTGCTGCGGCCAACACCGCGCGCACGATGTTGTGGTAGCCGGTGCACCGGCACAGGTTGCCTTCCAGGCCCGTCCGCACCTCTTCCTCGGTGGGATGCGGGTTCTCTTTCAGCAGCGAGACAATCGCCATCACCATGCCCGGCGTGCAGAAGCCGCACTGGAGGCCGTGCTCGGCGTGGAACGCCCGCTGCACCGGGTGCATCTCCGTGCCGTCCGCAAGGCCCTCAAGCGTGGTGACCTCGTGCCCGCTGGCCTGGGCGGCGAGGACCGTGCAGGACTTCACGGACTCGCCGTCAAGCAGCACGGTGCAGGCGCCGCACGAGGTGGTGTCACACCCGATGTTCGTCGCGGTCAGTTCCGCCACGTCGCGCAGGAAGTGCACGAGCAGCATCCGGTCCTCGACATCGGCGGTGACGTCCTTACCGTTGACCGTAATGCCTACGTTCACTTCGCCTCCTGTATTGCCGTCCACACCCGCTCCGGCGTGGTCGGCATGTCAATGTGGCGGACGCCGAGATGCGCGACGGCGTCGACCACGGCGTTCTGTACGGCTGGCGTCGAGCCTATGGTGCCCGCCTCTCCGATGCCCTTAACCCCCAGCGGGTTGAGGTCGGTCGGCGTCTCACTGGCCAGCAGCTCGAAGCTGGGCAGCTCGGTTGCGCTGATCGCCGCGTAGTCCGCCAGTGTAGAGGTCAGCGGGTTCGCGTCGGCGTCGTACCGCACCTCTTCGAGCAGGGCCTGCGCGGCGCCCTGGGCGATGCCGCCATGGCGCTGGCCCTCGGCCAGGATCGGGTTGAGGACCGGGCCCGCGTCGTCGACCGTGATATGCCGTTTTAGTGTGACTTTCCCGGTATCGGTGTCCACCTCTACGACGGCGACGTGCGCGCCGAACGGGAACGTGGGCCGGTCCGCGGTGAACCTCACGTCGGCCACGAGTACGCCGTCCGAAGTGTGCCCGGCCACCTGACCCCAGGTCAGCGACGTGTCCGGGTCACCACGCACCTGCCAGCGGCCAGACGCGGTATCGAGGACGACGTCCGCTTCCGCGGCCTCCAGTATCGACGCCGCCTGGCGACGGGCCTCGTCCTTGACCTCGATCGCGGCCTTGTGCACCGCGGAGCCGCCGAGCTGGAGGCTGCGCGAGGCGTAGGTGCCGATCGCGTCCGGGATCAGGTCGGTGTCTCCGTGGATGACCGTGATCTGGTCCATCGGAATGCCCAGCTCATCCTGCACGAGCATCGCCCAGGCGGTGTGATGCCCCTGGCCGTGCGCCGAGCTGCCGGTGAACACCGTCGCGGTGCCGTTGTCGTGCACCTCGAGCTTGGCGGTCTCCCCCGCCCCGGCGTCGGCGGCGGTGATCTCCACGTAGGAGGACACGCCGATGCCCAGCTGGCTGGTGTCGCCGCGCTCCCTGCGCGCCCGCTGTTCGGCCCTGAGCTGGTCGTACCCGGCGGCCGCCAGGACCTTGCCGAGGGCTTCGGCGTACTGGCCGGAGTCGTACAGCGCCCCGGTCTTTGTCTGGAACGGGAAATTACCGGGCGCGATGAAGTTGCGCCGCCGGACTTCGGCGGGGTCCATGCCGATCGCGGCCGCGAACATGTCGACGGCCCGCTCAACGGCGGCCGTGGCCTCGGGGCGGCCGGCGCCCCGGTACGCGTGGACCGGCGTGGCGTTGGTGACCGCCACCCGGAACCCGGTCTGGACGGTGGGGATGTCGTAGACGCCGGGTGCCATCAGGCAGGTCAGGCCCGGCAGGAAGCCGCCGGCCCGAGGGTAGGCACCGGTGTCCTGGATGATGTCGATCCGGTACGCCTTGATCGTGCCATCCTGGTCGCCGCCGATCTTGATGTGGTGGTGCTGAGCGCGGCCCTGGGTCATCCCGACCAGGTTCTCCGACCTGGTCTCGGCCCACCGCAACGCACGCTGAGTCCGCCGCGCGGCCCAGGCGACGACCAGGCCGTCCCGGTCGATGCCCACCTTCGCGCCGAACCCCCCGCCCACGTCGGGCACGACCACCCTGATCTGGTCCGGCGGCATGCCGAGCACGCCGGCCACGATCCACCGGCAGATCTGCGCGTTCTGCGAACTGTGCCAGACGGTCAGCTTGCCGTTGCGGTACGCCGCCGCCGTGGCCCTGGATTCCAGCGGCATGGCGGCCAGCCGCTGGTTCACGAAGTCCTGCTCGACGACGACCGCACACGAATCGAACGGCGCGTCGTCGAAGGCGTCCCCGCGCGTGTCGACAGCCGTGTTGCTGCCCGCCGCCGGGAACAGCAGGGATTCGTCCCGGACGGCGGCCAGCGGGCCGACCACCGCCGGCAGCGACTCGTAGTCGACCTCGACCAGATCCGCCGCGTCCTCGCCCTGGTAGTACTCGTCGGTGATCACCACCGCAACGGGCTCGCCGACGTACCGGACCGTGTCCACGGCCAGCAGCGGCTCCTGCCACGGGCCGCCCATCGGGACGGGGCCGCCTTCGCCGCCGGGGTTGTCCGGGTCGTACGGCGGCGGTGGCGCGAGATCGTCCATGTCCGCGGCGGTGAGCACGGCGACCACGCCCGGCTCGGCAAGGGCCGCCGACGAGTCGATGCCGGCGATCCGCGCATGCCCCACCGGGCTGCGCACGAAGGTGAGCCTCGCCGCATCGGAAAGCTCGGGTGTGCGCAGGTCATCCACGTATACGCCGCCCGCGGTCAACAGCCGCGGGTCCTCCGTCCTGACTACCCGCGTGCCCAGGATGCTCATCGGACCTCCTGCCGTCGGTCATGCGTCTGGGGACATTATGTCGGACCGTACTGGTGAACATTCAAGGGCTCGGGTACCCGGATTACCTGCCAGTACGTGGCGCGGCCGGGGGATCCGGCCAGAACAGACATAGGGTTGGTAACCAACACAAACACCATCAGGCGCGAAAATACAGGGCTGGAAGCCCGCAATCGCATGGGTTAGCGTCCATTGCATGACAGACGCCTCCCACTGGAATGTTCGACTCACCGAACTCGCCGCACAATCGGAAGTGCCCGGGGCCGTGCTCGGTATCTGGGCCGACGGAGCGGAGACCCTGGCATCCAGCGGGGTGCTCAGCACCGCCACCGGCGTGGAGACCACGGCGGACTCGGTGTTCCAGGTGGGGTCGATCACCAAGCTGTGGACCGTCACGATGATCATGCAGCTGGTCGAGGAGCGCCGGCTGTCCCTGGACACGACGATCAGCGACGTGCTGCCGGGCACCCGCATCGGCACGGCCGACATCGGCGGCCGGATCACCGTCAGGCATCTGCTCACGCACACCAGCGGGCTGGACGGTGACCTGTTCACCGACACCGGCCGCGGTGACGACTGCGTCCGGCGGTACGTGGACGAACTGGCGGCCGCCGCGTCGGTGTTCGCGCCTGGCTCCGCCTACTCGTACTGCAACAGCGGCTTCGTGCTGGCGGGCCGGGTCATCGAAGCGCTCGACGGCCGGCCCTGGGAGGAGTCGCTCCGCGACCGGCTGATCGGCCCGCTGGGGCTGACCAGCACGATGACGCTCCCCGAAGAGGCCATCTTGCGCCGCGCCGCGACCGGCCACGACCACGGGGAACCGGTGCACATCTGGGGCCTGCCGCGCAGCATCGGTCCGGCGGGAACGATCACCGCCAGCCCGCACGACCTGCTGGCGTTCTCGCGGCTGCACCTGGATGGCGGGATCACGGCGGACGGCAAGAGCCTGCTCGGCCCGGAATCCGTGGCGGCCATGCAGCGCCGGCAGGCCGTTATCCCGCTGTTCACCGAGACCGACGCCGCGATCGGCCTCGGCTGGCGGCTGGCGCGCTGGGCCGGCCGGCTGGTGATCGGGCACGACGGCGGCACGATCGGCCAGACCGCGTTCTTGCGCATCGTCCCGGACGCGCGGATCGCCGTCTGCCTGCTGACCAACTCCTACCAGGGCCACGCGCTCTACCAGAGCCTGCTCCCCGAGGTGTTCGGCAGCCTCGGTATTCCGATGCCGCCGGGGCCGGTGCCGATGGCCGCCGACGGCCTCGGTTATGACGCCGCCGGGCACGCGGGGCACGTCGGGTACGCCGACCACGCCGGGCACGTCGGGTACGCGGGGTACGCCGGCCGGTACGAGCGCACCGCACGGCGCTACGACGTGTCGGTCGCCGACGGCTGCCTGCGGGCCACCGCGATGACGACCGGCAGCCTCGCCACGCTGACCGGCCCCCAGCCGGACGAGGTCATGCTGCTGCCCGCCGACGACACGGGCCGGAACTTCGTCTGCCGGTCGCGCGATGCCGAGCCGTGGACACCGGTGTCGTTCGGCGAACTCGGGGACGGGACGCGTTATCTGTTCGCCAGCGGCCGCATAGCGCCCCGCGTCAACTGACGTCTCCGCGGGGCGCCGCCCCGCGCACACGGGACCACGCGGACCGGGCGACCACCGGCCGCGAAGGCCCGAAGCTGTTCAGCAAGCATAACCGGCATGTTTTGGTTGTGAGTTCGGGCAGAGCGCGCGTTTCTACGGGCCGCCCAGAGCGACGCTTCGGGGGGCGGGCGTCGATGCAAAGGGTATGCGGCCGGATTTATCCAGCTATGTACGGTTGCGCTCCCTCGGTGCGCGCTGCTCGTTTCATGATCAAGAAGGGTTTTGCGTGCTATAGGACCCCGCTGGCGAATTGCGCGCGCATGGCCGTGCCGTCCGCCCGACCGACCGTCCGCCCGCCAGCCGCCGCGGCCTGGCCGCCGGCGCGCCGTCTGTGCCTGGAGTGCCGTAAGCGGCTGCCGGGATACGGACGCACCGGCACGCCCGTCAACGACGTGGAAGATTACCCTTGCCGTT
>Ga0070714_100001526_pt1 | contig 16882 bp, 10 predicted proteins | sample LARL83metaG_FD_65450 | JGI IMG/M metagenome (GOLD analysis project Ga0070714, IMG submission 65450) | Corn, switchgrass and miscanthus rhizosphere microbial communities from Kellogg Biological Station, Michigan, USA - LAR L8-3 metaG | ecosystem: Host-associated > Plants > Roots > Rhizosphere ... | reverse complement strand
ACATCTCCGTGTTCTGGCCGGGCGGCGCGCAGACCAGCCAGTACTACCAGATGTGGCAGAGCGCCTACAAGGAGATCCGCAGCGTCGCCCCCAACGCCACCATCGTCGGCCCGGACTTCGCCTACACGCCGCAGCAAAACTCGGGCGAATGGCAGGGCTTCCTGTCCAACGCCAAGTCAAGCGGGACCGTGCCGAACGAGATCACCAACCACGAGGAGGGCGACGGCGACGATCCGGTGGCCGACTCCAACGCCATCGAGAACGCCATCTCCGCCGCCGGCATCTCGCCCGCACCGCGGCTGTCGGCGAACGAGTACCAGCCGTCGGACCGGCAGACCGCCGGCGTGACCGCCTGGTACCTGGCCCGCTTCGCCCAGTCCAGGTACTTCAACGCCATGCGCGGCAACTGGGTGTGCTGCCTTACCCCGAACCTGACCGGAGTCCTCACCAGCGTCAACGGCACCTATCAGCCGAACGGCAACTGGTGGGCGATGCGCGCCTACGCCGACATGACCGGTTCCCTGGTGTCCACCTCTGGACAGACCGGGTCCACCGCGATCTCGGCGGCCGAGGACAGCACGGCCAAGCGCTCGGTGGCCATCGTCGGTGACGACAACGGGTACACCGGCGCGGCGTCGGTGACGTACAGCGGCCTGGCCTCGGTGCCGTGGCTGGCGAGCAACGGCAGCGTCAACGTCACCGTGGACCGGATACCTGACCAGTACCCGCTCAGCGCGCCGCAGGTGGTGGAGAACCAGAACGTGAGCGTCTCGAGCGGCTCGATCACGGTGCCGCTCACGTTCCAGGCCTCGCATGACGCGTTCGCCATCTACCTGACACCCGCCACGTCGTCGGGCGGCGGGTTCCCGTCCGGTTATCACCGGCTGGTGATCGGCAACGACAGCCTGTGCCTTGACGTGTTCGGCAACACGACCGCGGCCGGCGCGGCGATCGACCAGTGGACCTGTAACGGGCAGTCGAACCAGCAGTTCCAGTTCGTGGCCGGTTCTGGCGGTTACGGCGCGCTGCAGGCGCAGAACTCCGGTGATGACGTGACGGTCACCGGCAGCGCCACCGCGGCGGGCACTGCCGACATCGTGCAGGAGCCGGCCAGTTCCTCCGCGAGCAGCCAGTGGCTGCCGGTGCAGCAGTCTGACGGCTCGTGGGAGTTCAAGAACTCCGCGAGCGGGCTGTGCCTGGACGTCACCGGCGCGGTCACCGCCACCGGCCAGCAGCTCGACCAGTGGGCATGCAAGAACGCCCCGGGCACCAACCAGGACTTCACCGCCAGCTGAGACATGAGGAGTCGCACGAGCATGAGATGGCGAGCCATCGTTCGCAAGCCCCTCACCGCCGGGGCGATGCTCCTGCTGGCAGCGTCCGGGGCCGTCGCGGTTAGCACCGCGACGGCTCCGGCCGCGGCCGCGGCGAGCGCCAGCATTACCGTCAACGGCACCCAGGGCGGACGGACGTTCGACGGGATCGGGGCGATCAGCGGCGGGGGCGGCAACTCCCGGCTGCTTTCCGACTACCCGGCCGCAGAGCAGCAGCAGATCTACGACTACCTGTTCAAGCCCGGCTACGGCGCGGACCTGCAGATCCTGAAGGTGGAGATCGGCGGCGACACCAACTCCACCGACGGCTCCGAGTCCAGCATCGAGCATTCTCGCGGCACGGTCGCCTGCAACGCCGGGTATGAATGGCCGCTGATGGAGGCGGCGAAGGCCCGCAACCCCAACATCAAGCTGTACGGGCTGGCGTGGGGGGCGCCGGGGTGGATCGGCGGCGGCAACTTCTGGTCCACCGACATGATCAGCTACCTGGTGAGCTGGCTGAACTGCGCCAAGTCCGATGGCCTGACCATCAGCTACCTAGGCGGCTGGAACGAGCGCGGCTACAACATCGGCTGGTACGAGCAGCTGCGTTCCACGCTGAACGCAGACGGCTACTCCGGCGTGCAGATCGTCGGCGCCGACACCGACTGGACCGTCGCCAACGACCTGGTGTCCAACAGCGCGTTCGCCCAGGCGGTGCAGATCATCGGCTCGCACTACCCGTGCGGGTGGATGACATCGCAGACCTCCTGCCCGAGCAGCTCCAACGCCGTAGCCACCGGCAAGCAGCTATGGGCGAGCGAGAACGGGTCGCAGGACTACAACGGCGGCGCGGCCGCGATGGCCCGGGCCGATAACCGGGACTACCTCGACGGGCAGATGACCGCCACCATCAACTGGCCCGTCGTCGCCTCGCTCTACCCGGGTTTCCCCTACGCGACCGACGGGCTGATCCTGGCCAACCAGCCCTGGTCGGGATGGTACTCGGTGGGCAAGCAGGCGTGGGTCACCGCGCAGACTACCCAGTTCACCGCCCCCGGCTGGACTTACGTCAACTCGGCCAGCGGGTACATCGGCGGTAGCGGCAGCAACGGCAGCTACGTCACGCTGAAGTCTCCGGACAAGACCGACTGGAGCTCGATCCTCGAGACCACGCAGGCATCAGCGGCGCAGACCGTCAGCTACACGGTCACCGGCGGGCTGTCCACCGGGACGGTGCACGTGTGGACCACCAACGTCAACTCGTCCGACCCGTCCACCTGGTTCGTGCACTCAGCCGACATCACGCCGGTCAACGGCAGTTTCTCCCTGACGCTGCAGCCCGGTTACGTGTACTCGCTGACCACCACCACGGGGCAGGGCAAGGGCACCGCCACGTCCCCCGCCCAGGGGGCGCTCGCCCTGCCGTACTCCGACAACTTCGACACCGACACGGCGGGCCAGCAGCCGCCCTACCTGTCACAGCTGCAGGGCGCGTTCGAGGTAGAGCCGTGCGCGGGCGGCCGGTCCGGGCAGTGCGTACAGCAGCAGGCCCCGGTCCAGCCCATCGAATGGGACAGCAACGCCAGTCCCTTCACGATCGGCGGCGGCCTTGGCTGGACCAACTACACCGTGTCCGCGGACGCGCTGCTCGAACAGGCCGGCGCGGTCCAGCTCATCGGCCGGGCCGGCTCCGCGGTCGGCTACTACCCGCCCGCCGCCAACGAGTACTACCTGCAGCTGTCCAACACCGGCGCCTGGTCGGTCGACCGTGACAGCACGAGCGGCTCACCCGTCACGCTGGCCAGCGGCACCGTGTCCGCGCCTGGCACGGGCACCTGGCAGCACCTGGCGCTGACCTTCAACGGTGCCTCGATCAGCGCGGCGATCAACGGCACCACCGTGACGACGGTCACCGACTCCACGTACGCCTCCGGCTACGTCGGCTTCGGCACATCCGGCTACCAGACCGACCAGTTCGACAACCTGTCGGTCACCCCGGTCGGCGGGTCGACTGGCGGCGGGTCGACCGGGCCGATCACGTCGGGCGTGAACAGCGCCAAGTGCGTGGACGACAACGGCCAGTCCTCCGCTAACGGCACCAAGATCCAGATCTGGGACTGCAACGGCGGCGCCAACCAGTCGTGGACGGTGGCGTCCAACGGGACGGTGCAGGTCTACGGCAAGTGCCTGGACATCACCGGCGCCAACTACAGCAACGGCACCCTGATCGAGCTGTGGCAGTGCACTGGCGGCGCCAACCAGCAATGGCAGGCGCAGAACGGTCAGCTGGTCAACCCGGCGTCAGGCAAGTGCCTGGACGATCCCGGCTCCAACACGGCCAACGGCACCCAGCTCGACCTGTGGACCTGCAACGGCGGCGCCAACCAGCAATGGCACCTGCCTTAGCGGCATTCTCGATCCGTCACCCACGCCAATGCGGGCCTCCCGCCACCACCGGACTCGGCGGGAGGCCCCCAAGGAGGCCGAGTGTCCGCTCTCTACCGGCAACGACAGATTCTCCGCACCGCTGCGGCGGCGGTGCTGCTCGCACTGCCGCCGGCCGTCACGGCACTGGCCGTCATGGCCGCGCCCGCCCAGCCCGCCGCTGCGGCCAGCTTCACCACCGCCTGGAGCAGCGGTGCCTTCTCCGTGAACAAGGCCGGGGTGGTCGCGCGCTCGGACGTGGTGCTCGGCGCGCCGAACAGCTCGCCGTCGCAGTTCCTGCCGCTGAGCAACGGGTCGCTCGGGGTCGCCGCCTGGGCGGCGGGCGGGTTCACCGCGCAGCTCAACCGCAGCGACACCATGCCGTCCCGGCTCTCTCCCGGACAGGTGCAGATCCCTGGCCTGGCGGCGATGACATCGGCCTCGAACTTCACCGGCACGCTGGACCTGTACAACGGCGTGCTCAACGAGTCCGGCGGCGGCATGACCATGCAAGCCTGGGTGCCCGCCGGCAAGGACGAGCTGATCGTCAACGTCACCGGGGCCAGCCCGGGCACCAGGCAGACCGCGACGCTCAGCTTGTGGAGCGGCCGCTCTCCCGCCGCGTCCGCGTCCGGGGCGATCGGCAGCCTGGCCCAGACGTGGGCAGACAACTCGCAGACCGGCGCCTCCGGGCAGACGTTCGGCGCGATGGCCGCGATCACCGCCGGCGGCCAGAACGTCACCGCGTCGGTGGTGAACTCCACGCAGGTGCAGGTTTCCTTCACCCCGAACTCCGACGGGTCGTTCCGTATCATCGTCGCGTCGCCTGGGTGGACCGGCGGGAACGCGGCGTCCGCCGCTTCCAGCCTGATCGGCGGGGACACAACCGCATCCCTGGCATCGCTGCTGTCGGCGCAGTCGTCGTGGTGGAACAGTTACTGGGCGGGCAGCGGCCTGATCGAGGCGAGCTCCTCCGACGGCACCGCGCAGTACATGGAAAACCTGCGCACCCTGTACCTGTACGACGAGGCCGGGCTGATGCACAGCGGCCAGTACCCGGGCAGCCAGGCGGGCCTTGCCGACCTGTACGCCTTCGACAAGGACCAGCAGGACTGGTACCCGGCCGGGTACTGGCTGTGGAACCTGCGCGGCGAGATATCGGCGAACATGTCGTCCGGGAACTTCGCACTCAACCTGCCGATCTTCGACATGTACCTCAACGACCTGCCGGCGATCGAGTCCTGGACCAAGGCGCAGATGAACGGCAAGCCGGGCGCGTGCGTGCCGGAGACCATGCGGTTCAACGGCAATGGCTACTACAACGGGGGCGGCATCACCGCTGACGCCTCCTGCGCGACCGCCTCCAACCCCGACTTCAACGCCGAGACCGTCACGTCCGGCGCGGAAATCGCGCTGTGGGTCTGGCAGCAGTACCAGGACACCGGGAACCTGAGCTTCCTGCAGAAGTACTACCCGATCATGCAGCAGGCGGCCACCTTCTTGCTGGCCTGGCAGCCCGCGGGATCCGACGGCTACCTGCACGCGGTGGCCAACGCGCACGAGACGCAGTGGTCGGTGCAGGACCCGACCACCGACATCGCCGCCGACCAGGCGCTGTTCCCCGCCACGATCAGCGCGGCGACGCTGCTGGGCACCGACTCCGCGCTGGCCGCCCAGCTGCGCACCGCCCTGGGCCAGGTCGAGCCCTACCCCCGCACTGACGCCAGCACCCACAGCCAGCTGCTGAACCCCCAGCCCACCTCAGCGTCCGCGGCCGCGAGCGCCGATGCCCAGGGCAACGACGTGATCGCAGACTCCTACCAGCCGTCCGCCGCCAACCACAACCAGGAGAACGTCGGCCTGGAACCGGTCTGGCCCTACGGGGTTATCGGCGACAACACCGTCGTCAGCGGCGACAACCTCACCGCGCTAGCCGACCGGACGTACAACAGCCGGCAGTACCCGAACCAGCCGGACTGGACGTATGACTCGATCGATGCCGCCCGACTGGACATGAGCTCCCAGGTCGCCTCGGACCTAGTGGCCGCTACCGAGAAGTACCAGGCCTACATCTCCGGGCTGGCGGCATGGAACCCCAGCTCCATCGATGAGCCCTACGTCGAGCAAACCGCCAACGTCGCCATGACGCTGGATGAATCGCTGGCTACCGACTACGACGGCACGCTGCGATTCGCCCCAGCCTGGCCGTCTGGCTGGGACGCCTCCGGGACCGTGTACATCCAGGGCGGATCCAAGGTCGACGTCCAGGTCGAGGGCGGCACCCTGGCCACCGCCGCCATCCAGGCCGGCGCCACCGGCACCATGACCGTCCGCAATCCGTGGCCCGGCCAGCAGGCCGAAGTCGTCAACGGCTCCACCGCCGCCGTGGTCGTCTCACCCACCAGCAACGCCATCCTCAGCGTGCCCGTTACCGCCGGCCAGTCCTATCTGGTCGAGCAGCCGTCCTCGCCCACCACGTCGCTGCCGTTCGCCCAGGTCACCGGGACCCAGGCAACCACGGCCAAGCACCTGGGCGGTGTCCAGATCGGCCTTGACGGCGGAACCGGCACCGGTGGCGGGGCGACGGGGCCGGTCACGTCGGGGCTGAACGCGGGCAAGTGCGTGGACGACAACGCGCAGTCCACCGCCAACGGCGCCAAGATCCAGCTCTGGGACTGCAACGGCGGCGCCAACCAGTCCTGGACGGTGGCGTCCGACGGAACCTTGCAGGTTTACGGCAAGTGCATGGACGTCACCGGCGCGAGCACCGCCAACGGCGCCCTCATCGAGCTGTGGCAGTGCAACGGCGGGGCCAACCAGCAGTGGCGGGCCAGCAGCGGGGAGCTGGTCAACCCGGCCTCCGGCAAGTGCCTGGACGACCCGAACTCCAACACCGCCAACGGTACCCAGCTCGACCTGTGGGCCTGCAACGGCGGCACCAACCAGCAATGGCACCTGCCCTAGCTGAGACATGAACCCGTGGGCTGGTCCGCCGCCGTGTCCTAGCGGCGGCGGACCAGCCCACGCCATTCCGTCCGGTCTGCCGAGTTCCTCAGGAGGATGAGCATGTCCCAGGTCGAGAGATCCAGCCTAGGCCGCGCCATGGCCGTCACCGGGGCAGCCCTGCTGCCGCTGCTGGCCGCGGCGGCGGTCCCGGCCATGGCGGCGAGCGCCGCGCCGTCGGCGAGCGTCGTCAACCTATACGTAGCGCCGCACGCGGCGGTCAAGACAGCCGTGGAGACGGGGTCCGCGCAGCAGCCGTTCAGCAGCATCGCGCAAGCCGCCCAGTCAGCTCATCAGCTTTCGGCCAGCTCCGACGTGATCGTCCACCTGGCCGCGGGAAAGTACCAGCTGACCCAGCCGCTCACCTTCACCAGCGCCGACGCCGGCCAGAACGGCCATACGATCAGCTACGCGGGCGCGGCCGGCCAGGCGACCGTCATGAGCGGCTCCGTGCAGGTAACAGGCTGGACGCTGCAGAACCAGTCGAGCAACATCTGGGTGGCCAACGTCGGCACCGGGGTCAACACCAGGCAACTGTACGTCAACGGCGCGGAGGCGCCCCGGGCCGCGATCACCGTTCCGCGCTCCGATTTCACCTTCACCTCGACGGGGCTGACCATCAACAGCTCGTCACTGAGCTACCTGGCCGGCCTGACCGACCAGAGCCAGATCGAGGTGGAGAGCGTCGACTCGTTCACCGACCGGTACGCGCCGGTCGCCTCGATCAGCGGCAGCACGATCACCATGCAGCAGCCAGCCTGGGCCAACAACAACTGGGGCTACGACGTGATGGCCCAGCCGTTCGAGGGCGGCACGATGTACCTAGAGAACAACTACTCCTTCCTGCAGCAGGCCGGGCAGTGGTACATGGACTCGCCTGCCGGCCAGCTGTACTACAAGGCCGCCTCGGGCCAGAATCCGAACAACCTGGACATCGAGCTGCCGAAGACCCAGACCCTGCTGCAGGTCAGCGGCAGCTACAGCAGCCCGGTGTCCGGCCTGAGCTTCACCAACGTGACGTTCACCGGCACCACCTGGCTCGGCCCCAGCGGTTCCAACGGGTACGCGGACCAGCAGAACGGCGCGTTCCTCGCCGGCACCTGGTCGCAGCCGTCCTTCGGCAGCTGCTTCAGCGGCTGCCAGCTGTTCGAGGCCACCCGGCAGGACTGGAACCAGATGCCCGCCGCCGTGCAGGTCTCCGCGGCCACCGGCATCACCTTCAGCGGCGACACGTTCACGGACCTGGGTGAGGTAGGCCTAGGCGTCGGCCAGGACGCGGACGCCAATGCCAGCGGGACCGGCCTGGGCGCGAGCAACATCAGCATCACCGGCAACACGTTCAGCGACGACGCGGGCGACGGGATCGTGGTCGGCGGGGTTCAGGCCAACGCCCACCACCCGAGCAATCCGGCGATGACCAACCAGAACATCACGATCAGCGGTAACCACGTCACCGGGGTGGGGACAGACTACAAGGAGGTCTCCGCGATCCTGTCCACCTACGTGACCGGCGCGACGATCACCCACAACCAGGTCGACCACCTGCCCTACGACGGCATCGACATCGGCTGGGGCTGGGGCATCAACGACCCGGGCGGCAGCCAGGACTACGTCAACCGGGGCACCTACAACTACCAGCCGCTCTACACCACGCCCACCACGCTGAAGAACAACACGGTCTCCTACAACCTGATCTTCGACACCAAGAACGTGATGCACGACGGCGGCAGCATCTACAACCTGTCCGCCAACCCCGGCTCGGTGATCGAGGACAACTACATGTACAACAACAACTCAACGGTCGCGCTGTACCTCGACGAAGGCTCCCGGTACCTCACCGTCTCCAGCAACGTGGTCCAGGACGCCGGCGTGTGGGCGTTCACCAACGCCGACGCCAACAACAACACCGACAGCAACACCTTCACCGGCAACTGGTACAACAGCGGCGCCACCCAGGTCGCCACCGGATCACCGCACAACAATGTCCTGTCTGGCAACGTCCAGGTCAGCGGCTACAACTGGCCATCGGGCGCGCAGCAGGTCATCAGCCAGGCCGGCATCCAGAGCTCGGGCGGCGGTTTCCCGGCCGGTTATCACCGGCTTGTCGTCGCGAGTAACGGCCTGTGCCTGGACGTGAGCGGGAACGTGTCGACCGCGGGTGCCGTGGTCGACCAGTGGACGTGTAACGGGCAGTCGAATCAGCAGTTCCAGTTCGTGGCGGGCTCGGGCGGCTACGGCGCGCTGCAGGCGCAGAACTCCGGTGACGACGTGACGGTCACCGGGAGCGCTGCCGCGGCGGGCGTGCCTGACATCGCCCAGGAGCCGGCCGGTTCTTCTGCGAGCAGCCAGTGGCTGCCGGTGCAGCAGTCCGACGGCTCGTGGGAGTTCAAGAACTCCGCCAGCGGCCTGTGCCTGGACGTGTACGGCGCGGGCGGCAACCTCGGGCAGCAGCTCGACCAGTGGGCGTGCAAGAACGCCCCCGGCACCAACCAGGACTTCAAACCGAACTGACGCCGTGGCCCTGCGCCTTTGGGCCGGCCGCGATGCCGGCCCAAAGGCCACCGGCGGCAAGGTCTGCGGCTACTCCTCATCGACCGGGTTCTACATCCACGCCAAGACGATCATCGCCGACTACGGCACGGCCAGCGCCAAGGCCTTCGCGGGGTCGGAGAACTTCTCCGCCAACTCGCTCAACGACAACCGGGAACTCGGCCTGATTACCACCGACTCCAGCGTGGTGAGCGGCCTGGAGTCGGCGTTCGCCGCTGACTACGCCGGGGGAGCGGCGGCCTAAGTCTCCTCAGGCACGACCAGGCGGCGGCCGGGCGCGGGAACCCATCCGGTTCCCGCGCCCGGCCGCCGCGCGCTTGACCCTGACGTGGCGTCAGGGCCCATAGTGGGTGGCGCGGCAGAGCACCGGTAAACCCTCGTCGTCGGCCAGGTACGCGTTCATCTCGGCCCGCAGCTTCCCGTCCGGTTCGGCGGCCGCGGCAGCGGCCACCCAGCCCCGGTAGCTGGCCGGCCAGCGCTGCAGAACCCGGAGCGCGGCCCGGCGCACCCGGGTTACCCGGCTGGCCAGCGCCGCGTGCACCAGCTCCTGCCCCTTTCCCGGGTACTTGGCCAGGGCCGGGAGCACCGCCTCTAGAGCATGATCGTGCTGGTAGCCGGGCCCGAGCCCGAGGCTGAGCGCCGGCCCGGAAGCGATGTCATCCAGCCGGAGCACTTCGCACGCGACCGCCGTGACCTGGTCGATCGTCACGGCGTCCGCCTCCTTTACCGCCAGCTGCCAGGCGTACCCGTCATCCGGGTGGCGGCGCAGGTGCCGGAGCGCGGGCTCGAGGACCGGGATGCCCAGCCGGCGGGCACACGACAGCGCCCGGTCGAAGCCCCGCCCGCCGTCCGGGCCGGCGAGCGCGGCCAGGGTGACCTCAGTCCAGGCCGGACGACCCAGCAGCAGGGTGTAGCGAGCGGCCAGGCGGGCCGGCTCGCCGTCAGGCCAGTCGAATTCCGGCGGATCCGTCACGAACGCCCTGAGGGTGAGCAGGCTGTCGAGCAGCCGCAGGGCCGGCTCGCCTTCGGCGGCCAGCTCGGCGAACCGGTGCAGCGCGGGAACGGCGTCCGGGTAGTCGCGCATGTCCTTGGCCGGGCCGCCGAGCAGCGACAGGGTGGCCAGGATCTCGCCCGCGCTGATCACCAGTTCCCGGTCGGGCGCCGGGTCGAGCAGTGCGTCGTAGAGGCGGCCAGCCGTGGCCGCGATGCAGGCCAGGTACTCGTACATGACGCCGTTGCGGAATCCGTCGCGCAGCAGCCAGGCCCGGATCTCGGGATCGGCCGTCCGGGCGAGGCGCTCGACCGCGTGGATCCGGCCCCAGCCGGTAACCCTGCGGGCCACGTCGAACACGGCCCGCTCCCGGTCAGCCTGCGTGTTCATCAGCGCGACGACCGCGAACAGGGTGAATTCGTCGAGTGCGCCAAGCAAGACGAGCAGGTCCCGGTCGCGCTCGTCGCCGCAGGTGCCGAGCACCACGATCCCCGTCTTGACCGCCTCGCGCTGTGTCCCGGCCATCACCAGCATCCGCGCCACCCGGCGCAGCGACTCCGTCGACGGGAGCGCTTCCCGGTCCTGGGACGGCAGGCCGCCGCGCAGCTCCGCGATCAGCTGGTCCGCTAGGCCGACGGCCGGGCGCCCGCCCAGCGTCTCGTGCAGCGCCGCCAGGTCCCTGACATGCACCGGGCTGCTCCTGGCGTGGCTGAGGAAAAGGCCGGCGACCTCCCGGACCTCGTCGTCGGTCACTTCCGGCGGGGTGAAATGGTGGGTCGTGACCCCGTCGAGGACCACGCTGGAAAGAAGGGACTCCGGCTCGCCCGGGGGCTGGTCAGGGAGCGGGTGCCCGTCGTCCGGCCAAGGGCTGGAGCCATGCAGGGCGCTGAGCGTGAGAGCGTGAGCGAAGATGGTGGGGCGGCCGTCGACGGAGTCGCCGTCCCAGTCACGGGCCGTCACCGGCCGGGGCGGTTGCCGCCCTTCCTCGTGTCGATCATGGAAGTCAGTATGGCCGAGCCGCCGCGCCCGCGGCAACGCCTGCTGATGCCCGTCGCGCCTTGCTAGACGGTCGGCTCACATGCGCGCGTGCGGGAACCGGATAATGCAGCCATGAACCGGCAGGGGAGCGCGGGCAAGCTGCCTGACTTCAGGCACGCCCCGAACCAGGGCGGCAACATTGAGCTGTACGAGGTAGAGAACCGGGCCCTGGATCCCGGGGGTCATGTGCTGTCCGCGATGCGGGCGCGGGCTCCCTGGGCCGGCCGCACCCTGCTTGACCTCGGCTGCGGCAGCGGGTACTGGCTGACCGGCTACGCCGACGAGGCGGACGAGGTAATCGGGGTCGAGCCTGATCCGCGGCTGTTCCCGCTGGCGGCAGCCCGCGATCCCCGGGTACGCATGCTGCACGGGTCGGCCGAGCGCATTCCGCTGGGGGATCAGTCGGTAGACGTGGTGCACGCACGCTTCGCCTACTTCTTCCCGCCTGGCTGTGACGCGGGGCTGGCCGAGGTGATGCGGGTGCTGCGCCCGGGCGGCACCCTCGTCGTCGTCGGGAACGACCTGCGGGCAGGGGAGTTCGCCGAGCTGCTGCGGGCCGCAACGGGAAAGCTCGTCCCGGCCGGAGGTGACGAGGCCGAGGCCTGGTGGTCAGTCCGCGGCGCGGACCGGACCACCGTGCTCAGCTCGTGGCGCTTCCGCAGCCGGGCCGATTTCGAGGCCGTGCTCCGCATGGAGTTCCCGCTGCCGGTCGCCGACCCGTGGCTGGCCGCCCATCCTGGTGTGCTCGGACTCAGCTACAGCTACACGCTGACCGCCGTCGACAAGCCCGTGGGGCTGCTGCGGGCACGGAGAACAACCGCCTAGCGACCCCGTGTCCCGTGACGCTGCCGCAGCTGGCTGGTCGTCGCTACGGTGCTGGCGTCCTGCTTCGTCGGGGTCCGGGGGGACCGCCGGGTGACGTCGATCGAGCGCACGGGCTATCCGCAGTTCCGCCGACTGACCTCGGCGCGGGTGCTGCACGTGTTCTTCACGCCGTCCGATGACGAGGTTGAGTGGGCCAGGGAACGATCCGAGACGACGGAGTCGTTGCTGGCGCTCTCGGCGAGCCGCGGCCCAGGGAGTTCCGCAACGACGTGGCCGCGGACTGCTGCTACCTTGTTGCGGTCACCAGGAAGGCGACTGCTTAGCTTGGTCCTGGTGGAAAGTTCTCCGCCGGATGGCAACCAACGGCGCCGGGCGGCATCTTTCAATCGTGGACTTCCTGGACACCAGCACACCGCCCCGGACCGTACCGCGGACGCAGGCCGACGAAGGTGTGACCGCGTTGTACGCGGCGCAAGGCGTCAGCCTGATCAGGATGGCGTTCGTCATCCTCGGGGACCGCGGCGTGGCTGAGGACGTGGTGCAGGACGCGTTCGTCGGGCTCTACCGGAACTGGGACCGGCTCGACGACCCGGCTAACGCGCTGCCGTATGTCCGGTCCAGCGTGCTCAACGGCTGCCGCGCCGCGCTCCGCGCCCGGGCCCGCCGGGACCGCAGGGACCGCGCGGCGGCGGCACGCGACGGCTGGCTGGCCGCCGACTCCGCCGAGGCGGCCGTCCTGCTGTCCGAGGAGCACCACGAGGTCCTCGCCGCCGTCAGCAAGCTCGCCGCGCGGCAAAGGCAAGCGCTGACGCTGCGGTATTACCTCGGCCTTAGCCCCGAGGAGACGGCCCGCGCCATGGGCATCAGCGTCGGCACGGTGAAATCTGCCGTGTCCCGGGCCATCGCCGCACTCGGCCGCACACTGAAGGAGGAATCATGAGCTCAGTGGAGCACCGCGTGCACACGGCCATGTCGGCTGCCGCGGACGCGAACCTGGCCGCCAGGGAGATCCGGTCCGCGCCGCCCCTGCACCTGCCCTCCCGGCCGGCGGCCGGCGGCCGCCGCCGTCACCTGCCGGGCCACTGGATCACCCGGGCGGTGCCGCTGGCTGCTGCCGCGGCCGTCGTCGCGCTCGCCGTCTCGCTGGTCCTAGCCAGGGGCGTACGGAACGAAGGCGCTGTTCCCCTGCAGCCAACCGCTTCAGCCAGCCCGGCCGTCTCAGCCGGCCCGGGCGGCGTACCGCGCTACTACGTGGCCTGGACGGGGGGCCGTATCGTGGCGGGCGACTCGGTCACCGGCACGATACTGGCGAACCTCGCGATTCCCGTGCGCAAGGGCTACACGAACGAACTCACGGGCATCACCGCGGCCGACGACGACCGGACGTTTGCCGTTTCGGTCCTGACCTACCTCACCGCGTCAGTCCATGGCAGCGACAGCTTTGCGAAGGTAACGGAGACGGCCAGCTGGTATGTGGTGCGGCTCGCCCCTGGCACCGCGACCCCAGCGCGCTTCACCCGCTTGCCAGTCAAGCCGCAAGCCCTGCACGGCGACCTGGGCAGGATCGCCCCTAACGCCGCTATATCCCGGTCGGGCAGCGCACTGGCCGTGACCACGTTGACCGCCTCAGGCGGCCTGGCGGTCCAGGTCTTCTCGGTCGCCACCGGCCAGCTGCTGCACGACTGGACCTCGAACGTCTCGCCCGCCGTGCAGCCCGGGCTGACGTGGATCAACGGGGACCGGGACCTGGCCGTTGAGACCCCAATCCTCGATGGGAGTATGACGGAGACCGTGCGTGAGCTGAGCGTTTCCGGGCCGGCCAGCGGTGACCTGCTGGCCGGCGGCAAGGTCGTCGACTGGAATGTGCAGCTCGGACCAAACGCCCAGTCCCTCCTCGAAACATGCACCGCACGACCAGGGCTACTAAGCAGGGCCTATCATCTGATCAGCGCGGACGGCACGGCGTTCGGCTGCGCGGCGATGACCGGACCAGACACAGGCCCGACCCTGAGCTTCCTCACCTACCCGCTCCCGCCGGGTACAGCGGTCACCGCGAAGGCGAGGGCCGACTACCAGGTAACGATCGGGGCGAAGAAGTTCGTGCCCAATGCGCAGATCCTCTGGATCAGCCCGTCCGGCGGGACGGTCGTCGGACAATGGACCGTCGAAGAATGGCCCAACGTCGCCAAGGGCGCGAAGCGCGCCGCGCCGGGGGAACTGCACGTCGGCGCGATGAGCCACGGGAAGTTCACGCCGTTGCGGTTCCCGCCGGGTTTCATCAGTATCGACATCGCCTTCTAGGACCTAGCCTCGGTCCGCCGCCCTGACTTCGGGTAGTCAGGGCGGCGATGGTGATGCCGGCGGCCGCGTGCGGGCCGCAGGCGCGGGCGGGCTAAGCGGCGCCGGCTGGCCGGCCGCCGAGCAGCGCGGCGAGGCGCTCCAGTGAGCGCTTGTTGCCCCGGCGGAGCACGGCGCGGACCAGCGGCCCGGCTCCTCGGCGGTTTGCTGTCCGGCCGCGGAGCACGCGGCCCGGAGATAACGATCTTCAATCCACGGCTCGACCCCGACGGCACCATCGCCGCCCGGCTGTCAGGCCTCATTGCCAGCGCTGTCCGGCATCGCCTCGCCGACCCCGAACGCTGACAATTCTCCGGATCCCGGGGCGTCAAGTGCCATGCCTCTGTGGTTCGTTCCGGCATGGTCGAGGCTAGGCCGCGCATGCTGTCGGCCGAGGGGCCGCCGCCCTTCCGGCGAGCCGGTCATCGGCTCGACCGGCCCTGACTCGGCACGTCGGCCGTGGCCGCGGTGGGGTTGATCTCGGGCGGGCGTTGGCGGGCGAGAGCGGTGGCGGTCAGGGCGGTGACCGCCATCGCGGCGATGCCGACCAGCGCTGCAGTGGTGTAGGCGTGATCGTTCGGGAAGAGATGACCGGTGTCGGTGCCGGTGGCCAGGACCAGGCCGCCGATCGCGCTGCCCAGGGAGTACCCGACGCTGCGGACGACGTAGTTGAAGCTCATCGCGCTCGACGTCTCGCTCTTGGGGGTGACGGCCAGGATGACGCCGGGCATGGCGGCTGAGAAGCTGCCGACGCCGAAGCCCAGCACACCCATCGCGACGAGCAGTTCGGCCAGGTTCGACCGGGCCGCGGCGAAGAGGACGAACCCGCCGCCGACGATGACGGCGCTGCCGGCCAGGAGCACGGGTGCGTCGATCAGCGTCCGAACCCGGGGCGTGAGTTTGCCGGCGACGAACCCCAGCACCGAGAATGGGACGAGGACCAGCCCGGCGACGAAGGTGGTCAGCCCGAAGCCGTAGCCGGCGCTGTGCGGCGTCTGCGCGTACCGCGTGATGAGCGTGAGCAGGAGGTACATGCCGCTCCCGCCGACGAACATGGCGATGTTCGCTCCGGCGACCGCCGGGTGCCGTGCCGCCCGGACATCGACCAGGGGCGCCTTGCTGCGCAGCTCGGAGGCGGTCCAGACGCACAGCAGGAGCACGGCGACGACGGCGAGGATCACCGCCGCGGCGAGGTGACGGCTCCACAGGCTCCGCTGGCCGGTCAGGAACAGGACGAGGAACAGTCCACCCGCGAGGACGAGCGCGCCCGCCACGGTCACGTGAGCGGAGCGGCCTTCGGGAGCCGCGGGTATGGAACGCCACGCGGTCAGGAAGGCGACAGCGGTGACGAACAGACCGAAGCCGTAGGCGGCCCGTACGCCGCCGATCTCGGCGAGCAGTGCGGTGAGCGGGTAGCCGACGCCGGCGCCGATGATCGAGACCACCGAGATCAGGGCGATCGTCGCCGTGCTGCGCTCCTCGGGAAGATGGTCCCGGGCCACGCCCATCATCAGCGCCGTCAGACCCACCCCGACGCCTTGGGCCGCCCTGCCGATGAGCAGCCACGCGAACGGCAGTGGCAGCACGGTGAGCGCACTGCCTGCGACGACGATCGCCAGCGTGGCGAGGATCGTGGCCCGTCGGTGTGGGCCGGCTCCAAGCCGGCCCAGGACGGGCGTGGCGACGGCGCCGCTCAGCAGCGCGATGGTCAGCGTCCACTGCGCGCTGTCGAGCGAGACGTGGAACGTGGTCGCCACACTGGTGATCAGCGGCGTCCCGAGGCTGGCGACCGCCGCCACGACCAGGGCGATGAACATGAGGGCGGGGGTCAGCAGCCGCGCCTCGGGCCGCTCCGAGGTGCGCCCCGTCACCGTTTCGGCCCTTCGCGGTCCTGGCTTTCGAGCTCTGCCAGGTGCGCCAGCGCCGGAAGTGCCGCCACCAGGGCTTCGACCTCGTCGTCGGTGAGTTCGTCGATCAGCCGCGCGAACGCATCGACGCCCGCCTGGTGCCGCGTCTGAACGTACGACGCGCCGGCCTCGGTCAGACACACCAGCGTGACCCGCTTGTCGGACGCGTCGCCCCTCCGCTCGACCAGTCCGGACTCCTCCATCACCCGGACCAGCACGGTCATCGCGGGCTGGGTGACACCCTCGATCACGGCCAGATCGGTGATCCGTCGCGGGCCGGACCTGTGCAGGGTGGCCAGGGTGGCGGCGGACGTGATGCTCATATCGCGCGGAAGGCGTCTCACAGCCCTGGTGGCCAGCGCGTAGAGGGCCGACCCGATCGCAGTGGAAGCGCCACGAGTGGCGTCTTGACGGCTCATGCGTGAAGCATACAATTTTTATATGAATCGTTTATGCATCTCTCGCCCCGAACGCCGTGCCCCAGCCCCGCA
>Ga0070714_100001525_pt1 | contig 16894 bp, 14 predicted proteins | sample LARL83metaG_FD_65450 | JGI IMG/M metagenome (GOLD analysis project Ga0070714, IMG submission 65450) | Corn, switchgrass and miscanthus rhizosphere microbial communities from Kellogg Biological Station, Michigan, USA - LAR L8-3 metaG | ecosystem: Host-associated > Plants > Roots > Rhizosphere ... | reverse complement strand
TCGCTGTTCGCCCGTGGCTGTGGTTGCCAGTCATTCGCCTAGCACGCAACAGCAGGATCGCAGCCGAGAACTTGTGCGCATGGCTGCGCGAAAGCGTCCTGACCAATACAATAGTGACAAGCGGTTAAATCCAAATCCTGATGGCCACTGCGGAACAACTGACCTCGCACACTACTGCGGCGAAGATTCCCACAACCATGCTGGCGGCGGTGTATCGCGGCGTGAAGGATGTCCGGGTGGAAACCGTGCCGGTTCCCCAAATCGGCCCGGGTGAAATTCTGATCCGGGTTCACACTTGCGGGATTTGCGGCACGGACCTTAAGAAGATCGCCACCGGCTCACACTCGGCTCCCCGCATCTTCGGACATGAAACTTCCGGAACGATTGCCGCCGTGGGCGAGAACGTCACAAAGTTTGCCCCGGGCGACCGCGTCATGGTGTTCCACCACATCCCGTGCGGACACTGCTTTTATTGCAAAGCCAAAACTTTTGCCCAGTGCGAGACGTATAAGAAGGTGGGCTGCACGGCGGGTTTTGAGCCTTCCGGCGGCGGGTTCGCTCAGTACGTCCGAGTAATGGACTGGATCGTCGAGCGGGGCACGGTTCGCATCCCGGATGGCACCTCATTTGAGCAGGCCAGCTTTGTGGAGCCGATCAACACCTGCATCAAGGGCATCGAGCGGATGGCGATTCAGCCCGGCGAGAACGTGCTTACGATTGGCCAGGGACCCATCGGCATCATGTTGAGTATATTGGCCAAAGGGTCAGGGGCTAGGGTAATCACTTCCGATTTGTATCGGGCGAGGCTTACAATAGCGGAAGCATTCGGACTCGACAACTCAATCGACGCCTCGAAAGCTGATCCGGTCCAGGAGGCTCGCAGGCAGACCCAAGGTCGCGGTGTGGATGCCGCGATTTTGGCTGTTGGAGCGAATAGCCTGATCCGGACTGCGATGGACGCGGTTCGGCCCGGAGGTCGGGTTTTGTTGTTTGCCCAGACCCAGCACGGCGAGGCGCCCTTCGATCCGGCAGCGGTTTGCATGGACGAGAAGACATTAATCGGCTCGTACAGTGCATCCATTGATCTGCAGGATGAATCTGTAAGGTTTGTAATGGGCCGGGAGATAGCGCTGGAGAAGCTGATCAGCCATCGCTTCCCGCTGGAAAAGGCAGTGGAGGCTTTGGACCTGGCAGCCCATCCGCAGCCCGACTCGATGAAGATCGTGATTCAGCCGTCGCAGGAAGGAAAGCAGTGACAGGAAAAATGACCGCGGCCGTCCTCTATGGTAAAGAGGACGTCAAAATTGAACGCGTTCCCATTCCTCACGTGGAAGCTGGAGAGCTTCTCGTCAAAGTGCAGGTTGCGCTGACCTGTGGCACCGATCTCAAGGTTTATCAGCGGGGATATCATGCGCGCATGATTGTGCCTCCTGCCCTCTTCGGGCACGAATTGGCAGGCACGATTGAGGAGGCTGGCCCAGGGGTTCGTGGATTCAAGAAAGGCATGCGCGTGGTCGCGCTGAATTCCGCGCCGTGTCAGACCTGCTTCTACTGCTCCCGTCACCAGGAAAATTTGTGCGAAGACCTGCTGTTCAATAACGGCGCTTACGCCGAATACATCCGCATTCCTCGCCGGATCGTGGATTTGAATACGCTGGTGATCCCGCCGCATGTAAGTTTCGAAGAAGCTGCCATGGTGGAACCCCTGGCGTGCGTGCTGCGCGGCTTGCATGAAACTGGAGTGGAGATTGGTGACACCGTGGCCGTCATTGGCGGCGGTCCGATCGGGCTGATGTTTGTTCACGTCGCGCAGGCCACGGGATGCAACGTCATTTCCGTCGTTAAGCGCCAAGGCCAGATCGGCCCGGCCCGGAAGATGGGGGCACAGGAAGTCGTGCACACCGAGGCAGTGAAGAATCCAGTCGAGGCAGTGCGGGCCCTATCGCCATCTGGGCGAGGCGCTGACGTGGTTGTTGAGGCAGTTGGCCGTCCGGAAGCGTGGGTATGGGCCACGGAAATGGTCCGCAAGGGCGGTACAGTCAACTTCTTCGGCGGCTGCGCCAAGGGAACCAAGGTCGAGCTCGACACCAACCGACTGCACTACTCCGAAGTCACGCTCAAGGCTACCTTCCACCACACCCCCGACAGCGTTCGCAAAGCATTCACCTTGATCGCGGAAAAGAAGATTCGTCCCACGGAATACATCACCGGCGAGGCGCCACTCTCGCGACTGCAACAAGTCCTCCAGCACATGATGAATCGAAACGGGGACATCAAGACTGCGATTATTCCGGGACAGTAAAAGAGCATCGAGCGGTGAGCTGTGAGCGGATGCATTGCGAAGCTCAAATTGCTCACCGCTCGCAGCTCACTGCTGATTTTTTTATGAGCACCGCTAATCCCATCTGGAGCACTCTTCCCGCGGAGTACGCCATTCCTGCGCAGGCGCCGTCTCTGCCGGACTCGTACGCGTACTGCGAGCGGCTGGCGCGCACCCATTACGAAAACTTTTCGGTCGCGAGCTGGTTCCTTCCCAAGCGGTTGCGGCAGCATTTTTTCAATGTGTACGCGTATTGCAGGATCTCGGACGATCTCGGCGACGAAACCGGTGACACCGCCGCATCGCTCCAGCTTCTGGACGAATGGGAAACGGAACTGAATGCGTGCTACGCAGGATCGCCCCGGCATCCGGTGTTCGTGGCGCTCGCGGGAACGGTTCGCGAGTTCGGTATTCCCAAGCACGAGTTTTCCGACCTGCTCCGCGCCTTTCGGCAGGACCAGACCGTCACCCGTTACGAGTCGTTTGACGATCTGCTGGGCTACTGCCGCTACTCGGCCAATCCGGTCGGCCACTTGGTGCTCTATCTTTGCGGATATCGCGATCCCGAACGCCAGCAGCTTTCCGATTACACCTGCACGGCACTGCAGCTCGCAAATTTCTGGCAGGACGTGAGCCCAGACTTCCAGAAAGGCCGCATCTACCTGCCGCTTGAAAGTCTCCGCAAGTACGGCGTCACCGAAGCCAACATCGCTGCAAAGCAGAACACGCCGCAATTTCTCGAAATGATGCGCTTCGAGGTACAGCGTGCAAACGAGTGGTTTGGTCGTGGACTTCCCCTGATCGACAAAGTGAACCGCGAACTCGCGATTGACATTGAACTCTTCTCCCGCGGCGGCCAGGAGATCCTCAAGGCCATCGAGCGCCAGGGGTATGCCGTCCTAGGCAATAGGCCAGCCATCTCGAAATCGCGTAAACTTGCGCTGGTTGCGCGGGCAGCCCTTCATAAGCTGATATGAGCACCGTGGCGCAGAATCCCCCACAATTTTTACCCACCGAGTCGCAGCTGCACATGGCGTACTCCGTCTGTCGCGGGATTACGCGCGAACGTGCCAAGAATTTCTACTACGGGTTTCTCGTGCTGCCGAAGATCAAGCGCCAGGCGCTTTGCGCCGTGTATGCGTTTATGCGCCGCTGCGATGACATCGCTGATGACCCTTCGCTTTCGGCGCGGGATCGCCGCCAGAAACTCGACGCCTGGGTCGATGCGTTCCACTCCGCGCAGTCGGGGCTCCCGACCGACGATCCGATTTTGCTTGCCCTGACCGACGCGCAACGGCGCTTTCACATTCCACTCGGACTGCTGGATGGCCTTGCATTCGGCACCGCGATGGATGTCGAACAGGAAGGTACGCAGCCCGATGCTTCCGGCCTGACGATCCACTACCGCAGTTTTCAAGATCTTGAGCGCTACTGCTACCAGGTCGCGTCGGTCGTCGGATTGGTGTGCATTCGAATCTTCGGTTATACCGACCCCGCTGCGGAACCGCTGGCCGAGCGCCTTGGCCTGGCTTTTCAATTGACGAACATCATTCGCGATGTGAAGGAAGACGCTTCTCTGGGCCGGATTTATCTTCCGCAGGAAGACTTGGATCAGTTCGGGCTGCCTGCCTCCGAGTTGGCAGTCCATCCTCCGATTGATCGCCTTCGCCCGTTGCTCGAGTTTGAAGCCCAGCGTGCGTTTGAGAACTATCGCGCGGCGGATGAACTGATTCCGCTGATCGCGGAAGACAGCCAGCCTGCGTTGTGGACCCTGGCCACGATTTATCGCAGCCTGCTCGAGAAAATCGTGCGCCTTAACTACGATGTGATCACGCGCCGCGCCGCGCTGACGACGCGCGAGAAGCTCACCATCCTCGGCAAAGGATTCCTGAAGCGAATCTCCTGATGGCCTCGATACGTGGCACGAATTCAAATCAACTGATGATGAAACCTGCGGCTCAACTGGACTCGTTGTGGCAACTGCTCAGACCAGGACTCAGCACCAGCCCGCAACGCGGGCGGAACTTACATAGCCCAGCACGTCAGTGCTGGGGAAAGTAGAAACAATGTCCGAGTCCCGGAGGGACGGCACGAATTTCCACTCGCAATCTCCCGCACCCTTTGTCGCTGTCGTTGGCGGTGGCCTCGCCGGACTTGCCGCCGCCTGCGCGCTTGCCGAGGGCGGCTTTAAGGTCACTGTTTTCGAGCGCCGCCCGTATCTCGGCGGCCGCGCCAGCTCGTACGAGCACCCCGGCACCGGAGAGGTCGTCGATAACTGCCAGCACGTACTGTTCAAGCTGTGCACCAATCTGATCGACTTCTACCGACGCATTGGAATCGAAGACAAAATTCAATGGTTCGATCGCATGACGTTCATTGAACCGGGCGGGAGGCAATCGCAGTTGCAATCTACTTCACTTCCCGCGCCTCTGCACGCGCTGCCCGCATTCATGAGCTTCAAGTTTTTGACCCTGCGTGACAAGCTTGGGCTCGCGACCGCTTTGAATTCGCTCATCACACGTGTGCCGAAGGATGAAGGCATCTCATTCGAAGACTGGCTTCACCGTCATCATCAAACTCCTGCAGCCATCGAGCGCTTCTGGAAGCCCATCCTGGTTAGCGCCCTCAGCGAAGACCTCGACAGAGTTTCCGTTCCCTATGCAGCACAGGTCGTTCGTGAATCGATGAAATCGCGCGAGGCGCGGCTTATGGGCGTGCCCATGGTGCCTCTGACCGAGCTCTACGATGGAGCGCGTGATTACATTGCTGCGCGCGGGGGCACTGTCCGATTCCGCAGCAGCGTGCAGTCATTCCTGCCGCTGGACACCGGCGTGCGAATTAAGACTGCCGACTCCGAGGAACAGTTCGACTACGCTGTGCTCGCGGTCCCTTTTGATTCGCTCGAAAAGCTTCTTCCCGCTTCGCCCGAGTCTCAGGATCTGCGAAACAAACTCTCACACTTTGAAACCGCACCTATCACTGGCGTTCATTTGTGGTTTGACCGTCAGATTAGCGACCTCCCGCACGCGGTCCTGCTCGACCGCTCCATCCAGTGGATGTTCCATAAATCGCTTCTTCTTCAGGGAAAGGCTCCCTCAACGTCCTCGGTAGATCGGATCACGTCGCAGACCGCATCTGCACGCGCGAATGTAACTGCAGCCCCGCAGGGGCGGCCCAGCTTAGCCCAGGGCGGAAGCCCTGGGTACGAGGAACATACGACCGAGTCCCGAAGGGACGGCACACCCGTCGGCAGCTACATCGAACTCGTCATCAGCTCGTCGAAATCTCTGCTGAACAAGCCTCGCCAGGAAATCATCGATCTCGCGCTGAAAGAAGTTCGCGAATTCTTCCCTGCGGCTCAGGACGCGAACCTCGTCAAGGCCACCGTGGTGAAAGAGGTGAATGCTACTTTCTCTCCAGTACCCGGCATCGACCAATACCGTCCGTCTCAAATCACGAACTGGCAGCGAGTCCTCCTCGCTGGCGACTGGACCGCGACAGGATGGCCCGCGACCATGGAGAGCGCGGTCCGGAGCGGATACCTGGCCGCGGAGGCGATCACAAGATCAGCTGGATGCAACCGCAAATTCGTGAAGCCCGACCTCCCCGGCAGAGGTCTTGCCAGATTCTTCCCATAAAAAAGGCGCGATGATGCCGCGCCTGCTGAATTCTGCTGAGTTTTCCTACGCCACTCTGCGCAAAGTTGGACGCGCTTCCGTCTCAGCGGCAGGTCTGCCGGAGAGCGAGTTCGGCGCATTCGGATGGGCGCCCGGATCCACGCCAATGCCAAGCCGGTCGACGAGTTCGCCACCAAGCCAGCCTCCAACTAAGGCCAGCACAACGGCTACAAACGAGCACACAAACCCGGCCGTGGTAGGCACATGAGCATCCGATCCATTGCGAATGAACCAGCTCACAATGAACAACAGCACGGCCAGAACATTCGTCCCGCCGTGCAGCAAACCAATGCTCTTGGCGCGAGTTCCGGACGGAATCGCAATCCAATCGATTAAACCAAAAACTGCGGCGAGCAATCCCCCAATAATTCCGGCGGCGATCATCCAGTAGGAAACGCCAAACCAGGAATAATTGCTTTGCACGAGCCCTACTATGTCGAACGCCACCGCTGTCGCTAACAGTCCCAGCGGAAACACGATCAACATCGGGTGTATGGGATGGCCCAACAACTTTGCTCCTGCTCTCATAAGTCCTCCGAGGCAACTTTTGGCCCGTGTATTCGTTGCGCAAGAAGGCAGGTCAGTTGCCGGGTAGAGAAGTGCTTTTACATATTCGCCTAAATTTAACGATAGAAATGGCTTACCCCGTCATCAAATCATCGAAATCGAGTTCCAGCTCTTCCCTGACCTCGTGGTCGAGAGACTCCTCAGAAGGCATACGGTATTCATTCACGCGCACCCCCCGATGATCGATGGCAATGTAGGTGGGAACTTCTTGCGTCCAACTGCCGCTGTTGTAGTATTCGATGCCCCCATGCTGCAGGCTCAATGCCTCGTGCGTGTGTCCACAGAAAACCCGCTGGGCGCTCTTGGACCGTGCATGCAGAAGAGCTCCGTGCGCCACCTTGGCCGAAAGCCGCAGGTATGCGGTGTCAAAACGCTCGAGAAAATTGATCAGACGCTTCTTGCCGAAGGAGATCTTTTGCAATCCCAAATGCATTGACGATAAAAACGTACTTACCACTCGATTACTGGAGACGAAGCGGTCGAATTGATGCCCGTGCAGGGCCAAGTGCGTCATGCCGTCAAAGTCCCAGGCATACTCGCGATAAACTCGCACGCCGACCAAATGGGACATGACCTGTGTCAGCCCGTAGTCATGGTTTCCTTCCACCCATACAATTTCAATCTCGCGCTTGGGATTGGAAAGCTTGCGGATGTATCCCAGAAACTGCCAATGCTCCTTCTTGAGTCTTCCAAAATTCAGGTCGGAGAAAATGTCGCCGAGAAGGATGAGGCGATTGAACGAAGCCGACTTCAACATCTTCAACGCCGCAGGGGCGCGGCTGACTTCCGAGCCCAGGTGCAAATCCGAAAGGATAATCGTGTCCGCGAAAATCATGTTCCCCAATCCAACCGTAACCGTGAAGTGAGCGACGCCAATGCCGCCCGTTGCAGTGCAGGCTTACCCTCAACAGGAACCACTGATCCGCTGGCGCCGACAGAACTGCGCTCCATAATTTGATCCAGAAATTCCGGGATTTCGTACAGTGCGTTGTTCTTGTAAGCGCTCGCGTTCGCGCGGTATTCCGCGAAGGTAGCGGGCTCCAGCAGTTTCTGAACGCCGTCGTTGATCTTGCCGAAGCTGTTGAGTACGACACCCAGCTTCTTTTCCGTCACCCACTGTGCGTTGTATCGCTCTTGCGGCAGCGTGCGCCCGTTGCACTCGACAATCACGGGCAGGTTGAATTGCAGGGCCTCGCTGATCGACCCCGGCCCCGGCTTGCCTATGAAGAAATCAGATAAAGCCATGTAACAGTCCACGTCCTGCGTGAAGCCCACCGCGTGAACGGCAAATCTGGTTTTCAGCTTCTGCGCCGCAGCAAGCAATTTCTGATTCTTGCCACACATCAGGATCAGTTGCAGGTTGGCCTTGCCGGCGTTCAGGCTTTGTACGATGCTGAGAATCGTCGACGAGCCATGGCCGCCAAACAACACGATGCCGGTCGTTTTTTGGGGATCCAGTCCAAGCTTTTTTCGCTCTTCGGCTCGATCGACTGTCTTCTTCGCATAGAACTTCGGCCGCATGATCATGCCCGACGCTCGAAAGACGTGGCCACGATCGTGCCCGCATTCAAACGCCTGCTGTTCCGCCTTCTCGCTGCCGCAGATCAGGTATTCCGACTCCTTCTCAATCCAGAAATGCGGCGGATAATCGGCGATGTCGGTGATCAGCGTAACGAACGGAGTTCCGGGCATAGTCTTGCGAACGCTCTCCACCATTGCCCGATTGAAATGTGGAATGACCGAGAGCACGAGGTCCGTCGGGTGCTCTTTCCAATACTGGGTGAGCACCTTGACGGTTGGGCGGTGGTACACGCGCACCACGCTCTGCAGCACCGGCAGTAACTGCGGCGTCAGGCGGGTCCAGCCTTTGCGGAGGACAAGGTTATATCCGTCTTGAATGCGGAGGCCGGTTAGCTTCTTCAGCACATCAAGACGGTCGAGCAACTCCTGAAGGTTCAGAAGTTCCACTTGCCACGGCCGCTGCTGCGATTCGAGAACGGCTTTCAGCGCTTCGGCCGCGCTGCGATGGCCGCCGCCCGCCTCAAAGAAGACGATCGTTATCTTCCGATCCATCGTCTGTCCTCCCTTGGTCTGCGAGTGGCAACATTCGCCACTTCTAGTCTCGCCGCTCGCAGCTTACAGGATGATGAGGCCTGCGTGAACCGTTCGTGAATTACCTACTTAGTAACTCAGGGCGAATTCACCATTCGTTGATCTTGCCTTAACGGTGTTTTTAGGAGCCTGCGGCTACTCTCATCATCTCAGGGGTTTGCTAATTCAAGGAGGTTCGTCCAGTGATACAACGTCGTCTGCTCCCCCTGCTTGCGGCTGCGGCTTTGTTGTGCGCCACTGCAGTCCAGGCTGAAACCCATAATTCGAAAATCAAACATGTTCTCCTCATTAGCGTCGACGGCATGCACGCCGTGGACTTCATGAACTGTGCGCATGGCCTGTCCGGCGTCAACGATGGGGAGCCGTATTGTCCCACTCTGGCCGCCCTTGGCCAAACAGGTGTTCATTACAACGCGGCGAGCACGTCAAAGCCGTCCGACTCATTCCCTGGCTTGATGTCTATCGTTTCCGGTGCGACTCCGCGCACTCTCGGCGTGTATTACGACGTGGCGTATGACCGCTCACTCGATGGTCCCGAGTTGACTACCGGGAACGGCAATGCCGCTGCTCCGTGTACGCCCTACGCTCGACCGACCGGCTACACGACGGAGTATGAGGAAGGCATCGATCTGGACCAATCGAAAGTTAACGGTGGAGCGCCAGGCGCAAGCTTGACCGACGGCACGGCCGCCTCTATCGATCCAAAGAAACTTGATCGTGATCCCGCGAGAGGGTGTGCGCCGGTCTATCCTTGGCAGTTTGTTCGCACCAATACGATTTTCGGGGTCATTCATAATGCTGGCGGATACGCATCCTGGTTCGACAAGCATCCTGCCTACGCTTCGGTCGCTGGCCGGGACGGAATCGGTGTGCTTGATGATTTCTACGGCCCTGAGATCAACTCCAACGTTATCGGTCTGCCCGGCGTCGCCACTCCGCTTGGCATGGATTGCTCCAATGTTGCCGATCCGTCGCAGACTGGCTCGTGGACCGACAGTTTCCAGAACATCCAGTGCTATGACACGCTCAAGGTCAATGCGATTCTGAACCAGATCGCTGGGAAGAATCACAACGGCGGCCCGGGCAAAGTCCCCACAATTTTCGGGATGAACTTTCAGGCCGTCAGCGTCGGAGAGAAGTTGATCGAAAAGAACGTGGGCTCCGGCGGTTATCTCGACGCCGCGGGAACACCGAGTGATCTGCTGCTCGGCGAATTCCAGTTCGTCGACGCGTCGCTTGCAGAGATGGTGCAAGCGCTCAAAGCGAATGGCCTGTGGGAATCAACCCTCGTGATTGTAACCGCGAAGCATGCTCAGTCACCGATTGATCCCAATCGGTTCTTCCCAATCCCTGGCCACAGCGGCGCCAACGGGCAGTCGCCGGCGACGTTGCTTGCCAATCTCCTGCCCATGTCCGAATCTCCAGCCAATCCGAACGGTATTGGGCCGACCGAAGATGACGTCTCTTTGCTCTGGCTCGCAGATTCTTCGAACACCTTGTCCGCAGTTGCTACTCTCGAAGCCAACGCAGCTCAGGCGGGAATCGGCCAGATCCTCTATGGCCAGAGTCTTTCCCTGAACTACAACTGGCCGGGGCTGGGCGCGGGTCTTGATCCGCGCACGCCCGACATCATCGTCACCCCAAATTACGGCGTCACCTACACCGGTAGTTCGAAGAAGCAGGAGGAACATGGCGGTTTCTCCCACGACGACACCAACGTGATCCTGCTAATTTCGGGCAGCGGCATTAAGCCGGGGACCGTCTTCAGTGAAGTTGGTACCAACCAGGTCGCGCCGACCATTCTGCGCGCCTTGGGGCTTGATCCCAACGAACTCGACGGCGTACGGCTGGAAGGCACACAAGCGCTGGCGGCACTGCCGTTCTAACTGAAGCTTGCTCTCGAGCGGGGACTTTCGAGTCCCCGTTTCTCATTGAAATGGCGGCCGCGAAACGCCCTTGGGCACCGCGCTCCGCCAGTAAACTGCTTTCCCACCCTCGAACCCTCAACCGATGTAACCAAAGTAGCAACACTTGCTGGCCTTCCTTTTCCGGTTGAAGACGCAGATCATAAGCAGTACAACTTCCTTTATACCTTCGCCCACGGGAGCCCATGTGAAACACCTTTTTGTTTGCGCCACTTTGCTGTTGAGTGCAAGCCTGTTGACCGCACAGACGTCGAGCACTGCGGCAACTGTTCCTGCGACCGCCAGCGTGTCCCGCGTTCTGAAAGCGATGCACTTCCGACAGGGCAGCGGTGTGAAGGTGGCGTTCCAGGCGACAGACCAGATGCGCGGCGCCTCGGGCGAAGCCAAAATCGAAGGAAAGAAGGCGAACGTCACCATTGATGCGAAGTTTCAGGGCCTCGACGATGCCACGAAATTCGGGCTTGAGTATCTGACCTACGTGCTATGGGCAGTCTCTCCCCAGGGTCGCGCGGAAAGCCTCGGAGAACTGGTCGTTGAAAAAGGGAATGCGCATCTCAAGGCCTCCACCGATATGCAGACGTTCGGGATGATTGTGACCGCTGAGCCTTACTTCGCCGTCACACAACCTGGAGACACGGTGGTGGCCGAAAGCGTCGCTCCAGAAGGCATGGCGCAGGGCGAGAACATTGAAACGAAATATGAGTTGCTGGGACGCGGAACGTATTCGGCAGCCAACCAGAAGATCCAGAACGCAATTTTTGGAATCGATCGCAGCACGCCGATGCAGTTGTTCGAGGCACGCAATGCGGTGCGGATTGCGCACATCGCGTCCGGTGACAAGTATGCGACCTCAATCCTGCCAAAGGCCGATCAGCTCTTGATGCAGGCTGAAACCTCGTATCGGCAGAAGCAGGGCAAATCGGCGATCGAAGCCGCCGCCCGCGAAACGACGCAGACGGCAGAAGAAGCGCGTGTGATGGCTGTGAAGCAGCGCGCCGAGGATGAAGCTCAAGCCAAGGCTGCCGCAGAGAAGGCGGCCGCCGAAGCACGGGAAGCGAAAGCCCGTGCTGATGCCGAGGCTGAGGCTCAACGTCGCGCGCAAGCCGAGGAGGCGCAGAAGCAGGCCGAAGCCGCAAAGGCCGAGGCCGAAAAGGCAAAAGCTGAGGCTGAACAGGCTGCGCAGCAGGCTGCGCAGGCAGCAGCGGAAGCAGCGCGTCAGAAGGAAGAAGCGGAGAAGGCAAAAGCTGAGGCTGTCGCCCAGCAACAGGCGCTGGCGGCACAAACAGCCAAGGCCCAGCAGGCGGCCGCGCAATCCGAACAGTTACGTCAGCAGGCCGAGAAGGAGAAGCAGGAGCTCCGCGCTCGCCTATTGCAGCAGCTCAATTCAGTGCTTGCCACTCGCGATAGCGCGCGCGGGCTGATCGCCAACATGTCCGACGTGCTGTTCAAGACGGGCAGCTACGAGCTAGCGCCCGGGGCACGCGAGCGTCTGGCGAAGGTATCGGGAATTCTGCTCGCTTATCCGAGTTTGCATGTCCAGATCGAGGGCCACACCGACAGTGTCGGCAGCGACGAGTACAACCAGACCTTGTCAGAGAATCGCGCCAACGCAGTGAAGGACTACTTCGTACAGCAGGGCATTTCGGCGGCATCCATCGAATCTCGCGGTTTCGGCAAGACCCAGCCGATCGCCACTAATGACACGGCGGAAGGACGCCAGCAGAATCGCCGCGTGGAACTGGTGCTGTCAGGGGATGCGATTGGGAACACGGAGACGCAGGCAGTACAGCAGTGAACGCCAGTTGCCAGTAGCTAGTTGTCAGTTCTCAGCTTGCCGTACAAGCGCTGCGCTTCTGCCCAGTGTGGTGCAATTGCTCGGCACTATTCAGTTCCCACTGGCTCCAGAGTCGCTTCGCTCTCTTCGCGGGCCGATTCCAGCAGCTTCCAATCACTCCTCACCGACTGCTCGGAAATGCGCGGTTTCTTGGCCTTGAGCTGCGCTTCGAGTCGGGAAAGAACTAAATCCTGCACCAACTCTGGCGACCTGGAAACGCGCAAAGCGTTGCCAGAGCAAATACCCACTGGCACTTCCCTTCCATCAAAGTTCACTTGAACGAAAGGCCGGCCTTGTGCGTCGATCTGTGGAGTGGAGTGCGATTCGAGGTGGCGCCAGCTGGGAAACTCGTCAAGATCATTGGACCTGCGCATCAGTGCGACCAACTCCGAATAAGACCGGCGCTGCGCAGCTGTGAGCGGCGGATCAAAATCTTGCATAGGATTGGCAGCCGAGGCGTTAAACACCAGCGCGTTCTTTCCGGGATTAAATCGCCAACCGGCGAGATATGCGCCCTCGACCGCACCGACCACGAAGGGGTGGAACATCAACACCGGAGTCACATACTTCTTCTGGAAAAACACCGACTCCAGAACTCCATGTACTGGTTTGCTCGGCTTAAGACCGGGCACCTGCGGGATGATAAAAGTCGTGAGCTGTGTTTCGTGGTGGTGCTTGCTGTAATGCACCAGTGATTTTGCGGTCTGCTTCGGCGTGGTCACCCCGAGGTCGGCGATGATGCTGCGGTGCACGGCATGCGGGTAGTAGAAGTTAATAATCTGCTTTGAAAAATCCGCGCAGTTGCGCTTCAAAAGCGTGTATGCCTCTTTGTTTGGTCCGGCGTTCAGGACGCGGATCAGGGCGTCATCCTGGTCAGGCCGCGTGGCAATACGAAATCCATAGAGGGTGCGATCGTAAGCGGAACCGGCGAGCTCGTATCGCGGCTCAGCACCCGGATGCGACTCAGGCGGAAGCGGCAGTGAATTCAAATACTGCTCGCGAAGAAATGACACCACCTTGGGATTGACGTAAAGCGGAATGTCTTCGGGACTACGCACCGCATACAAGAATGGAATGAGTGGAACCGCAATCCAGTCGTGTCCGGCGACGCCGTGATACCGGCTGATCACCACACCCTTTTCGCCCGGTTCGCAGCGACGAAGCTGAAAGGGAGTTTCGGCGCAAACACGTGCGAGATAGACCGCACTGTGGCCTGTGCCGGCAAATGTCCCGTCATAGCTGTATGGCTCTCCTAACAGCAGGGCGGCCTGTCCCCAGGCACACGAACTCGCCAGGGCCAGCAGGAGGGCACTACAGAAAACAAAAGACTTATAAGACTTCAGCACAGCACACCTATTCCCTAATTCTAACTAACCCCGTTTTGGATGCAGAGTTCCGGAATTTTGTTAGCTATTGGGACTTTGGTAATGGGAAGCGAAACCTTGAACCACAGAGGACACGAAGGCACACCGAGGAACGCCACAGAGGAAAACAAAGATCGTGCAAATCAGAACTGCTGCTTGAATTCCGCGAGCTCGCGGCGAAGCCCGGCCACTTCGCTACGAAGAGATATCAGTTCGTTTTGAAGACTCGAAATCCGCGCTTCGAGTGATTCGCCGCGTGGCTGCGAAACCGCTGGCGCAACGTAATCGACAGCGATATCCCCGGAGAATAGGTGCATAAACCGCGATTCTTTTGTCCCCGGCTGGCGCGGGAGAACTCGCACCAAAGGAGGCTGGCGATCCATGAGCTTCTGCAGGCCCGACTGTACGTCGTCGAGGGTCTCGAAGCGGTACATACGCTCGGCGCGCCCACGCAGTTCGCCGGGCGTTTGTGCCGCACGCAGAAGAAGCACGCAGACCAGCGCCGTCTCCCGCCGATCGAAATTGAATACCTCCTGCAAACGGTGCTCGTATTTCGTAACGCGGCTGTCGGCTCCACCCGCCGGACCAGCCAACCGCTTCTCCTGCAATGAAGACAGAGCATCGCGGACTGCGGTCTCATCGAGATTCATTACTGGCTCGCGGTTGTTCTTCTGGTTACAGGCATTCACCAGCGCGTTAAGGGAGAGCGGATAGTAATCGGGCGTGGTGATGTCTTTTTCGATGAGCGCGCCTAGAACGCGAGCTTCGACATCGCTGAGTTGTAATCGCATTTCGGCCATAAAAATGAGTTCTGCAAAAGTTTAACAGCCCTTGACCAAACGGTTCACCACAGAGGCACAGGGGCTCAGGAAACGCAATTTCTTGTTTTCTCAGTGACCCTGTGACTCTGTGGTGAAGACAATGCCTGCTGCTCCCGATCGCATGCGACAAGGGGTATACTGCCGGAAACTGACCGCTCGTTCCCTGGGTTGCAACTCTTCGAAGGAGGCCTTCCATGAAACGCAGAGAATTCCTGAAGAATGCCAGCTACGGTGTTGGTGCAGCGTGGTTGGGATCGAACCTGAGCAAGCATGTTTGGGCCATGCCTGGTCTTAACACGAAGTTCAGTGCATCGGATACGATCACCCTTGGTAGCACAGGGATCAAGACCAGCCGGCTCGCCATGGGAACCGGAACTGTTGGCGTTGGTCATCACTCGCACCAGACTGCGCTGGGCGTGAAGGGCCTCTCGGACCTTTTGCTGAATGGCTACGACAAAGGCTTGCGATTTTTCGACGCCGCTGATTCCTACGGAAGTCATCCTCACGTTGCCGAAGCCCTCAAGCATGTGCAGCGCGACAAGGTCACCGTGCTGACGAAGTCGTGGGCGCGCGATCCTGCAGGCATGCGCGCCGATATTGATCGTTTCCGCAAAGAACTTGGCGTGGACTATCTCGACGTTCTGCTCATGCACTGCTTGACCGAGGGCGATTGGACCGAGCGCTACAAGGGCGTCATGGACGTGCTCTCCGAAGCCAAGCAGAAAGGCGTCATTCGCGCGCACGGATGCTCGTGCCACTCGATCGAGGCGCTGCGCGCCGCTGCGGCGTCGCCGTGGGTTGAAGTGGACCTCGCGCGAATTAATCCGACCGGCGCTTCAATGGACGGCGATCCGAACACGGTTATCCCGGTGCTGAAGCAGATGAAAGCTTCAGGGAAAGCCGTTGTGGGAATGAAAATTCTCGGCGCCGGCGAATTGCGCAACCGACAGGATGAGTGCCTGAAGTTTGCGCTCGGGTTGGGCGTGCTGGACGCCTTCACCATCGGAGCTGAGAGCGTCAACGAACAGGATGACCTGATTCGCAGGATTGCGGCAGCGTAGGGGAGGTTTCAGGTTTCGGGTTTTAGGTTTTAGGTTTTAGGTTTCAGCTTTCAGGGTTCAGGCTCCAGGGTTCAGCCGGCAGGCGTCAGGCTTTAGCTTTTTGCTGTGGCTCTCCTGTTTGTTCGACAATTCCGAGAGCCTGCTGGATGCGCATGCCCTTGCATTTGGATAATCCAGCCGCGCAGCGGCGGGTAGATAAATAACCCAGCACGTCAGTGCTGGGAAAGGCACGAACAAATCACGAGTCCCCTTCAGGGGACGACACCCGTGGTTTCTGAATAGAATTCTCCTGTGTCTTCCTATCGCGGTCGTCTGGCCCCCTCTCCTACCGGCTTCCTTCATCTGGGACACGCACGCACATTTCTGATTGCGGCGCAGCGTGCACAGCAATTCGGCGGAGAGCTCATTTTTCGGAACGAGGACCTCGATCCGGACCGCTGCCAACCCGATTACGTCGCCGCCATGTACGAAGACCTGCGCTGGATTGGACTCCAGTGGACCGAGGGTCCTGACTGCGGCGGCCAGTACGCACCGTATTCCCAAAGCGAACGCCGTGACCTCTACTTGAATAGGTGGCGAGCGCTGCGGGACGGCGGCTTCCTCTATCCGTGCACCTGCTCGCGCAGAGAACTAGCCCTCGCGGCCACTGCTCCCAACGACGCTGACGACCAACCCATCTATCCCGGCAACTGCCGCGGACGCTCGGATGCAGGCTCGTTCGATTCTCCTGCGGGTGTGAACTGGCGCTTCCGGGTTCCCGATGGTGAAGAGATCTCGTTTGATGACCAGCATCTCAAATTACAAACTTTCATTGCCAGCCGCGACTTCGGAGACTTCGTAGTCTGGCGGCGCGATGATGTTCCGGCGTACCAGTTGGCCGTTGTCGCTGACGATCATGACATGAACATCACTGAGGTTGTACGCGGTGCAGACCTGCTGAAGTCCACTGCACGGCAATTGCTGCTCTACCGTGCTCTGGGCTTTGCTGCACCCCAGTTCTACCACTGTGATCTGGTGCGAGATGAAACCGGCGTACGGCTTGCTAAGAGACACGACGCACTCAGCATCCGCCACTTGCGCGAGAGCGGCTGGACAGCGCAGCAGGTGCGAGAACGCGCGCTGCAACTCTGAGCGGAGTCCCTTTGCCTGCGGGAATAACTGACCACGAAGGACACCAAGTCACACGAAGGAAGGCCAGGAAACTCCGCCCCCC
>Ga0070714_100001524_pt1 | contig 16900 bp, 11 predicted proteins | sample LARL83metaG_FD_65450 | JGI IMG/M metagenome (GOLD analysis project Ga0070714, IMG submission 65450) | Corn, switchgrass and miscanthus rhizosphere microbial communities from Kellogg Biological Station, Michigan, USA - LAR L8-3 metaG | ecosystem: Host-associated > Plants > Roots > Rhizosphere ... | reverse complement strand
CTGCGACACCGTTGCCACCTTCGCCGAAGAGATGGAGCACCGACGATGAGTTCACAAAATTCGTCGGTCGTAGCGCTCACTATCAACGTCGCCATCACAGGTGCCGGCCTGATCACTGTTGCGTCGGGGTCGCCATCGCTTCCGAATGATCAGGTCCGCGAAATTCGCCTTGTCGACGTCGATACCGCAGATTCCCCGCTGGGGGGCGGTACGGCGTTGGTTTTCGGCGGCAGCGGTATCCCCATACCGCCCCCGCAATACGTGGATGCCGCCGACACGCTGTACCTGCAGCCGCTCGGCTTCACCGGCACCGCCCAATCCGCGTTCATACCCGATGGGGTGTATCCGATTACCGGTGTCAAAAGCCTGGAGGACGTCACCTCGCTCGGCCAGGACCAGCCAATCATGGTCTCCGATATCGAAGGCCAAATCGCCGCCGGAGGGGTGAGCCCCGAGAATCCCGTCGTGGTTTTCGGCTACTCGCAGAGTTCAGAAGCCTCCTCGCTGCTCATGCAGCAGCTCCAAGCAGACAGTGTGCCCAGTGACGATGTGCACTTCGTGCTGGTCGGCGATCCCAATAATCCTAACGGCGGCTTCGAGAACACCTTCGATTTCCCAGCCGGAAACGATTCGGCCTTCAGCGCTTTCGGCTTCCCGATCGCACCCGCGGCATTATCTGATCTCTACCCGACCGACATCTACAGCATCGAATACGACGGCTTCGCCGACGTCCCCCACTACACGACCAACCTGCTGTCGGACCTCAACGCGCTGCTGGGCTTCTTTTTCGCGCACACCACGTATCTGAATCTCACGGCCGAACAGATCAACAACGCGATTGAGTTGCCCGGCTCTGAGGTGCTCACCGGCGAAGGGCTGACCGACTACTTCATGATTCCCAACGACAACCTGCCGATCTTGGAGCCGCTGCTGTTGATCCCGAACATCGGACAGCCGCTCTATGACCTGCTGGAGCCCGATACCCGGATTCTGGTGAACACCGGCTACGGCAGCGTCACTGAGGGCTGGAATCAGGGGCCGGCCAATGTGCCCACCACCTTCGGGCTGTTCCCCGAGATCGACCAGACGCAGCTCTCCGACGCCCTGAGCAACGGCTGGCAGCAGGGACTCACCGACGCCCTGCAGGATCTGCAGAACCCGATCAGTTACCAAGACCAGGTCGCACCGTTGGTGCCGTTCGCGAACGCGGCGTACACGGGGGGCTTTGCCCCCGAGAACCCGTCGTTTACCGACGTCGTGGATACGTTGCTCACGATCTACGGCTTCCCGGTTTCCGACGTGACGCTAAGCGCGCCGCCAACAGACATCGTCAACGACATCAGCGCCACGCTCTCCTACGACTTCTCCTCGCTGCTCCCTGTTGCAGACGCAATCAATGTGCTGCTCACCAGTCTTCCCGCCTACGACGCCAACATCGTCACCGATCAACTCGATGCCGGTAACCTCCTGGGCGCGATCCTTGATCCGATAGCCGCCAACACCGGACTGGTTCCGTACGACGTCCTATTCGGTGCCGGATCCGCTCTGTTTGGGGCCCTAGGTACCGCGGTCAACCTTGCGGAGCTGTTCTCGTAACCGCCACGAGCGCCGGGACTTTACTGCAGGGCAGTCGCCGTCACGCCCTTGCATCGCCTCAAGCGATATACCGCGGCGGGGAGTAGCCGACGAGCAACCTAATCGGTTGGCCGCCTAGGAATCAGGGGATCAGGCCTGTCAGAATCCCACCCAGATCCGGGATCGTGCCGATGCTCAGCGATGCGCCGAGGTCGGCGAATCCGGTGGGATCGACGACCGTGGCCATGTCGGCGATTGGGCTGATGTCCAGGATCGACGTCAAGACGCTGGGATCCAGTGCGGTGCTTACATCCTGGACCAGGGCGGGGGGATCGAGTGCCCCTCCTATGTCGCTGAACACCGACGTGACGTCAGTCAGGGCTGTGCTGACTCCGGCAGGCAGGGCCGGATCGATTACCCCCGCGACCGCCGCGTCGTAGACACCTTGCAAGCCAGTCCCCAATCCCTCGGCTGCGGCGGCATACGGTGGGATGCCAAGAGCCTCTGAAATCAGACTCCAGCCATAGAGCAAAAGCAGACTCACGGGAAAGACGACAAACAACCCAAAGCCCTCGAGAAGAGGACCGATAACGGGAAGCTGCTCAAGAGCACCCACTAGCAGCAACTCGGGGCTTTCGCCGACGTTGGGATTCAGTAGGGCATATAAGAACTCTTGCCAGAACACAGGATCGAGGAGCTCCAGGGTGTCCTGGCTCGAGGCAGCGTCGGCGAACGTGCCGCTGAGATCACCCAGGCTCGGCAGCACTCCGCTGAGCTCTGCGCTCAATCCACCGAGGCTGTTGACCCCCGCATCGATGGAGCCGACCAGGTCGCTGAGAGTCTCGGCGGCGGCAAGTTCAACCGCGTGCTGCTCGATATGTGGTGCCACCACCGGGGTGACGTGGATCAGGCCGGCGCCGAGCACGGCAACACTGGCGGCGCGGACATAGGGATGAAGCGCCAGCTGCATAATCCGCTCCTTCGAGGACGGCCAGCGATTCCTCATCGATGGCTGGTTGCGATAGGAATCGTCGGTCGCGCTCGGCGCGACGACTTCGGTAGTGCACCACTGCAGTCCCGGCCGGTTGCGGCTCTCGCGCTACTTAAGCCGCGATCTTGGGATATATGCGCGAATTGAAGACGTCGACTAAGTAGTACGCATCGAGGCGGAGCGAGATTGCAGTGGCCCGCTACTGCGTTCTCCCCATTGCATGGCGAGCGACGATCAATCGGTCACGACGCCAAGGGAAAGGCACGAAGTGTCCGAAATAGCCGCAGAGCCTGAACGTGCCGTCCGAGGGGTGGGGCATTCTCAGGATCCGATGACGCCGGTACTGCAGCTCACCGGAGTCGGCAAGACGTACTGCAGGGGCGACGAGCAGGTGCGTGTGCTCGTCGATTTCGACTTCACTTTGGACGCAGGCGAATTCGTGGTCGTGACTGGGCCGTCGGGAGCCGGCAAATCGACCCTCTTGCATGTCGCGGGGGGACTGGACGCACCAGACAACGGCACGGTAGCCGTTGGCGGCCAGGACATCTGGAGGAAGAGTGCCGGCTCCCGCGCCGCGTTCCGGCGGCGCAATCTCGGTTTTGTCTTTCAGTTCTTCAACCTGGTGCCAATGCTGACCGCGGTGCAGAACGTGTCGCTGCCGCTGGTGCTCGACGGTATGCCAACCCGGTCGGCGGACGCCCGCGCCGAGGAGCTATTAGAGCGGGTCGGCCTCGGCGACCGGGCCCGACACCGGCCGGCTGAGCTGTCGGGTGGGCAGATGCAGCGAGTTGCGGTGGCGCGCGCGCTGGTGGCCAAGCCGTCGATAATCCTCGCTGACGAGCCGACCGGAAACCTGGACAGCCATTCGTCGACCGAGGTCTTGAATCTCCTGCGTTCGCTGTCAGACGAGGACGGCGCGGCGGTCGTCCTGGTGACGCACGACCCGGCGGCGGCCCGCTACGGCACCCGCGAGCTAAATCTGGTGGACGGGCACGCCTGCGAAGTCGGTACCCTCGCGGGGCCTTGGTGACATCACTGCGCGCCGGATGGATGTCCTTACGGCGCATTCACCTCGCCGCGTTGATCGCCGACTGGCGCAGGACGCTGCTCAGCGTGATTGGCGTCGCGCTCGGAGTGACGGTGGTCCTCGGAGTTCTGATACTCAAATCCGAGCTCAACCGGCCGTTCGACTCATTCGGTCCGTCGCTCACCCATGCCGCCGACATCGGGGTGATCGAGGTATCCCCGAATGTCAGTGGCCGGTTGCCAATCGAAACCGTCAACCGGCTACACGCCGAGGTTGCAGGGGCAGAAGGGGTCATCCCCATCGTCGCCGGCTTGACGCCCGTTGACATTCAAGGCGGCGGCACGCACGGATTCTTTTTGCTCGGCGGATCGTGCCAGATCGAGCTGCTCGTCGGCTCGTTCAACTGCGAGCAGCGTGCCCGCGACGTCAAGCCCGCAGACGGTCCGGGCGTCCCGCTGCAGATTCCCGCGGTCATCGCCCAGCGACACGGCCTGCGGCTCGGCGAGGAGTTGCGCGTCCCCGGTATGCCCCCGGGTTCTGCGCACCTGGGTTGGACGTTCCCTGACTTCGACCGCGTCGAGGGCATCAACGACGGATACGTGCTGTTAGCTCCTTCTACGGACATCGCCGCAAGATTCGTCGGCGCGCCCGGCTACGTCACATCCGCGTTTGTCCTCCCGAGGCACGCCACCGACGTCACCGCGGTCGCTGCCGGCGTCGACCGTGTCATTGCCGGCGTCGCGACGGCAGGCCCGCCGCGGCCGCACCTGCCGGCGGTGTTCGAGAACGGCGCACAGAGCTTTAACCTCACGGCGCTGGCGGGGATCATCGTCGGCATCCTCATTGCTGTGAACACCATCCTGCTGGCAGTGGAGGACCGGCGAGCGGTGATGGGGACCATCGGCGCGATCGGCGCCAAGCCTGTCGGATTGTTCGGCGGGATGCTCTGCGAAGGCGCCCTGGTGGGCCTTCTGGGCGGATTGTTCGGTGTCCCAAGCGGTTTCCTGCTCGGGACTTACCTGGTGGACACGTTCGGGCGATCCATGTTGGCCGGGTCCGGCGGCGCGATCGCTGTGCGGTTCACGCCGAACCTGATCGCGATCGGAGCGGCCGCGGGGATCATCTGCGGAGTCCTCGCGATGGTCGGACCGGCCGCCAGGTTGGTGCGCGACGGGCCGTTGGCCGCGATGGCGAGCGCCGGCGGAGTGCAGCGCGCCAGGAAGAGCCCGAACTGGCCGCTGGCCGTCGGCGTGGGTCTGCTGGCGGCCGCCGTCGTGGTGTCGAAGATATTCGAGCGCGGATGGTTGCCGATAAACGCGGGCATCGGCGCCTTGACGGTGGGGCTGTGCGGCGTGGTGTTGGTGACGGTGTGGATCGCCCCGCGTGGCGCCGGGCCGTTGATCACATTGCTGACGATGGCGCGTCCCGCCGTCGGGCGGTTGCTGGGTGCCGATTTTCGTCGCTACGCAATGCTTTTCGCCTTCTCTGCAGCGCTACTCGCCGAGGGCACTAGCCTGGCCATCGGCTCGCACAGTATGCAACTGCTCGGCTCCAGGCAGGTCGCGGCGCAGAAGGCGGACCGGCTGCCCAACGCCTTGCTGATTTCGGCCCAATCGGTGCTCGATCAGCGGGACGGCCGGATTTCCGACTCCACGTTCGAGTCGGTCGCAGGCGCCGCCGACGGGCGACGCCTGTCTTCACACTGGCGGTCGACGATCTCGTCAGGGACGTTGTCGCGCTTGGTCGTTGGCGTCACGCCGGGCGATTGGTATAGCCAAGCACTGTACGAACCGACCGGTCACGGGTTTTGGGAAGGCTTGCGGGAGGGGGAGATTGGCCTGAGCCGGATCGCGGCCAGCCGGCTCGGCGTTGGCCCGGGCGACAACGTCGAGCTACCTACCGTCGAAGGACTCAAGCGGTATCGGGTGGCCGGAATTTTCCATCCGACGATGGTCAATGACGCCGCCGAGGGCGACGTGGTCCTGGTTGCCGAACAATTGGCGCGCTCTGATTGGGCTGCCGTACGCGACCAGGTCGCGGTGGCCTATCCGTCCTCTGCCGACGCGACCGCCCACCGTAACGATTTCCTCAACCTGGGCGCCGGATTGTGGGTGTATGACAACGAACAATGGCGCGCCGTGGCTACCAACGGAATCACCCGTTTCTTGGAGCCGTTCACGATCGCGGGGTACGTGGTGATGGCCGCCGCGGGCTTGAGCGTGCTCAACGTGTTCGTACTGGGACTTGTGCAACGCAAGCGTGAGCGAGCCGCGTTGCGGGCGATCGGGGCAACGTGCCGGCAGGAGCAGGCCGTGATCATCGCCAATGCCGCCCTGCTCGGTGTGCTGGTCGCCGGCCTCGCCGCGCTTGGGGGAGTCGGCCTCACGTATATCTGGTCGCTGGGCTCACCGGTGTACTACGGCATCAAGATCGAATGGGGTGTGTTGCAGCTCCCACTGCAAACCGGGGTGGCAGGCGTGATCGGGCTGTTGCTGATCGCTGCGGTGTATCCCGTCGTCCACTCGCGGCGGCTGGAGACGGTCGAGGTGCTGCGATCCACTTAGTCGTGAATCTCGCGGTGCAATCGCGCAACGTCGTCGGAGGCAGACCGAAACCGGTGCAGGTGATCCCGAATCGCGGGGCTCGACGTGGCTGCGAATTCTTTGGGCGGCAATGACATCTGAAAAACCAGCCCGCGGCCATCCGCCCCATCCACCAGGCCACCGAGTCCCGCAACGGGCAACTTCAGCAACGGCGTGAAGTAGGACGGAAAGGTGTCTTCGAATTGGATGCGATAGACGCCGAAGCCACTCCAGTTGGATACCAGCGGGTTCCACCGGACCGGATCGAACGCGGTGGATACACACCGTGCGGCCCGCCATGCACCGCCGGCGTCCAGAAACTTTTGGTTGATCCGCATGTCGCAGTGTTCGTCAGCAAAATGGTCCACGCTGTGCCGGATGCGTTCGGCAATCGAATGTGCAGCCTCTCCGCGTCGCAGGTCGAGGTTCAGCGTCGTGATCATGTTGCCGATCAGCATCGGGTCGAGGCCACAACGATTCCGCGTATCCACGGCAATCGCGAGGGTGCGACGGTCCACCGCCGGGTCCGCGTTCATGAGGACTTCGGAAACATGCGCGCACACAACGTCGTTCGCAGACAAGCGGATCCGATTTTCGTAGCCGGCCCGCATGCGGGTGATTTCTTCTTCGCCGAAGTGAAGAATCAACGTCCGCTGCTTCCGTGCATCCTTTGCCAAATACAGTGCGCTACGTGCAAATTCCGCCAGCCCCAGGCAACGTACCCCGGGCTCTGTGGCGCCATCGGCAGGGAGATGCTCGTCAAGGTAGGCAGCGCGGTCTTCTACGATCAACGGCTGAGCCAGTGGCTTGTCGGCAGCGGCGGCAACCCAAGCGTTCATCAAGTGCATGCAGGTCTGCATGTCGCCGATCGCATGGTGCCACGAGAAGCCAATCGCGGTCGCATCGTCCGCGAGATGCGTGACACGTACCTTGCACAGCGGGCCCAGCCCCCATCGAGCGGTGACGCCATTCACCGGGTCGATGAGCCAGAGTCCGGTGTCCTCCGACGCCGACCGGATCGCCTCACGAAGCGTGCGGCCGGACGACACGGACGTAAAGGGCACACCCTGGCCTTCGCAGCGAATTCGCATCCCGCCGTCCACCATCGTCATCCGTCCCGCGAAGACCGGAAGGTTCGTGAGCGCTTGGGCAAATGCACGGGCGAGCGCCCCCGTGTCGAGATGCCGTCGAAAGAAGAACACAATGTTGACCGCCAAGTTCGCGACGATGGCATCGCTGACGTTGCAGCGGATTTCGAGCCGTTCGGCATGCGATGGTTTGATCAGCCTGGTCGACATCGTCGCTACCTTCGCCGCGTCAATATCACGCGGCCGCCGAGTTTCGGGATATGGGCAACTCCCCGGAAATACGACTTCTCGTCGGGCGCGGCATCGGTTTTGATCGTGAAACTCCGCAGCACCGCTCGTAGCACGACATCCATTTCGGCGATCGCGAAATCAGCGCCGAGGCAACGTCGTGCTCCGCCACCGAATGGGAGCCAAGCTGATGAAGGCGGCGTGGCGCCGCGGAAGCGGTGCGGGTCGAATCGTTCGGGATGAGGGTAGATTTCCGGATCCTCGTGTAGGTCGGCGATGCGCACAAGTACCGTGCGTCCGTGGGGAATTCGCCACTCGCCGAGGTCGAAGTTCGGCGAGCTGACCCGGCGGCCAAACACATCGATCACGGTGCGTACTCGCAACGACTCCAAAATCGTGGCACGGCGCGCGGCGCTGCCACCTTCATCGATCTCACCTACTAGCTCAGCCAGCACGTCTGGATGGCGCCGCAACCGCTCGAACGTCCAAGCCAGTGCCGTTGCGGTTGTTTCGTGGCCCGCGCAGACGAGAAGGCACAGCTCGTCGCAGAGGTCCGGCCGCGACATCCCGCTGCGCAGTAACAAAGCCAGGATATCCTGCCGCTCAACGAGACTCGGATCGACATCGGCACTGTCGATCAGCCGGCCTACGATCCGGTCGAATACCTTACGGAACTCGTCCAGCTTGACCCACGGGCTGTGGCGTCCGGCCTGGAAACGCGGCGCCGGCACAAATGCCAACAGTTGCCCGAGTTTCATGTAACGCGGGACGATCGCCCGTAGTGCCTCGAGTTCGGTCCCATCAGAACCGAAGATGGTCTGCAGGATCACGTTCAACGTGATCCTGTTCATCGGCTCGAGTATTCGAAATTCGGTATTCTCAGGCCAATTCGCACTTTCGCGCAGTGTCTGGTGCTCGATGGCCTTCTCGTAATTCTTGAGGCTCTGACCGTGAAATGCCGGCGCGAGCAGGCGACGCCGATCGCGATGTCGACTGCCGTCAAGCCCAAAGGTCGAACCCGCGCCGAACCAATTGCTGAGATTCGGCTGCACGTTGATCAGCTGTTCGGCGCTCGCCGTGCACACCGACCTCACCAGAGCCGGGTCAGAAACAACGACGGACCGACCAAAGAATGGGACGTTGATTTCGAAGATGTGTCCGTGCCGCTTGGTCCAATTCCGCATCGCTTGGCGCCGAAAAAAAGCGAACTGAACACCCTGCACCAGCTTGGGTGAGCGCACTCGCGGCGGGCTCAACCTGTTCGGCGTCGATGGTTCGCACGCACTGGCCACAGCCAAATCGGTCATTACCGAATCGTCACTCTGGGGCGGTATTACAGCCTCGGTAGTGCACTACTGCAAATCTCGCCCGGCCAGGGTGCGGGACTACCTAGAGGCGGAAAGCTCGCGGCTACTCGCGACCCTCGGCCAGTGCTGCGGCCCAGGCGATGTGTCCTTCGAAGCCAAGCGAATCCGCCATCGCGCGGTACCGATTCAGCAAGTCCCGGTAGCCGACGTCGTCGCCGCGGGCGCGGGATAGCAGCGCGCCCAGGCGCAATAGTGTGACCTGGAGTATCGCCCAATCTTCGGTCGACGGAAGGCTGGCCAACCAGTCGATTGCCTCCTCTGCTTCGGCCAGGTCGCCCTTGGCGCCACGCTCGAGCAGCGTCTCCACGAGGATGCCCGTGCCCATGACGGCGTACCCGGGCCGCCCCGCCTGCCGCAACTCGTCAACGGCGTTGCGCGCCATCGCAATCGCAGTATCGCGGTCGCCGCGCCTGGCGTTCTCGTGGGCGACCATCAACTCGGTGGGCGGGACCAGGGAGGGCATCCGCTCGCGCTGCCACTCGCGGGCATCCATGAGGAGCTCCAGCCCGCGGCGACGCTCAGCCGCGCCGTCCCGATGCAGCAGCGCGACACCCAACGTGTATTCGGTAAAGAGCAGTGCGATGTCGCTGCTGGCCTTTTGCGCGATCTGCACCGCCTCCTCGATCGTGTGCAGCGCGGAGTCATCGGCCCGAAGCAGCCCGTAGCGGATCGCAATACCGTAGCTCCAGGGGACGATGACGCCGAGGGTTGTCGGATCGGTGTTTCGGGCCATTGCGATGGCGTCGTGGAGGTCCTCTCGCCATCCGGGTCGGCCCAGCCACCAGCGTGCAATGCTGCGAAATGTCAACCCGATCGCCAGCGGTGATCCCAGACCGAATTCGGCGCCTTTGACGGGGTCGCCGTCGGCCAGGTCAATGATGGCCTGTGACCACTGCAAGATCTCGCCGAATTCACCGGTGTTGAACCAGTTGGCGAACGCTATGAACGCCAACCCTATGGTCAAGTTGGAATCGCCGATCGACTCGAGCAGCGCCATTTGTTCGGATGCCAGGCGCGAGCCTTCTGGACGCGCGGCCAATAGCAGCTCGGTTGCCAGCCCGGACATGCCGATGGCCAGCGAAGCTTTGTCCCCGGCGGTCTGGCATAACTCTCGCAACTCCGCGAAGCGGCCCCGGCTTTCGTGGACTGCTCGGTCCTGCCAGTCAGTGGCGCACAGCATGGTGCGGGGGGTGATGCGCATCGACAGCTGGTTGGGATCATCGTCGGGCAGTTGGTCGGCGATGCGCCGTGCGCGCTCCCAGCTGACTCGGGCGGCAGAGAGATCGCGGTTGGTGGACCACGCGCCGGCGCGCATGTGCCAGCCATATGCTGTGTGCAGGTCACCGGCGGCCTCCAAGTGTTCGGCGGTCAGCGCAGCGTTCTCCTCTACCAAGTCGGGCTGACGCTCTTGGATCGCGGTGGCCAGCCGCCGGTGCCAGTGACCGCGATCGGATTTGAGTTGTGACTCGTAGGCCACCGTGCGGATCAGCGGGTGGCAGAACACGTATTCGGGATGCGGGGTGAAGCGCACCTGGGCGATGAGCTCCGCGTCCAACAGCTCATCGATCACTGCGTCGATGCCCAGCGCAGCCAGCAGCTGTGCGCCGAAGCGGGCACCGATCACCGACGCCGCATTCAGTGTCCGCTTGGCCGGGGTGCTGAGCCGGTCGATGCGCGCCTCGATGGCCGCCTGCACGGTGGCGGGCACGGCGACCTCGGCGAGGTCCGTGTGACAGACATAGTCACCGCGGACGCCGACCAGCACCTGGCGTTGCACCAGCTCGCGCACCATCTCCTCAGCGAAAAACGGGTTGCCGGCGGCCCGCTCGGTGATGATCATCGCCAGCTCGCCGACTGAGGGATCCGGACCCAGCAGCTCACCAATCAGCGTCGCGGTGTCTGAATCACCAAGTGGGGCAAGCGCTATCGTCTGGGCGCCGTGCAGCCGCATCAGCGCTCCCCGGTACTCGGGGCGGGAGGTGATCAGCACCATCGTCGGGGTGCGCGGGATGACGGACATGAAGTCGGCCAGCATCGACTCACTGACCGCGTCGATCCAGTGCGCGTCCTCGATCACGTAGAGCGCCGGCTCGGTCCGTGCCAGCGAAGCGCTGTTGATCAGTGCAGTCAGCCGACGCCGGCGCGCGTCGGGGTCGATCTGAGGCAGCGGCACTTTGGGGTCACCGATACCGAGCAGATCATCAAGCAGAAGCAGATCCTGCGGGTCGCCATCGGAAAAGTGTTGCCGCACTTTTGCGCGGGCGGGGTGGCCGTCGAGGTCGGCCACACCGGTGGCCGCGCGGAGCAGTCGCGCCACCACCCCGAAGGGGATGTCACGAGCATGGGATTCGCAGAACGTCCAAAACACCTCGGCCCCAAGACCGTTGGCCAGCGCCGCGACCTCGCGTGCCGCCCGGCTTTTGCCGACGCCCGGCGGCCCCACCACCGTCACCACAGCGCCCTGGCCGCCGGTCGTGCGGTCCACCATGGCGGCCAGGGCCGCCATCTCCCAGCTCCGGCCCACCAGGCTCGCCTCGGCGCGCCCCACCGAGCCGTCTCGCAGCCCGATCCCCACCAGTCGGCGCGCGGGCACCGGTTCATCGGCCCCCTTGATGTGCAGCCACTCCGCTTCGCCCAGCGTCACGGTCTGCTCAACTAGGCGCGCAGTCGACTCTGAGAGCATCACCCCGCCCGGGGGCGCCACCGATTCCATCCGCTGGGCAAAACCGATCGGCTGCCCGGTCGCGGCGTAGCCCAGCGAGCCCGTCCCAATGTCACCGGCGATCACCCGACCCGAATTAAGGCCCACTCGCACGCGCAACGCGACGCCGTCGCGGCGCTGCACCTCCACGGCGAGCCGGTTGGCCTCCTCTTGGATGGCCAGCGCGGCCAAGCACGCCCGAAAAGCGTGGTCTTCCAACGCAACCGGGGCTCCGAACAGCGCCATCAACCCGTCGCCGGTGTACTCCACGCTCCCGCCGCCATAGCGCTGGACTACCGCCGCGCAACGCTCCACCAGCTCGGTCATGATTTCGCGTAACCGCTCGATGTCCACGGCGGCAGCGATGTCCATCGAGCGCACCACGTCGGCGAACAACGCCGTCACCTGTTTGTACTCCGCGCTCTCACCCGCCACTGCAGCCCGGGCACCGCACTGGTCACAGAATTTGGCGTTCTCCCGCAGGTCAGTACCGCATGAGCAACACGCCATGCCCGCCGTCATCCGAGCACCACCCATCCAGGGGCCCCGACTACCCCTATTGCACAGGTGTCAACGATAGAGCGTTCACCACCACGGCACCTCGGCATTGACGAATGCCCCGTACCCTTCCAGGGTGAACCCGATCGACCCAGACAAGCTCAACGTTTGTCTACAGGTGTTGGCCGACATTGAGTCGTTGCCGTCAGAGCATCCAGACGCCGTCACGGTGCGTCGGGCCACGGCGCGCATATTCAAGTCGGTCAAGAAGGCCCGCCGCGATGCCAAGCGCGACGCCGTGGCGGCCGCCGACCGCGCCGTCATCGCCGCCACCGCCACCGGCGCCCCGGGGCGCATCGACGACGAAACTGCAGGCCTGCCCCTGGTGTCCAACGCGGTCGGGGCGAGCGCGGGCACGCTCCTTCGCTCGCGAGCCTGCTACATCTGCAAGAACCACCACACCGTGGTCGACGCGTTCTACCACCAACTCTGCCCGGAGTGTGCGGCGCTCAACCGCGCCAAGCGCGACGCTCGAACCGACCTCGAAGGTAGGAACGCCCTGCTCACCGGTGGGCGCGCCAAGATCGGCATGTACATAGCGCTGAAGCTGCTCCGCGACGGCGCCCACACGACCATCACCACCCGTTTTCCCAATGACGCCGTGCGCCGCTTCGCTGCGATGCCCGATAGTGACGACTGGCTGCACCGGCTCCGCATCGTGGGTATCGACCTGCGCGATCCGGCTCAGGTCGTCGCCCTCGCGGACACCGTGGCGGCGCGGGGTCCGTTGGACATCCTGATCAACAACGCCGCCCAGACGGTGCGCCGCGCTCCGGGTTCCTACGCGGCGCTTGTCGAGGCGGAGCGTGCCCCGGCGCCCGAGCTTGTCGACGTCATCACCTTCGACCGCGTCAGCGATGCCCATCCCGCGGCACTTGCCGGAAGCCTCGCAGAGCACCAAACGCCGCACGCCATAACCGAATTGGCCCTCGTCGCCCGAAGTGCGTCTCCAGACCGGATCGCGGCGGGCACTGCCATAGACGCGGGTGGCCTGCTGCCCGATACCGCGCCCGTCAACAGTTGGACCCAACGCGTGCACGAGGTCGACGCGATGGAGCTGCTCGAGGTTCAACTGTGCAACCAGACCGCGCCGTTCATTCTGGTGAGCCGCCTGCGCCCGGCGATGGCCGCGGCAGCATCCCGCCGCAAATACGTCGTGAATGTGTCGGCGATGGAGGGGCAGTTCAGCCGCGCATACAAGGGCCCGGGACATCCGCACACCAACATGGCGAAGGCCGCATTGAACATGCTCACCCGCACCAGCGCCGCCGAGATGTTGGAGCAGGACGGCATTCTCATGACCGCCGTCGATACGGGCTGGATCACCGATGAGCGCCCACACCCGACAAAGCTGCGGCTCGCCGAGGAGGGTTTCCACGCCCCACTCGACCTGGTCGACGGGGCCGCCCGAGTGTATGACCCAATCGTTCGCGGGGAATCGGGCGAAGATCTGAACGGCTGCTTCCTCAAGGATTACTCGCCGAGCAATTGGTAGCTGCGACGAGTTCCTCAGCCGGCCAACATGTTCAGGCCGCCCACGGGCCCACGCCGCCGACCTTTTCGATCGTGACGTGAGTCAGGTATCCGGCGGGTGCGTCGGGCGGCGGGAATCCGGTGCCCGGGCCGAAGATAGTCGTGGCGATCTCGTCGAGCAGTTCGGGAGCACCGCCCTCCTCGACGCGCGCCGTACCTTTGATCGACAGATATGGTGTCTGTGGCCCGCTGCGGTCGGTGGACGCGATGGTCACCGCCACTCGGGGATCACGCCGGATGTTGCGGATCTTCTGATGCTCTTGCAGATGCGCGGTGACCAGCTCATCACCGCCGTCAGCCGCACGCTGCACCGTCACCCAGACCAAGCTGACTTGCGGGCTGCCGTCGCGATTGATCGTGACCAGCGTTGCCGGGTTGGAACCGATCAGTTGGCGTGCTGTGTCGTCGAGTTTCATGGTGTTCCTCCTTGTTCGTCGCGAATTTTCGGTCGTCTATCCATACGACGAACAAGCTGGGCGTAGACCGACAGCTCGACAGGCTGAAAGGCTTGGCTCTTTTCGGACTAGACCCGTCCCTCAGCCCACGGCGGGACAAGAATCCCGTTCAGGGTGATGGACCTGCGCCTGGTGCGCGTTGATGCGCTCGTCCTCGATGGGCCGCCGAGCAGACCCGCTGGGCCGGCCAGCGCGAAGTACCAGTGCTCCTCCGCGCGGCCGTCCACGGTGCATTGCAGCGCGGTGGCCAGGGCGGCATTGTCGGAGGCCAACCACCGAGTGCTGTGTTGGCGGTCGAATTCGGCCCACGAGGGGACGGTGTATTCCTCGATGACAAGTTGTGGGTCCTCGCCACTGCGGTACAACCGCCACCGGTAGCCGCCGGTGCGTGAGCGCGACCTGCCGACTTTGAGCATCGCCGCGGCGAACTGATGGATTCGGTCGTCGGTGACGCGGTAGGAGGTCGAGATCAGCACCGGCCCGTCGCTGGGCTCGGGCTGGAAAACCAGTGTCGGCGTGGGCCAGGCGGTCGAAGTCGTCAGGTCGAGCGTTCCGGTTTCGGGACGCAGCGGAAGGACGGTCACGCTGGCCGCCGTCAGCAGAAGTAGGGCGGCCGCCGCCAAGAGCGATTGCGCAAGCCCGAAGTGGGCGGCGATCAGACCCCACAGATATGACCCGAGTGCTTGAGAGCCGCTGAAGACCAGCAGATATATGGCCATGACGCGAGCGCGCACCCAAGGTGGCAGCGACAGTTGGACGGCGGCGTTGAGCGTGGTCAGGGTGGCGATCCACGCCATGCCGCAGGCCAGCAGCAGCGGGATCGCCACGCCGAACGGGCCGATCGCTATCACGACTAGGCCCAGCGCATACGCGCCGGCCGAACCTGCCAACACGGTATTGGTGGCGAATAATCTGCGGAGCTGCGCGATGAGGGCCACCCCGATGACGGCGCCGACGCCGAGGGTGGCGAGCACCAGGCCGTAACCGCAGGAGTTCATGTGCCAATGCTGTGCGGCCGTAACGGGCAACAGCGCCCACAACGCTGAGGCGGGAAACGCGAACAGCCCCGACCGCAGCAGGATCCGGCGGGTGACCGGTCCGTGGCGGACCCATCGCAGTGCGGCCAGGATCGAGAGCGCGATGCTTTCGCGCTCACCTAGCGGCGCGCAACCGGGTCGCTTCCAGGACCGTAACGCGACGATGATCGCGGCGAACGACACCGCGTTCAGCGCGAACACCGCGGCCGGCCCGGCCGCCAGGACCACGACTCCGGCTAGGGCAGGTCCGATTGCGCGGGCCAAGTTGACCGTGACGCTGCCCAGCGACGCCGCAGCGGGAATCTGTTCACGCGGAACGAGTTCGGGCTGGATCGCCTGCCACGCTGGGGCGGTCAGCGCCGAGCAACAGCCGATCGCCACGGTGAGCGCCAGTAGCCAGGTCGGGGTCAGGACCCCGGTGAACGCCAGTGTGGCCAGCGCAGCGGCCGCCAGCACCGCATAGGTTTGAATGACGATCAGCAGCCGTCGACGATCGAACAGATCGGCAAACACGCCGCCGAAGAGCCCTAAAACCAATGTCGGTGTGAGCGAAGCGGTTTGGACCAGTGCGACGATGGTCGCGCTGCTGTGATGCTCAACCAGAAACCATTGGGCGCCGACGGTTTGCATCCACGTACCGATGTTCGATATCAGCTGCGCGATGAACAGGTTGCGGTAAATCGCAATCTTCAGTGGCGCCCACGCCGACGGCTCCTCGGATGCAGATCTCACACCGTTGCTGCTCACGGTCACAGCAGTCATCCGCGGCTACTCCCTCAAGGTTCGATCCTCGACCCGTATATAGCTCACGGGGTTACAACAAGGACGGTTCACGAATACTTCCTGTTTCGGTTCACGTATGACGTTCACGAGCCGCAGCAGGTTCCAACGGTTCACTTGTGCGTCGCGTGAAGCGAGTTCGTTGAGACCGCAAACCTTTTCGTTAAGAACTAACCGGCGTCAGGTCAAGGGGCCCCAGGCGTGATGACGGGGAAGTCGACGAATGGCTGCTGAGCCGGCGGCAGCGGAGTCGGCGAAGGCGGCGGAGCAGCATTCGGTTCTTGGTTGTGTTGGGGGCAATACGCGCTGACCGCGCTCGTCGCGAACTTTGTGGCGCTGGCCGGCGGGAATCCCGGATTCTCCGCCGACAGGCTCTGAATGACTTGGGACTTGGAGTGGCCCTGATCCATCAGCTCGCACGCCTTTTTGCCGGCCGAAATGGCGGCGGGCCCACTCGTATACGAAACGCCTTCCTGTTTGAGGGAAGCCAGGAAAGTCTCATCGGGACCCGACGCATCGCCGCTGGGATCTGCGTACGCCGGCGCAGGCAACCCGATGACGACGGCAAGACTCGCAAGCACCAACAGCGTTCGCATAATTTCGGACGCTGCGGCGCTATCCGACCGTGTGGACGATGAGGATGTCTACTTTGGCTTTGCGCGCAACGGTTTCGGGCACAGAACCCAGCAGCCGGCCGGCGACTGTGCCGACGCCCAAGTTGCCGACCACGAGCAAGTCGGCGTTGACCTCGTCCGCCAGATGCAGCAGCGCAGTGACCGGCGCGCCGACGATCGACCGCTCTTCGATGTCGTTGGCGCCGACGGCCTTCGCGCGCTCGCGGGCGTCCTGAAGGATCGCGTATACCGAGGCGCTTCCGTGCATCCGGTAGCCGGAGTCGCCGAGGCTGTCCGCGGCTCTGCCGTCCATCACGCGATCGGGCGCGGGCGCTCGTGACCAGCCGCCCTTTTCCGACGTGTC